>Ga0302309_10000201_pt1 | contig 80302 bp, 75 predicted proteins | sample III_Palsa_N1_1_FD_200453 | JGI IMG/M metagenome (GOLD analysis project Ga0302309, IMG submission 200453) | Peat permafrost microbial communities from Stordalen Mire near Abisko, Sweden - III_Palsa_N1_1 | ecosystem: Environmental > Terrestrial > Soil > Palsa > Peat permafrost | place: Sweden...
AGACTTTAAGGAAATAAAGCCCGTTTTCCAAAACAGCAAATACTACATATTAGATGGATTAAACCCCGGCGATACCTATAAATTTCAGCTTTTGAATTTAAAAAGCGAGAAGTACACCTATTTGATAACTATCAATAGCAACAAGCCCGCAGTGGTTTTATACTCGTCGGAAAAAACATTTAAACCCGGAAAAATGGCTACCATTACCCCGCAAGGCCATTTAAATAATGTGTTTGTTACGCCTTTAAATGCCGATGGTTCGTCTATGGCCAAAAGCGGTAATTACCAGTATTGTATATTATATGCGGCCACACCTATAGCTATTGACCAGGTAGTACAGCAGCTTAACCAACATAAAGGCGGCAATAAAACGGATGAGCTTAATACGATTTTAAGGGATCGTTTAGTACCGTTTAACATCATAAATTACCGTACCGGCGATATCCACGCCGATGGCCATATATTAACCGGCGATGTGATCCCTATCAATTTCTTTATCAATATTTAAAAACATTAAAGCGGTACTTTTATTTTTAATGCCATTTTCCGGCAACGTTCCCGAAGAATTATTACTTTTGGTTTTACCAATTACCAAAAAATGAAACGTTATCTCTGTTTACCCGTTATCTTTTTAATAGTTTATTCATCTAACCTATTTGCCCAGCAACACATGCAAACAGAAACTTTAGGCAATGCCGAAAGCATAAAAGAAGAAAATAACGTTTTGATCATAAAAACCAAAGAAGCGGAAGCGCGTATCTGGGTTTATAGTTCTACCATCATAAGGGTAAGCATCAGCAAGGAGCATAGCGCCGATAGCTCATTCGCGGTAGTGCAGCAGCCATCGGGAGATCTGCAATACAAGGAAAACAACGATGATATTGAGATAAGCACCTCAGCCTTAAAATTAAAGATCAGCAAATCGCCATTGCGTTTTAGCTTTTACACTGCCGATGGCAAGGTGTTAAGCGAGGACGACCCGCGATTTGGCACCAACTGGCAAGCCACAAGGGTGGTTAACTACCGAAAGCTGTATAAGGATGAGAAATTTATCGGCCTGGGTGAGAAAACCGGCGACCTTAACCGGCGTGGCAGCTCATACGTAAACTGGAACAGTGATGTACCTAATCACGGCCCAACGTCCGATCCTTTGTATGAAACCTTCCCGTTTTTTGTGGGATTGCATAGCGGCTTAAGCTATGGATTGTTCTTTGACAATACACACAAAAGTTATTTTGATTTCGGTGCATCTACCGATGAGCAAATGAGCTGGTTTGGCGCCGATGGCGGTGATATGAACTATTACTTTTTCGGCGCGCAAAGTGTGGCGAAAATTATTGAAGATTATACCTGGCTAACCGGGCGCATGGAAATGCCGCCGCTTTGGAGCCTGGGCTATCAGCAATGCCGCTGGAGCTATATGAGCGCCAACGAAGTTTTAGGTATAGCTGAAAGGTTAAGAAAAGATAAGATCCCTGCCGATGTAGTGTACTGTGATATTGATTATATGGATCATTATAAGATCTTCACCTGGAACAAAACCACTTTTCCTGATCCGAAAGGAATGATAGACAAATTAAAATCGATGAATTTTCATTTGGTTACCATTGTTGACCCGGGTATTAAGGTTGAGCCGGGCTATAAGCAATATGATGAGGGCGTTGCAAAAAATTATTTCGCCACTTACCCCGATGGTGAGAAGTACATTGGCAGCGTATGGCCGGGCCGCTGCCATTTCCCCAATTTTACGGATGCGGCAGTGCGCGATTGGTGGGGTGCATCATTTACCGCTTTAACTGATCCGGGGGTTGAGGGCTTTTGGAATGATATGAACGAACCCGCCGTTTGGAACCAAAATATGCCCTGGATGGTGAAATTCGGCAAGTATTATATGCCCGAAATAAGGAATGTGTATGGCATGCAAATGGCCGAGGCTACTTTTGAGGGGACAAAAAAATTATTAAACAAGCGGCCATTCGTACTTACCCGTGCAGCCTATTCGGGCACACAGCGCTACTCAGCAGTGTGGACGGGTGATAACTCCGCCTATGATGCCCACATGCTGTTAGGCACGCGTTTGGTGAACAGTTTGGGCATAACCGGCATGTCATTAGTCGGGGTTGATATTGGCGGCTTTACAGGCAACCCTACGCCCGAGCTTATGGTGCGCTGGAACTCTTTAGGTGTCTATACCCCAATGTTCCGTAATCATGCGGCTAAGGGCACTAAATACCGCGAGCCGTGGCGCTGGGGCAAGGCTAATGAGGCTATCATCAGGAAAGATATAGAACAGCGTTATAAACTGATGCCTTATATTTACAGCAGCTTTTATCAATCGCATCAAACAGGTTTGCCGGTTAGCCGTACATTGGCCATTAACTATACACAGGAAGACAGCGTATTTTCTGAACATTTTCAAAATCAATTCTTATTTGGCGATGCCATTATGGTTGCCCCGGTTGAAAGTACCATTCTGATGGAAGATGTCTATCTGCCCAAAGGCGAATGGTACCGTTTAAGCAGTGGCGAGAAATTTAGAGGCGGTAAAATTATCAAAGCGCCCGCGCCGTTAACAGATCTGCCGGTATTTGTTAAAGGCAGCGCTATCATCCCGATGCAAAACCTGGTGCAAAGCACTAATGAAAAGGGTGATGGGATTTTGAAAATAAACGTATGGTATGGCTCCGTGCCCAATACGTTTGTTTATTACGAGGATGATGGATCATCGTATGATTATCAAAATGGTGTTTATTATAAGCGGGCTATAAGCTTTGATCCTAAAAAAGGCGGGATAACATTTGGAGCAGTTGATGGATCATATATATCTAAATACAGCAAAATTGAACTGGTGTTGCATGGCTTTAAGGGCAAGCTAAATACCTTTAAAGTAAATGGCGCGCCTGTTAAAGTATATCCAAATATTAAGGATGGTACGGATTACAGTACGTTTGCTAATGATAGCAAGGCGATTAGTATTCAATACTAATTATGGTATGGTTAAGCTGGAAGCTTTAACCATGCTGTACCACGGGTTACGCTGCGCTAAACCCGCGGCGGCATGCCAGCGTGCAAATGATCATAACAAAAAAGCCCTGCCGGAATTTCCAGCAGGGCTTTTATATTTTTCCCTTTAGAGGGCTTATTTCACTTCTTCAAAGTCAACATCAGTAACATTGTCGGCATTGCCTTCAGCGTGCGCTTCGGGGCCTGCTTCACCTGCTCCTGGCTGACCTGATTCTGCAGCGGCTTTGTACATATCTTCAGATGCGGCAGTCCATGCAGTGTTCAGTTCGTTTTGAGCTGTTTCTATCTCCTCGAGGTTTTTAGCAGAGAAAGCTTCTTTCAGCTTTTTCAAACCATCTTCAATCGGAGCTTTTTTATCTGCCGGGATCTTATCGCCGTACTCTTTCAGTTGTTTTTCAGTTGAAAAGATCAAGGCATCGGCTGAGTTAAGTTTTTCAACTTCTTCTTTTGCCTTGCTGTCGGCATCAGCATTTGCTTCAGCTTCATCCTTCATTCTCTTGATATCGGCATCTGATAAGCCTGATGATGCTTCGATACGGATCTTTTGCTCTTTTCCGGTTGCTTTATCCTTAGCTGCTACGTGCAATATACCATTGGCATCAATATCAAAAGTAACTTCTACCTGTGGCACGCCACGAGGTGCCGGTGGTATTCCATCCAGGTGGAAACGGCCTATGGTGCGGTTACCCGAAGCAATTGGGCGCTCACCCTGTAAAATGTGGATCTCAACAGATGGCTGGCTATCAGACGCGGTTGAGAATGTCTCAGATTTTTTTGTTGGGATAGTAGTGTTAGCTTCTATCAGTTTGGTCATTACACCACCCATAGTTTCAATACCTAATGAAAGCGGGGTAACGTCTAATAATAACACATCCTTCACTTCGCCGGTTAACACACCACCTTGTATGGCAGCGCCTATAGCAACAACTTCATCAGGGTTTACACCTTTTGAAGGGGCTTTACCGAAGAATTTTTCAACAGCTTCCTGTATAGCAGGGATACGGGTTGAACCACCTACCAAAATGATCTCGTCGATATCAGTAGTTTTTAAACCTGCATTTTTCAATGCTGATTTACAAGGCTCGATAGTACGTTTGATCAGGCTATCAGCTAATTGCTCAAATTTTGCACGGGTTAATGTTTTAACAAGGTGCTTTGGCATGCCATCATTAGCAGTAATGTATGGCAGGTTAATTTCTGTTTGAGTTGTGCTTGATAATTCGATCTTGGCTTTTTCGGCAGATTCTTTTAAACGTTGCAAAGCCATAGGGTCTTTACGTAAGTCAATGCCTTCGTCGTTTTTAAACTCGTCAGCCATCCAGTCGATAATTACCTGGTCAAAGTCGTCACCACCAAGGTGTGTATCACCATCGGTTGATTTTACTTCGAACACGCCATCGCCAAGTTCAAGTACCGATACGTCATGAGTACCACCACCGCAATCGAACACCGCAATTTTCATATCGCGGTGTGCTTTGTCAAGGCCATAGGCCAGGGCAGCAGCAGTAGGTTCGTTGATGATACGGCGTACTTTTAAGCCTGCAATTTCACCGGCTTCTTTAGTAGCCTGGCGTTGTGCATCGTTAAAATAAGCCGGAACGGTAATAACCGCTTCGGTAACTTCAGTTCCTAAGAAATCTTCAGCAGTTTTCTTCATTTTTTGAAGTATGATAGCTGAAATTTCCTGTGGAGTATATTTGCGGTCGCCAATTTCAACACGTGGGGTGTTATTATCACCTTTAACCACGGTATAAGGTACGCGCGCAGCTTCTTTGGTAACTTCGTTAAAGTTGTTACCCATAAAGCGTTTGATAGAGTAAATAGTTCTTGTGGGATTGGTGATAGCCTGGCGCTTCGCCGGGTCACCCACTTTACGTTCGCCGTTGTCAACAAAAGCAACTACTGATGGGGTAGTACGCTTGCCCTCGCTGTTAGCAATAACTACAGGTTCGTTACCTTCCATTACAGCCACACATGAGTTTGTTGTCCCTAAGTCGATTCCAATAATTTTAGACATATGTTTGTTTTTTCCTTGATTGATTTTTAATAACTACATGTATTTAACAATGCTTGTGCCAATATTGGTTTGGCAGTAAAAAATAGACAGGTAAGGTAAAAGCTGAAAGGCGAAAGGTAATAAATAGTCAGAATTGATTATTATGACGGTGACAGGATGGCAGAAAAATGGTTAACATTTCTTAAAAGGTTAGCTATAATGTTACGTTACTGCATTACTCCAGGGTCTTTGCCCTAAAGAAATAATAAGTTTGACTGGTATAGCTAAAAACAATAACCAGTATGGTAGTTAAAACTTTGGAGGGCGTGGGGTACCAGCCAAAATAATCTACAAACAACTTTAAAAACAGGTAGTTAAAAAGTACGCATATTAAAACAACTATTACATATCTTATCAGTTGTTGGTGACGCTTTAAACCCGATTGCTGAAATACAATATAACGGTTGAGGTAGAACCCCGAGGGCAGGCTGAAACAGAAGGCGAAAAATAGCGAGGCGATATGCGGGCTCACTGTAAATGCCCCAATAACAACATTTTGTTGTTTGAAAATAAAATGGTAGCTGAAAGTAAACAAGCTGATATCAAATAGAGTATTGAAACCGCCCGCAGCAGCATACCGAAAAGTTTGTAACGAGAGATATTTTTTAAATGGCTTGTAAAAAAAATCAATAAAAGTTAAGATAAATTGCCTTAATGAATGATGCAGGTGTTTCATTAGAATTTAATCAGATGGAAGTGTAGTAATTAAAATATTATGGCATCAACCCCTCTTAAACCTTGCAATTGTCTTTGTTCCCAGATCATAGGGTATTCTAAATACTCCCTGGTTATCGTTAAAATGGCACGGTATAAATATAAAGCCACAAACTAAATTATGATTAAAAAAGTTAAATTTGTATATGGAAACATTAATTGTACAACCCAAAAACAAAGAGCAATTAACAGCTTTAAAAGCAATTATGAAGGCATTAAAAGTTGATTTTAAAACTGAAAAATCTGCCGAAAGTCCATATGACCCAGAATTTGTGGCTAAAATGAAACGTAGCGAAGAAGATATAAAAGCAGGAAGGACTACTAAATAAAACCTGCCGATATATGGAACTTGTAATAACGGATACTGCAAAAGAAGACATTAGATTTTTTATTAAAAGCGGTCAATCAGGTATTGTAAAAAAGATTGAAAGGCTGCTTATTTCAATTAGTGATAACTCCATTTACAGGGACAGATAAACCAGAGCCCTTAAAACATAGTTATTCCGGAAAATGGTCGCGACGGATTGACAGTGAACACCGGATCGTTTATGAAATAAAGGATGAAATAATTTATATATACTCGTTTAGAGGACACTATAATAATCATGATTCATTCTAAAATAAACACAGCTTGCTTTTTATAAATGTAATCCTTTAGTTTCCATCCTTAAACCTTGCAATTGTCTTTCTTCCCAGATCATAGGTTATCCTGAAAACTTCCTGGTTATCGTTAAACTGGCCGGGCGAAAAGTGAAAACTGGCTATGAACTGCCCTTTAACATGGCCTGATAAAAATGGTGTCCAGCTAAGGTCAATGCGGTTATAAAATGTTTTTTCGTAGTAAGAGTCGCCGTAATAAATAATGCTGCCCTGGCCACGGTAAAACTCTTCAAGTATACCAAAACGATGGTAGCCCGCATAGGCGCTAAACACAAAACCATTCTTAAGCTGCCAGCCGTCAACCCCCCGTTCTCTCAGCGCCGACGACAAATTCCCTGCTTCAAAGGTTAAGGAATCAAGGAATGTTTTGCCCGTAAAATTTAATCCGGCCCTTAGCTCCACCCCAAAATTGTCGAATATATGATCGTTTGGCAGCAATATGGCCGCGCCGGCATCATGCTCCTCTAAAAAATAGTCCCTTATATAAAATATTCCTTTGGTATCGGGCGTGTATTTGCCTTCGGCGCCAAACAAAAACTCCTCGCGCTGCGTATCGGTTTGGCGGCTCACCCAGTCAATAAAACCGGTTTGCCAAAAATGCGGACTACGGTACTGCGCCAGCAGCCCCTCAACATTGGGGCGGTAATACATAAGGGTATCGTTCAGTAAAGCACGCGGAAAATCGTCTATTAAACCGGCCCTCGGGAATTCACCAGCATTGAACAACCAGTTTGAATTCTGAAAATGATAATAAGCAATAGGGACGGCATTTAAAAAATAGGGCTGTGCGCCAAATTCGTGTATGGCATTGGTACCCACAATAAAATGGTTCACGCTGTCCAGGTTCAGGCCAAAATCTATTTCGGTACGTGTGCCTGAATAGGTGCGTGAGCGTGGTATAAATGCTTTATACTCGCGGTTATCTAAAAATCCAAGCGCGCTAAAATGGAAATCAACCGAACTTGTGTTTACAGGTGTTAACTTACCGGTATCTGATGAAATAGTTTGCTGTTCATCAATAAAGGTGCTTTGCTGCGCAAGTGCAACTGTAAATGTTAAACAAGAAAGAAATACGAGTAAGTAAAATTTTTTAATCATGTAATAATGTGTTATTCGGCTGTAAATTTAATTATCCGGCTGTTCTTGCCGCCCATAAAAGGTTGTGTTCGTATGGAAAATAACATATCGTACCTGCCTTTTTGCATTGGGCTGACAATTGTAAAGGTATAATGTGTGCTTTGCCCCGCTTTTAACGCAATTTTATTAAAAGTAGTATCGGCCATTTGCGACTGCATCTCGCCTTTTTCGTTGAAAAAACAAGCCTCCAGCATTACCGGGTGCAGCCAACCTTTATTACTGAAGTTTATGGCGTAAGCATATGGATTTGTTATGACTAAATCAAATACCTTTTTTTGCCCGGTGGGTACACTCATTTTATAAATGCCGTTATCAACAATTACTTTTTGATAGGTGCGCACATCGTTAACCCAGCCACCATACCACGTGCCCGCGCTTACTTTTATAGAGTCGGTAGTGATGCCGGGGAATTTAAAGGTTAACAGGTAATACACCCTTTTATGCTGCAAACTATCCTCAATAGGCCAGAATTCAAATTGTGTACCGCGGTAATATCTTGAGTCGTAGTCGAAACCTGTTAATGTATTATTATAGTAATCGTATTTGGATGGGTTTTGAAAGCCTTCGTTCATGATCACGTAATGATTGCCAACCTTTTGCTTTACCACATGCGCCCAATTTTTAAAACCAAACTGGCTTTGCAGGCGGCCTATCGGGATGCCTGCAATCAAGGCTATCCTCACACACAATATGATCACGATATTGATATAAGCCAACGGATAAAACCATTTGGGAATGCTTGGCTTTTGAGCAAAGCTGATGAGGATAAGCAGGATGAGCGGAGCGAAGGCAATATAAGTCCACTGTGGCTGCACTTCGCCGCGAAAAGAGCTGATGAGGAAAAAAATGGGCGTGCCTATACTGTTTACCATAAGGCAACGGGTAAAAGTATCGGTTACGCGGGCGGTGTAGCCTTTATAAAATAAGTACCAGCCAATAAGCGGCCCGGCCATTAACAGTTGCCCAAGAGGGTAGAGGTAGGTAAATTCGGGGTGATATTTATCTGCCGAGCGCTCGGACAGGTGATAATTTAACGATGGGAACCCATGGTGCACCTGCCATAATATATGCGGGATAAACAGTACCAGTGCAAGCAAAGCTATGAGCCAAAATGAGCCGCGTTTTAGTATTTTGATGTTAGAGAGTACAGTGAACCCGATGAGCAATACCGCATGATACTTACTATACAACAGGCAGGCCACAACAAAACCGAGGATCAACGCAAGCGTCCAGCTATCTTTTTCGAGATATTTTTGATAGAAATAATAGAATACTACGGCAAAAAAGAACAGTGGCGCATCGGGCGTGGTGGTAAAGCCATACATGTGGCACATAAACATGCAGGAAATCACTATGGCGAACAGCTTTGCACTGGCACCATATTTTTTAAGAATAAGCCACAAAATATAAACCGACCCGGTGCTTACAGTAATGGTGAGCAAACGGAGCCCAAGTTCGTTATGCATAATGCTATCGCCAAAGCGGATGAAAAGGGCTACCATGGGGGGGTGATCGAAATATCCCCAATCTAAAAAGCGGGAATAGAGCCAGTAGTAGGCTTCATCAGCATGAAGCTCGAGCGTGTATGCCTGGATGATGTTTAATACCGTCCAGGCCAACAGGAAATACCAGATGATTTTTTTTGACTGGAAAGACTTGTCTGCGGCGAGTTCCGGCATTAATGTATGTGTTTGTTAGCGTTTGTAAAGTTATAATAAAAGCCTTTAAGCCGAAAGGCGGCAATTGCTGTGTTGAATTAAAATATTTTCCTCACATTAGCCTCAAATTTTAGAAACATGCACCGATCAGTCGAAATCATAAAACAACCGCGCCTCCGCCTAATTGAATCAGTAAGCAATTTAAGCACTGAGCAGTTAAACAAGGTGCCCGAAGGTTTTAATAACAATATTATATGGAACCTGGCGCACATGGTTGCGGCCCAGCAGGGTGTATGTTATAGGCGTTCGGGTTTGGATCTGGTAGTGGCGGAAACGTTTTTCGACTCGTACAAACCCGGTACCAAGCCTGAACAATTTGTTGATGCTGATGAGATAACAGCCATTAAAGAGCAGCTAATTTCAACGCTTGATAAGTTTGAAACGGATATTGATAAGGGCATTTTTAGTAACTATACGCAGGTAGTAACCCGCTACGGTGTTGAGTTAAGAAATATTGATGACGCCATAAGTTTTTTGCCTTTTCATGATGGGTTGCATATAGGGTATGTGATGGCGTTGCGGAGGTTGCTGTAGCCCGGGATTGCGGAGGAGATAAATAGGATTGTTATGCTTCGAGTGCCAGCATGACACCCTACGCAATATTTGCGTTATACCTAACCGGGATAAATCCAGTTGACAAAAAAAACAATAAATTAGCAAAAAATTATGGAAGAGTTTGACAAGGAAATAGCGGCAATAGGCTTAAAAAATGCAAGTGAAATTAACGGTGATCTAAAGGACTACTTCACCATTTTCCAAAGGCCAAATGATAGCTACAAAGTAATATGGGAGAAAAAAGCATCTACACATATTAAGCACAAGGTTGTCGCGGTGGTGAAAAGATATTATATCCCGACTTTTTAGTATCCCGAAAAATAAGATCAATGTGTACCGCCTTGCGTGTGGGGTTGCTTCGTGCCTCGCAATGACGCGGGGATGGCTTTAATAAAACTTACGAAGTTTTTTAAACTTCGTAAGTTAATTTCTACCACAAAAAACCCGGCATCACCGGGTTAAATATGGTTATATGTTCCCCCTTTAGGGGGTTAGGGGGCTAAACGCCCAGCAACAACCTCGCAGGATCTTCCAGCAATTGTTTTACCCTTACCAAAAAGCTAACCGATTCGCGGCCATCGATGATACGGTGATCATAAGATAATGCTACATACATCATTGGGCGGATAACCACCTGACCGTTTACGGCAACCGGGCGCTCGATGATATTGTGCATGCCTAATATGGCCGATTGTGGTGAGTTAATAATAGGAGTAGACATCATAGAGCCAAACACACCGCCATTGGTAATGGTGAATGTTCCGCCTGTCATTTCTTCGAGGGATAATTTATTATCGCGGGCTTTGGCAGCAAGGGCGGCAACTGATTTTTCTATCTGTGCCAGGCTCATGCTCTCAGCATTGCGGATAACCGGTACTACCAGCCCTTTAGGTGCTGATACGGCTATAGATATATCGGCATAATTGCTGTACACCACTTCTTCGCCATCTATACGTGCCCCAACAGCAGGCCATTCCTTTAAGGCCTCGCAAACAGCTTTGGTAAAAAACGACATAAAGCCTAAGCCAACGCCAAATTTTTCTTTGAATTTATCTTTGTACTTACCACGCAGCTCCATAATTGGTGCCATATCCACTTCGTTAAAGGTGGTAAGCATGGCTGTTTCGTTTTTAACTGTTACCAAACGCTTGGCAACAGTTTTGCGCAGCGACGACATCTTTTCGCGCCTTTCGGTACGCTCGCCAGGATTTGAAGGGGCAGTAGCAGGTGCAGCAGTACTTGGTGCCGCAGCAGGTGTACTTTCTGCTTTTGGCTTTCCGCTTTCGGCTTTCAACGCGTCTTCCTTGGTTATTCTTCCATCAACGCCGTTGCCGTTTACCGATGCCGGGTCAACGCCTTTTTCGGCTAATATTTTTGCAGCAGCAGGCGATGGTGTGCCCGATGCATAGGTGCTTTGTTTTGGTGCAGCTGATGTAGATGCAGCTAATGATTCTTGCTGTTGTGCTTCAACCTTTGTAGGCTCGGCGGCCTTTGCAGGGGCTGTTGATGCTCCTCCTTCTTCAATGGTGCAAACAACCGCGCCAATGGCAAGGGTATCACCTTCTTTGGCTACAGTTTTTAAAGTTCCGGCTTGGGTGGCAGTAAGCTCAAATGTGGCTTTGTCTGATTCTAATTCGGCAATCACTTCATCCATTTGTACAGTATCACCATCTTTTTTTATCCATGATGATAAGGTTACTTCGGTAATTGATTCGCCTACCGGCGGAACTTTGATCTCTAAACTCATATTTTTAAGTGATTAGTGATTAGTGGTTAGAGATTAGTAAAACATGGTGTTAAGTTTTAAACTAATCACCAATCACTAATCTCTCAAAACTAGTCAGCGCTGGCCGTAGCCATTTTTTGTGTTGTTGTTTTAATTTTTTCCTTTAACTCGTGGCCTACCGGCGATTCAAATGCCTTTGCTATAATGTACAATTGTTGCGCTGCATGCTGCTTGGCAAAACCTGTAGCCGTACTGCTGCCTTCCAAACGTGAAATAACATCCAGCGAAATTACATCGCCTTTGCGGAATTTGCGGCACATATAAGGCCAGGCACCCATGTTTTCAGGTTCTTCCTGTACCCATATAAATTCTTTTGCCTTGCTGTATTTCGATTTGATCTTAGCCATTTGCTGAACAGGGGTTGGATACAATTGTTCGATACGTACAATGGCTATATCCTTACGCTGATCGGTTTGCTGCTTATCCAGCAGGTCGTAATATATTTTGCCAGAGCAGAATAATACACGCTTAACCTTTTTGGCATCAGCAAAATTATCATCAATAACCTCCTGGAACTTGCCTTCAGTAAATTCTTCGAGCGGTGATACACATTTAGGGCTGCGGAGCAAGCTTTTTGGCGTAAACACGATCAGCGGCTTGCGGAAATCGCGGTAGATCTGGCGGCGCAATACGTGGAAGAAGTTGGCAGGTGTGGTACAATTGGTTACCTGTATATTATTATCGGCACAAAGCTCCATAAAACGCTCTATACGTGCCGATGAATGTTCAGGGCCCTGGCCTTCGTAACCATGTGGTAACAACATTACCAGGCCATTGCCACGCTGCCATTTTGTTTCGGCGCTGGCTATGTATTGGTCAACTATGATCTGCGCACCGTTAAAGAAGTCGCCAAATTGAGCTTCCCATATCGTTAAGGCAGCAGGTTGCGCCAAGGCATAACCATACTCAAACCCTAAAACCCCATATTCAGACAATAAAGAATTATAAATGCTGAATTTAGCTTCATTGCCTAAATTATCAAGCGGAATGTACTCTTGTTCAGAATCGGCAAGCGTTAAAACCGCATGGCGGTGCGAAAAAGTTCCGCGTTTAACATCCTCGCCGCTTAACCTTACCGGGTGGCCGTCTTTTAACAGGGTGCCGTATGCAAGCAACTCTCCCATAGCCCAGTCAAATACATGGCTTTTGTTTACCATGGCGTTGCGATCCTGGAATAGTTTCTCGATCTTTTTGAAAAAATCCTTATCCTTTGGTAATTCGGTAATAGCCTTACCTATGGCCAATAACTCATCCTTTGGAACGGCGGTATCGGTTTTTGCAGTAGTTTCCTTTTCGGTGGCTATATGTAAACCCTCCCATGCGCCGGCAAACATCGGGATAACCTCGGTAAAGCGTTCTTCAACTTTCGACTCATCCAATTGCTGCTGTAACAGACCGCGAAATTCTTTTTCGGTAGCTTTTGCCGTGGCATCGTCAATACTGCCTTCGGCCAATAATTTATCAAGATATACTTTACGCGGGTTATCATGCGCCTCTATAGCCTTGTATAACATGGGCTGGGTGAATTTAGGTTCATCAGCCTCGTTATGGCCATAGCGGCGGTAGCATAAAATATCTATAAATACATCGCTGTGAAAAGCCTGGCGGTATTCCATTGCCATGTTGATGACGTAGGCCAAAGCCTCCACATCATCACCATTTACGTGAAAAACCGGCGATAACACTGTTTTTGCAACATCGGTACAATAAGTACTTGAACGTGCATCAATATAATTTGTGGTAAAACCTATCTGGTTGTTTATCACCAGGTGAATGGTACCGCCTGTGCTGTAACCATCCAGTTTTTCCATTTGCAATACTTCGTAAACTATGCCCTGGCCTGCAACTGATGCATCGCCATGAATTAATATCGGGGCTATTTTTGAGTGATCGCCGTTATATTTAAAATCTATTTTTGAGCGTGTAAGGCCTTCAACAACCGGGTCGACAGCTTCCAGGTGCGATGGGTTAGGGCAAAGGCTAAGGTGAACTTTTTTGCCATTGGCTGTTTCCACATCGGTTGAATAGCCAAGGTGGTATTTAACATCACCGCTAAAAGGCGAATCCTCATCATAGTTTTTACCTTCAAACTCAAAGAAGATCTCTTTGTAGGTTTTCTCCATGATATTGGACAGCACATTTAAGCGGCCACGGTGTGCCATACCGATGATAAATTCCTCGATACCCAATAATGATCCTTTTTGTATAACGGAATCAATGGCCGGGATAATAGCTTCGGCGCCTTCGAGCGAGAAACGTTTCTGGCCCAGGAATTTGGTGCCTAAAAAGTTTTCGAAAATTACCGCCTGGCTTAGTTTATTAAACATCAGCCTTTTTTGCTCAACCGTGAAAGATGGTGTGTTGCGGCAGCTTTCCATACGATCCTTAAACCATTTTAGTTTTATAGGATTACGCAGATAACGAAATTCTGCGCCTATATTCCGGCAATAAGTATCTTCCAATACCTGGCGTATATCGCGCAATGTGGCGGGGCCAATACCTATCTCGATACCGGCATTAAAAACGGTATCCAGATCTGCATCACTCAATCCGAATGTTTCCAGTTCCTTACCCGGGAAATAGTGGCGGCGTTCGCGCACAGGGTTTGTGGTAGCAAAAAGGTGCCCGCGCGAGCGGTAACCATCGATCATGGTAAGCACGTTGATCTCTTTTAAAAAGTGATCAGGCGTTTCAGCGCTTACGGCAACAGCTTCGGAACCCCGGCCGAAATCAAAGCCTTCGAAAAATTTTTGCCAGCCAAAATCAACAGATGCGGGGTCTTGTTGATATGCTTCGTATAGGGAATCAATAAAAGCTGCGTTTCCGCTATTTATATAATTTAGGCGATCCATGTAAACCAATCTTAAAAACGGTACAAAAGTAAGCATAACGCCTTACAAACTTTGAAATTAATTTGTAAAAACATTTATAATTTGACTATGATAACATATTAGGGTTTAAAAATGATGTTATTTAGATAATGTATAATATCAGATGTTTCTTCTTTTGACTGTGTTAAGGAATTATTAAAGAGAAGTACTTATAATTTGGGCGTTCCAGCTGATAGAAGCGGCCCGTGCTATCCGCTCATACTACACAGGCTTTAGTCACGGGCGGGTATCCGCTATCGCTAACGCAAAATATATTTAGTTGGCATTTAACTTATCGCGCTCCGTTGACTCACCCCGGCTATGCTACGCTGGCTGCCCTCTCTGCGGCAAGCCGCAAAGAGGGTAAAAGCTTATTTCCTTACAAAATTGTAATAATGTATCATTCCGGTTTTACCGGACACAAAAGTAATGGGGGTGTGCTTAGTGCAATAATTTATGAAGGAAATCCTTTACATAGGAGAATCCTTCAAAAAGCACTGCAAGCAGGCCAATAATGATGGTGTATTCTTCGAAGGAGTTCATAATTATAAGATTACAGTAATATAGACGTAGTAACAGCAATAAAGTTACATGTAAACTTATAGTTTACAAAATAGTGACATGCAGATGCTCCTCATTATCATTCTTTAACTGCGGCAGCCAGATGGCTATAAAATCACCCTTTGTTTCCAGCTCGCCGGGTTGTTTGGCGGCGCTAAAATAGCGGCTGTCGCGCGGGTCGGTGCCAATGCCTGCAATAAATGCCCAATTACCCCAGTTGCTGGCCGGTGAGTAATCAATCAGTTTTTCCTCAAAATAAGCGGCTCCTTTAGTCCAGTCCACTTTTAGGGTATTCACCAAAAAGGCGGCAACAATTTGCCTGCTGTAATTATTTATATAGCCGGTGGCGTTTAGCTCGTGCATAATGGCATCGACTAAAGGGACGCCGGTGTTGCCATTTTTCCAGCTATCAAAAAGTTCATCCTGGTTGGCGGCCAGTTCATCAGTATTAACGGCATCCTTGGCGGTGATGAATTTTTGACCGTGTTTTTTAAACATGAACCTGAAATAATCGCGCCAGAGCAATTCCAATATCAGCGGGCTGCCGCTGTGCGGGTTACCGTCGTGCTTTATCACCTCCCAATAAACCTGGCGTAATGATATGCAGCCCAGCGCGATCCATGGCGAAAGATTTGAGGATAAAGATGTGCTTGCCGATGAACTACGACCGTTTTTATGTGTATTTGACTGTTGAAGATTTACAAAAAACTGCTGCAACTGCTTTAAGGCCTCGGTTTCGCCGCCGGTGAATTTTATGGTTGCCCGCGGGTCGTCGACCGGTTCGTCCAGGCCTAATTGCTGCAGTGTTGGGAGTTCTCCGGCATCAGTGATCTCCGGTATGCTGATAAGTTCAGGAGTATCCGTGCAGGGGCGTACATCGCTGTCGCGTTCAATTTTCTTTTTAAAGGTGGCAAAGCTATCAGGGATATCCTTTATCGGGAATGGCAGGTCTTCTTTATGATATAAGGTATGCCCTATAAAATGCTTAAGGTTAAGTCTTATTTTCCATAAAGCAGCTTCCACTTGTTCAGATATGTCGGTTTCTTCATGGGCTACCTCGCGGTGATGATATACCTCGCTTACATGATATTCGGTAGCAAGCTGGGGCAGTATTTCGGCAGGGTTACCTGTGCGGATGATGAGTTCGGCGCCACGACTGCGCAGGTTTGCGCGCAGGTCAGCAACGGATTCTAACAGGAAACGTGCCCGTAAATTGCCTGTTTTTGGTGCGCCTAATGCTGTTTTTGTAAAGTAATAGGGGTCGAAACAATAAACAGGTAATACATGATCAGCTTTACGGATGGCCTCTAACAATATCTCGTTATCATGTATCCGTAAATCATTTCTAAACCAAACCAGGATCGTTTTTCCGCTCATTATTTAGTCGACTCAGCAAAATATGAAGTGTACAAAAGTTGTAAATTTTTATTTGTTTTTTGCATTTGGGTATATTATTTGACACCGGCTAAACATTTCGGGTTCAAAACGCTTGTTATTGTATGGTTGAATATTGGAGCCAAGCGTGGCTTCAAATAAACGCGCTCCGTTTACTCACCCCGACTACGCTACGCTTGTCGACCCTCTCTTCCGCAAGTGGAAAAGAGAGTGAAAAGGCAAATAGGTTGTAGTAATTTATTTACACATCAACCGTTTAATTATAGATACGCATGACATACAAGTACCTGGTAATTTCTTAATTTTATACTGAAATTTAAATATTATGGCAACTATTGAAAGTATTAGAAAAGCATATATTGATTTTGTGCTAACAGAAGGGCATCAGCCTAAATCAGTTTACATCTTCGCCAAAAAAAACAAAATGACCGAGGCTGAGTTTTACCAGTTTTTCGGTTCGTTTGATGCTTTGGAGCAAGGTGTCTGGTCGGGCTTTGCGCTGAATACCCTGATCGAGATAAAAGGGCAGGAAGTGTGGGCAGAATACAGTTCGCGCGAAAAGGCGCTATCATGGTTCTACGCCTTTTTTGAATTGCTTAAAGGCAGCCGCAGTTTTGCTATCTATAGCATTAACAGGCAGCCAAAAGGCTTTACCACGCCATTCGTTTTTGAAAAACTGAAAGATATTTTTGAAGGCTTTGCCGAAGAAATTATAAACGAAGGTATTGAAAGTGCAGAGTTATCAGATCGTAAATTCTTTTCGAAACGCTACAAGGATGCTTTATGGATCCAATTTGTATTCGTGCTTAATTTCTGGATAAACGATAACTCCACCGGGTTTGAAAAAACCGATGAGGCGATCGAGAAAGGTGTTAATGTTACGTTCGATCTTTTCCAGCGTTCGCCAATCGATAATTTGTTTGAATACGGCAAGTTTTTAGCGAAGAACGGCGGGATGAAGGAAAAGATGGGGTTTTAAGCCCCCTCTAAATGGCGCGGCCCTCATGAATACCTTTAAAAAAAATAGTAATATGAATAATCTCCCCTCCCCGGTGGGGGGAGACTTTAAATAGGTTAATTTTAACAATACACCCAAATATTATGTCATTGCGAGCGATAGCGCGGCAACCTCGTCGCTTTCTAATACAGGCGACGAGGTTGCTTCGTCGTTCCTCCTCGCAATGACATATATTATACATAATTAACACATCACAACCTTTTGAAAAACTTTACCGCAATTTTTGATATGGATGGTACCCTGATCGATAATACCCCATATCACTTTAAATCATGGCAGGCCCTGTTTAAAAACCATAACCTGGGTGTAATAACCCAGGATACTTACAAAAAAGAGATCAGCGGCGTGCCGATCATAGAAACTTTACGGCGGCTTTTTGGCGATAAGGTTGATGAAGCCGGGTTAAAACAATTGCTTAATGAAAAGGAGCAATACTATCGTGAAATATATGCGCCCTATTTAGCGCCGATAAATGGACTGGAGAACTTTTTAACGGAATTGAAAAACGCGGGCATTAAAATGGCCATCGCTTCATCAGCTACCGTTGAGGATATAAATTTTATACTCAACAAGATCCCCATAAGGGATGATTTTGAAGTGATTATTGATGGCAGCAGGGTAAGCAAAGGTAAGCCCAACCCGCAAATATTTTTAAAAGCGGCGCATGACCTGCAAGCCAGGCCCGAAGATTGCGTGGTTTTTGAGGATTCGCTGGCCGGTATCACAGCTGCCAACGCGGCTGGCATGAAAGTAGTAGGGATTACTACAGGCCATAGCGCAGCAGACTTGCAGCCATCAAATTTGGTGATAGATGATTACACCACTTTGACGGTGCAAAAGCTGGCGGCATTGTTTGGTCAATAGTCCATGGACGATAGTCAATAGCAAGAATCATTAGTTGGTCTTACCCCAACAACTAAAAACTATGAATTAACATGAGCAATACGCCGAAAGAACAAAATAGCATACCAACTACCAAAGTACAGCGATCGAGCCGGTTTGTAAAAACAGGGTTTAAGATAGGCGGCAATTATATTAAGCATTATTCAAAAAAGCTGTTTAACCCTGATATGGATAAAAGCGAACTGAATGAGGATAATGCCGCCGATATTTACGAATCGCTAAGCGAACTAAAGGGCAGCGCGCTAAAGGTTGCCCAAATGCTGAGTATGGATAAAAACCTGCTGCCGCAGGCCTACGTTGATAAGTTTTCGCAATCGCAATACAACGCGCCGCCGCTTTCGGGGCCGCTGATCGTGCAAACCTTTCGGAAATACTTTGGTAAAACACCCGATAAGATATATGATAAATTCAACCTGCGGTCGACCAATGCGGCATCCATTGGCCAGGTGCATGAGGCTGAGCTGAACGGCAAAAAGCTGGCGGTGAAGATACAATACCCCGGTGTGGGCGATTCCATATCATCCGACCTGAAACTGGTTAAACCCTTTGCCTTTCGCCTGCTGGGCATGAGCGAAAAGGAACTTGATGTTTACATGCGAGAGGTTGAGGAACGCCTGCTGGAAGAAACAGATTATGAGCTGGAAATACGCCGCTCTATCGAATTTTCAAATGCCTGCGCTAATTTGGATAATGTGGTGTTCCCTACTTATTACCCCGAACTATCAAGCAAACGCATTATTACTATGGACTGGCTTGATGGCCTGCACCTGAAAGAGTTTTTAAATACCAACCCATCGCAAAAATTACGGAACACTATAGGGCAGGCGCTGTGGGATTTTTACAATTTTCAACAGCATGAACTGCGCGCAGTTCATGCCGACCCGCATCCCGGCAACTTTATGATAACACCCGCTGGCAAACTGGGCATTATTGATTTTGGCTGTATAAAAGAGATGCCCGAGGACTTTTATTCGCCTTTCTTTTCGCTCACCTCGAGTAACTTAATGGATAACAAGGAAGAAACCATTAAGGCTTTTCGTTTGCTGGAAATGATACATCCTGATGATACACCACAGCAGGTGGAGTTTTACTACGGCATGTATAAGCAAATGATAAGTCTGTTTGCCATGCCTTATATAAATGATAGTTTTGATTTTGGCGAAACCCGTTTTTTTGATGAGTTGTATGGTTTTGGCGAAAAAATATCAAAGATGCCCGAGTTTAAACAGGCACGTGGCGTAAAGCATTTTATTTATGTTAACCGCACTAACTTTGGTTTATATAATATTTTGCATGAGTTAAAGGCGAAGGTGAAAACAGATACTTTTAAGCCACATGTTACAGAGCAGTTTGTTTAAAACCATGCTTATAGTTTGCCATTAATGGTCAATTATAAGTTACAAGCCTAAATTGAAACACCTTGCCAATTGCATTGTTGATAGTGCATGAAAGTGTTGATAGCAGGTGCAAATGGTTATATAGGTACAAGGCTCATCCCTATATTATTAGAAAAAGGGCATACGATAGTTTGCCTGGTGCGCGATAAACGCCGTTTTCATGAAAATAGCGACTATAGTGATAAAGTAGCACTTTTAAAAGGCGACTTGTTAAAGCAGGAGAGTATTGAAGATTTCCCTAAAGATATTGATGCTGCTTATTACCTGGTACACTCCATGACGCAGAACGAGGATTTTGCCAAACTTGAGGCACTATCAGCCCATAACTTTGTGCAGGTACTGGATAAAACGAACTGCAAACAAGTTGTATTTTTAAGTGGCATAACTAACGATGATAACTTATCAAAACACCTGCAATCGCGCAGGCATGTGGAGGATGTTTTAAAGGAAGCCAAAGCTGCATTAACTGTATTAAGGGCATCGATAATTATTGGCTCTGGCAGCGCATCTTTCGAAATCATACGGGATCTTACAGAAAAATTGCCTCTCATGACCGTGCCGCGCTGGGTAAACACCCGTTGCCAGCCCATCGCTATAAGGGATGTATTAGGTTATCTTGAAGGTATTTTGCTTAACGAAAAAGCATATAGCTGCACCTTTGATATAGGAGGCCCTGATATTCTTACTTTTAAAGAATTAATGCTGGGCTATGCCGGCGCACGCAAACTTAAACGCTATATTATTACCATACCATTTTTATCGCCCAAAATATCATCATACTGGCTTTATTTTGTTACCTCAACCAGTTACCAGTTAGCCCAAAGTTTGGTTGATAGCATGAAGAATGAAACCATTGTAAAAGATAATTCCATTAATGAAATCGTGCCACGCAAATGTTTAACTTACAAAGAGGCCCTGGAACTTGCTTTTGTAAAAATAGAGCAAAATTCCATAGCTTCCAGTTGGAAGGATGCATTGAATATGGGGTATCTTAATTCTGAATTTATGGATCAGTTTAAGGTGCCGCAAAATGGTACACTGGAATATAAAGTTAAATTGCCTATCAAAGGCGATAGTAAACCGGTACTTAATAACATAATGGCCATTGGAGGTAACCGTGGATGGTATTATTGGGATTGGATTTGGGGGTTGCGTGGTTTTTTAGATAAGGTTGTTGGTGGTGTAGGTTTGCGCCGGGGGCGCACAAGCAATGTAAGTGTTTCGCCGGGCGATGTTATTGATTTTTGGCGGGTATTATTAGCCGATAAAAAAAACCAAAGATTACTATTATATGCCGAAATGAAATTACCCGGCGAAGCCTGGCTGGAATTTAAGATAATTGAGCGGGATAGTAAAAATACATTAAGCCAGATAGCTACTTTCAGGCCGAATGGCTTGCTTGGCAGGCTATATTGGTATAGTATGCTACCTTTCCATTTGTTTATTTTTAAAGGGATGGCAAAGCAGATCATCAATTATAAAGTGGTTACCAGTTAAACCGGGACATTTACAATGTTAATTACCAGATACACATGAAGAAGCACATTTTACTAACCGGCGGATCGGGGCTTATTGGCGGGCATTTAACCCGGCTTTTACTGGATCAGGGTTATGAGGTAAGCCATTTAAGCCGCAAACCGCACAAAAACCCAAAGATAAAAACCTGTTTGTGGGATGTTCATCATAACAGGATAGATGAAAGTTGCATTGATGGGGTTGATACCATAATTCATTTAGCGGGGGCTGGCATTGCTGATAAACGCTGGTCAGCCGCGCGTAAAAAGGAACTGATAGAAAGCCGTACCGAATCCATAGGGTTGATATATGACCTGCTCAAAAAAGCAAAGCATAATGTTCATACTGTAATTTCGGCATCGGCAACAGGCTTTTATAGCAACAGAGGCGATGAACTGCTTACCGAAGGCAGTCCGCCTGCCCATGATTTTTTGGCTGAGTGTTGTATAGCATGGGAAAAAGCTGTTGATGAAGGCGAAAAGTTAGGCTTACGTATAGTGAAATTCCGAACAGGGGTTGTACTGAACAAAAAAGGTGGCGCGTTGCCTAAAATGGCGCTGCCAATAAAATTGGGTGTTGGTTCGCCGATAGGCGATGGCAGCCAATGGGTACCCTGGATACACTGGCATGATGTAGTGAAAATGTATCTCTACGGTATAATACATACCAAATTGCATGGGTCGTATAATATGGTATCGCCAAACCCGGTAACTAATAAACAACTAACACAGGCTGTAGCCACACAGTTACACCGGCCATTGTGGGCACCAAACGTACCGGCTTTTGCTGTAAAGCTTTTATTTGGCGAGATGAGCACTATAGTGTTAGGCAGTACAAAAGTATCGGCACAAAAAATAATTGACAATGGGTTTAGGTTTGAATACCCGGAGCTGGCAGGCGCTTTAAAACAGATGTATGGGTAATAGATCCCCACTTTCTATTTTCTGGTTTAGGCGCGATTTGCGGCTAAATGACAATGCGGGATTGTACCATGCCTTAAAAAGCGGCAATCCTGTTTTGCCGGTTTTTATTTTTGATAAGGATATTTTAGAAGAGCTGGAGGATAAAGATGATGCAAGAGTAACCTTCATTTACCAATCCATTGAAGCTATTCATAAAGGGCTTGAAACGCATGGCAGCAGTTTGCTGGTTTTGCATGATAAGGCCGGGGATGCCTGGGAATATATTTTAAAAACCTATGCTGTTACATCGGTTTACACCAACCACGATTATGAGCCTAATGCCAAAAAACGCGATGAAGCCATCGCTCAAAAATTAAAAAAGCACGGTGTTGAATTTAAAACCTATAAAGACCAGGTTATTTTTGATGGTGATGAAGTAAAGAAAGGCGATGGCGCTCCATACACCGTATACACGCCTTACATGCGTAAATGGTATGAAACGCTTAGTCCATTTTATTTAAAGGCCTATCCCAATAGAAAATATTTTAAGAATTTTTTTAAGGCAGATGTTTTGAATATCCCGTCGCTAAAAGAAATGGGATTTGAAAAAAGCAACGTTGAATTTCCTGCCATTGATTATAAAAAGTATATAGCTGATTATGCTGAGAAAAGAAATTTTCCGGGGCTGCAAGGCACCTCGCATATTGGGTTGCATTTAAGGTTTGGCACCGTAAGCATAAGGGAACTGGCAAGTACAGCTAATGCGTTTAAGGAAAAAACCTGGCTGAATGAGTTGATATGGCGCGAATTTTATATGATGATCCTGGATAATTTCCCAAAAACGATGGATCATGCCTTTAGGCCGGAGTACGACAGGATCAAATGGGTAAACGATGAAAAGCAGTTTAAGGCCTGGTGCGATGGGCAAACCGGTTTTCCGTTAGTGGATGCGGGTATGCGCGAACTGAATGCCACAGGGTACATGCACAACCGTGTGCGTATGGTGGTTGCCAGCTTTTTAGCAAAGGACTTGTTGATCGACTGGCGCTGGGGCGAGCATTATTTTGCCCGCAAGCTGCTTGATTATGAAATGGCGAGCAATGTAGGCGGCTGGCAATGGTCGGCAGGTAGTGGCACGGATGCCGCGCCATATTTCCGTATTTTTAATCCTGATGCACAATTAAAAAAGTTCGACCCGGATTTAACCTATATAAAAAAATGGGTTCCGGAGTATGCTGATTTCAGCAAATATCCCGAACCCATTATTGATCATGCATTTGCCCGCGAACGCTGTTTGAAAGCTTTTAAGGCCGCATTATCTAAATAATATCACGGATCGATACTTATGATTTTGAATTCAAACCTTAAACAGCTATTGACCGGTACGCCGGTAGTTGAGGTTTGGCCATAAGCCAAGCCCGATGGCATGATCATGGAAATCTGCGATCCGCCACCGTTTGCGTAAGTTAAGCCTTCCTGTACGCCTTGTATAAGGTTAGGCACCATGAGCGAAACACTATCAACCCCATTATTAGCACCATCAAAAACAACATTATCAAGCAATCTGCCGGTGTAAGTAGTTTCAATTATTGAGTTTTGATTAATGACTTTTGCGCCATTGCCGGGTTGTGAAACGTGGTAATATAAACCGGATGTGGTTTTGGTATATTGGCCGCTTAAACTGTTTGCTTTTATATAATTTTGAATAACCAGGTCGTCATAAGCAGGCTCGTTATTAATTAAATGTACATAATAATCGAGGCACTCATTGCCCGCAATATGGGTGTTGGTAGTTTCAACACTGCCGGTACCATAGCCGTTTATGCCATAAGCCATACGCGAAGGTATAAGTATGCGCATACTGCCACCGTTGTATTTTAAATCATTTAAAATGGCTAACCTAAGCCCCGCAGGCAAACCACCCGTAACTATATGGCCTACATACTCAGCATAATGATTGCTAATAGTATCTAAACTTGTATACTTTCCGTCGAAAGTACGGAGTGAGAATACAAAAGATACTTTACTTGTATCCAGCAACGGTTGTGCGGGGTTGCCGGGTATGATTATCTGATAATACATACCGGTAGTATCGCCGCCCGATGTATCGCGCACCATTTTGGTTAAACCATTGGTAGTTATATAATTTTGTACCTGGCTGAGGTCATATTGCCTTATATTGGGGTAAACACTGCTTTTGCGGCAAGATACCAGGCCTATTGTAGAAAGTAGTAAAAGCGTAAAAATTGTTTGTTTCATTTAATTAATTAGTTACATCATAAAGGTTTATTGTAAAATCGAGTATCGCATTGGCAGGTAGCCCCCGTGAAAGGCTAAACTGTGTACCCAGCTGTGACTGTGGGTAATGGCCATAGGCATAGCGCGATGGTATTAGCAACCGCACTTCGCCCCCTGAATTGATCATAGGTATTCCTAACTGCCACCCTAATATCATTTGTCCTAAAGGGTATGTTGGGTGAAATTGATTCGTTTCATAAAATGTTTGTTCCGCAATTGAAGTATCTGCAGCATTCCTTCCGGTTATTAATTTGCCAATATCCCCAACAGTTATTTGTGTTGAATTTGTATATAATGCATTTCCCTGTCCCGGATCGAGCACTATATAATATACACCTATTGTATCGTTCCCCTGCACGTGCTTTGCTACACCCGATAAGCCGTGGTTCTTAATAAATTCGGCAAGCGTATCATCGTCTGCCTTGGCTTGCTCCTTATACTGTACACTACCATAAATGGTTGATTTTTTACAGGCAGCCAAACAGCAAACAGAAAAACACACACAAATTATCAGTATCCTGCTCATCTTAATTTCAAAGGGCAAATTTATTCTTTTATATTTCAAAAACAGCAGCTTAACACTTTTTAACACTTAATATGCTGTTTTAACAGTTTTGATGAGGAAATATTGTGACAATCTGTACTTTTTTCAGGGTGTAGGAGGCTTATAATTAAGGGTTAACTGGTTTATTTTCTCAAGCATTTCAATTAAATACTGCTTATCTTCTTCGCCTATATGCGCGTTTAGGTAATTATTAAACTGTTTTACAACGGCACGTGCCATGTGCCGCTTCTCTTTTCCGAGTACGGTAAGGTATATTTTAACCGAGCGTTTATCGCCGGGGTTTAGCTCCCGGTATATCAGCCCGGTTTTTTCCATCTGGTTGAGCATGCGCGACAAACTTGTTGATTTAAGCCCCAAAAGCGATGCCGCCTCCGAAACTGTTGTACCTTCATGCTCATCAATATTTATCAATAAATAACCTATAGATTGTGTAATGCCAAATTCAGTAACGATCTGGTTGTACCGGTTAGCAACAGTTTGCCACACTATCTTTAAAAAATAATCAACAGTTTCCTGGTGTTTTACTGTGTTGTTACGCATTTTTTTTAGTTTTCAGTTTTCAGTAGGCAGTTTTCGGTTTGCAGTGGGCAGTGTGCAGTAAGCGATTGATTTGAATAATAAAATCTGCCTGCTGCAACCTGCCTACTGCCTACTGCCTACTGAACTTACCAGCCCAATTTAGTATCGTCGCCCCTGGGGTCGGCACCGCCATCATAATAACCCCATTTTGTTTTTAAAATTGCATCAACCCGGCCTATTGGGGCATAGTTGATAATTTTATAACCTTTCTTCTCCAGTTTTTGCCGGGTAATACTATCCAGTGCGCCTACCTCGGCATCAACGGTATCAGGCATCCATTGTGAATGAAAACGTTTTGATTCCACAGCCTGTTGCATATCCTGGTCAAAGTCAATTACATTAAGTATGGTTTGAAATACCGATGTGATGATAGTAGCGCCGCCGGGTGTGCCTACCACCATGTAAAGCTGGCCATCTTTTTCAATAATGGTCGGCGTCATGGATGATAGCATGCGTTTGCCGGGCTGTATGCTGTTTGCCTTGCCGCCTATCAGGCCGAACATATTGGGCACGCCGGGTTTTTCGCTAAAGTCATCCATCTCATTATTCAGCAAAAAGCCCGCACCTGCAACAAATATTTTTGAGCCGAAGGAGCCGTTAAGTGTAGTTGTTATAGATACCGCGTTGCCGTCGCGGTCAACAATGCTGTAATGGGTGGTCTGGTCGCTTTCGTAGCCAACAAAGGTGCCTGGCAGTATACTGGCGCTTGGCGTAGCGGCATTCCAGTTAAGGCTTTTCATGCGGGCATCTATATAAGCAGGGTTTAATAAACTATCAACCGGTACTTTATAAAAATCAGGGTCGCCAAGATATTTCGAACGGTCTGCATACACCCTGCGTTCAGCCTCAACCATTAATTGTACTGTTGAGTCCTGATTAAATCCCCATCGGCGCAGCGGATATTTTTCAACCGATTTTAATAATTGCAGCAGGGCAATGCCCCCGCTTGATGGCGGCGGCATGGTAATTATTTTATAGCCTTTATAGTTACCTGTTAAAGCGTTACGCCATACGGCGTGATAATTGGTCAGATCGGCTTTTGTGATCAGGCCGTTGCCGGCTTTCATTTCGGCAACTAATTTATCGGCCACGGGGCCATCGTAAAAGCCATCGCGGCCTTTATCACGTATTAGCTTTAATGTTTCGGCCAGGTCGGTTTGTACCAGCAGGTCGCCTTCCTGCCAGGGAGTATCTTTTATAAAATAGGACTTGCCGGGATTTAATTTTTTGAATTTCTCCTGGTTGCGGTTAAGGTCGGCAGCAAGCCTTTTGGTTATTTTAAAACCATTTTCAGCCAGGTCAATAGCCGGTTGCAGCAATACATCCCAGCTTAGTTTGCCATATTTTTTATGGGCGGTTATCATACCATCCACAGATCCGGGTACGCCCGACGCGCTGTGCGTAGCAAGGCTTTTATCGGGGATTACGTTTCCGGCAGAATCAAGAAACATATTGGTACTGGCGGCGGCAGGCGCTTTTTCGCGAAAGTCGAGCGTATTGGTTTGCCCGTTGGCGCTTCGGTAAACCATAAAACCACCACCGCCTATGTTACCGGCCTCGGGCACGGTTACAGCTAATGCAAACTGTACAGCTACAGCGGCATCAACCGCGTTGCCCCCTTTTTCAAGTATGGTAAGCCCTGCCTGCGCGGCATCGGGATAGGCGCAAACCACCATGCCGTTGCGGTATTGGTGGCCGCTTATATTGGTAAGTTGCCCCTGCACACAGCCAAAGGGAAGCAATGCACCGGATAACAAAATAAACAAATAGCACCTTTTTTTTATGTTGACCTTGTATTGCATCATAACAAAAATTTAGAATAGATCAATATCACTCGCTGTTTTAAACATTTATTTATCATCGATGTTCATCAAAATAAATTTTACTAATTTATACTATTTACTTACATCGGCCTGCAAAAACCTTAATTGTTTTTGGTTGATAGTCAGCAAGTTTAGAGCGCAAGTTGTTTATTTTTTTTAAATCGGAGCCATAAAATATAATTTCGCCCGTTAATTGCATGAAAACATTTACTCAACAAAAACCACTATCTAATGAAAAAAGTAATATTAACCCTGGCTATTATAATTTCTTTTTTGCTGATCGGAACACGGTCGCAGGCACAACAAACACAACAATCGACAGATGAAACAAGTTATAAAACCGCTGTAGGTTTAAAGTTTGGCGCTTATGAGAATGGTGTATCAGTAAAATATTTTGCTACACCCGATGTATCCTACGAAGGTGTATTAGGTTTCAGGAGCCACGGTGTGGTAATAACAGGTCTGTACGAGCTAAACCAGGAAGCTTTTAATGTGCCCGAACTGAAGTTTTATTATGGTTTTGGCGCCCACATAGGCGCGGTAGGTAAGGGCGATTATGACCGCTTTGGCGGCAGCGACGAATATTATAACAGCAGCCATATATTATTGGGTGCCGATGGTGTTATCGGCCTGGAATACATGATACCCAAAGCGCCGATAGCCGTAAGCCTTGATCTTAATCCAAGGGTTGAACTGGCTTCGGGGCCGTATTTTGATATCGCACCGGGTTTAGGGGTTAAGTATACTTTTTAAGGCAGAGGATTATTTCGCCTCACCTAAATCCTCTCCAAAGGAAAGGACTTTAATATTGACATTAAAGTTTTGTTCGTTTCAAATATTGGGTAAAGAGCCTCACCTAAATCCTCTCCAAAGGAGAGGACTTTAATATCCGGTTTGTTTTGCCTGTCACCTGAGAATAATTATCTTATTGGCATATACCTTTTGCCCCAATAAAAGTTTTACAATATAAATGCCTGCGGGTTGATCCTCTACATTTATTACCGTACTAAAATTACCTGCGGCTACATTTTGCTGGCTGGAATAAACTGTTTTTCCGGCGCTGTTTATTAACGACAGGGTAAGGTTATTTGCGGTTTTAGTGGTGAACAGCACATTTAATATGGTGCTGGCCGGTACAGGGTATTCAGTTAAGCTTATATCACTGCTGTTAGCGGTATTTGGGGCAGCGACATACACATAAGTGGCAGAGGTATCGGTACAGCCGGTGCTTAAAGTAACCAGTAATTTATAGCGGCCACTGATTTTTGGTGCATAGGTTTGATTTATAGCCCCGTTTATAACATTGCCATTAAGGTACCATTGATTACCCGCTGAAAAATTTGAGCTTAGGGTTGCCCCATTTTGCGAAATAATAGGCCTTACCACTTGCACCGGTTGCCTTGCCGACGATGCGCAGCCCGCGCTTATCACCTTCATGTTATAAAAATAATAGTAAAAGCCCCGGTAATAGCTGGTATCGGTACCTGTGGCTGTGTTACCGGTTATGCTGAATACATTGCCAATGTTGAACGGATAGCCTGTTACCCCGCCATTATTGCGGTAAAGGGTCGAGGTATTATCAAAGTTAGCGGTGATGATATAGTCGCCGGCGGCAGGTAACAGCAGGTTAAGGTTATATACTTTACCTGGGTCGTTCGGATCATCATCCTGCGCGCCGGGGCCCGGTGTGGTGCGTGTGGCAACTGCGTTGATAGTGGTTGACGATAATGTTTCGCCATCGTTATTGGAAACCGTAAAATTTATTTTGCCCGAATTGCCAATGTATAGCCGTGCGCTTTGAATAATAAGCGGAACGCTGGCATGTACCAATACCGAAGGGCCAAACTGGTTATAACCACCTGCCGGAAATACTTCTTTTATAGCCGGGCCTACCGTACCACTAAAATCATTAAGCCCTGCATAATAAGTATTATTTATGGGCGACACTGATGTTGATGCCGGCGAGCCATAAGTAAATGGTGTGGCATCCCCCGCGTTTTGGTACCAGAACAGGTTGCCATCGCCGGTGCCTGAGAGCAGGTACTGGCTGTTATCATCGCAATAATTAGCATTTAAAGCACTTATTGACGGGGCCGGGTTAATTGTTGCTGTAGCGGTTATCTGGTTGTTGGCGGCATCGGCATCATTCACAAGATCTGTAGTTGCCGTAATGGTATAGCTTGCACCCGCCGTAGCGGTAAACATGCCGTTTAGCGTAAAAGTATCTTGTGATAAGGCCGGAATGGTATCGGTGTCGGTTTCGTTTAATGTGGTTATGGTACCATCAGGTGCTTTTATGGTAACAGTAACGGGTAAATTGATAATGGACTGACTGCCAAAGTTTGTTAACGTTAATGTAATTGGCGTTGCACCCGCACAGTTACCGCTTGGTGCAGGGTTAATAATTGCAGTTACCCCGGCATCGGTACTGGTTTGCAAAAACTCTACACGGTAGTCCTGGGTTTCGCCTTTGGCATAGGTTCCGCAGGCTTTTACGGCTGATGTATCGCTGGTTTCGGTCAATACTACGCGCATGAGGCTGTAATTACCGGGGATTACTGATGTTGGCACCGTGATATTGGTTTTATAAACGCCTGTGCCGTTTATTACCGGCGAAGTAGCAACCAACTCGCCTGCGCCGGTGAAATTACCATCGCCGTTCCAGTCGATAAACACTTTGGCTACTTTGTTAAAGTTATTACCACAAGTACCTAAAGTAAGGCTAAGCGGGTAGGTTTTTCCTTGTTCTAATTGTACGGTTTGGCTGGTATAATCGCTGTAGGTGGTACAGCCCGCAGGGGGGGTATTGTTGATGTTTGACAAAGTGACATTATTGATGCGGGAATCAGTACTTGACGTTGGCCCCGACGCGCAATAAGCCGACCCGCCGATGCCTGTAGCAATAAGCGAATATGCCTGCGACCCTGACTGCAAAGTGCCTTTATGTGAAACGGTGATGGTGTATGCCCTGCCCGGTACCGCGTTAGCTATATAAACCTGCTCCACATTGTCCCTTATATTATCGCCTGTAGTTGCCGGTGCCGATGGGTGGGCAGGATCTAAAACCCAGGGTTTAAAGGTTGTGGTGCCATCGCTTATGCGTATGTCGAGGTCATTCACCAGTTTAATAGTAGGGTCGTTTATGGTACCGTCAGCCGTTGGTGTTGCAGGTGGATCTGTCCAGGCAATGGTGGCCATTAGCGGGCCGTTGCCCGATGCAATTACGGGTATGGTTTGTGTTTGCCCCTGTGCCAGGCTTGTTTCTTTTATCAAACTTTTTGTACCGTTATCGGTGATCGCGTTAGCAGCTTTTTGCATATCAAGCAAGCCCCAGCCATAAATATAATCGGGCCCGGCATTGCCTGCGTCAAAAGCGGTTGCGCAGGCGAGCCCTTTAAGGGTTGCCGCGAGCATAAAAGTATTTGAATGTTTTTGGGCATAATATTCCTGTAGCAAATAAAGCGAACCGGTAACATTAGGCGATGACATGGATGTGCCCGATAAAACCAGGTAGCTGGTAGGATCAATAACACCGCACGACAGTACATTTAAGCCCATGCCCGCGATATCGGGTTTAACGCGCCCGTCATCTGTAGGGCCATAGCTGCTGAAATAAGTTATAGCTATAGCCTGGCTGTTGGCAGGCCCAAAGGGTAATGGCCCTACCGCGCCCACCGTTAATATGTTTTTTGCATTGCCCGTTGAACTGATACCATCATATCCCTGCTGGCTGCTGATCATATCGGCAGCGGTACGTGTTTTTAATACCAGGGTACCATCGGTGGCGCTCCTGTAGCCGTAATAAGTGCCGCCAATGGCAGGGCCGGAATAACCACGGGCATTGCCCGCCGACTCGACGATCAGGTAATGAGGGGCGTTATAAGCTATCTGGTCAAAATCAGCGGTGCGCTGGTTATAAATGCCGAAGGTATAATCAACGGTATCGCCTGGTATGCCGTACCAATCCCAGTTGCCATTATCATCAATATCCCATCCGGCCTCATCGCCATAGGAATGGTTGGAAAGGATCAGGCCCGGGGCGGCGGCGGTTATGGTGGTAATATCATTGTCAAAATCATACGATTGCAGTGTAGAGGCATTAAAAGCCATGCCTTTTGCCGGTGGATAAACACCTTTTGCGATCATAGTACCCGCTACGTGTGTAGAGTGGTCGAGTATAGCCTCGGTAGTATTGATAGTAATGGTTTTACCTGCAAATTCCTGGTGGGCAGCATATACTGCGCCGCCATCCCAAATGGCCAGTTTATTAGCTAAAATACTGCTTGAACCTGATAAGTTTAAACCCAAAGAGCCACCCGGTTGTACTTTATTGGTTTGTGTTGTCGCGGCGGAAATTATATTATCATTAGTCTTTAAGTAAACTGGCAGGCCCAGGCTGTTTAAGCCCTGTAAGGAGATAAGCGCGCCGTTCTTTAATTTTTTGCGGATAAGCCAACCATGACTTGCGGCCAGCGCCAGCGCTTTTTTGTGTGAGCTGATAAATGATGCATTCCTTTTTATAGAAAGATCATTCAATCCCTTTTTTTGTGCATCAGTAACCAGTACTTGTTGCCCAAATGTACTACCGGCAAAAATCATCAATATAAAACCTGTAATAATTGCCGTGTAAGTTTTTTTCATAAGCGCTGAAGTATAGCGGTTTAGCCCGATAAAGTTTACTGGAACAAGTTTCTGTAATTTAAGCCGTATTAAGAAATTTTTAACCAAAGATTTAATTTAATATACGATATTTTATGGGCATGGGTTGCCTGATTTTGTCATCCTGAGCGCAGCGAAGGATCTACCTGGTAGTACACCAAGCGCATGGTGACCATTCGCTCGTATAATAGATCCTTCGCTCGCTCAGGATGACAAATTTTTTATGTTACACCTTATCAATCCTGACCCACCTCATGCCCGCAGCTTCGGCTGCTTTGGTGCCCGCATCGCCATCTTCAAAAACAAGGCAATGCGCGGGGGCTACGCCAAGTTTTTCGGCAGCAGCTAAAAAAGGATCGGCTTGCCGCGTGGTGTTTCGCCTGCGCAAACCAGTACCTCGGCTAAATGCAGGATGCCTAATACGCTTAATGTTTTTTCAACGGTTTCCCTGACCCCGCCAGATACCACACCTATTTTTACTTTACCCGCGTGGGCTTTCAGGTGGTTTACCACGTAGGTGATGGGCTGTGTTTGCTCAATATATTCATTAAAGAATATTTTCTCTCGTTGCGCCGCAAATGCAGCAGGATCAAATGTGCTGTTGTAACGTTTGTTTATTTGCCCTACTACATCAACCACAGGCCAGCCAGCTAACTCGTCAATCAAATTGGCATCAATTAACACACCTTCATCAGCGGCTACGCGTACATAGGTTTTTTTATGCGCGCCCATATTATCGGCAAGGGTGCCATCGCAGTCATATAAAAATGCCTGGAAATCGCCTTCGGCAAGTTTTGTTAAAGATTGATATTTTTGATCGGTAGTGGTATCGGTATTATTCATATTGCCGCAAAGGTCTGAAAAAAATGACTGTGAAGTTTCCAATCTTAAGGTTTATGCTATTAAAGCTGGAATATTTTATCCATCAAAACCCATTTTTCCGAAGAGTTTTTAAATGGCTGCTGATATTTCAGCATCAGGGTTTCCCATTCCTGTACTTTAGGGTTGCTTGCATCCATGGCCGCTTTACATTCAAAGCTGAAACTCTCATCTGTTTCCATGATCATGAACAGGCGCGTTTCGAAACGATAGATCTCCATATTGGTAATGCCGGAATGCTTAATACTTGCCAATATTTCGGGCCAAACATGCCGGTGATGTTCTTCATAGGCCTTTATAAGCGCCGGGTCATCAATCAGATCGAGGGTTAAACAGTACTTCATTTTAATTAGTGAATTAGTGAATGAGCGAATGAGTGACTTATTGAGGGGTTGATGTGCAAATTTAATCAAACTACTCACTCATTCACTAAATCGCTCATTCGCCAACTAAATTAAAAACTATTCACTAATATCGCCTGCAATACCTCGGTGGCGGCTTTACATTTATTGGTGGTGGTTTCAAGGGAGTGAAGTATTTCGCGATATTTAATGAGGTTGATGGCATCCTTCTCGTTAGCGAAAAGATAGGCCAATGAGTTATAATAGATCTGGTCTGACTGATGCTCGTAATCTTTTATCTGCCTGCATGAACTAAGTATCATATCCCGCTCGGCAGATACCCGCAGCATATTAACGGATCTTTCTATTTCGAGGCAGGCATTTAAAATAATAGCGGCTATCTCTTTTATGGCAGGTACAAATTCAATTATGTTATACAGATACATGCGCTCGCTGGCTTCATGTATATAATCTGCAACATCATCAATAGCCGAAGCCAGGGTATGTATGTCTTTACGGTTTAGCGGGGTAAAAACTACCTTATCAAGCGCGAGATAGATTTTGTGGGTAATATCATCGCCGGTGTTTTCCAGCCTGTCAATTTGTTTGAAAAGAAGCTCCCGCTCTTCGGTAACGTCGCTGTTTACCACATTTACCAGCAGGGTAGCCATTTCAACCGCGTTTTTAGCCGCCTGATCAAATAAATTATAAAACTGAGCCCCGTTTAAAAAATAGTTCTGGAAAAAACCGCCCATTGCGCCTGCATTATTGAATGGCGCTAAATTAAGTGGCTTATGTTAAGGCGATATTAAGCAAATATTATGCTATGTTAATTCTGTATGAAGAAATCGAGCGCAATGTATTTTGATTGTAATACGCTTGTATACAGGTATTTGAATAGGTACTTCTTAATCAATAATTAAAATAACCCTACTCATAGTATGTCTTTTTCGTTCACTTAATATTTAAATAACATTACCAAATGTTAATGCATCCTTAATATTAAGGTAACCTGCGCTCCGCACCTTTGGAGCAAAAATTAATTAAGCTAATTGCATTATGAAAAAAATGTTTACGAAACTATTTGGTACTGCCTTATTAACAGGATTGTTAATGACGGGCATTACAGTTAAGGCACAAACTACCTACGCATCTGCAGAGACAATGCATAAAAAAGATGTTGCTAAAGCTGATTCAGCTGCCGCAGCAAATGCCGATAAAAAAGCTAACACTACTAAAGTGATAAAAACTGACGACCCGGTTGATACCGCATGGCACCCGCAAAGAAGATTATGGGGTTATGCATTTGGTGATGCTTACTACGATCAGCATTCTCCAGCTTTAACTTCTACTCAAGGTAAAGAAAATAACTATTACCAAACACCTTCTAACAGAAACGCATTCCAATTCCGTCGTATTTATTTAGGTTATGATTATGAAATCAACCAAAAATTCAAAGCTGAGGTTTTGTTGGCATCTGAGCCAAACGAAAACACATTACCTTCAAGTTCTACTTCTAGCGTTGTTAGCGGTGACAACTTAGCTGATGGCAAAATGTCATTCTACATCAAAAACTTTAACTTGCGTACAAGAGAAATTTGGCCAGGTACCGACTTGGTTGTCGGTGAAATGAGCACCCCAAGTTTCGCGTTAAACGAGCCTGGTACAAACGCTCCGACTTCATTATCGGAAACCACCTGGGGGTACCGTTCAATTGAAAGGACTATTACCGACTTCCACAAAAACAACTCTTATGATGTGGGTGCTGCTTTACAGGGAACATTTGACCCTAAAACTAAAAACTTTGGTTACGTATTTATGATTGGTGATAATACCCAATCAAACCTGACTTCGGTATATGTTACTCCAGCACTTGGTGGTAGCACAACCGCTGTACTTAATCCAAACCCAAATACAGGTTTCTTTAAAATATTCTATGGTGATTTGTGGGGTAAATTCCTGGATAACAAACTATATGTAGATTTATATGCGGATTATGCAAAAACTCAATCTAATACGCCTGTAGCTACTACAGTTCTTCCTTCTGGTGTTTTAGGCACACAAGAGCACAATATGTATAAGATATTTGTTTCGTACAACAGTTCACCTTTAACAGTGGGTGTTGAGGCATATACTCAACAATTTGGTTTAGGTGTTACCGATAAAAACACATTCACAGCTCAGAATGTAACTGCACAAGGCCTTTCGTTATGGGCTAAAGGCGCTATCGTTAAAAACAAATGGGGTTGGTTTGCACGTTTCGATAGCTACAATCCTGATACTAAATTTAACGGTGCTAATACTTACACTGTTAATACTAACTACAGTTCATACGATCCTACAGAAAAAGAAAAATTTGTTACAGCAGGTTTAGATTTTACTCCTGCTAAAAACATCCACTTTATGCCAAACGTATGGTTTGTACAATACAAAGATCAGTTAGACGAAACTACAACCGGTTATTTACCTGACAACCACACTTTAGTTTACAGAATGACATTCTTCTACACATTCGGTAAATAATAACACAAACAAATAAATATAAAATAACAGATGATGAAAGTAATGAAAAGTTTAAAGTTAGCGGTTGTTGCATTAGCAGCATCATGTATAACAATGGCGGCTTCGGCACAGGATAACACCTTATTAGGTGCCGGAAGTACCTTTGTTTACCCGCTTTTTTCAAAAATGTTTTCTCAATATACAGCCTCAAAGGTTAACTATCAGTCAATCGGTTCTGGCGGCGGTATATTACAGCTGACTAATAAAACTGTTGATTTTGGTGATTCGGATGCTCCGTTGAATGCTGATCAGACAGCCAAAATGAGCGCACCTGTATTGCATATTCCAATGACCTCGGGTGCTGTGGTAATAACTTATAACATCCCCGGTGTTAGCGCTGCGTTAAACCTTAATGGTAAAGACTTAGCCGATATCTATCTTGGTAAAATAACCAGCTGGAACAGTGCTGAAATTAAAGCCACCAATAAGGGCGTTAATCTGCCTGATCTTCCTATCGTAGTTATACACCGTTCAGACGGTAGCGGTACATCATTCATATTTACCGATTACTTAACTAAGGTAAATGCTGATTGGGCTAAGCGTGTTGGTAAAGCCAGCGCGGTTAACTGGCCGGCAGGTTTAGGCGGTAAAGGCAGCGAAGGTGTTGCGGGTTTGGTTAAAAACACCCCCGGCGCTATAGGTTATGTTGAGTTAGCTTATGCTGCACAAAACCACATGCCTTTTGCTAATATCCAAAACAAAAGCGGCAAGTTTATTACCCCGACTATTGTAGCTACCACTTTAGCAAGTAATGTTGTTATACCTGCGGATTCAAAAGTATCAATTACCGATACTGATAACCCTAAAGGTTACCCTATTGCCAGCTTTACCTGGGCTTTGATATACAAGGAGCAAAATTATAACAGCCGCACAAAAGAAAGGGCTACACAATTAGTAAAACTGCTATGGTGGAATATTCACCAGGGGCAGGCTGATTGTGCTGCTTTAAACTATGCGCCGCTTTCAAAATCGGCTGTAAAAGTTGCTGAACAAATATTAAAATCGGCTACCTACAACGGTAAAGCAATTTTATAACAGGCCAAAAGCTTAAAGCAAAAAGCCTGAAGCGGAAAACTAAAAGTGAAGAAGCATTTTTTAATTGCCCTTTGCTTTTAGCTTTCTGCTTTTAGCTTTCTACTCAAATAATACATAATCTGTGGAAAATAAAAGATTAAACCTATCAAACAGCCAGCTTAAATGGGAAACCATTTTTAAGCGGATATTGATAGCGATGAGCATTCTTTTGGTGCTGATCATATTAGGCGTGCTGGCCACACTTATTGTGGAATCAATGCCATCCATCAAATCATTAGGGATAGGTTTTTTGTGGGGTAAGGTATGGGATCCGGTAAGTAATATTTACGGGGCTTATCCATTTTTAGTGGGTACGCTGCTTACCTCATTCATCGCGCTTATTATATCTATTCCGTTTTCATACGCTATTGCTATTTACCTGGGCGAGTATAATCCCAAAGGCTGGCTATCCGATCTGCTGAAAAATACTGTTGAGCTTATTGCCGCCGTACCATCTATCATTTATGGTTTTTGGGGATTATTTGTGCTGGTACCGCTGGTACGTACTTTCGAAATGAAGATACATGTTGCCCCTTATGGCATTGGTGTTTTCACATCATCGCTTATTTTGGCAGTAATGATCATTCCTTACGCGGCATCATTGGGCATAACTCTTATCCGCATGGTGCCATCGCCATTAAAGGAAGGCGCTTATGCTTTAGGCGCAACACGTTTTGAGGTGATACGGAGCGTAATTATGCCTTATACACGTTCGGGGTTATTTGCAGGGGTATTGCTGTCGTTAGGCAGGGCCTTAGGCGAAACCATGGCCGTTACCATGCTTATTGGTAACACCAGTGCCGTGGCCGATAGTATAAAGAACGCCATTTTTGGCCCGGGTAATACCATGGCCAGCGTTATTGCCAATGAATTTACCGAGGCCGATCATACCCAATACCTATCGGCACTGATCGAACTTGGTTTAGTGCTGTTTTTTGTAACGGTTATTATTAACCTGATAGGTAAGCGGATAATCACACGATTTACTAACGATTGATCTGATGGAAGCAAGAATAGGATTAAGAAACACCAAGAGCGGGATATTTAAAGGGATAATTATATTTTTTGCCTTTTTAATTACACTGCCTTTGATCATTATACTGCTTTACATTATAAAGCAAGGTGCAGGGCAGGTTAACTGGCACTTTTTAACACATGTACCCGCGCCCGTTGGCGAGATCGGCGGCGGCATAGCCAATGCCTTACTGGGTAGTTTTATAATGGTTTTAATAGCATCTGTAATTGCTATACCCGTTGGTATGCTGGCAGGTATTTACCTGAGCGAAAACCCAAAAACAAAGCTGGCCTATTATAGTGGTTTGTGTGTTGATATTTTGCAGGGTGTACCATCAATAGTAGTAGGTATCGTAGTTTATTTCTGGATAGTGAAACCATTGGGCACATTCTCGGCCTTGTCGGGTAGTGTTGCCTTAGCAATTATGATGCTGCCTATAGTCATCAGATCAACAGAACAGACCCTTAAACTATTACCCGATTCATTAAAAGAAGCGGCCCTTTCATTAGGGGTGCCGTATCACCGGGTAATTTTAAAAGTGATCATCCCCTGTGGTTTCGCGGGGATCTTATCGGGGATCATGCTATCGATAGCGCGGATCATTGGCGAAACAGCGCCATTGCTGTTTACCGCCTTTGGCAACCCGTATTTATCAATCTCGGTTACCAAACCAATGGAAAGTTTGCCCCACCTGATATTTACCTATGCCACCAGCCCGTACGACGATTGGCACAACCTGGCATGGGGGGCATCATTTATATTATTAATGTTTGTTTTAGTATTAAACATCGTCACAAAAGTGATAACAAGAAAATGGAAAGTACAATTGTAAAGGCTGAGAATTATAACTCATTTTTTGGCACCCACCAGGTGGTAAAAGATGTGAACATCAGCATAAAAAGAAACGAAGTTATTGCTGTGATGGGCCCTTCGGGCTGTGGTAAAACAACGTTTCTGCGCGGCATTAACCGCATGCACGAACTGATACCCGGCGCAACATCAAACGGTAAAATACTACTTGATGGACAAAATGTTTATGACATGAACGCCATTTATGTACGCTATAAAATAGGCATGGTTTTTCAGCGGCCTAACCCATTCCCCAACCTTAGCATTTACGAAAATGTAATAGCGGGTTACCTGCTTAACGGCCTTAAGGTATCAAAAGCCGATAAGGATGTGATCGTAGAAAAATCATTAACCAGTGCCGCGCTATGGAAAGAGGTGAAGGACTCGCTGCATAAAAAGGGCACATTTTTATCGGGCGGACAGCAGCAGCGTTTGTGTATTGCACGCGCCATTGCTATGGAGCCTGAGCTGATCTTGTTTGATGAGCCAACATCAGCGCTCGACCCTATATCAACATCGAGCGTTGAAGCGTTATTTCATGAGCTAAAAGCAAAATATACGCTTATTATTGTAACACATAATATGCAGCAGGCAGCACGCGTGAGCGATAAAACTGCGTTCTTTTACATGGGCGAACTGGTGGAGTTTGATGATACCAAACAAATGTTCACCAACCCTACAGATCAGCGCACACAGAATTATATAACGGGAAGGTTTAGTTAGGGCCCCCCGACCCCCTAAAGGGGGAGAAATAAAACATAGGTATAAAAAGATTAATTAATAAACTTAAAAATTCCCCCTTTAGGGGGTTAGGGGGCTTATATGACACCATTAGAGAACGAAATAACAGCGCTTAAAAAGGAACTGGTTAACATGTGGATCTTAGTTCAATCGCAATTGAACAAGGCCAAAGAAGCCATGGTACAGTTTGATAAGGATTTGGCGCGTGAGGTTTTGATCAAGGAAAAAAGGGTAAATTCCTTTGAGCTTAAAATCGACAGGGATTGCGAAAATATTTTCGCCCTGCATTGCCCGGTAGCTATCGACCTGCGCTTTTTATTAGCAGCGCTAAAGATAAATACCAACCTGGAGCGCATTGGCGATATAGCCGCCGGCATAGCAAAATATGTGGTACAATCATCGGTTAATTTTGATGTTGCCGCGCTGGAAAGCACCGCGCTGATACGCATGTACGACGAGGCCGTAAATATATTAACCGATACCCGCACCGCTTTTGAAAAGGAAGATACCGTGCTTGCCCGCAGCATTTTTAAGCGCGATGATGTGCTGGACGCGATAAATGATAATGCGCCAAATGCAGTTGCTGACGTGATAAAGGCTGATATTGATAGTTTGCCCGAGTCGCTTTACATACTTTCTATCATCCGCAAACTGGAGAGGGTGGGCGATCAGTCCAAAAACATAGCCGAGGAGATCATTTTTTACGTAGAAGCCAAAATATTAAAACACTACGAAAGCAGCCGGATGGGTTTGCCTGAAGAAGAATAGGTTAGTGATTGGAGGTTAGTGATCAGTGATTAGTTGAAAATGGGATTAGTGATCAGAGGCTAGTGATCAGTGATTAGTTGAAAATACAATAGGTTGATTTAATAATTTGATTTGATGCTAAGAGCGGGCTTTAGGCCCGCTTTTTTGCTACTTAGGGTATTCGGTGATTAAAAAGCGTCATGCCGAACTTGTTTCGGCACTTCATCTGCTAAGCTGCCATCATACGGGCAATACATCTTGTGGGATGCCGAAACAAGTTCGGCATGACGTGACGATAAGAGATATAAACTCCCATCTTCCGAACATCAACAAGAAGTAAAAAGCAACGAATCACTAACCTCTAATCACTAAAAATCATCTATTATACCCCACCTCGTTCACCCAATGAAAGCCACGGCTCATTAACGGGAATGCATTAACAGGTTGCTTTACCAGTTTAATTTGTACCGAATCCTTTTTCCAGGTGCCTTGCAGCAGTATGGTATCCGGTTTTAGTACGGTGTACCTGAGTATATATTTATGCCGGCTTATAATAAAGTGATGATGAACAGTATCCGGGATGAATTGGTAGCTGATCAGGCTGTCGTCCATCAATTGTACGTTGGCGCTTTCGTCTATCAGCAGCTTTCTCCATCGTACGGTATCAGTAATAAGCGGGGGCAGGGTATCCTTGCCACGTATAAAATATTGCACTTTATACACGCCATAAAAAGGGGGCTTTTTGGCATCATCGGGCGAACCATAGTACAATGCGGTAAACAGGTCGGTGTATAATACCCATACGATCAGTAAACACTTAACAACTATAAGCGCGATGTTTTTCCCTTTTGCCCTGAAGCGATGGGGCGAAAGGTTTGATGGCGCGGCATCCTTATTTTTAAAGAAGAAGTTGACCAGCCGGTGGTAATCCCTGAACAGCAGGAATATACACATCACTACCAGCATGGTCGATAATAACTTTACCGGTACATCAAAACAATAATTAACAGCCATAACATTGCCTGCTACCACTATGCCCACAATGGCACCCAAAGTAGTGGTACGGCGGAAGAATAGCAAAACCCCGCAGCTAAACTCGGCAAGGCCGGTAATGTAGTTAAAGCCGGTGGAGTAGCCCATATAAGTCCAGGCCAACCCCATGGGCGACATGTTGCCTACCGGTTCCATCAGCCTATAAAAGCCCGGTGCCGGGAACTGTAGTTTAACTATTTTAATACTGCCATAAACCACCATGGTAATGGCCACGTAATAGCGTACAAATACGCAGAGCCAGTAATATAGCTTGTTATAGTTTTTGGTATCTCGCCCTGTTACCGACCATATTAGCATACCGATGAAGGCCAGTACGATGATAAACAGCATTATCAGGTAATCATAAGTGGTATCGCCGCTGCCTGTTTGCTCAATAACAACGGGCTGGGCCATGCGCAGCACATGCTTTGCCAGCCGGGGGATAAGCGTATGAAATGGCTCAAGATAAATACCCGACAGCCAATCCGACATGGGCAATACGCCGTTCGGTTCAAAAAATATGTACAGGATAAAAAATATGAAGCAAAACCTGAAAACCACTTTTTGCGTGGCGCTCCAGTTTGCGGGCTCATTTGTGATGGCTGTCATAGGTTTAAATTGAGAACCCTAATTTAAACTTTGAACCGTGAAATGCAATGGGGTGATATAAATAATACAATTTGGGGGAAACATAGGGCTAAACAAACTCTATTTTTAATGAATTTTTAAATAAAATCATTAAATTATTCCTGTTAAAATTTTCATCTTTATTAGATGAATACACACCCCTTATTTTTGAGATGCCTGAATATTAGCTTTTTGATATCGATTTTACTTGCTTTTGGTTGCAATAACAATACAGCCAACCTGCAGGCACAGGTTGATAGCTTGAACAGGCAATTGGCAAAAAGCTATAAGCCCGGATTGGGCGAATTTATGTCGGCCATACAGGTGCACCATGCTAAACTTTGGTTTGCCGGCAAGAACCAAAACTGGGGCCTGGCGAATTTTGAGATGGGCGAGATACAGGAGTCAGTTGATGATATAAAACAGTATTGCACCGACAGGCCCGAAGTAAAATCATTACCTGTGTTATATCCCGCGCTGGATAGTTTAAACAATGCCATCAAATTGAAAAGCCTTGAGCGGTTCGAAACAAGTTTTACAGGGCTTACCAATACCTGCAACAGCTGCCATCAATTAACACATCACGAATTTAACGTAATTAAAATACCCGATACCCCACCGTTTACCAACCAAAATTTTAAAGCTAAATAGGATTATCTTTCTGCGCTATAAAATCTTCTTTTCAACCAAAAAGCAACATTAACCAGTGCGATCAAGGCAGGTACTTCAACTAAGGGGCCAATCACACCTACAAATGCCTCGCCGCTGTTAATGCCAAACACACCTATGGCAACGGCAATAGCCAACTCGAAGTTATTGCCTGCTGCGGTAAATGCTATGGCTGCGTTTTGTGAATAATCAGCCCCCAAATATTTACCCAAAACAAAGCTGACCAAAAACATGATCACGAAGTAAATAACCAACGGCAAAGCAATACGCAATACATCAAATGGTATTTGTACTATAAGCTTTCCCTTCAGGCTAAACATTACCACAATGGTAAATAGCAGGGCAATTAAGGTTATGGGCGATATAAAAGGTATGAACTTTTGCTGAAACCATGCCATGCCTTTTAGTTTGATCAATCCATACCGGCTTAAAGTGCCAGCGACAAATGGAATGCCTAAATAAATGGCAACTGATTTTGCAATTGCGCCAATAGTTATGTTTATTACCGATGCCTTAAAGCCAAATAACGGCAACAACAGGCTGATGAACAACCAGGCATAAATGCTGTATAATAATACCTGGAAAATGCTGTTGATGGCTACTAATGCGGCGGCATATTCGCGGTTACCATATGCGAGTTCATTCCAAACCAAAACCATGGCAATACAGCGGGCAAGGCCAATAAGTATCAGCCCCGTCATGTATTGCGGGTAATTATGCAGGAACACTATCGCCAGCCCAAACATCAGCAGCGGGCCAATAACCCAATTGAGCAGGAGCGAGGCCCCCAATACTTTTTTGTTGCTGAATACCTTGCCCATGCTTTCATAATTCACTTTGGCCAGCGGCGGGTACAGCATTAATATTAAACCTATGGCTAAAGGTATATTGGTGGTGCCGCTGCTAAAAGAGTTGATAAATGCCGGTGCCGATGGGATAAAATAACCCAAGGCTACGCCCATGCCCATCGCCAGGAAGATCCATAGGGTTAAGTAGCGGTCTAAAAACGAAAGACTTTTTCGCTGTGCAGGGTTACAGTTGGTAGTGCTCATTTGTTATCGTTAAGGTGTTGGGTGATAAAATCCCTGCAATAAACTTTTATCATATCGCGTACCCTTCTAAATTCTTCCATCACATCTTCGGGGCTACCTGTAGCTTTTGCCGGGTCGGGGAAGTTTTGGTGAAAGCGCTGGCCTTTTGTGGGGAAATAAGGGCAATTCTCTTTAGCATTATCGCAAACGGTAATTACGTAATCAAAAGGGATAGCCATGTACTCATCCACATTGTTCGAGGTGTGTTTTGATATGTCTATATGGTCTTCTGCCATTACCTGTATAGCTTTTGGGTTTACACCGTGGGTTTCGATCCCGGCGCTGTAAATAGTGGCTGTATCACCTGCAAAATGCCTTAAATAGCCCTCGGCTATCTGGCTGCGGCAACTGTTGCCGGTGCATAGTACTAATATGTTTTTCATTTTTTTATTTCTGATCAGCAACATCCTGAACCCGGTGTACAGCATTCGGCTGCTGCTGTCAGGTTCTTTAATTCAAGCTTTGGTTTTTCAGCATCAGTACCACAACTGCCGCCACGGTTTATGGCTTTGCATTGTACGGTGTCGGCTCGCAGGTCGATGGTTAGGTCGTCACCATTAATGCTGACCTCATTTGGCAGCATCTGGCGTACATCAAATGCGGAATTGCCAAACTCTATTTTAACCATACCAAGTGGGCTTAAGGGTAGCTTTTTCTCCACTACATCAATAATAGTTAAGGCCTTTTTAACCTTCATGGGTTTAAGCTGTTTTACACCCGCCGGTTCATACAGTTGAATGATGATCTCCGTCCAGTTATTCATTGCACCGCCGCAATCCACAGCTATTATAGGCGCCTGCTTTATTTCGGTAATGTGATAGGCTGCATTTACCCATTTATCTTCAGCATACCTAAATTGTAGGTTGAGTTCAGGGTTTTGCAGTAGCACTGCTTTAAATTCCTGCCAGTTTATAGTAGTTATGGTTTCCATATTTTTTTATTATTAATTGTAATATTACGATTGATCTTGTCAAATTTTTTTAACAGCAGCTACCCGGATCTTTATATGATTTGAAAAACAAACCCAATTCTTTGCTTAACAACTGCCATGCTTTGGGCTCGATGCAATAGCATACGCTAACGCCTTCAATGGTGCCCTGTATCAGTCCGGCATTTTTAAGTTCCTTTAAGTGCTGCGATATGGTGGCTTGCGCCAGGCCAAGTTCATCAACCAGATTGCCGCAGATGCAGGCATTGGCATTAATGATGTGCTGCAAAATGGCTATACGCGCCGGGTGTGCCATAGCTTTTAGCATAATAGCCAGGCGGTTTTGTTCGGCGGTAAATATTTCAGTTTTGGTTAAGCCCATAAGTATATCGCAATATTACGATTGATTATTGAAATATGCAAATAGTTTAGAGGGTAACTTATAGTTTTTTACTTTATAACCATGCCGGATCATTTTATAAAATCTATTTTTGCCGCATAATAAGCAACATGGCATCTTCACTAAAAAATAAATTCGATAGCATTATATTCGATCTTGATGGCACCCTTTGGGATAGCACGGCAAATGTCGCGGTAGCGTGGCAGGCCGCTAAGTTACAGGTTGATTACATCGACCTTGACTTTACGCAACAGGTAATACGCTCCATCACAGGCATGACCTATAAGGCTATTTTTGAAAAATTACTACCCCAGGTTGAAGAACAAAAGCGCAATGATTTTAAAGCGATATGCGCCGTTAACGAAATTGAAGTATTGAGCGAAAAAGGCGGCGAGTTGTACCCTCAGCTTGAGGAAACATTGCAATGCCTGTTTACCACCTATAAACTTTTTTTGGTGAGCAATTGCCAGAATGATTATATCGAAACTTTTTTAAGATTTAGTGGGCTTGGGCATTACTTTGCCGGGCACCAGTGCTATGGCACCAAATTGCAGCCCAAAGCCGAGAATATTAAAGATATTATTAACGACCACCAGCTTAGGGCCCCGGTTTATGTGGGCGATACCAAGGGCGATTTTGATGCCTGCCAAAAAGCGGGTGTGCCCTTTATTTTCGCGGCTTATGGTTTTGGTGTTGTTGAAAACGGGCAGATAGCTACGATTGAAACGATAAGTGATCTGACTGAAATGCTTTAGATTGAGTGATTAGTGGTGAAAATACGCTTATTTAATTTTATTTGTACTTTGTTGGTGACAACAGGAGACTACTTACGTGTGCGACCATGAGAGATAAAAAAATTAGTGAATGGTTTTTAGCACTATTCCAAAAAGGATATAAGGGAAGTTCGAGTAAGTCGGGTTTATCCAAAGAAAAACTTGCCACGATAGAAGAAATAAAGCGGCAACGCTTGCAATCACCGTTGCCCAAAACAAGCGATTTGTTAAAGAATTTAGACGAGTTGAGTTCGTCGCTAAAAGGACATCCAATGTACGACGACGGTCAACTTCCATCTGAGCCAACAAAGCGTCGTTTGCGTCTCTTAAAGCCTTAGCCTCATAACCACCGTTTGTTATGAACATTCTACCGTCGAATGTAGACGTAAACGATGGTGTTACAGTGTTTCTGCTAATTGCATTTTCGGTATTATAATCTTCCCATACATATCCATCTTTTTTTAATTTACCTATTATTTCTATTATTTCCTTTAAAGGATAAATAGGATAATCTATATGTATTTGAGAGATATTTTTACCGTTTAAGGTGGGTAATTCAGAAAAGTATTTTAGAAAAAAATCTAATATTTTTTCACTTTCAAGATTTTCCATAAAAAAGAGGCTTTGTTTAGCCTCTCAATCTACAAAAATTCTTTTACATCAACTTCCAATACATCGGCAATAGCTTTTAGGGTTGTTATCCTGCTTGCATATTGCCCACCCTCAATTCTGCAAAGTGTTGAATAATCTAACTTGCATAACTCACCCAAACCACGTATGGTAATTTTCTTACTCTTTCGTATCGATTGAATACGTTTGCCAATTTCCTTTAAGTACGGGTCTCTTTCCATTTTATGATTTTTTAGCGGTTAATCTTTTCCATTGTAATGTACCCTCGCAATTTGCCAAAGCATCCGCAAATCTTTCGTCCTGTAACACTTTACGGTGGTTGTAGCGGAACGCACTTTCATCGCAGTAGCGTTGTAGGTGCTTTGCGCTAACTGAATGGTGTATGCCATTAATTTGCTTTTTAAGGATATTCCAAAAGCCCTCGATAGAGTTGGTGTGAACCTTAATATCTTCATAGCGAACGTATTCCTTTTCCCTGTGGTTTACTTTCTTATGGGTAAAGTCTAAATGCAGTTTATTGTAGGCATGGTGTTCGTCTGTTACCATAATGGTATCGGGTGCAACAAACTCTTTAATTGTAGGTATAACGTTATCTGCATCGGTTTTAGCAATAACCTTAGTCCTTACATTACCGCCTCTTTCAACTGCACCTAAGACCATATTTTTGCCACCTGCGCCACCTCTAACGGTACGCTTGCTTGCGTGCTTGTTGCTTTCAGAGCCGCCAACGTAACTTTCGTCAATCTCTACTATTCCCTCTAATAGTTCGGGTGCTGTTACTGTCAGCATTTCACGGATGCGGTGATTTAAGTGCCATGCGGTTTTTTGAGTAACCCCTAACCATGAAGCTAATTGTAGTGATGAAATACCTTTGCTATGAACCGCTAATATGTAGGTAGCTAAGAACCATTTTTGAAGTGGGATCTTAGTATCTTGGTATATTGTACCAACGGTAACGCTGAATTTTTTACGACATTCTTTTTCACGGCATTTAAATATCCTGTTATTGGTTGAAAACCTTATAACATTCGTAGAGCCACAGCAAGGGCAAGCGGGAGTATCGCCCCACCTTTGTTCTTCGAGGTAAGCCCTGCATTTTTCTTCTGTATTGAAGTGAGCTTGAAAGTCGAATATGTTTTTGAAAGTTTTCATTGCCTTATCGTTTGCTTATACAAATATAGCATAAACCCCAACAAAAGCAAAATTTAATTGAAAATATTTTTTATGCTATTTTTAATTAACTAATTACTAATCAAATATTTATACTTATTAATTTGTAAAGTTGAAACCTTAAATGTAAATTAGCTGTATAACAGGAAAAGCTACCCTTTCGGATAGCCCTTTACGACCGTCATCAACCTGTACTTTTCAGAGTGGCGACTGGCGACTTTCCACTAATAACTTATGAGGAAATCGCAACAATTCGCAACTCTAATGTGGTCTACAGTATAAATTTGCTGTACTGCGCCACCTTACTTAGTATCTTATCAAAATAGCAGACTATAATAGGTCTGCTATTTCTTTATCCATTACATAGGTATAAAGAAAACTATTCTTGCCAAATATTTTTTCTCCTTTTACGTTGCCTTTTCCATTCAATTTTGAAAGTTGAAACTTTGCCGTGTCCCTTGCTTTTTGCAACGGAAAATCTGTTGGATAAAGTTCAGATAGCGCATCACCGACTTGGTTGGCCGTGCCCGTTCCTATCAATTCTAATGCTTCTAAAATTCTATCTGCAACCGTATTCTCACGTTTCTTATATTCTCTCTTTGGGAGATTGATTGGAGTTATAACTACATCTTCGTTAAATGGATTTCCAAATAAGTTCGATTGCTTCTTTACAACCGAACTATTGAAATTGTAGTTTTTGATAAGTACTTGTATAGCATTTAGATTTTCAGTACTAACTCTTATTTCTTCAATAAGTCGCTTTTCCTCTAAAGTAATTGCGGTAAAAAAAAAATTTGGATTTTCCATATTATTTAACTATTTTTGAAACATAAAAGGCCTATGTCATGGTGTCGAACCATAATTTGCTTGCATATCAGGCAAGTAGTTTAACCGATAACTTACATAGACTTGTAACCTCAAACATCGAAGCCCGACTGTCGCAAACTTTCAGGGCTTTGTTGTTTTTAATTACCCTGCTAATATACGGAATTAAATTTAAGAATTGCAAACGTTGCAAAATCTTTTAATACATAAATTAGCAACAATATCGTGTAAGTTTTCCACACCAAAAGTAAAATTGAAACGAAAACGCTATTTAGAGATTGGTACTACCCTTTTTTTGGGGAAAACTCAAATGTTAAAAAGATTATAATATTTATATTTGAACATGGCAAGCGACGACAAAAAAACACCCAAAGAGGCATCAAACATATTTCATAACATTATGAAAGCATCGGTTACGCCTAAGAAAGCCGATAGCCATTTAGATAAATTTATATCAGCGGTAAAGGATAAGTATGGAGTTAATATAACGTTGGACAACGGAATTGTCTATCCAAAAGGTACAACCGCAGATACCGTTACTGAAATACAAAATTTTTATAAGGAGTGGGACGTTTAAAAATATATAATATAATAAACTTATTGTTGGGTGTTTCTCTCTTAATAATATACCACTGGTTTGAACCACATCAAAATATTTATAGGTATCTTATACAACTAATAGGTATAGTCCTAATAGTATCTTCTATTATAAAAATAATAAAGTCAAAAAGCGATTCATCACTTAATTAGCCCATGGTCTAACACGTATATAGTCTCCTGACAACACCAACAAGGAGCGAAGAATATAGAAGGTGAAGTTACTAATCACTAACCTCCAATCACTAATCACTACGGCCTACGCCGTCATATTTTCCATTACTAAAATTGCCGCGCCTATTAGTTCGGCATCAAAGCCTAATTCCGATATCAGCAATTCTGTACTGGCTGCCAGGCGGGGGATGCAATACTTATTTAGCGCTTGTTGTATGGGTGCAAGTAATATTTTACCCACTATGGCACCGCGACCGCTTAAAACAATGCTCGCGGGGTTCATAATATGAATAAGAATGGCCAGGGCCTTACCAATTTTATAGCCTGCGTCTGCTAATAGTTCAATAGCAAACTGGTCGCCGTTGTTGGCGGCCTCCATAATGGCATCGCCTACCAGTTTAGGATGTTCTTCCTCAATATATTTCAGGCTTGATACACGGCCTTCCATAATGCCTTTAATAGCCTTTTGTACCACCACCAGCATTGATGCCTCGGCCTCGAGGCAGCCACGTTTGCCGCAGGTACAAAGCGTATTGTCATCCGATAGTGGAATATGGCTAAACTCACCCGCAAACCCGTTATGGCCACGATATATCTCGTCATTAACAATCATTCCCAAACCAATGCCCCAGCCCAGGTTTATCACCATTACATCTTTTTGGTTTTTGGCAATACCAAATTTTTGCTCAGCTAAAGCAATAAGGCTCGAATCGTTATCTATAAAAGTGGGCACACCTGTTTCCTGGGTGATGAGTTGCGTTAAGCTCTGCCCGCCGGCATCAAGATGGGTATAGTTAATACCATCATTTACATTAATAAAGCCGGGCATGCCTATGCCTATCCCGGCAAACTTGTCAAACGGTATGCCTGTATTACTAATGTAACTGTTTAATTGCTGTATAAGTTGGGGCAGGGCCTGCTGATTGTTTAACAAGCGCAGCTCAAATATCAGCATATCGCCTACAGGGTTATTCAGCAGGTCGACAAGTTGTATCCGTGTGGAAAACTGATCCATAGCCACGGTGATCATAAACATGGCATCGGCTTTTATGGAGTAGATGAGCGGCCTGCGGCCACCACTTGAACGTGCATAGCCATCTTCAATAACCAGGCCTTCTTCAATCAGTTCATTTATAGCTTTTGAGGTGGATGGAAGGCTTTTATCTAATATTTCGCTTAGTTCGGCACATGACTGCCCCTTGTCAAAATAAAGATGTTTAATGATCAAACTTTTTAAAGGAGTACTTTTCACACCTTGTTTTTTAAATTATTTAAATAGCATGCATCAGGGCGGCAGCGGTTCAAACTGATATTGGATAAAAGTATAAAAAAAAGCGGAAAGGCAAAAGGGGAAAGCAGAAAGCTAAAAGGGGAAAGCAGAAGGAGGCGAAAGGATAAGGCAAAAAAGGTGTGAAAGGTAAAAGGCGAAGGCAGAAAGGTAAAAGATTAAAGGCAAAAGAGTAAATATTCTACCTTTAGGCTTTCAGCTTTCTGCTTTAACCTTCCCGCTAAAACTTATTTGGCTTCTTTAAATTCGCCATCAGCTTTAATGGTAACATTATCGCTTAGCATAGCGTTAGGGTACATACCCCCAATATTAAAGGCAGAACGGCTTATAACACCTGTTAGCTGAAAACCTGCATCATTGGCCTTGCTCATAGGGTTTACAATCGTACCGCGATACCAAAGGGCCATAGTTACTGCTTTGGTAATACCGTGCATAGTTAAGTTGCCACTTAGCTGGTAGTGGTTTTCGCTTGTTTTGGTGATGCCTGTACTGGTAAAGGTAAGGGTTGGATTTGCAGCCGCGTTAAAAAAATGGTCAGACCGTAAATCGTCATCGCGCATATCAACGCCGGTGTTGATAGAGGCTACGCTGGCGGTAAGATCAAATTTAGCATCACTAAAATCGGGTTTGGTAGTGGTGATGGTTACATCAAAGTCTTTAAAATTACCGTCAACATCAGATACGGCTAAGTGGGTTACAGTAAATTGCAGGCGCGAGTGCATTTTGTCAACTTTCCAGGTGCCTTGTGCAAATACAGCGGTTTGCAGGGCCACAAAGGCTAACAGTGTGATAAATTTTTTCATGATTATTTTTTTGATTTATGAATATTTACAGGCAAAGTTAAATATATCATTCACACCACAATAAATTATTTGTTTAAACATCTAATTTCAATGTAAAAAGAAAAAGGCATTAAAACGTAACAAAAAAATCCTTCTGCCGGCGGCAGAGAGGATCTTTCGCACCGAATTGTTAATTAAGGCTTCTACGTTTAAGCAGGGGTATTAATGTGCTGTTTTTAACTGATCAACTTCAGCAACCCAAATACCCGCCGAGCAAATAGCCAGGCAAACCAGTAAGGTTACATCCACAATTATATGTGCAGCCGGTATGGATGATAATGATGCGTTAAGAACGGTTGCAAGATCCGGAACCACGGTTCCGATAAGGGGAAAAAGAACAAAAATTCTAAATATATATAACTCTTTCATAGGCAAGGGTAATAGATGTAAAACTTATGGGAATAAAAATAAAGATTTGTTTCTTAAAATGCAAACAATATTGTTTAATATTTAACATTTAATAATAAATTAACCTTTTAACTAAAATAGTTCAAATAGTCGGGCTTAATTATAACTTATTATCAAATTTGATTGATAGGCCAAAAGAAGTTTTACAGCAGTAATTCAATTTTTTATCTTTTCAATAAATTTAAGTACGTTTGGATATTAACTGACTAAAATATTTAACTACGATTTATGCGATTTAAAAAACCACTTGATGTACTTTTAAAAGAAGCTGGTGAAAGCGGTGCAGGCACACTAAAGCGAACACTGAGCAGCTTTAACCTTGTAACTATGGGAATAGGCGCTATTATTGGCGCGGGTTTATTTTCATTAACAGGTTTGGCAGCAGCCAACAATGCCGGGCCAGCCGTAACCATTTCGTTTGTAATTGGCGCAATAGGCTGTGCATTTGCAGGTTTATGTTATGCAGAATTCGCCAGTATGATACCAATTGCAGGTTCGGCCTATACATACTCTTATGCCACTATGGGGGAATTTACAGCTTGGGTAATAGGGTGGGATCTTGTATTGGAGTATGCACTTGGTGCAGCTACGGTATCTATCAGTTGGTCACAATATTTAATAAAATTTCTACATCTTTTTGGGTTACAGATACCTCCCCAATGGACTATGTCGCCATGGGAACATGCGGCACAGGCTAATGGCGTAGTTGTACACGGTTATTTAAACATTCCTGCAGTATTTATAATTGTTTGTCTTTCTTTATTACTCATCAGGGGTTCACGCGAATCGGCATTTGTAAATAATCTGTTGGTAATTTTAAAGGTAGCAGTTGTATTGGTTTTTATAGGTGTGGGATGGCAATTTATTAAGCCGGAAAATTATCACCCTTTTATTCCTGACAATACAGGAAAGTTTGGTGAGTTTGGCTGGTCGGGCGTGTTTCGCGGTGCTGGTGTTGTATTTTTTGCTTTTATCGGTTTTGATGCCGTATCAACCGCCGCACAGGAAGCAAAAGATCCTAAGAGGGGAATGCCAATTGGTATTATAGGTTCGTTATTGGTATGTACAGTTCTTTATGTATTGTTTTCACACGTAATGACGGGGATAGCTAACTATAAAGAATTTAAGGACAGTGCAGCACCGGTTGCCATCGCGATAGCAAAAACGCCTTACGCATGGCTCCAGGAAAGTATAATTGTGGCCATATTGTGCGGTTATACTTCAGTTATACTGGTAATGCTAATGGGACAATCACGCATATTCTTCACCATGTCGAAAGACGGATTATTGCCGAAGGTGTTTTCAAAAGTTCACAAAAAATTTCAAACTCCATATAAGTCAAACCTGTTTTTTGCAGTGTTTGTGAGTTTATTCGCGGCATTTGTGCCGGTAAAGGTAGTTGGCGAAATGGTTTCCATAGGTACATTATTTGCCTTTGTATTAGTATGCATTGGTATAATGGTAATGCGTAAAAGTGACCCGGACACACCAAGGCCTTTTAGGGCGCCATGGGTGCCTTTTGTACCTATCGCTGGCATAGTTATTTGTTTGTCAATGATGGTTTCATTACCTGGCGATACCTGGATACGTTTAGCTGTATGGATGGCGATAGGCCTGGTGATTTACTTTCTATATAGTAAAAAACATTCCCTTATAAGAAACGGGATAGTTAGTGTTCCTAAAGACCCTCTACCACCTATAGCATAAAATATTAGAATATAATTTACAAGGCCCTGATTTCTCAGGGCCTTTTTTGTTTACTTTTATTATCATATTTGTTTATTATAAACCTGAATTTATACGCCATGCATCCACTAATTTTCAGAGAGGTACTATCCGTAACCATGATCCTGTTCGCGATCATCGACATATTAGGCGCCATACCCGTTATTATTGAGCTGCGCCAGCGCGCCGGGCATATCGAATCGGAAAAGGCAAGTATCGCGGTATTGATACTGATGGTGGTTTTTTTATTTGCCGGTAACGAACTGCTGGATGTTATAGGGCTTGATGTATCATCATTTGCCATTGCCGGTTCGCTGGTTATTTTTATTATAGCGATGGAAATGATTTTAGGCGTAAAGTTTTTTAAAGAGGAAATGCCCGAAACTATATCCATAGTGCCACTGGCTTTTCCATTGATTGCCGGGGCAGGCACCATGACCACCCTGCTATCCCTAAAGTCACAATATCAAACCCAGGACATACTGGTAGGCATTGTATTAAATACTATGTTTGTGTACCTGGTATTAAAAAATGTAGGCTGGCTCGAAAAACTGTTCGGCAAAACCGGGATAAATATTTTAAGAAAGGCTTTTGGGGTAATATTACTGGCGATAGCGATAAAGTTGTTCAGGAGCAATACACATCTTTAATTTGAAAATTTGGTGATTTGAGGATTTGAAAATGAAGAATAAGATTTATTAATCCTCCCGCAGTCGCTCGGCTCTTGCCGAGTGACCACTATCATTGGGCCTCTGGCCAAAATTATTCGGCGGGACGCCGATTAATTTTTACCCGGCTGGAGCCAAGCGACTGCTAAAGCAGATAGAAGATAGAAAACCACCCAGCTAAACGTGTTTTACTGATATTTCACTCGCCTGCAGGCAGTTTAATCCAAAACGTGGTGCCTTCGTTTGATTTGGTTTCAAAGCGTATGCTGCCATTGTTTTGCATCAGCATATCCCTGCAAAGTATCAGGCCAAGGTGGTTTCCTTTTTCGCCCTGGGTGCCTGTGGTTACGGTGTGTTCAAGGCTAAATAACCTTTCCCGGTCTTTTTCGCTGATACCCGGCCCTGTATCGGCAATTGAAACGCTAACCATGCCATCGGTTTTTTGTACGTTAAATGTTATTTCATCGCCTGCATTACAAAATTTTATGCTGTTTGAAAGCAGGTTGCGTATCACCAGGTCTATCATATTCCTATCCGCATTAACCAAAACTACCTGGTCAGACAGGTTGCTCACCTTCAAATTTTTCAGGCTGCTTTTTATGTCAAAAAGCTTTATATTTTCGGTAATGCAATCATTAATATTAAAGTTTACCGGCTGTACTACTATCCCTTCTAACTGGCTCTTCGACCATTCTAACAGGTTATCTAAAAATGTTCCGGTTGATAACAAGGTGTCTTCCAGCCGCGCCAAAAAAGCTTTGAGCTCCTTTTTATTGATATCGCCCTCGCGATAAACGCTGAATAGTGTTTGCAGCGTGCTTATCGGGCCGCGCAGATCGTGCGAGATTATCGAAAAGAATTTGTTCTTGATATTGTTCAGCCTTTCCAGTTCAATATTTTGGGTATTGGTCAGTTCCATTTGTGCGCTAAGCTCCTCATTAAGCATCTCCAACTCGTGGTTAATGGCCGCTATCTCTTCCTTTTGTTTTCGTAATAGCTTGTTGGTAGCTTGTTTTTCAAGGTTGCGGCGATACAGGATCAGCAATAACACTGTAACCGACCCTAATACAACACCTATAATAATTATTGTATCGCTGTAATGATTAATCTGCTGCAGGTAATCGGTGTTTCTTGAGGTGATAAGCTGATTGTCTTTCGACAGGGACGCATTCTCCGACCGTATGCGGCTAAACTCCGTTATGGTAACATCGTTTAACGCCTTATCGGCCTGTATGCTGTCCTGTAAGGCTATATATGCCGACTGATATTTATAGCCGTTCGGCACATCGTGTTCCTTTTTACAAATGGTGATCAGTTTTTCCAGTGCTTCTGAAACTGCCAGTTTCGATTTGATAAGCCGACCGTTTATGATGCATTTCAGGGCGCAGTCTTTTGCTTTATTGTATTGCCCTATGTCGATGTACACATTGGCCATATCCAGCAAAATGGCGCTTTCTTCATATTTATCCTGCAGCTGGCGTACAGTTCTTAAAGCCGTATCATAACTGCGCAGCGCAAGGTCGTATTTCTTCTCATCACTATATACATTGCCTAAACCTCTTCTAACCAAAGCTATGCCGTTTATATCGCCAAGCTTTTGGCGCATGGCAAGGCTTTTGGTAAGATTAATGGTTGCTTTTTTATCGTCGCCCATCTCCTGGTAACAATCACCCGTATTGAACAGCCCATAGGCTATTCCGGCCTCATCGTGGGCCTCGGTAAAGCTTTTTAAACACTGGTCGAAATAGCTTTTTGCCAGCGGATATTGCTTCAGATCGTAGTAAATCGATCCGATATTGGTAAGGCACTGGTTTAATCCACGCAAAAAGTGGGCTTTTCTTAATAGCGGCAGCGCCTGGAAATAATTCTTAATAGCATCCTGCTTATCATCAAGCCTATCGTAAACAAAACCAATGTCCGAAAGGCTTTTGCCCATTACCCGGTAAAATTTTGTTTTTTCGCCCTGGTTATAGGCTAATGAAAAATAATAAAGGGCACTATCCGACTTACTTCTTATGGCGCAGGATACACCCATATACAAGTAGGCATTAGCAATAGTTGTATCGTTATGTAGTTTTTCGGCAAGGGATTTGGATAAGTTGGCGTAATAAAATTTTTTATCCGGATCAAGAGAAGTATTAGCTAAGATCTGGTCGAGCAGGTGTAAACGGGTTGAATCGGCCAGGGGCTGTTTTAGTTTGAGTTGTAATTTGGATATATCAGTAGTTTGGGCAAAGGACGGATGGGCAAACAGCAATAATAACAACAACCAGCAATTACGCCTGGTAAACCATTTGATATGGATAGCTGGGTACGGCATTAGCTGTATGTAAATCAATAAAGGGGTTTAAATACAATATATCGCTAACAACGACAGGTTGTATTAAAAAGCTAAAGATAATTAAATCCATAGCAGATATAGAAGTTTGAACGGTAAAATAATTATGACTGAAATACGCTATCCCTTACAGGCGCTTGGCCTTTGCCCTGTTCAATTTCAAATTTTCAAATCATCAAATTTTCAAATCCCCAAAAGCCTCGCCACAAACATGGTGTCTGCCTTATTCTGATAGCCCTTTAGCACCGTTTGTTCCTCTAGTTTCAACCCTAATTCTTTTACTAAAAAATCAACCATATCCTCGTTCTCGGCTTTAAATGCCGAGCAGGTAATATAGATGAGTGGTTTGCCGGGTTTAAGAAACTTAGCCACATTACGGGCTATGCTTTGCTGCAGGCGCTGGAAAAATTCTATCTTCTGCGGGTTGAACTGTGCTATCATCTCGGGTGTGCGGCCCCAGGTGCCCGAACCGCTGCAGGGCGCGTCAAGGATGATACCATCAAACTCATAATCATGCAATACCTGGTCGGGGTTTTGGGTAAGGTCGAGCAGCTTTTTCTGGTATTTACGCAAGCCTGCCTGCTGAAAACGTTCGTCGAGGTTAGCTAAGATGGATTCGCGTATATCAGATACTACCAGTTTAATATCGGGTTCCTGTTCGTGCAGCAGCAGCGATTTTCCGCCCGATGCGGCACAGGCATCCCACCACTGATCCCACTTATTTGGCCTGAAATAATTGGCGGTTTGTTGCGATGAATAGTCCTGCACCTCGAACCAATGCTGTGAGGGGAATATATTTTCGAGCCGGGTGCCATTGGGTAGCGAAAAGCAACCATTGCCCTCATCCTTAAAAACTACTTCGGCTTTATTCAATTCGGCTTTTACCAAATGGTCGTAGCCGTTATGTACGTGAATAAATAGATCGGGCTGGCAAAAAAATGATTTTAAAAACTCCTTTTTATCAATCGAAGCTGATATCTGATCGCTCCAGGGGAACACATCGCTCAAATTAAAATCCTTATAAGCGGCTTTTACCATTGCTATCTTTTCGCTGATGCTGAAACCTGCACAATTTGCCCAGTCGGGTTTAAAGTGCTGTAAAAACGAGTTTACGTGTGTGTTGCATAAAAACTCGGCTACAATAAGGCGTTCATCAATGGGGATATCGGGCAGCGCTTTGCCTAAACGGAAATAGTTATAGATCAAACGGCTGGCTACGCGCCTGTCGGTTGAGCCCATTTGTTTGTTCTGGCGGTAAAAGCCGGGCAAAAATTTGCCTAAAGGCGTTTCGGCAGGGTACTCATCTAAAATGCGCTGAAATGTACGGAGCTGGTTTACGGCCTTCATTCTACCTGTTTTAACTCAAAGTTAGTATATAATAACAGGTTTACATGGGTATTGATATAACCCAGCCCCGGTTTTTTTACAAAATGCAGGTTATTGTTCATGCCGGTAAAATCTGTCTGGCTAAGATCTTTTAATTGGCTCGTACCGAGCAGTTGCCCAAAGTACATGCCTTCATCATAACCCTTAATGGCATAGGCACTGGGCTCGGTATGCCATGCATTCAGGTAATCGCGGATGAAGTTATTTACCCTTTGCGATTTATAGTCGACATTATCAGCCGAGGTAATATGCGTTTTAAGGTGCTGTAGTAATTGCGGACTAAGGAACGCGAAATGCTGCCAGCTTGGATGGCCGAAAAGGGTAACGGGATAATGCCTGATCAGCGTATCCAACGAGCGCAGGGTAACCGTTAAAAAGGCCTGATCGGTTGAGGGGATCACAAATATATTTTGTTTTGTTGTGGATAGCTGTGCCAGTAGCGGCCTCAACTGGCCATGAACCACGGTAATGGTTACTACCCTGATATGCTTGTTACTTAAGCTGTCGATAGCTTTTATGAAAGGGGTGAGGTAATCATTCTCATCGGTAAAGCCCGACCTGAGGATGAATATCTTTTGTGGTTTAACATGATCATTAATGTACTGTGCGGCGCACCAGGCATGGTATTCCAGTGGCGGGTTAACGGTAACCAGGTTTTGGTTTTTGAAGGTAGTGGGTGGTTCGGGCGATAATGGCGATACAATAGGCTTGCGCGCGCTGGTTAATACAGCGGTTAAAGCCTTTATATCTTCAGGAAAAACCGGGCCTACAATTAAATCGCTGGCCCTCACCTGCGGGTTATAGGCCAGGGTATGCGCCATCGCGGGCTCATCCCTTGAATCAAATAGCAACAGTTTATAATTGTAGCCAAAAAATGTAAGCGAATCAAGCGCGAGCTTAAAGCCCCGGTAATAATCGGCAGCTATGCGGGCTTTTTTCAGGCTGATATCGGTATAGGATGAACCGTAGCCAATATGATCAAGCCCAAAAGGTAATAACAGCGAAACCACCGATACTTTTTGGATGGGCGGTTTTACGGGTGGGGCAACCTTTACAACCGGTTTCTCTTCGGTTGGTTTGGTTACGGGTGCCTGTACCGGGTGCAATTTCGGCGAACAGGCGCCCAATATCAGCGCTATAATTACATATAATAACCGCCTATTCCCATTCAATTGTGGCGGGCGGTTTGGAGCTGATGTCATATACTACCCGGTTAATTCCTTTTACGTTATTGATGATCTCGTTGGATATTTTCGCCAGCAGGTCATAAGGTAAATGGCACCAATCGGCGGTCATTCCATCTAATGATTCTACAGCGCGCAGGCAAATTACATTCTCATAGGTGCGCTCATCGCCCATAACCCCTACTGATTGTACCGGCAAAAATATAGCGCCGGCCTGCCAAACTTTATCATAAACACCATAAGAGCGCAAATTGTTGATATAAATCGCATCTGCTTCCTGTAATATCTGAACTTTCTGCGGTGTAACCTCGCCCAGTATCCTTATCGCCAGCCCGGGGCCGGGAAAAGGATGGCGGCCAAGTATATTCGGGTCGATACCCAATGCTTTGCCAACCTTGCGTACTTCATCTTTAAAAAGGGTATTCAGCGGTTCAACAACTTTCAGTTTCATAAAATCGGGCAGGCCGCCAACGTTGTGGTGTGATTTGATGGTAGCCGATGGCCCCTTTACCGATACCGACTCGATAACATCGGGATAAATAGTGCCTTGCCCCAGCCATTTTACATCAGTTACTTTGTGGGCTTCATCATCAAACACCTCGATAAACACACGGCCAATGGCCTTACGTTTTTTCTCGGGATCGGTTAAACCGGCAAGGGCATCATAAAAACGTTGTTTGGCATCAACACCCTTTATATTAAGCCCCATGTGCTGGTACGAATCTAATACAGATTGGTATTCATCCCTGCGCAGCAGGCCGTTATCAACAAATATGCAATGCAGGTTTTTGCCAATGGCCTGGTGAAGCAATACAGCAGCAACAGATGAATCCACTCCGCCTGAAAGGCCTAAAACTACTTTATCATCACCCACTTTCTGCTTTAAGGCTTCGATAGTGCTTTCAATAAAGGAATCGGGTGTCCAATCCTGCTTGCAGTGGCAAATATCAACCAAAAAGTTTTGCAGCAGTTGCTTGCCGTCGATGCTATGGGTGACCTCGGGATGGAATTGTATACCGTAGGTTTGGGTGCCTTTTACATGGTAAGCGGCAACTTTTACGGTATCGGTACTGGCAATGATCTCAAAATCATCGGCTATGCGGGCAATCGTATCGGCATGCGACATCCATACCTGCGATTCAAGCGGCACATTTTTAAACAGCGGGTTTTGCTGGTTAATATAGTGCAGGTTTGCCCGGCCATACTCGCGTGTGCTTGATTTCATTACCTCGCCGCCGTTGTTATGGGCTATATGCTGCGCGCCGTAGCAAACGCCTAAAAGCGGTAATGTTTTATGAAATTTTTTGAAATCGAAATTAGGCGCGTCGTCCTGCCTTACTGAATAAGGGCTGCCTGAAAGGATAATGCCTTTTACAGCGCTGTCAATTTCGGGAATATGGTTAAAGGGGTGGATCTCGCAGTAAATATTGAGCTCCCTGACACGGCGCGCTATCAGTTGGGTAAACTGTGAGCCGAAGTCAAGAATGAGGATTTTTTCTTGCATGGGCAAAGATAGGTTTTTGATTCCGGAATTCGAATTTTCAATTTTTAAATTTTATGCTTTTTTAAAGGTGTTTAAAAGGGCTACGCCGTTTCGGATTTATTGAAGATGTGGTGGCATAAAAAAAATAGCGATAGGTTTTATACCCATCGCTATTTTAAATGCTTTTTAGGCTTATCAATTAAAAATTAACACCAACATTCAAGCTGCTGGTTTCGTTCTGAACGGATGTCCCATCTTTGAAAATGTTTGTGCCGCCGCCTTGTCCTCCAATTTCAACAAAGAATTTTGCCCTGTTTGATATTGGGAACTTAAAGCCAAGGTCGATCCTGAAACCAATATCGGTTGTGTTAAACGAATCTTTAACATCAAACCCACCGGCATTTGCACTGGTTAAAATGCCAACATACGGGCCAAAATCAAGGTACCAGTTTCTTTGAACACCAAAGTGCCAGTTAGCCAAAACAGGGATGGTAATATAGTTAAGTTTAAAATCAACGCCGTCAATCTCATTGCCGTTATCATCTGTAATGTAACCGTTGCCCCAGCCTTTTTGCTCGTACAATGCTTTAATTTTAAGACTCCACCTGTTCGAAAAATAAAAATCCCCCGAAACGCCGGCGTTAAAACCTGAGGTCGCATCAGTGTTTTGCCCGCTGTAACCATCAGAAACATAAGAGGTGTTAAGCCCTGCCTCAATGCCAAATTCAGTGTCGCCTTTTTCTTTTACCTGTGCCGAAGCAATGCCGTAAAAACCTAATAGAATAAATAGTGTAGTAAAAATTTTTTTCATAATTGTGATATTTTTTAAAGGTGGCAAATATAATATTTAGATATGAAATGTGGTAGGAGATTTGAGATTATGGGGTTTTTATGCTAATATTATCAAAACCAAACATAGCAAGTTCCGGGTTTTGCAGGCAGTGCTTACAGGGTAAATTTGTTGTATAAAATTAATACGATGAAAACGCAGGAAACAATAAATTACGAACGCATTGCCGAAGCAATAAACTATATAAAGTTAAATTTTAAGGAACAGCCTAATCTGGATGATGTGGCCGAGCAGGTACATTTAAGCCCATTCCATTTTCAACGCTTGTTTACTGATTGGGCAGGCATAAGCCCCAAGAAATTTTTACAATACTTAAGCCTTGAATACGCCAAAGGCATCCTGAAAGAAAAAAACGCCACTTTGTTTGATACCGCTTTTGAAACGGGCCTGTCAGGCACTGGCCGCCTGCACGACCTGTTTATAAACCTGGAAGGAATGACACCTGCCGAATACAAGAACGGCGGCGCGGCGCTCAGTATCAATTACAGCTTTGCCGAAAGCCCCTTTGGAAATATCATTGTAGCCTCAACCCCCAAAGGGATATGCTACCTGGCATTTGCCGACGACAGGGAAAAAGCTTTTACAGAGTTACAGATCCAATTCCCGAATGCTAAATACAAACAGGTAACAGATGTACACCAGCAAAACGCGCTGTTCATTTTCAGGAAGGACTGGTCGCAGCTATCCGGCATCAAACTGCATTTAAAGGGTACCGATTTTCAGCTTAAGGTTTGGGATGCCTTGCTTAAGATACCTATGGGTGGCCTTAGTACTTATGGGTCTATTGCCAAAGACATAGCGTCGCCATTGGCCAGCAGGGCGGTGGGCAGTGCGGTGGGCGATAACCCGGTGGCGTTTTTAATCCCTTGCCATAGGGTGATCAGGTCGACAGGTGAATTTGGGCAATATCATTGGGGCAATACGCGTAAATCGGCAATTATTAGTTGGGAAGCGGCTAAGGTTAATTTATTAACAGCGTAAAATATTTCGAATTTCGGATTTTCGATTTCGGATTGTAAGATCATTTACAATATGAAATATGGGTAAGTGAATGATATTGCGCATGGTTTTTACACGTGGGCTACTACATGAAAACCCATTGATAACAAAAAGGCTTACAGGATTTAAAGATCCTGTAAGCCTTTTTGTTATACTATATAAATAACTATTTTATCAATGGCCATTATCTTTTTTATCGTCGCCACCTTTTTTATCGCCACCGGCAGCGTGTGCTGGTTTTGCCTGCGGTTTTGATTGCGGCTTTGATCTTGTCTGCGGTTTAGCCTGTGACCTTGGCTTAGCCTGTGGTTTAGCTTGTGGCCTTGGTTTTGCCTGTGGTCTTGGTTTTGGCTGCGGACGATTGTTGCCACCCGGATGATTACCCTTGTATTTAGCATCTTTGCTATCGCGGATAACTGCCTGCCCCCTGCGGCCCTTGTAGGATGAATATTTAGTGCGGTAAACGTTATCGCGCAAATAAGGCTTTGTAACACCGTTAACCACTACTTTATAACCGCTGTACAAATCGAAACTGCTGTATTGCGGCGGCAATGATGATGATTGCACCCAGGTTGACCCGTTAAGGTAAAAGAACACCTGCCCCGGTACGTAATAATAGCAATCAATATCCGGGAAATAATAATAGTCGACATGATTATAGCCGGTAGGCCCCCATGCTGGCTGGCTGCCGATGTTAATGCTGATACTTAGCTGTGCATTGGCCTGTTTAAATGATAAAATGCAGATAAACATAGTCGCGGCAAAAAATAATTTTTTCATTTTTTTTAGTGATTAATGTAAATAGGTGATTAGTATAAATACAACTATAAATATCCAGAATTGTGTTAAGACATTTTGTAACATTTATACTGTTGATAAATAAAATTAAACCTTTTAAGGGTTTTGTGGTTTAATATTTGATACCCCGCTAAAAAAACTTAAAAAACAATTTACCATGAAAAAGTACCTAACGAGAATTATCGCATTGCTGATATTTGTTTCAGTAGCGGCATCTGTATCAAGCTGTTCGGTTGAATACCGTCAGCATCATCCACGTCACCACGACGATCATTAATTAACAAATCATCTATTATGAAATACCTAAAATTAATGGTACTTGCCGTAATTATGGCATTTACCTTTGCCAGAGCCCAGGCGCAGGTTGTAGTAAGAGTTGGAGGTGGCTACTGGCATCACCATCATCATTATCATCACCGCTATTGGAGGCATCACCGCTGGCAATACAGATAATATTAAGCACAACCCTGTATAAAATCAATAACTTATAAAAAATAAACAGTATGAAATATTTAAAATTAATGGTACTTGCCGTAGTTATGGTATTTACCTTTGCCAGCGCCAGGGCGCAGGTTGTAGTAAAAGCAAGAATTGGCGGTGGCGGCTATTATTATCACCATCGTCATTATCAACACCGCTATTGGAGGCACCATCGTTGGTACTACAGATAATAATAAATAGTACTATAAATTAGTAACAACGCGGTGTAAAAACCGTAATCTTAAAACAATAAAATGAAATATTTAAAATTAATGGTACTTGTCGTAATTATGGCATTTACGTTTGTAAGCGCCCAGGCGCAGGTTGTAGTAAGGGCCCGAGTTGGTGGCCCGGTTTATCACCATCGTCATCATTGGCATCACCGTCATTGGAGGCATCACCGCAGGTACTAAGTACTATTAAACAGCCCACCGGTATACCGGTGGGCTGTTTTTGTTTATGGGCGATATTTTTACGCTATAATTACCTTTCCTTGTTTAAATTGCGGGCTTTATAAAATCAACATGCACAGAGGTGGCTTTTTTACGGTGTTTTTAATTATTGCGGCTATTACCCTGCTGCTTGATTGGTATGTATTTTCAGGATTAAAAACCTTTACCGCCGATTGGCATTCAGTACGCCTGCGCCAGGTTGTAATATGGGGCTACCTGTTTATATCGGTAGGCGTAACTGCTTTGTTTATTGGCGGCCTTGGCAGCTTTAGCAATGCCCGGGGCATGACGCCCTTTCACGAGTACATGCTGAGTTTTTTTGTCACACTGTTTCTCACCAAACTGGTTTTTGTGATCATGCTTTCGCTTGGCGACTTTGGTCGGTTTATTTATGGGTTGATACATGGCATAGCCCATCATGGCGAAAAAACAAACGCGCCATTTTTCCCTGCCCGGCGTAAATTTATAAGCGAACTGGCTATTATAGCAGCAGCATTTCCGTTCACCAGCCTTGTGTATGCTATGATAAAAGGTAAGTATGATTTTAGGGTGCACCGGCAAACTATTTATTATGATAACCTGCCCGAAGCTTTTGACGGGTTTACCATTACGCAAATATCAGATATACACTCCGGCAGCTTTGATAATACCGAGGCCATGCAGCGCGGCATCGACCTTGCCCAGTCCCAAAAAAGCGACCTGTTTGTTTTTACCGGCGACCTGGTGAACAATGCCGCCTGGGAAATTGAACAATACATCAGCAATTTTAGCAAGCTGCGGGCCCCGTACGGACAGTTCTCCATATTAGGCAATCATGATTATGGCGATTATATTGAATGGGACAGCGAGGCTGAAAAGGCTGCTAATCTTGACAAATTAAAACAGCACCATAAGGATCTGGGCTACCGCTTATTGCTTAATGAAAGTGTGGAGATCGAGAAGAACGGCCAGAAAATTTCATTATTAGGCGTACAAAACTGGGGTAAGGGCTTTATACAATTGGGTGACCTGGATAAGGCTTTGGAAGGGGTAGATAAGGATGCTTTTAAAGTATTACTATCTCACGACCCTACGCACTGGGAAGAAAAAGTACGCTACAACCCAACCGATATACACCTTACACTTTCGGGCCATACACATGGCGCGCAGTTTGGGGTTGAGGTTGCAGGTTTCAGATGGAGCCCGGTACAATACCGCTATTTGGATTGGGCTGGCTTGATAAACGAGAAAAACCGGTATTTATACGTGAACCGCGGTTTTGGCTTCCTGGCGTTTTCGGGCAGGTTAGGCATCTGGCCGGAGGTTACGGTGATCACGTTGAAGAGAAAGGTAGCGTAGCTAAATATTTTGTCATGCTGAGCGATAGCGAAGCATCTATTGTACAAGCAGCCGGTCAGCGCCTGATCAGAACGCGGATAGGTTCTTCGCTGTCGCTCAGATTGACAAGGTGGATTTATTCCTCTATCCCAAACTGTTTCAAATATTCCCGCAAAGGCGGTAGCCCAATTTTTCGCCGCAGGCTATCAACGTTTTCGTTGTTTAAGATGGGCGGCCTGTAATACGATGCTCCTTTTCGCTCAACAATAGTTCCGTAGATCTGGGCATTTGATTCCCGCAAGGCTACCTTATCAACCAAAGCCGCATAATTATCTGCCGGGGCATCGCCTCTTAAAAATGCTTCCCAAACAATAGGAATGAATTTTTTCGCACTATCAATACTCCTGTTATATATTACGTTAAACATTATTTGATTGGCTTCGGTGCCAATAATTGTTGGCCCCAAGTAGCCATAAACGTGGATGATGGATTTGATCTTTACAAAATTTACTGAATCAATTGCTTTGGCCAGTAAACGCTCTGCTTTGGCCTGGTTGGAGTAGTGGCCGTATACAAAAACAAGGCTGTCCAATATCTTTTTTTGATGGACGTTTTGAGCATTCATCTCTAACAGTTCCATTTTTATGGCTTTGCCATAAGTGCTTTCGAGGGTAGTCCTGTGTTCTTTAATGGCATTTGTTAATTTTTGCCAATGCCTGTTGTTATGGATATTTAAAAAGTTGGCATCGGTTAACAGGAAATTCATATTCTTTAAATGGTTGGAGATAACCATCAGGTTTAAATAATAAATAGCCTGCGATGCATTGCCCGCATGCGCGTTTGCCGATGCGCTCCTGTAAAAATCAAACGAATAGCTGTCGCGGTTTTCCAGTTTAAATATATAATTGTATTGCAGGGCGGCATTTTTATAGTCGCCTTTGTAATAAAGCGAATCGGCTTTTGCTTCCATAGCCACTTCATCGGCGTTGATGCGTTGTGCGAGGCATTTGCTGTAAAAGCCTGCGAAACATATAATGGTAAATAGGATGTGCCTCATTTTTTCTTATCCCCAAACAAATTACCATTTAAAAGCTTTTATAAAATATAATTAACAGTATTTAACTTTTTATTATGGCAAGCCGGGATACAAAAAAGATAGGTAAAAATGAAACTAAAGGTTCATATTTAACCAAAGATAACTGGGAAGTAATGAAGCCTTTCGTGCATTTTGCAGCAAAGGCGATGATGGTGATAGGCTCGGCAGTTTTTGCCATTGTGAAGTTTATCCCGAAGGCTTTGGAGCATAAGGAAGAGGACAAGAAGAACGGGAAAGTAATTAAGATATAAGTTTTCAGTAGGCAGTTTGCAATGAGCATAAATGTTTAAACCTGCAAACTGCCTACTGCAAACTGCCCACTGAATTAAAGGTTCTTCGCCAGTTTATCCAGCATTTCCTGTGGTACTTTGTGAAAATCAAGCACCAGGAAACCATCCAGGCAATCGGCAAATTTAGGGTCGATGTTGAAGCAGATGATATTGGCATTCATGGCAATATACTGGCGTAATAGTACCGGCACTTTCATGCTGCGGGTTTCCACTTCTGATATCAGGTCGTCCAGGTTTTTGAAGCTGTCTTCGCCTGCCAATAATACATCGGTATCTATCTTTGAAAAATCAACTTTGAACTTTTTACGCGGCTTTACATATTGCGCCAGCTCATGGTCGAAATGGTTGCGGTTAATATAATCCACGATCAGCGATTTCGAGAACTTCGAGAACGAATTGCTGATGCTTACCGGGCCAATCAGGTAGCGGTAACGCGGGTTATCGATCAAAAACTTAAATATGCCCTTCCATAGTAAAAATAAGGGTAGCGGTTTTTGCTGGTATTCCTTGCGGATAAAAGAGCGGCCAAGCTCGATGCTCTTTTTCAGCACGGGTATCAGTTGCGCCTTGATCTTAAATAACTCGGCCACATAAAAACCATTTTTGCCAAGACTGTAAAATATCTCATCGCCCAGGCCAATGCGATAAGCACCTACGATAAGTTTCGCTTCGGTATCCCAGATAAAAAGGTGATGGTAATAAATATCATATTCATCCAGGTCGACAGCCTTATTCGTGCCTTCACCCACCTCGCGGAAGGTGATCTCACGCAGGCGGCCAATCTCGCGGATAACATGCGGGATAACCGAAGTAGGCACAATAAACACTTCGTAATTCTTTTCCTGCCATACGCGGTAGCTATCGCGCAACGGCTCTATCTCCTTTTCAAGTACATTGGCATTCATTTCGGGCGCGAAAGCCTCGGGCAGTTTTTTTATCTTGAACAGGTTGCGGGGGTTGAAGATCTTTTTCTCTTCTTCGAGGCCTGTGCCTAAGGCATAGGTACGCGCCCGCAAAAAGTTGAGTAGCTTGGTGCTGTTGTTGTATTCGGGGTAATCGGCAATATTGATGGGCTTGCCTATACGCAGTTTAATAGTATGGCCCTGCTTGTTGAATAACTCCGATGGCAGTTTAGCCGTGCGTAGGGCAGGGTGTATCATGCTCAGTAAGTTAAACAGCAAGCCATTATTGCCATGAAAATATATGGGTACTATAGGCAACTTAGCTTTGGCGATGATCTTGCCCACCACAGGGTGCCAAAGGCGGTCGGTAACCTGTTGTGTTTCTATTTTAAAGGTTGATACCTCGCCCGCAGGGAAAATGCCTACAGGTGTGCCCTGGGCCAGCAGTTCGAGCGTGTTTTTAAGGCCGCTGATGCTGGATGAATGATCGATATTTTCAAACGGGTTTACCGCGATGAAATAATCGCTTAGATTGGGTATTTTTTTGAGCAGGAAGTTGGCCATCAGCTTGGCATCGGGCCGTACGGTTAGCAGCATGCGTAGCAATACCAAACCCTCGATACCGCCATAAGGGTGATTGGCAATGGCAATAAAGCCACCTGTTTTGGGTATGTTTTTGAGGTCTTTTTCGTCGTACTCGATCTCTACACCGCAGCCTTTTAATATGGCATCGATAAACTCGGTACCTTGTTTGGGTTGTGCCTGGGCGAAGAGTTCGTTTACCTGGTTTATTTTCATCACCTCCATCAGCAATGCGGCAAGCCCGGGCATTTTCAGCTTATCAAGTTTTGTGGCTTTGGCAAACTCTTCGGTGGTGATTATTTTCATTTATCGGTATAAATTGATGTAATATCGTTATTAATAGTTCAAATTTATTTAATTTGACCTTGTATTTAAACCATTGATGAAACCGCACATAAAAAATTACCTTGCTGTAACCAAAAAACAATGGAACGGGATGGTGGTACTTGTTATTGTGATCATATTGGTTTTGGCGCTGCCTTACGCGTGGCCGTTGTGGCGCAAAGATAATACAATAAACCAAAAGGATTTTGATAAGGCCATAGCCTTGCTAAGTAAAGCCCGGATCGACTCATCGGGCAATAAAACCGTATCAGATGCCAAAAACCCTAATCCAACGCTATTTGATTTTAATCCCAATAACCTGCCTGCCCCGCAATGGAAACAGTTGGGATTGAGCGACCATCAGGTAAGCATCATTAAAAATTACGAAAGCAAGGGCGGCCACTTTTACAAGAATACCGATGTGCAAAAGATATACGGTATTACGGCTGAGGATTATAAGCGGCTGGAGCCTTATATCGATATTCCGCAAAAGGGCGAATATGTTTCCAATAAATTAAAGCCCGGCGCTACGGTGGAGGTTAACACCGCCGATTCTGCCAAATTAACCCAGGTGCGTGGCATAGGCCCATCATTCGCCATGCGTATTATCCGGTACCGCGACAGGCTGGGTGGCTTTTATCATTTGGAGCAATTGAAAGATGTTTACGGGGTTGATACCGCAAAATATGCCGAAATTAAGGATCAGCTAAGGGTTGATCCTGCTGCCGTAACCAAAATCAGTATCAACAGCATCTCGTTTGCATCGCTGCGGCAATTCCCGTACCTTACCTACAAACAGGTGAACGCCATTATTCAATACCGGGCGCAGCATGGCAATTATGCATCTATGAATGATATGCGTAATATTGCCATAATTACACCGCAGGATATACAAAAAATTGAACCCTATTTAAGTTTTAAATGATAGCAAAGCAAGTAAAAGCCGCCATTCGCGATATCCCGGATTTCCCAAAGCCTGGCATAGTTTTTAAAGACATCACCCCAATTTTAAAAGACCCGGTTTTATGCCAGAACATTGTTGATGCCTTTGCCGCGCAGTTGGCCGGTACCAAAATTGATGTAGTAGCGGGTATTGAAAGTCGAGGGTTTTTATTTGGGCTGATGCTGGCCATAAAGTTAGGTGTGCCCTTTGTGCCTGTGCGCAAGGCGGGTAAGTTGCCGTACACCATCAGGCAAAAGGCCTATAAGCTGGAATACGGCACTGCCACTATTGAAATGCATACCGACTCGATTGAGCCGGGTGCGCATGTACTTATCCATGATGACTTGCTGGCTACCGGCGGTACAGTAACTGCTGCAAGCGAGTTAATAGAGGAGTTAGGTGGCATTGTTTGCGGCTTTAGCTTTGTGGTGGGGCTGGGCTTTTTAGGCGGCCGCGAACGGATAGCGCCGCTTAGTGAAAACATTGTGGTACTGGCGGAGTATTGATGTTGCGGATGAATAACATCATTTAGTATAACAGACAGTTTATCTCAATAGTATCAGCTATTATTTGCGCATTTTGTAATTGCTATCGATATTACTATTTTTAACAAAAGATACATCACAAAACTTTCTTTACTAATCAATGAAAAGCCTTATTACAATTACATTGCTTGTTTTAATAGTATCAACATCCTCGTACGGCCAGAGTGAAAAAGCTGACTATATCTTTAATTACCAAACATTTGATATTGATATTTTTAATTTTGTTCCTGTTAAGAGAGAAGGCGTAACGGATCAAAAATTTAGTTATGCGTTGCGCATATTAGACGACACCAAGTCAATAACGGAGAACGACCCTAAAAAATTGACTGTTTCTGATTTTTGGAATATTACCTCCGCCTTTATTACGTTAAAAGAGCCTGCAAAAAATATTGAGATAGCTTTTAAGAAAGCCATTGCCCTTGATCCTAATAGTGTGTGTTCTTATATCAAAATGGTTGGCGCTTCGAGCCTCGAAAAAGCAATTCCTGAAACCTTTATGCCCTTTTATGCACATTGCCTTGAAAATAGCGGTAATGTAAACGCCAAATTGGATTTGAAGCAATATGCTATTGACAATAATTTAGATTTGAAGCTGGTTGCATTAATAAATTCCATTGATTTAGATGACCAGAAATTCAGATTGATAACACCTTTTGATCAGGTTAAACAACGTCCGTTTGATATTAAGAACGAACAGCGTATAGATTCTCTGTATGCTTTTTACAAAACATATATTGGGAAAACATTAGTGGGTAATGGCTATGAAAGTGTGATGTGGTCAGTAATCCAGCATTCGGATATTCATATGATGGAAAAGTATTTGCCCGAGATTAGTAAAGCCGTGGGGCAAAAAGAATTGTCGGTAGAGCCACTGAAACTGCTCATCGACAGGATATATACTGTTAAATATCATTACCAGGTTTTCGGCAGCCAACTTGGTATACCTTTAGCCGATGAAAAAACAAAGTTAGATGTAATGAAAAATTATAATATAAATTAACTGTAAAACCTTTTACCGTCCCCTCAATATCTCTCGCAGAGAATCCTATAGCTAACTACACCTGAATATTGAAATTCATTATTCGATATTGGGCATTCCGCGTTCAATATTCAATATTATATAAACCGCTCCTTATCGCCTGATAACCTTCTCCTAACATAAGCATCAGGATAACATAACAATTTGATAATCTGAAATTTTCGGAAAATACAAGCCTTATATATTTCTTTGGTTAATCAATCAAAGTATCGCAATTAAAATTCTTAAAGGCTAAAATTATGCTCAACGTATTAAATGCTATTAGCCTCCCCTTTATTGGCGAGGTAACTTTAAGCTCTTCGCTGCTTGTTGTTTTTATAATTTGTTTACTGGCAGTTGTAGGCTTTGAGTTTGTTAACGGCTTTCATGATACCGCCAATGCTGTTGCAACGGTTATCTATACCAAAGCGCTCAAACCTGTTTACGCTATCCCGTGGTCGGGCACGTTTAACTTTTTGGGTGTATTTTTAGGTGGAGTGGCCGTAGCCATGGGTATATTAAAGCTGCTACCGCTCGATGAACTGATGAAGCTGCCCGTAAGCGTGGGCGCCTGTATGGTGCTGGCGGTATTGCTGGCCTCGATAGTATGGAATTTGGGCACCTGGTATTTGGGTATCCCATGTTCCAGTTCGCACACGCTGATAGGCGCTATGATAGGCGCCAGTATAGCATTTACCTGGTATTACGGCGGTGCCGGTGTAAACTGGGATAAGGCAAAGGAAATAGGCTTGTCGCTTATATTATCACCGCTGATAGGCTTTGGGGGCGCGGCATTGCTCATGTATTTTTTAATACATGTGGTAAAGGCAAAGGCGCTGTTCCATATCCCCAAAGGCGAAAACGACACCCCGCCAATATTGATAAGGTTGTTACTGATCACCACCTGTACACTGGTAAGCTTTTTTCACGGTAGTAACGATGGGCAAAAGGGGGTTGGCCTGTTAATGCTGATACTGATAGCTTTTGTACCGGGAAGGTTCGCGGTTAACCACGCGGTATCAAACGATAAGATATTATCATCATTAAACCAAACAGAGCTGGTACTGAAACGCTCAAGCGGATCGGATGCCATAGGTACAGGCCTGATACTGGCTGCCGACTCGGCCATTGAGACAACCAAAGCGCAATTGGCCAGTAAAAACCCTGCCGATACGGCCAAAACCTATAAGTTCCGCAAGGAAATAAAAAGCGTGGTAAAAGGCACTACCGCCATATTAGCCGCAAAAGATATAAATCTTGCCAATAACGACAGGGCTACGCTTACCGCTTCATCAAAAGACCTGAACGGCCTTACCGATTTTGCCCCTATCTGGGTTATAGCCACTATATCCATATCGCTGGGTATTGGCACTATGGTTGGCTGGAAACGTATTGTAGTAACCATAGGCGAAAAAATAGGCAACGAGCATTTAAATTATGCACAAGGCGCCACATCCGAAGTTGTAGCGGCAGCTACCATAGGGCTTAGTACCAGCTTTGGCTTGCCGGTAAGTACCACGCACGTACTCTCAAGCGGTATAGCCGGGTCAATGATGGCATCGGGTGGCAAGGGTAACCTCAACAGCAAAACCTTAAAAAATATAGCTTTGGCATGGGTATTAACTTTGCCGGTTGCTATAATTTTAGCACTTTTATTATTTATGTTCTTCCATTTGTTTATTTAATAGTTATAAACACTCGTTCACATTAAAAACTGAAAAAAATGAAACAAATACTTGTTGCAACTGATTTTTCAAACGGCGCAGGCAATGCCATGGAATATGCAATGTCATTAGCCAAAATATTAAACATGGAAGTATGCGTTATACACGGCATAGGGCCTACCGAAGGCATCAACAATAACACTTACAACGCTATTTTTATTGATGATTACTACAATAACAAAAGGCAGGCTTTAAAGGATTGGGCAGCAAAATTTACCAGCCGCGATGAGTATAAGGATATTGAGGTTGATACCGTTTGCGGTGTAGGCTTTTTAAAAAATGTGATAAGCAAATATATCGAAGAGCATCATGTGGAGCTATTGGTGATGGGTATTACCGGCTCGACAGGCCTTAGCGGGATAGTGGGCAGCAATGTAAGCACCATGGTATCTGTAGTGAAAATCCCAACGCTTATCATCCCGCTTGAAAGTAAATTTTCGGGCACCCCGGTTATTACCCTGGCTACCGATTATGAAACCAGGCTATCTGCCGATGATGTAAACGCGCTTAACGAAATGGTTGAGGCTTTCGGATCAGAAAAAATACAGATATTGTATGTGGCTGAAAAAGTTGGTGTAAAGAATATCGAAGCAGGCGAAAATAAGTTGAAGGAGCTGATAAAAAATGCTGAACTTGAATTTAATTACATCAATAACACCCGCCCTTTAACAGGGATAATGGAGTTTGTTGAAAAGCATGAAACCGATATCCTTTGCCTGGTAAAGCATCACCATAATATAGTTTACCGCTTATTTAACCGCAGTACGGTAAACCAGGTAATGAATAAATCGGTAAAGGCAATATTGGTATTGCACGAGTAAGCTACTGGTTTATCAAAGCTGTAACCATCCCTGTACCATATCATATAAAGCTGCTTACGCGGCTTTTTTTATTTATTAATGTTGCTTAAAAATTGCAAAGCATTCATTATTAATTGATTAATTTAGCGAATGTTAAGCGTTATTTGTGTACTTAACATAAACATAATATTAAATTCACCTGTTAATAACATACCTTTGCGGCGATCCACATATTTATGAAAAAAGATAAGCAAAAAACAAAAACAACCTCAGCCCGTAAAACAGCTAAAAAAGCCATACAGGAGCGTTTAATAGGTGAGTTAAAGAAAATAACCGGCCAGCTTGGCAAGGATGGCGAAAAATTAGCTAAAGCCGTAGAAAAAGGCTCAAAAAAATTAGCTAAAAAAATTGCGAAAGAACTTAATATAAAGGAAAAATCAACCGCAGCACCTGCTGCGAAGGCCAAACCGGTTAAAGCGGTAGCAGCGCCTAAAAAGGCAGTTGTCCCGGCGGCAAAACCCGCAGCTACTAAAGCTACTTCACCAAAGGCAGCCCCTGCGGCAACTAAATCTGTAGCAGCAAAAGCCGCCGTTGCAGAAAAACCAAAAGAGGTTAAAAAAACTTCAACTGCGCCAAAAGGTAAATAGGCAGATATATAATTTCAATTAACCGGCAGTTTTCAGTGTGCGTGCAATAAAAATTTGCAAGCAGATACTGAAAGTTGCCGGGTTTTTTATGTGTGTAGTTGTAAACTACAGGCATAGTAAATCCGAAGTCGGAGACTTCGGACAGCGGGTATTCTTGCCACCTGTGTCAGCGCGCGGTACCCGGAGCCTTTGCTCAAACCTGTAAATCCGTTATATTTGTATCAGCCTCACAAACAGGCCTGATAAATGGATTCAGCACCTATAATCCTTCGAGATGCGGTTGAGGGCGACCTGCCGCAAATACTGGAGATATACAACGATGTGATCCTTAGCACTACTGCCGTTTACAGCGAGGTACCGCATACACTTGAGATGCGCCTGGCCTGGTTTAAGGAACGAAGATCGGCAGGGTTCCCGGTTGTTGTTACGGTGCAGGATGGCCTTATAACAGGCTTTGGCACCTATGGGCATTTCCGGGTGTGGCCATGTTACCGCTTTACCGTAGAGCATTCGGTTTATGTGCATAAGGATTGGCGGGGGCAGGGCATCAGCAAGGTTTTATTACAATATATAATTGACCATGCCCGTAACGCGGGCATGCATGCCCTGATAGCCGGAATTGATAGCGAAAACCCGGCGAGCCTACAGTTGCACGTTAATTACGGCTTTGTGCAGGTAGCGCATTTTAAAGAGGTGGGTTTTAAGTTTGGCAGGTGGCTCGATCTGAAGTTTTTGGAACTTATTTTGAGTTGAAAGTAGAATGTTTAAGGTTGAAAGCACCAAATGCAAAAAAAACTTTAAACTTTTAACCTTCAACTTTCAACTCACATTCAACCTTTAAATAAGCTAAACATCATATTCATACCATATACCATTTCGTACTATTTTCTGACAGGGAAAAATGAAAACTAAGCCCGGTTTTATTGTGTTACTTTGCTGTAAATCAATTATAAAACAATGGATACTTTATTAACCGATGCCCCTGTTGGGATGGATTTTTCTATCAACGAAAACCAGCAAATGGTTGGGCAAATGGCAAAGGATTTTGCCGAACGCAACATTAAACCGCATGTAATGGAATGGGACGAAGCACAGCATTTCCCGGTTGATATATTTAAGAAATTAGGTGAGTTAGGCATGATGGGCGTTTTTGTGCCTGAGCAATATGGCGGGTCGGGGTTTGGATATTTTGAATATGTGACGGTAATTGTGGAGATAGCAAAGGTTTGCGGGTCGATAGGCTTATCGGTAGCAGCACATAACTCTTTATGTACAGGCCATATACTGGCATTTGGTAACGAAGAACAAAAACATAAATGGCTGCCCAAACTGGCATCAGCCGAGTGGATAGGCGCCTGGGGATTAACCGAAGCCAATACCGGCAGCGATGCCTTAGGCATGAACACCACCGCCGTTTTGGACGGCGACCATTATGTGGTAAACGGATCGAAGAACTGGATAACCCACGGAAAATCGGGCAATGTAGCCGTAGTGATGGTGCGGACAGGGGAGAAGGGCGACTCACACGGCATCTCGGCACTGGTTATTGAAAAGGGAACACCGGGCTTTACCCACGGCAAAAAGGAAAACAAGTTGGGCATGCGTGCATCAGAAACCACCGAGCTGATATTTGATAACTGCCGCGTACCAAAAGAGAATTTATTAGGTAATGTGGGCGAAGGCTTTAAACAAGCCATGAAGGTGTTGGACGGCGGGCGTATATCAATCGCTGCTTTATCTTTAGGGATAGCCAAGGGCGCTTTTGAGGCCGCTGTGGCGTATGCAAAGGAACGCAAGCAATTCGGCCAGCCGATAGCAAACTTCCAGGGCATAGCCTTTAAACTGGCCGATATGGCCACCGAGATCGAGGCTGCCGAACTGTTAATTATGCAGGCTGCTGATCTGAAGAACCGTCACCAGCCGGTAACCAAGCAATCGGCCATGGCTAAATACTTTGCATCAGAAGTCGCGGTACGTACAGCTACCGAAGCGGTGCAGATCTTTGGCGGTTATGGTTATACCAAGGATTTCCCGGTAGAGAAATACTACCGTGACGCCAAACTATGTACCATAGGCGAAGGGACAAGCGAGATACAAAAGATTGTGATTAGTAGGGAAGTGCTACGGGGATAGTGAGTGGTTGATTGGGTTAATTAGGTGAGTGGTTGAATAGTAAATTTTATGTTTACTATTCAATTTTTCTATATTTAATTAATGAAAAAGATTTGCCTGGTTATAATTTCTTTTGCACTTTTCAGTAGTGTTAATGATAAAACTACCTCTGCTGCTGCTTGGCATACAAAAATACTTGCGCCAAAATATTCCGGAAACAAGTATAAAAAACCGCAAAAATCTATAAAACCCAAGTTCGAAATGTTTATTGATAATTGTCAATATCAACAAAGCAATTCAGACTATCTTTTGTATGTTACATTATTATTTTTCAATAATACAAGCGATACATTAAAATACATAGGTACCAATTGTTTGTATTCAAGCATGTATCATGTATCTAATAAAAACATGATAATACTGAACGATGCGTGCATTCAAGGATATAAAATAGGGTATTTTAGTTTTGCTCCTCATCAAAGAGTCTACATACAACTATCATTAAAATTCCATGAAATGCCAGATACTTCATTTAAGTTTAGGTTGGGGATGAGTTTAATAAAATGGAATGATAACACTAAAAAGAAAAAGTATATTAATGAAAATGAAGTAAAGCACGCTCCAATACTCTGGTCGCAAAGCTGGAATTTTAAGACAGACAGGAAGCACCAGGATTATGGATTAAGCGAAGAAGAAAACAGGCAACTTATTCTTAAGGAACCCCTACCAGTGTATTATGCTTTAACCCAATTGGATAGGAAGAAATATATTTTAAGTATTGACCAACGGCAGGTTACAAGGCGTGATACAATTATAACTAAGGAGCGTGAAAATTCTACATTATACAAAGAGAAAGTGCCTTTTATACCAATTCATTTAAAACTCACTAACAATTCAAGTGATACTCTAAGGTACATGAGTATGTCATGTTCGTGGTTGGACTACTATCAATTCAATATAAAAGGCTTAAATATTTGGGACGAAGGGTGCTCTAAAAATATACCCCGTATACTGACGGTACTACCTCACAGATCAGTTATTTTTTATATGCCTGTTATGTATGAAAAAAATAGAATTGTACCAAACTTACATTTCAAAATAGGTATGAGCCTTCAAAAATACATAAGCAGACAGCAGCCGGATAATGCTTACACTTATCTTTTACGCAGCGAAACAAGTAACTTAATATGGTCTAACGAGGTTAGCGTTAAATAATTATTCATTAATGCCAACCACTCACACGATCAATCCAATAAACTTAATCAACTCATTTCCAAATCTCAAAAACATTACATACCTTTGCAATCCCATTGAAAGGAGGTATTTCAGGAATTATGATCATTATTAACGTAAAAGACGGCGAATCATTAGATAAAGCATTAAAACGCTTTAAAAAGAAATTTGAGAAAACTGGTGTTTTAAGAGAGCTTCGCAGTCGCCAGGCTTTTGAAAAGAAATCCGTTACCCGCAGGCACGTGGTAAAACATGCCATCTACAAACAAGGTATGAACGCCGAAACTGTTTAAATTTATTTTTTTCAGTTTTCGCTAACTATATATTAAAACTATTTGTACATTCATATTCGGGATGTACAAGTAGTTTTTATGTTTATAGCGCGTTTTATCCAGCATATCAAATTCGAAAAGCGGTACTCCCCGCATACCGTATCGGCATACCAATCGGATCTTGATCAGTTTATGCACTTCCTCAACAATCCTGATAACGAATATCCCGCGCCGGAACCAAGCATAACACATCCATCGCAGGTTACCCACCACCTCATCCGCAACTGGATGGTGGAGATGATGGGCCATGATATTATTGCCCGATCAGTAAACCGCAAAATAGCTACGTTACGCAAATACTTTAAATTTTTATTGCAGGAAGGTATCATCACCCATAACCCGGCCTCAAAAATAAACACCCCCAAGATCCCTAAAAATTTACCCACAATTGTTGAAGATGTTAAGCTAACGCAGCTGCTTGATAATGGCGAAGTTTTCGGCGATGATTTTAAAGGCTTGCGCGATAAGCTGGTTATCGAAACGCTTTTTGGCACCGGCATCCGGCTTGCCGAATTATTAGGGATAAAGGAAACAGACATTAATATATACGAAGGGACAGTAAAAGTTTTAGGTAAACGCAACAAACAGAGGATTATACCTATTAATAACGAGCTGAAGCTGTTAATGGCCCGGTACCTGGAGGTAAAGAAAAGTGAAAATTTTGATAACAATTCGCTAACATTAGTCGTTACCAATAAAGGAGCAGATGCATATCCGAAGCTCGTATATTTAATAGTGCAGAAATATCTTTCCTATATATCAACCCAAAACAAAAAAAGCCCGCATGTGCTCAGGCACACATTTGCCACAAGCCTTTTAAACCGCGGCGCCGACCTGAATGCCATTAAAGAACTTTTAGGCCACGCCAACCTTAGCGCAACACAAATTTACACGCACAACTCTGTTGAGCGGTTAAAGTCTATTTATAAACAAGCCCATCCAAAGGCATAACAAGGAGGAACCATGAAAATTACAGTGCAATCAATCCGTTTTAACGCAGACAAAAAATTGTTGGATTTTATTCAGAAAAAAGCTGATAAACTGGATACTTTTTATGACCACATTATTAGTGGTGAAGTATATTTAAAATTGGAAAATGTAGAGGATGAGGCAAATAAGATATCGGAGATTAAATTGATGCTACCGGGCACACAATTGTTTGCAAAGGAGCAATGTAAGAGTTTTGAGGAGGCTACCGACCTGGCCATTGAAAGCCTGCGCAAGCAAATTGGCAAACACAAGCAAAAGAAAACCATTGCTGCCGAAGCCGTTAAAAAAGCGGTTTTAGCCGGCACAGAAGAGGATTTTTAACATAAAAGCCAGTATATATTTTTGATAAAATCGGTGGGTTTACAGCCTGCCGATTTTTTTTAATAAAAAATTTTGTTAGGCGTTATTTATTTGTAAATTTGCAATCCCTTTTGGAGAGGTATACATGTAGCTTTTTTCAACAATTGGGTGGTTCTTTAAAATAAAAAATAACCTTATATAATTTAACCGGTAAAAATCCGACGATCCGCTCTGTTGCTTTGGCACTTTTGGAAAAGTTGGCGGTATACAGTTAACAGTTTGCGGCAATTTTACTGCCAACTGCAAACTGGCAACTGCAAACTATATATAAGCCTCCTTAGCTCAGCTGGTAGAGCGACTGACTTGTAATCAGTAGGTCATTGGTTCGATCCCGATAGGAGGCTCTGTTATTTCGAATGCCGGATTTGAGATTTCGAATTTATACTTGCAAAAGGTTAAATCCGAAATTGAAAATTGTAAATCCGAAATTAACAAATGGGGGGATACCAGAGCGGTCAAATGGGACGGACTGTAAATCCGTTGCTTCGGCTACGAAGGTTCGAATCCTTCTCCCCCCACAACGAGGAGTTAGCAGTATGCAGTTAGCAGTACGCAGTAATAACTGCCAACTGAAACCTGTAAACTGCAAACTTTAATAAGCGGAAGTAGCTCAGTTGGTAGAGCGATAGCCTTCCAAGCTATAGGTCGCGAGTTCGAACCTCGTCTTCCGCTCAGTTACAGTGGGCAATAAGCGGTGGGCAGTTAGCAGTTAAGCAAACTGCAAACTATAAACTGCTAACTGAAAATAAGCCGACGTAGCTCAGGGGTAGAGCACTTCCTTGGTAAGGAAGAGGTCATGGGTTCAAATCCCATTGTTGGCTCACTATAATAAGTATATAATAATAAGTTTTAAATAAAAATTAACCTACAAACATTATAAATCATGGCAAAAGAAAAGTTTGACCGCAGTAAACCGCACTTAAACAT
>Ga0302309_10000202_pt1 | contig 80095 bp, 58 predicted proteins | sample III_Palsa_N1_1_FD_200453 | JGI IMG/M metagenome (GOLD analysis project Ga0302309, IMG submission 200453) | Peat permafrost microbial communities from Stordalen Mire near Abisko, Sweden - III_Palsa_N1_1 | ecosystem: Environmental > Terrestrial > Soil > Palsa > Peat permafrost | place: Sweden...
AGTGGCCAAATTTAAATTTCGCCAAATTGAAATTTAAATTCCAAATTCCGGATGTAAAAATTTCCCGAAATTTGGCAGTGTAGAACGGGAGAAATGGCGAAGAGCAGGTTAGACCTAGGTAAAAAATTTCAAAACCTCGAGTCCATCCATACTTCCCAAAAATGTTACATTTTATGTTGGGTAAAAAAAGTTGACATACGGGCGGACCATATGTACTTTTGAAATTTATGAAACCGACACAATTATTTAATGTTTAATCGACCTTTTTGTCATTCTTGTTTGATGTTTTTACATTTGGCCTTAAAAAAAGTGTATGCCTAAGGGCTTATCCCCTGCAGATAGGTATTTTGTCTGACATTTGTCATTTGACACTTTGACACAGACAAATTTTTTTTGGTCGATGTCAAGTGTCAAAAAAAAGGAATACCCTAACTGCAGGGACTAAGCATAATGCCGCTAACCCCGCCAAAATGTAACAAAAATTTCGATTATATGAAATTTTCCGGGTGTATAAATTTGCTATACCAAACTGGCGATTGTGTGTATGTATGTGTATGAGTGTGTCGTTCTAACATTATTGTAAAATTAGTCCATTCCTGTCGCTATGTCTGATGTTAAAAAAGAAGAGGTAAAAACAGAACAACCGGAGAAATCCCGCCTCGAGTTGGCGCGCGAGAATTTCTTTGAAGGTTTCGATCTCAATGAGAAAGACTATTTGGAGCGAATCGAACGCATCTCAAACACCTTCAAGAAACATTACATGGATCTGCATGCGTCGTTCTTAACGTTCCTGGAGAAAATAAAAGAAATCGTCCTTACTCTGCCCACAACTGACAAGGCAAAGATTGCAATTGAACAATCTGCTGCTATACATGCGGAGTCGATCGGTAAAATGCTTCCCATGATGAAAGCCACAACAGCCACTATCGAAAACAAATACGTCAAGGATTTTAATGATTTGGTCAGCGTGTATTCTCACGCAAATGATGTTGCGAAAGCTTGGTCGGCTGAATATTTGGCGCTGTCTGACGCGTTTAGTCTATGCGTAGCGTACGCCCGAACATGTGTCAATCGAACAGATTCAATTGATGTGCGCGAGAAATTTATGCAACTGATCAATGCAGCAACTATAGCTCAACAAGCGGCAATTTCTCGAGTGAATAACGACCGCATTCGGAATGTTTACTATACTTTCAAGATGCTTTTTACTAACAAAACAAGTTTGTGAGAAAAAAAAATCAATGTTTTGCTGCCATTTCCTTTTTCACAAAATTGAGTAATTCAACCAAACTAGGTTCAACCACAACCATTTTATCAGTGTGCAGCGGAAAACTATTGAACATATCCAACACTTCTTGAATTGATGCGCGTTCCTCTGGTAAAACAGCCATAGCAAACCAATGAACTTCATCCACTTCGTCATTTTCGTTCATCTTGCGCTCAAGCCGACGCAACCCATGAATACACGCGACAAACATACCCATTAAATCAATCGTATTGAATCGCTTCGCTTTGTCTAGATCATCATAAATGATAGAAATCCCAAAGTCAATCATACGAGGCAAACTGGTCCGCAAGATTTTATCTTTCAGTTCGCTTTCGCTTGGAGAAACAACGAAATTTGCCAGTCGTAGATCATCATGTTGAATTCCATTGTCAGACAATAAGATTAGTGATGATAGCAGGTATTCGAGAAACTTGAGAGCATATTCCGCTGACATGTACATTCGTTCTGGTTGAGTATTTGCGTCGATCACCAGTGCTTCGCACGAAGGACACATTTTGACTTCATCATATCTTAAAAGGCGGTCCAAATCAAATCCTGCGTTACGAGCCGTGCGCAATTGAAAAGACCCTGGTTTCCACGCTTGAGTGATTTTAGGAAACAGCTGTTTAAGTTGAGATGCATCCACTAAATGTTCAGGGAGAGTATCTTCCCAAAAGACAAACCGTTCACCAGATGGATCAAGTTTTAAATCGGATATGCGATTCCTAACGCGATCTTCTGCAGTTACTTTCTTGGTTGTGTCGCATCTCTCAACTTTGACCAGAGAATGAGTTGAAGGAATCAAAGAAGTGTGATCCGATAGAGGCGGTGCAAATATGATTCGGTCTGGGTATTCGTGATAATGATAAATGATGCGACTGGGTTCATTCGTCTTGAGTTTAGAGGTCTCTTGCTTACAATCCTCAGCGTCACCATCGTCTGCGTGTCGCTTTCGTCCAATCATTTAGTGTGTGGGAATAACGAGCCACGTATATCAGAGCAAAAATCAAATTAAAAAGTTAATATCCCGTGTCAATTGTAATATTGATAAAAAACGGGGGGATAATGGAACCGTATGATGTGCCCGAAACGCCAATTATACGCGAAGGTGAATCATTATTATCACCAAACCCCGCGTTAGACGAAATGATGTCACCTACTGAGGCACCATTGCCACTTGTTAAAAACACGGACCCGCCAAGAAGACATGACTTTCGACGCCTCAGTGTGATATCTTTACAACTTAAGAGTGCGGTCGATCATGCTTTGGGCATAGATCAACAGGAGCAACAGCAACAACAACAACAACAAAATGAAGAAGAAATGAAAGAACTTGTTAATGAAGAGGAAGAACATGAACTAATGCCACAGCGACCGGTGCATCTCTGCTGGAGAAGAGTTCCATTGATTATGACTCATGTGTGTGTACTGCCGCTGCTTTGTTTAATACTGGGATTAGTGATAGGAATTGTTGTATGCTCTTTACATTTGATCAAACAATGAAGGTTATAATTAAACCCAAATGTGAACAAAATTTCAATGTTTTAGAAACAATTTTGGTACGTTATAAAACAAACAAAAACATTTATAATCAGTCCACCCTTTCACATTACGATGCAGATTCTCAAAATTTGCGCGCTTGTTTGCCTCCTTGCATTGACTGCAAATGCAGCTCCTATTCGACGAAATGATCACTTCCACTTGGAGAGCTGGGGCGTATATCCGAACCAGGGCGTGTTCAACATTGGCAACTATGGAGCCGCGTTGCTTTATTTGACGCCTGCTCAACTTCTCGCTCAAGGCCAAAACACGTTGGCGTGGTCCAACCAACAATTCGGCCTCCCCATCACAAAGCTTGTGCACAATGCCACTGATTACACTTATGAAGTGTTTGATCCTGTGACCGAAGAATATTTGGGGTACGTTGAACCTCAGATGTTCAACAGCAGTTACATTGTGGTGTCAAGTACGCGTCCTGACATCATCCCAGTCGGTGCAAGCGCCGCGATCGTCGAAACCTGCTTTTATCCCAGCCCTGAGCTCGTCGGTACTGCATATGGTGGCGGTTATGCCGCTTTTGTGGCTACTCAACCTGTCTTGAATGAAGAAACTGGCGCCATTACTTATGCGAAGGCTGCTTATGGCAGTGCCGACAATTACTGCACCGGCACGTATTTTCTTTACACCGACCATCGCCACCAAGAATTGATTCTCACTGCGCAATCGAATTCAGCTCGCCCTCTCATCACCCTCGCCGGCCAAGCTATTTTCGAGAGCGAGCAATTGTTCTGGACCAATTCGATCTTGGGCGCCTGCACAAACCAAGTGAACGTCAACAATCGACTTCTCGCGACTGGCGAACTTGAATCCCAGATCGAGGATCACATCATTTGCCCCGCGCTTGCTGCTCCTCCGCGTCCTACGTCGCTTCCTGGAGTGAGCGTTTAATCGCCGCCGCCGCACCCCAGCGCCACATTTGACTTGTTCCTTTTTTTAGTCAGCACATGTTGCCAATCTATATGAAAAAAACCTTTTGTTTACTACGTATTTTTGGGGGGTTCGAAAATAAATTAGATAATTATAAAATGAGCAATTCCAAAACTAGATTAATATCTTTAATTGTGTTTAAAGTCCATCCCTCCCTCCACTGCCACCAAAAAATGTCATTCATTTCACGCACACTGCTGCTGTCAGCTTTGCTTGTCGGCTTGACTATCGCCCACCCTGTCAATCGAGGTCCTGTTTTGAACAAACTGGGATACTCGGATGCCGCAACTGCCTATCAGCAGGGCCAGCAGGCTGCGTTTGCTTCGCACCCGTGGACCTTGCCAGGTTCTGTGCCTCCCAATGGATTTGAGTCAATCCCTCCTTCCGCAACCACGCGCGTTATTCCTAGCATGGAACAAGGCAGAGCGTGGGGATTGAACAACTGGCGTTGCGAAGGTTACACCGTGAGCAGCGTCGTTGGAGGTACATATTCCGCTCCAGTTCCCGAACCAGACATGGTTGAGGACTTCCCCCAATTCTCCATTTGGTATTACGCCACATCTTTTTACTGGCAATACATCAACGCTGACGGATGCTGGACGAACCAGGGAGGCCTTTTCCAAATAGCCAATTGCAACTACGCCACACAGATCGCAGGCCAAGCCGACACAGCCACTGATGTTTCCTCTGTCAAGGGTTTCAAGAAGATGATGGCCCAGGATTGGGACGTCACGTCTTGTGGTTGCCCTATGGTGAGCTTCGCTACCTTCCTCGACTTGACGGTGCCTGGATCCTTGAACCAATTGCAAATCAACAACACCCGTCATTCGAACCTCGATGGTGTTGTGTTGTTCGAGTGGCCCTTCATGCAACTCTACTCTGTCAACGTATGTTCGCTATTGTTTTTGGGTTTTTTACTTTTGCATTCACTTTCTCCTTAGATTTCGCCTCCTCCCGCTGCGCCATATTTCTACGAAACCATCGTCGTCGCTGGCAACGTCGTTTCCCAAAGCTGCGTGGTCAACCCCACCACCCCTTCGCCAAGCCCTGTCCCAGTCGGCGCTACATTCTACGACTACTGCACCTACAATGCCGCCTTTACTTCAGCCAACTGCAACTTCACGCCCCGCCCCGTCTCCAGTTAAAAAAAATTGCTCGTTTTAGCTGGAGGATTTTTTTTTGTTAGATTAAATTTCTACAATGTCTTTGCACTGTTATCATTTAACAGAAATTTTTCCTAACTCCAAAAATTCTATGTCAATTGAATGGCGTTAATCCCAGTCATTAATTTTGAAAACGTCTTTGTCCAGACTTTAGAAGACTTGTCGCCTTCGAGTTTGCGTCGAGGGCGCTTTCGGTCGCGAGTGATTTCCTCCGAACCCGTTATTGACGGTGTTTCTTGTTTGATTTCTGTTGTTGTTGTTGCTGCTGAAACAGGAGTATCAACTTGAGACACATTTGTCAATGGTGTCAAATTGACACTGACCGAAGAAGACGAAGCAGGGCTTTTGGGTGAAGATACCGTTTCGCGATCAGGCGAGGTACTCGGTGAGGTCGAGAATGTGGTATCTTCTTCACCACGCCCCTTTCGTTTTTTCTTGTTTGTTGTTGTTGTTGTTGTTGTCATGGGTGTATCAACAACTTCAGAACTTCGATCTGTCAGGGCGGAAGACAATTCAGCAATCGTGTCAGAAACATTAGTTTCTTTGTATATTTGCAGAACAATCTCCGCTTCTTCGTTGTCCCATTTAGTCACCATCTCTTCAGTGACAGTTTGAGAATAGCGAGGAACGGTTTTTGGTTTGGAAGGAGTAGGCTCAAGTTCCATTTTCAAATCAGAATCCACTTCCGATTTTGTTTCTTCACTGGGTTCCCCGCGCAAAGGAGTGAATTCAGCAACAGATCGCAGTGCTTTTACTGCGTTCTTTGAGCTTGAGAGGAATATGGGCATGAACGTCAGATCGGGTGTGAATGCAGCGTCACCACCAACGACCATTTTTGCCTCATCGAGTTGTTGAGGATTAAACCAACTCGTTTCATCCTCGGGAACGGACTTGGCATTTTCGTCAGGGAAATGCAAATGCGCGACTGCCGACAGTCCAGGTACTTCCTCCCAGACTCCGTCAGAGATAAGTTTGTGAATCACAAACTCAAAATTTAACTCTGAATCCGCTTTCTCTTCAAGACTCGTGATTCGTCTGATTGGGCGCCCAAATTCATTTGTTTTGACAGTCTTGCCATCAGAGAGCATAACTAATGGCGCGTTGGTATCGTCAACAAGCTCGCAATGCAAGCGGAAAATAGGCACGTCTTCATGGTACAAATCAATGAGATTGGTCATCTTGCTTCCATCAAGGGGAGCCTTGGGTGTGTTTCTGAGATTGTAAAATCGCCGAATCAGTGGCTGAATGGTGGTTCGAATGAACGCTTGAATTGAACGCACACCACGTTTTTCATTTCCAACATAACCTTCGTGCAAAATTTCGTCCAACACGGGGAGAGTGCCACCCACAAAGCGCGCGAGAAGTTTGCGCTGTTTGCGCTGGCGAACGCTCGTATCGTGTAGCATTCGATATAAGCTTCGGTGTGTGACATGTGTTGCATTTTCCGAAGTGAACCCAAAGAATGGAATAGGTATTCCAAGGCGCGAAGCAACTGATTCGTGGCCGCCGCCCACTTCTTTTGCAACGAGCAAAGAAATGTAGCGCATGACTTGACGGAAACGAGACGCGTCCGCTGAATCAGGATTGATCAAGATTTCTTCAGCTGTGTTTGCTGTGATAATCAACAGAAGCTTCTTGACGATAAACACTTGCTGAGTGCGATTTGCCTCGCGCATGATGCCTCGGTCAAACAATTCCATCAATTGTGTGATTGTGCTTGGGTGTGCCTTATCCAATTCGTCAAAGTGCAGCACGGCAGATACTGGGCGAGGGTTTCCATTTTTTTCGTCTTCATTGAATACTTTGTCCTGAATTCGCTCAAAGATTGTCGATAAAATTCCAGGTCGGTCACTTCCTTCCGTGCCCACTGTGGCTCCAAACAATCGACCAGCATCAAGGTGGTCGCGATAACTCGACAGATCGATGTGACTGTAAATCATGTCGTATTGTTGTCGCGACAACTTGGCTCCGGAAAAGCCCGTAGAGCCGAACAACACACGAGCTAATTGTAACGCCACAGTGGTTTTGCCTGTTCCGGAAGGCCCGACCAAAAAGATAACAGCCGGACCATCGCGCTCATTTTCAGTGCTGTCAATGAATTCTAGGCGCTGGGTCAGACGTTCAGTAATCTCACGCAATGCATAGTCTTGGCCAGTGACATATTTTTTCAGTGTTCCCAAGATGGCGTCGTACGTGAGCGTGTCACTTGGCATTAAAGCCGGCACACCGCTTGTGCCAAAGACCATCTCTTGAATTCGAGGCGGCGCGTTCACTTTGACCCATTCGGTGATGACCTTGAATGCTTTGATGTACAAACCGTCGTCGTAATGAGCCCGCTCCATCTCATCTTTTTTGGTGACGATTTCAGAAAGCCAATAGTATGGCAGCAATTGTTTGTCGTTTTGCACGTTGAGAATGAAAACAAGACGTTCCTTGACTTCAATGGCTGCATCAAAGTACCATCCTGCCACATCGATCACGTTGGTGTCTGGCAACAAGAGCGTGTGTTTTCGGTCTCGGAGAATTTGTTTGGGTTTCTTCCTTGCTTCGGGTATCCATTCCTCGACGGCTTTTGTGAAATATTTTTCCGGAAGCCAGTCAGGCCAGCCAATTTTGTTCTTCTCCTCCTCTTCGTCATACTCAGCCTTCTTTTTACGAGCAATCTTTTCTTCCTCGTCACTTCCGCCATGTTCAGCAAGACTTTGCTCATATTCAGACGGTTTTGTTTTTTTCCGTTCGCGAGTACTCCTGCGCTCACCATTTGAAACATCTTCTTCAGAAGGTTTTGCGCGTGTACGACGTTCCACTGATAATGGAGCAGCGTTTATTTCTTTGAATAGCCCCGCCAATTCTCTAGATTGTTTCGGTTTTCCAGGAACTTTGCCTTTGCTCGCCTTTTCGGCTTTTTCCCGGGCATTGAGTGCTGGAGCCGGTTTGCGTTTGACTTTGTGTTTTTGTTGAGCAATTATCGCCAACTGGTTTCCTCGTGTTCGACTTGCATCGAGGCCACCGACAAATTGCAAAACGTCCGCAGCTGCACGCGACTCGTCTTCATTTTCCGCATTTTCCTCGTAATCTTCATCTCCTTCATTTTCAAGATCTTCTCGTTCTTCTTCCGGCAAAGGAGCAGATTTTTTGTCCTTTTCCTTTTGTCTTTGACGTGTCACGCGCGGAGTTGGCGATGACATGAGGAATTTGTTCCCTCCCCGTTTACAATAGACCAGCTCCGGAATTTAAAAATAATTTATTTCAAACATGGTTTTATACAATAATTCAACTAGCTGGTTATGTCAAAATGTGTTATTTTTCGAAACGACCGTCGTAGAATTTGCGATCCACTTTTTTGCAAACGGTAGGGCATCGTTTACCTTGACAGTTTGTACACGGCAGAGGGCAGATTTTTTTGCAGAACGTGTTGTGAATTGCGCCTCGGAAACTCGCACAAGCAGCTCCAGGTACAATCGCAAGTATGAAGAAGAACAGAATGGGAATGCCACAAACGAAGATGATATAAATGCCTCCATACGTAGAGCCGCATAACTCGTGATCTAAATCGTACCAATGTTGACAATTGGGATTTGGAGGCAGGTTATCGATCGAGTTGCAATCGATCATTCCCATTCGTTGCCAAAATTGAAAATTAAACTTGGCGCAGTCAATGTTCGGGTCATTACAGTCAATAAGCAGGTAAGAGGTGTGATTGAGATCAGATGTTAGTGTGGCCAGCTGTGCCGCAGCGCGTTCACTTTTGTTAATCGCGTTCGCCAATTGAGCGTTACCATTTGCTATAGTTTCGACGGCTGCTTCACTGTTTGCGATATTTGCAGACAAGGCAGACACTGCCGTGCTAACATTGGTTAGGGTCTGTTCTTGTAAAATCAAATTGTTTAGCACCAGTTGGTTTTGAGCTGCAGCAGCGGCTGCTTGTGCGGCTACTTGAGCTTGAAATGTGGCTGACTGGTTTGTCGTTTGTGCAATTTGAGCAATAGTTGCCGGACTCAATGTGCGATTAGCGATGTTCCCAGGTTGTAGGAACACATCACTAGCGATTGACGTTGCGCTATCAATGACTTGAAGCATTAAACTATTGATCGCTTCCCCCGTGCTCACGATGCGCGCTAAAACTGGGTCGGCGAAATAACCCGTGACGTTTTGTACTTGCTGTTGAAGTTGAACCACTTGTGCGGGAACAAGGGGAGACTGCCATTTGAAACAAGTGCGTGGTGGCCCTGGTGGTGTAAGGATAGAAGGCACCAGAACGCGCAAGATTTGATTGCCACACGCAGGCATTGAAAATGTGTATGTTTGTAACGGTGCTAATGTTACGGTTGTCTGTCCGAAACAAGTGGTAATTGCCGGCTGGTTCACGGCTAGAATAATGGGAGGCAATTGAGAATTTGCCTGCGAAACAATACTGAATGTGGCATTAATCGATGTGTCCAACAGGAGATTTTTCATTTGAATTTGAACAGTGTCGACCGAGTTATCCAGTAAATTGAAATAACTCGGGCATCCTTGCTGCGATGTCTCCATCATCATGCCAGACGACCCTTGAAACGTTCCTTCCAATGTTGCATAACCATCTCTTGGAGAGAGATTGATGAACCCGTTTGTTATGTTGGTAACGTCCACTGTGTAAAAATCGAAAATCGTGCACCATAAGCCGGCAAAACTAGGGCGAGTCACACATGTGTAGTCATGTGGTCCATTGACTTGAACTTGTGCGCGAAACAAAGCTCCACTTGCAGACAATTCAGAAGGAATAGTAAATCCTCCGTTGTAAGAAGTCCAATCGGTATAATTTAAGATGGGGCGTTTGTTGAAAATGGACGCAGGGCCAGAAGACGTGTCAAAGTCAGCAACGCCACAAATAGTACCATCACGCGAATTCACGTTTTGGTCAAATGACATTGCGCCGAGAGGAGCATCAATAATAAAGGTCATTTGAGGAAGGTCAGGTCGTCCAGGCACATCACACATCATATTGAGGCATTCGGGGTAGCCAACGAAATACAAATATTTGGGAATGATAAAGTTGGCCGAGTTAGTGAGGTCCACGTCATTGTTGACTCCACTCTGAATGTTGCTCGACGTAGACTCTAGTAGAATACCCTTGTCCACTTGAACTGGGTTGAGTAACCAGACTGGCATCATTGTTGGACTAGTGCTGAGAAAGCTGGCTGTTGTCTGTGTCGTGAGTAGTTGCGCGGTAGGTGTTTGGCTGTATTGAAACGGCTGTCTGGTGTAAAAAACACCATTAGAAATGGTCCCCGCCAAATAAATGCGCATTTGTTGAATGACAGATAATGAATAAGACGGCGCCGCTGCCATCATGTGATAAAACAGAGCTGGAAACGTTGTTGTGTATGCAGCTACTGCATCCATTGTAATTGGGCTTGTTACACACGCGTCCATCACCTGACCGTTGAAACTTACGCGTGGCTGTACAACGTAAACGTATTGGTTATTTGCACTCCAAATGCGTCTTCGATTGGCGCCAGTCGGATCAGATGTTGTTGTGTTGCAAGCCGCATAAGCTTCAGTTGCGAGTAAATTTGAATCCATGTAAATGGTCACTGGGATTTGTACAACTTGTGTCGTGTCCACGATTTCAGGCGGCCAATCAACTAGTTCGTCATATGCGCCCTGAAATGTGAAAAAATCAAAATCCGAAGAGTCTTGATAAGCCACAAATGGCGCAAATGAAATGCTCTCTTCAACCCAACAAGTATTTGCACAATTGGGCAATGTGAAATTAGTCGTTGAAAAATTGGCAGGTGGCACGGGCGGTGAGCATAATTCATTGTATCCAATCAATGCCACAAAGTCAGTGACTGTGTATTGTTCTCGACTCCCCGTAGCAAATATCTGATAATCGCAGCGTGTGAGCAGCGACCATCGAAAGAGTAAATCGTTGTATGGAAACCATTGCACAAATTCGTCGGCCACCAAAAAACGTTGTGCGTCTGTCAGTGTTCGCGGCGGTATTCCCAAATCATTCACATCAAGAAGTGGAACTCTCGGTGGGTAAGCCGTTTGTACTCCAGTTAGAGCACTATGATATACACTGGTCACTGCGTCGTGCATTGTGCGGTCAGTAGCTACATCTGACAATAAACCAGTGATATCTTGTTCAATTCCGGCCGCAGCTTGAATTTGATTAGCCATTTCAGTTGCGGTCTGGTCAAGGTTGGCATTTTGTGCCATTACCGCATGTGCAGTAGCATTCATGCCATTGTAAAGTGCTTCGAGAGTAATGTCAGTTGTGGTTATTTCCTGTGAAAGACTAATGATGCGTTGTGCGCTCATGTTGAACGCGGCTGTATCGTTGGCAATTAAACTCGCAACAGCCTTGCCGGTCGCATTATCTGAAGTGACTAATGTGAACAATTGATCTTGAATGCGTGTTTTCAAACTTTGAAGATAAATTGATTGATTGAGTGCCTGAGCCCAGCGCGATTGCTCAACTCGCTCTTCCGCTGTGTAATTGGCTGCCCACGCAGCTTCAACCGCCTGTATGGCTTCTTCTTTCGTCGCGAGTTTCTGCGCTTCAATGACCTCAACTTCATTAGCTGCATTTACGTTCCACACTTCATCGTACGCATCTTCATTTGGATCGCAATAATACAAGCCGCAGCTGTCACTCAATAAACGGCGTCTTGAAGAATAACTGGATGGAACCGGTCCATTTGGACGTTGGGTTAAAAGAATTGCAGGTTGCCCAGGCTGCTGATTTGTTGTTCCGCCTTGCTGAATGTCGGGGTTAGTCGACACATCAGCATTTGCGTTCACTAATGTGACGGTTTCGGCAATATGACCGAGAAATTTGGCACTGCAGCGAATATTAAGGGGTAAACCCGTGTATGTGTCCGTTTGAGTTTCTCCGCTTCCGTCTGAATTAAAGAATGTACCCGTGACAATTTCGCCAGGCGCAACAGAAACAAGTGTTTCTGTGATTGTCTGAAGGACGTGGTTTGAGTCGTACGTTTGAACTTCGTACCTCGACTCAATTCCAGCTTCAATCCGGAAAATGAACAAAAGAAACCAAAAACACGCCAGCATGGTTGGTTTCTGTCCCTTCCTTTAAGTTTTTTTTAATTTTCAACATATATATTTCAAAAACAAAATATATTCACACGCTTCTTTATTTTTTACGCTCAAATGTCAAGCCTTGGTGCTTGTGTATGTTACAGTCTCGGGTTTCCTCAATGCTATTGCTTGATGGCGAGGATGGTTACCAATTATTTACGGTCAAATCCACAAGCCGTGACAGTCATAATGAGTTCTTCGATGAAAAGTGCATCAAGAGATGCAAACGCTAACGAGTAAATTGTTAAGTAAACTTCCAACACATCCAACTCGCGAGAAGACAAAAAACTCGATTTGAAAGAAGTGTTACAAGTACATTAATTAAAATTAAAGCTTTTTTTTCTCAGAAGTCACGTACCCCTCCCCCTCCTCCCATTTTTTCTGTTTAAGGAAAATCTATGGCGCAACACAATCGATGGTTGTTGGGCGTGTTTATTGTTGTCATCATGGGGTTGGTGACACAAAGCGGTGCAGTAACAACGACTCAGTTGCAAGCTGAAGTGGATGTATTGAAACAAGAGATTGTTTCCCTAAAACAAGTCCTATTTGGAACTTCTTTCACTGGAGTTTCTGCTGTGAATGGTTGGATTGCCGCTACGCAAAGGCATCCTACCGCACACATCAGTCACAGTGTACCGATAACGGATGTCATTCTTAACCAAGAAGAATTCGACATTGGCGTGCAACAGATTTTGATTGGTGATGCTCACAAGAGTTACACCATTTCGAACACCTGGTTTGGTGCCGGACTAAATTCACTCATGGGTGACCTAGCCAATTGCACTGAGTCTGTTGCCAATGAGACAACACATTTATCAAATGACGACGCGCGGATCAAAAAGATTGAACGAGAACTCGCCAACGACAAAAAACACTTGAAAACGACGCAAGACCAGCTTGAAAGTTTGAAATTCAATTTGACCGCACTGCAAAATGGGTTTTCTATGTTCGCGTGGCAACTTGTATTTGGTGAGGTGCCGCCAGCACCCGATCCAGACCTGACGCTATTCGCTGCAACAATTGGAAATAATCGCAATTTTAACAGCTTGATACAATTGTGTGAATTTGACGCTAACGTCACCCAAATTCTAATGGGACGTAACGCCTATATCCCTATGGAACAAGCTGTCATGAGTGATGCGTGGTATAACACCACAAATCTGTCGCTCCTTCAGTATGTGGCCGTGTTAAACACAACAGACACAGCCACTGCATTTGCCCTTCAATCTGATTTCAATTCGCTAGAAAGTTCATTTCTCGCAGAGACCGCGCGTGCTACTTCTGCCGAAGCTGATCTTCTTATTCAAATTCAAACTGAAACTATTCGTGCACAAGGATCTGAAGCGAATATTGTAACAGAGATACAAACCGAAGTCTCGCGCGCCGAACAAGCCGAAGCAACTCTTTCGACTCAGATACAAACTGAAGTCTCTCGTGCAGAAAGCAGCGAGTTTAATTTGCGAACAAACTATCAGCGACTGGATTTGCGAACGCACAATTTGTATAATTTGCTGGAGACCACAGCGCAAAATGAAACGTCAGAGTTTCTCTCGTTGTTATGGGAAGTGTTGTATTCAACACCTATTCCTGACAGCCACGGGTTATCCGTGCAAAATCTATTTGCTGATGCCAAAAATCAACAATACATTCCTTTGGTGAACTTGGGTGCAGCTTGGCGAACAAATGCAAATGAAATCCGCACGGCACTTGGTCAATTGAACGTGACATTCACGAACGACACAAAGCTCGACAATCTATTAAACGCCGAAAACATTGCTGACGCGCCACCTAGTGCTTATGAAAAGTTAAACCGTGACTTGGGGATCGCCGGCGTGCTTATGGCAGGCGTTGCGTTAATTGTATTCACCATTTTAATTCTGATTATGATTTGCAAACCAAGTGCGCTTCAATATCAACCGGTTGGAGGATCAGCGACTAAATCAACTGGCTCAAAAACATCCACTGTGGTTAATCTTAAAGTTGCGTAGGACACGATTGAGAAAAAAAAATGTTATTCAAATTACATTTGAACAAACAGACTAGAGACAATTTGTTATAATTCAGTCCTGTGTCGAGTGTTTCGACATTTCCACCAATTGCGTAAACAAATATTGCACGTTGGTGGCGAGATTAATGTTATGCCATTGATGCCAGTTGATGATGACGGGAAAAGAGGTGGGGGCGGGGGAATATTGATGCCGGTGCTAACACCTGCGTTAATTCCAGTAGAGACACCAGTACCTCCTGGAATGTTAATACTTGTGCTAGCATCAATGTCAATGCCAGTAGAATCGCTGCCTGTATTTACGCCAGTTGTAAAACCCGTCCAGTTACTTGATGAATTAGCGGACATAACAATAGATTCCGCTTCGGCTGATGACACTGACTTTATGACCGATCGGCTTGAGTTCTGGTTCATGATATTGGCAACCCATTGTGTGTAAAGAGCGCCTGTGCATTTGATTTGATCAAACCAGATCACATTTGACGGAACGTTGGTGACGCTGTCTAGACCACCCATCACAACCGGTTGTAAGTTGACAACTACAACTGAACTGTCTGAAAGTGAAGTCCATGGGCTTGGTTTCTGAGCAGTCCATCGTTGGTCGTTAATATTCCATGTCCAAATATTACTGACTCCGTTTGTAGCGGCCATACTTCCGATAAGCCACAGTGAACCGGCTACTGAAAGAAACTCAACTTCGTTTTGTGACTCGGATTGAACTGTGTTTATGAGAGCTGTCCAATTCCATATTTGAGGGTTAGTGAGCACATGAGTAGCCAAGCCATTTAAACTGCCCTGTGTGAGTACCAAATGATTTAACATAGTAATAAACGCCAGTCCATTGCGCGATAACCATGCGCTATTACTTGTGAAATTGACCCAAGTTTTTCCAGCATTGTCAGAAATCCAGACATCATTCAACACGTCTCCCTGTGAATTAATGCCACCCAGCAAAGCAACACTCGAACTATTGAATGAAATTGATCCGAACTGACTTCGAGCCGACCAAGGTGCCACAGCTAGAACGAGATTCCAAGTTAATCCGCCATCCAGTGACTCCCAAATGTCTCCAAGGGAATGACCGACTGTAAATGAATTGTACCCGCCAAATAAAAGCAGATGCTGTGGTGTGTCGAACGACACTAATCCCATAGAGTGACGTGGAAGCCACGGCGCTTGTGATTGAACTAGCGTCCACGTAACTGCAGAATCAGTTGATTTCCACACATCATTTAAATCTATTCCGTCTGTCGCTCGCCCTCCAAGCAAAATCACGTCATTTAGTGAGTTAGATATACTTGCGTGTCCCGATCGAGCGCTCCAGGGTGCCGTTATCGATACCCAATTGTCTGAGCATTGCACGGAAGACAATGAAATGCCAGAATTGGATTGAGGGTCAGGAGCGGTAAATAAAACAATTATGCCAATCACTGCCAGTAATGTGATAACACACGCCGAAGGTATTACGGCCTCGCGACAGAATCTGTTGTTTTTTACTTTTCCGTTTGGTCTCAAGACGACTTGTTTCTTCCGTTTCGGCGCATCTTGTTTTGGTGGAATTGACACAGGCCGAACAGAATGACCTGTTGATAGATCAGATGGCACGAATATTCTGAGGATTGGTTTGGTTTGGGAAGTATGTGGTGTAGCCGCGCGTGCACGCTTTTGATCGCGTTCGGTTGGTGGTGGTTGTTGTTGTTGTCGCGACGGTAGTGTTGATGTCATTCCTGGAGTATCAGGCGACAATATAACATTAATATTTTGTAATGGGATGTCTTCGTGCTCTGTTCCGTCTTTCCACCCCCAATAACCCGGGTCATTCTTTTTTTCTTCATTGACATCAAATTCACTGTCAGCCATTGCCGAGTGCAAAAAAAAAGAAAAAATAGCGAATCTGTTTGTACAGTTATTTATTTTTAATTATATATGTTTGCTTAAAGATTTTGTTGACGTGGTTCGATTTTTTAAATCAGTTGAAACCCCTGCAAAAAAAATATGAGTGAAGACGCGCCAATGTCGATTCCAAGTGACGAGAAAGATGGCAAAACCGGTGCAAATGAGAACAAAGAAACTAAAGAAATCAAAACGGACGAAGCGTCAGCCAAGGCCGTACTTTCGCTCGATGAACAAGAGAATGCTCCAGTTCGTGGTGAATTCCCTGCTAATCGTCCCCCGGACAATATGCTTCCCGAAGAAGCGGCAACGATTGATGCAAGTTGGTTGGGCAAATTAATGCTTCGGCCTGAAGAAGGCGGCATTTCGTCAGAGGAATATTGTACTCCGGCATGGAGTTGGGTCTCAAACGTCACTTGGAAATCAAACGCAGAATACAAGTACGGCGATCCAAATCCCAAGTTCAAAGAATTCACAAACATCGGAATTCAACGTCGATCATGGTTTTCTGTCGACAAGACACGCATATATGGTGTCAGATCCAGCAAGGAAACCAAAGATGCATTCTTCTTTGAAAAAAATGGCAAGAATTTTTGCGCAATTCATGTCGACGAAATTGCCAAATCTGCCGAGTATATTACTTCGCCTGCGTGGAAATTCATTGAGGGCCAGATGAGCGCCGAGATGTTTGAGGGTTACTTTCTTTGCATGCTCACCAAAAACCCAATGACTGCTAATACGTTCAAAGTTAAACTGCCGCACAAGAAATACGATCTCCTTCCGTACGTACCACTGGCGTTGGCTGATATTCGCATTTCGCTCAAAAGTCCGATTGAAGTCGCATACACGACCCTTCGTGTTAATAACGGGACGAAGGATATGCGCATTGGATGGATATCCACAAGATTTTCGTGCAAGCTTGAATTCGATTCCGTTGCAGAGGAATACGTGTTTACTGATCAATTGGTGAACAAGCGCTATCGCTCTGGGAGTTTGGGATTACTGTGGGTATATGTGTTCGATGATCATCACCGCTCGGCTTTACGAGAAGACGTCGAGTTGGCTTTGAAGGTCGGAGGAACTGGCAGTGGCAATAGCAGCGGTCACAGGCGCGCAATGCCACAGATTGATCCGGAATCTGAGCTCGCTGGACTCGAGACATCGTCTGACAACGACGACGAGGATGGTGAGGGCGATATCCCAACTCTTGCCGACGATGAATCGGGTGATGATGACGGAGACGAAGAAATGGTCACGAGTGGTAAGGAAGAAAAGAAAGACGATGCGCCCAAGGTACCCAATAAAGTTATACGCGTGGGTGGAGCTGCATCAACTGGAGGACATGCACAAGATTCTCAAACGAACGAAGCACGCAGACGCGAAGCAGCTCATGATGTTGCGATCGAACGAGCAAATTATGCTCGCAGTCGCCAAGAGTTACTCGCTACGAAGGCACGGCTCGAAAGTGGTGAATTGAGGATGTCTGAAGAAGAGAAAAAGAAGCGACTAGCGCGACTACAAAACGCCTACAATCACTTGGAAATGCTGGACGCGTTTGTCACCTTTCAATTGAAAGATGTCGAAGATACTCTCACCAAGGAAGACAAAGAGAAACTTGTTTTGTACGAACAAAAATTGAACACGTACACTGCTGAACACATCGATGAACAGTTTGTCACATGATCTTTTTTTTGTTTACGATTACTTTTGTTTACTTTTTACAATCAATTATTCAACTCCCCCCTTGAAAGATAGCGCCAGAAATGTTTGTCTTTATTCCTTGATTTGTCGACGCGTGCGTTTAGCGACAGGCTGAGTATCAGCGCTTGATTGAGCGTCGTCGCCATCTGAATTGACTTCACGAACTCGCTTTCCTTTACGTGGCTTGACTTCTGCTTCCATTTCCATTTCCACTTCTTTCACATCTCGGCCGCGATCAGTGTTAGCTTCTTCTTCTGCTTCTTCTTCGCCATCAACATAATCACCTTCATCGAGTTTCTCGATTTCGTCTAATTTAGCGGCCATCAACAATTCATCGTCGTCGTACACCTCGACATCAGATTCATAGTCGTCTTTCGCCGGCCGCTTGCCTTTGCTTTTGGTTTTGCTTTTGGCATGTTTGTCTTCGTCCGTAGGTTTCTCGGCATTAGTCTTTGCTTCTTTGCGCGCCAATCGCTGCTGTTGTCTCACCGTATCCTTTTTGATAAGTCCCAAGATGTAAGCTTGTGAATAATTGGAAAGTGATGAGACTGAACTGTTGACCGTTTGTTGACGCATAAGTTCAGCGGCAGAAACGAAATTGGGGGAATTGGACGCAGAACCAGAGCCAGATCCGTGACTCGGTTCACCTTTTTGAACTGCATATACACATAAACGTTAATTGCGTACACACACGTATACACACACCTCCAAGTGAGTGACGATCGCGCACTTTCAACGGCGGTTTTGCAGCGATACGTTGTTCAATTGTGAGAACAACATCTTCAGCGCGCATCAAAAATGGCCAATCGTGGTGAGCGTAAAGACGATCCAATGTGTCCTCCCAGACGAACAGAGAACACTCTTTGCATGTGTAATAATGACGCCCTGGGTGATTGCTGAGCGGGCCCGAAATAATGGAGTTGGTCAACACATAAGCACACGCGCATCGAAGAATGAATTTGGTGTCAGCTGAAACTTTACGGTCACTTTCGAATGATGGCACATTGAGATTGAAGTGGCAATTGGAAGGATCCTTCCAGTCGCGAAAGCAACAATAGAAAAATTGGTTGCTCTTGGCACCGCCTTGTTGATGGGTGCGAGCCACACGACCACAATTGCAGACTTTGAGTGATTGAAAAAAGTCATCGCTGTTGAAGTGCGGGTCGGGCACATCCACACATTTGACGAACTGGGCAGCAGCTAAATCAGCTTCGGTGAATTGCTGGGGCTCAAATGCAAGTGATTCAGTGTTGCCAGGGGCTTGAGCAGGAACTGAGGCAGGGACAGGGACAGGGACAGGGGCAAGAGCTGGAGCAGGCGCCGGCGTGTGAATAGAAGAGGAGGAAGAAGAAGAAGGAGGGGCATCAGATGAAGCGATCCACTCAGCATCTTGTTGAGAAATTTTGCGACCCACGGGGTTTTGTAAAATATCAGCCGTGGTGCGGCTGAGCCAATGGGCTGAGGGAACAAATGAAGTGTTGCGCCTGAACGTATCGGCGGATGACGAACGTGGCCCAAGAACGGGTTGGGCGTTGGAGACAGAACGAGAGACTTGTTGTTGATGATTGTGGTGATGAGGTGGGGAAATTGAAAGAGGGTGTGAGTTGCTGCTGGGACTGGCTGTGAGGACAGGTTCGGGATTCTCTTTGATGGCCAATAATTCCTCGCGCGTCAGGTCCTTCTCTGAACGAAGCTTTAATACCCTCCGTCCTGAAGGTGATGAGTGCTCGACGAAATATTGATCATCGAAGCTACCTGTGAGAGAGAGTGCACTTGATGGAGATGTGGCAACTTGAGGAACAGATGTAGTGGGTGTCTTGAACGAAGAGAGATCGAGTTTGCGTCTCAAAATCCCATTGTCGTTGCCTTTATTGGCGCGGTGTGCGAATGCTTGAGGGAAAGGAGCAGCCGGCGTTTGAAGATTCTTGATGCTGACAAATACAGGCTTGCCTAAACGTTAACAAATGAGCACATACACACACACGCATATACACGCGCACACCCGTATGTTTGAGTTCAACCAATTCTTCTTCACTCGAACTCGGTGTTTCGTGAAGGAAAAAGAAAGGAATGTTGACAAATGTGCGATTGCCCGGTACGGCGACCTCAAACGAAAGGATTCCTTCGTTGTGAAAGCGCTTGTAATGGGTGTCCGAAATCACGCTGTTGGGATTGGTACGGTGCGATCGAACGGTGATAAAACTGTGAGAAATATCACTAGAAGGTGCTGTGGCACCAGCTGATAGCTGAAACAGGGTGTAGGGACCAGACATTGTTGCAAAATTTGAAGTTGGATAGAGTTTCGCGGATTTGATTTGAAATTACACCCGGAAAATTTCATATATCAAGAATATCACCCGGAATTTGGCATATTTATAAAATTCCTCCCGGAATTTGACATATTAATTCAAAAACTAACTAGGTGCGGTCACTTATGTCTAAAAGACAGATAGAAAAGAAGAAACCTGTTTGTGTTCCAAAGAGATGCAAGAAAAACGATATCCGATTCAAGGAATGTCCAAAGTGTGGTGAGGAGGCATGTACTGCCAATTATTTGCCTGGTCATCAACTTTGGTTTACGAGCGATTGGCATGGAAGTGCAATTGCATGCACAGATAAATGCGTTTATCATCGTTGTTCGAACTGCGGACTGAACGAACGTTTCTGCGAACCGTGTTATAATCACCACTTGAACTCAACGATATGTCAAGGGGCCAGTTTAAAGCGCAATCAATTAGCACTAAATGCAGCTCGACTCAAGTGGTCCAGGAAAACTAGTTTCTCTGATTCGGAAAGTGACGAGGAGGAAGAAGAAGAAGACATTGCGCAAAGAACGAGTCATCCGTCAGTTAGTGGACGTGTGTGTGTTGATATTGCTACGCAAACGGATGACTCAATTGGAGAAGAAGAGATACGGACTAAGCGCAAAGAATGGGCCACTAAACTAACTGAGGAACTTGAGCAAGATAAGAAGCGCCGCAAGACAAACGAGGGAAGTGGGTCAAGTGTGAAAGCTTGATTTTTTTTTGCACGTTTGTAATAACAACCCAAGGTTTCAAATTAGCCAAATCATTTTTTCAAACTACTGTTCATTTTGCTTAAGGCTCTGGGTTTATTCCCAAACCGGAGCCTTAAAGTCGCGAATACCCGAAGCGATGACGCGGACCAACTGAGCATAAAGTTCTTTTGGGTCACCCGCATATCTATTGAAGAGGTCTCGAAATTGCTGAGAGGTTGGTGCCGTGGTGACCGATTCTCGTCCAAATGGAATGATGACGTGAGCAGCTTGGATGCGGGTTTTGGCGTCGATGTGATCGAATAGACCGCACAATCTCTCGAGGCGAAAGCCATGACTTTCGTAGTGGTCCAGAATGACTTTATCTTCTTTGCAATTGGAGGAAAGATATCCTGGAATGAGAATTCGTACCAATTCGCCAACGGTGTAAAGAACTTGGATAGCTACAGGAAGTTCTTCGTTTTCGTTGGGTCGCAACACAACGCGCGCCTCGTCGAGATCGATTCGTTTTTGTTGTTCCCGCTGTGTGTGTGTGTGTGTGTGTGTGTGTGTGTGTGTGTGTGTGTGTGTGTGTGTGTGTGTGTGTGTGTGTGTGTGTGTGTGTGTGTGTGTGTGTGTGTGTGTGTGTTATTGCCTTGAACTCGTCAACACAATCGCGACAAGTGGTGTTGTGGAACACGCGCTGTCCACATTGCCAACAAGTACAACGCGGGCAATGTGGTACCAGGTTAGTGTAAACGTGTTTGCATTCAAAACAATAACTGCAGCCGTCAGGAATGATTATCTTCTTCTTTTCCTGTGTATGTGTGTGTAATAGTACGACGGTTAATAATAAAAAGTATTACCGGTTCCACAACAGGAGCTTTGCTTTTTTTCTCTACCGAGCCTTTAACCGAAGTCTTACTGGTGGCTCCGCGCTTGCGTTTGACAGCAGCAGCTTTATTTCGCGAGGTTTCCGTAATATTCGCAGTCAACTCTTTCTTTGCCTTGGTTGACATGGTAGCGCGGATTTTTTGATTTGGTTGAAATATTCACCCGGAAAATTTCATATAAAGAAACTTCACCCGGAAAATTTCATATGTTATAAAGCCCCTCAATTAACTTTTGTTGTTGTTAACGTCTAACCCTCATCTATCAATATCAGAGTCATGTCAAAACCAACATTAATGGTTCCGCCCATGAATGGCGATGAAACTGAGGATACAAAAAGCGCTAAGCCGGGCGTGTGTTTGCGTTGCAAAATTCCCCACCAGAATCCACTTTGGACAATTCCTGGAAACTGGACAATTTGTGAAGAATGTCAAAAACGTGCGGCCGAGAGTGAAGTGAAAAGGGAGCTAGAAACTCAAGCAACAAAGGAATTGACTGCGCTTGCGGAAATCTGGCGCAAAAAAGGAGCGGTGCTGGATGTTTATTGTTTAATGGCGTGTCGCGAATGCAAGGTCATCAAACGGCGCACTGAATACACAATTGATCAAAGCGGAAAAGCGCACTGTGCCGAATGTCAAATTGCCAAGCTTGATGACGCAGCCGGGTGGAGGAAAAAAAACGATCAAATGAAGTGTGACCTTCAGAACGGGGAACATATTTGGGCACTTTGTCGAAAATGCCAGGATTATTTCCGAGGAGATCCGGCATCAAGAATGCGCGAAGCCAATAGGACGGCCCAACTTCAAATTGATCGTCGAATGGAACAAGAAGCAAAGAAGGGATATACTGGTGACGGTTGGAAACGAACAGACACCACGTTCGTGCTTACCCCCACACCGGCCGATCTCGCAAAGCACAAACGAGCACTAGAGTTGGACTCAATGAGCTCAAGTGTTTCATTACCCCATATCGAAGTTTCTATCCCTACTGAAGGTATTGACAGCGCGCCTAAATGTCGCGAATGTGGCAACCCTTACAAAGACACGCGATTCGAAATTTGCGAGAAATGCCAGAGGGGCTTGTGGGATGGCAAAGAAAAAGTAAAGTTATCTGACTTGGTATCGACCATCCCGACTCCACGCATTCACGCTGCTTTCACCACATGTCCAACTGCGCTCGAGCTTCGCAAACTATCTGGGAAACCTGCACTCACTTTCAAAGAAAAAACAGAGGAGCTGTTCTACAATTTACGTTTTGTTGCTGACCCCAAGAAAGCTCCTGTCACTGGCAGTTACCGCTGGACATTTACGTATACTGCTGAAGAAGACGTCCAAGTGAATAAACTTCACACAACTATGGTTCATCCGCCCAACTCACTTAAGGTTGTAATGATGCCAAGTGAACAAACTGCTGACGGCTGGTGGTTGAGCCACTGGCTCATCTCATGGTGATGACGTAAAGTGAAAATTGTTATTTTGTTTGAGTTTTTACATTGTAAAGAAATAACAAATCGTTCTTCTATTCACAAACTTGGTCGCCCAAGATTAAGTAAAGCAGCAGCGAACACATAACCGTGTCCCATGGGCGGTCCTCCGTGAGCCACTTCATAAAGCATTTCAGCAGTCACTTCACGCCCTTGAGGAAACAGGTTTGTTCTGGGGCCGTCAAAGTCAAGCACCATTGTGTGTTTGCCCCTCGCCACATCTGCCTTGGCTGCCACAAAGTACGGCACAGTAGCAATGAGTCGCGTGTAAATGGGCCAGTAAATGGTGAGTCGTGAAGGCACCAAGCCGAGAAGTTTGCCATTGAACCAGTGCCCGATCGGTTTAATCATATCTGGACAATCGGGCAGAGGAGTGTCTTTCTTCTCAACCTTGTATTGTTTGCGCAATTTTGAAATGCCCTTGCACACGTCACATTTGCGTCGGTGAGCAGTGATCCATTTCTCGATGATTTTAGGGCGACGGTTGCCTTTGTCTGGTTTTGACGCACTCTTCCCCTGGGCAAAGAAAATAAGGGTACGATCAGACCAGTATTTTTCGGTAGGGCGTTGATTCTTTTCGTCCCAGTGTCCCAGCTCCGTAAACACCTTGGGACCTTGCCAAGCATGTTCAAATGGTATGGTCCGCTTGTGCAACGTGTTCCAAACTTCGTCGTTTGGGACTTCCTCGCGAAGAAGCCATTTCCCGCCCATCAAAGCGACTTCGACCTGAAGATAAAAGGGCGATACGGCTGAACCAGAGCGCGAACCACTCGTGACGTCGCAGTTTTCGAAGTCAGCGCATTTGCCCCATGCATATCCACGAGGTCGCGCACCAACGCGCACCTTAACCACACAAATAAGACATATGCCAAACAGCGCGAGAAAAAATGGGGAAAATACCAGAGACGTAGACGGGGCTTTTTTCTCCTCTTTGGAACCAATACTGCTTTTAGTTGACGTTGCACAGGAGCACTTGTCTTTTGCGCCACCGCAAGCGACACAAGAGGTTTTAACCAAGTTGGCTTCCTTCTCCTTCTCCTTCTCCTTCTCCTTGGCCATAATGCCTTCAAATCTGGCCACAATTTCAGGAGTAATGCGATTGCATGGTGGTGCGTTCAGATCGTATGGAAGGCCACTAATACGCGATCTCTTCTCATGAGAAGACTCGCCCTCGTCTGAACACTTTGTTGGTGCCTTGCGCTTCATGATTTGATTGAGTTTAGATGATTGAAACGACTGAATGAACAAGATTGGATTAATTACACCCGAAAAATTTCATATATTGAAAATTACACCCGGAAAATTTCATATATTGCAAAATACACCCGGAATATTGGCCAAGATATGAAATTTTCCGGAGGTATTAATTCAAACGGTTCATTAGTCAATTCGTGTCTTCGTCGAAAGAAAAAGAACTATATGAAGCAAATACTGATATGGAATGTAAAGTACTATGAATTCAATCAGATTGTAGCGAAGTGTAGTTCTTTTTTTCAGTATATGAAATTTTCCGGGTGTAATTTGATCCAATCCTGTTCATTTAGTCAATTCAATCATTTAAACTCAACCAAATCTCCATCCATGTCTTCGTCGAAAGAACTCCATGAAGTAAAGGATGGTAGGGAATGCGCAGTATTCTGCGTAACGTCAGATGGCAGCGAGGTGTACCGGTTTTTGAGTGAATCCTCGTTTGCTACTGTTCCGGCGGCTGACCGCAAGTGCTTGATATTTTCGTCTGGTCTGGCGTTGATGATCAACGCCACAAGCACAATCAAGAACGAAGTCGTTTCTGCTGTTGTTGGCCAAGAAATCATGGGTGATGTCGAACCAAGGTGTGTGCCCGAAGTTGTGTTGCTCGCGTACAAGGAAAAGACAATTCCTCCAAGTATTCCCCTGTTTGGAATTGGAAATTCGACGTGGTGGAATTACAAAGCCGCGCGTTTGTCTGATCGCGACGTGTTTGTCTGGCGAGATTTACTACACGACGCCTACTCTGTTGATCGGAATACTATTGTCAATTGTGAGCTTCTACACAAGTTGGGCGGTAAAGGCGAAGCGAAATCAAGAGGGGTTCCGCCAATCACTCACGTTGAACCCAATCAATCGGCTGCAATGGGACAGGAAAAAGAAGCGAATGTTTAAAGTTTTTTTTGATAAACTTGAACTGCGTGTATGTGTGTGTTGAAAGTACACTTTTCGCGATCAAAATTTCAATTCAATTGGTTCCCCGTCCAGCACAAGGGAAGGCTTAGACGAAAGACGACTGGTCGCGTAGTGACAAATGAGGTCGGCGCGATTCAATTCGCAATAAGTGAAGAGACACTTGAGGATATCCTGGGGCAAATTGGCAATGCCGTCTTCTTTGAGGCCGTAATACTTGCCCATTTTGGCATACGTTTCGAAGTTTTTGTAACCAGCAGACTTGTAATAATTGAACTGGGGACAACCAGTCGCTTCGTCGACCGGCAGCGGGAATTTCACATCCCTGGCAAACCTCTTGGTGGTTTCCTCGTGACTAGGGGATCCGTGACCAGCAAAGACGATGCCAATTGTGGCAAATACGAGCACACAAATAAGAAGACGAGACATGTGTCTAAGTTAGAGTGATTGGGTTTTTCTTGTCGCAGTGATTCAAGTATAAATATTAATAATAATACACATTTGTTCTTGTTTGATTCCTTCAGTTTACTTGGTTCACCTGAACGATGTTGAACGGAGGAGCAAATGCTTTCCGCATTTTATCATCAATGAGTAATGGTTCGGTTGATTTACCAACAAACGAGCGAGCTATTAGCTTTAAAACTGTGATTATCGGGGATGCTGGTGTTGGCAAGACATCATTCATTCACCGAATTGATACCTCTGAGTTTGGAAGCAACCATAAAGTTTTGAAAGGAACGACAATGACTCGAATTCCATTTCAAACAAGTCACGGGGTGATGATATTCGACTGTTGGGACACGCATGGTTCATCTGAACCATACAGCCAAGATTATTGTCAAAATGCTAGTCTGGCCCTTCTCATGTTCGATGTCGGGTCCAAGAAATCATATGAACATATTCCAAAATGGTTCAATGACTTCAAGGCCATTTGCCCCAATGCGGTTGTTATTTTGTGTGGCAATAAAGCGGACAAGACGGACGAATCCCGTCAGGTTAAAGCAAGGGACATCTTTTTCCACCGCAAAAAATCACTTCAATACTTTGATGTCTCGGCAAAGAATGGTGATAATTGCTGGAAGCCGTTCATAAGTTACGGTAAAACATTGTACGGTGAGAAAATGACGTATTGCCCTCATATGGTCATTGGCACTCCGCTTTTGGAACGATGCGATCCACATTCTTATCCAGCGGAATGGGCAGAACAAGGAGGCCCCCCAACTCCAATCGAAGAAACAAAAACAAAAACAAAGGTTGGGGGCGCTTTTGTATCTGGAAAGAAACGTAAGGAACCTGAATCGGCTCGCGATAGTGATTACCGAACGAAAGCAAATGATTACATCGCAGGGATTTTCAAGAAAATGGTTGAAGATTATCCTGACACTTACAAAGTGAAATATCCAATCGCGTTTCAGCCGCCAGACGTTCGAGTGAGTAAAACCAGAGGTCATATCTGGCTACACGCCTCTGAAAACCCCAGATTTCAAGAACTGACGCTTCAACAAATCATCGACGAGTTCGGTGACAATGGCCAAAGAAACGTGGAACATATGTTGGCAGTCGTCAACCAAAACGGTGATTTTTGGCCGGAGAAGGAACCCTTACTTGGTGGATTGTTGTGACAAAGTGAACGTTTGATGATTGCCGTAAATTGGAGGCAATAAATAGCGCGTTGATTCATTGACTGTATATAAAAAATCAAGAAACTAACTTTTTGTCAGTGGGATCAAGTGTAAACCGTTTGAAAAAAAGCAATCAGTTTACTTTTTTGTTACATGGCTAAAGTGTTGACTGCGTTGGGTTTGAGAAAAAAACCCGCATTGGTGGACACGGCTGAAACAGGAATTGCCAAAACGTCTGATCATATTCAAGCGATCGCTCAACGCAAAAAACAACTGGAAAACGAAATCAGGCAATGCATGATCAATGCAAAGACGTACAACGCCAAAAAGAACAAGTTGGCTGCGCGCAAACAGTTGGAAAAGAAAGCACGGCTGGAAAAACAATTGTTAATCCAATATGGAGTCGAGACGAACATGGAGCGACAACAAGACGCGTTAGTGACGGTGGCTCAAAACCGTGACATTACCAACGCAATGAAGAGCAATGCGGCTATTCTCCGAGATGAAATGGCTCAAACGAATGTCGACGACGTCGCTGAAACGATGGACGACATTAGCGAACAAATGACGGAAATTGATCAAGTGGGTGATGCGATTTCTGGTCCAATTGGAGAGGTGGCAGATGAAGACGAAATCACCAAACAACTGGAGGCTCTCGGAACAGAAGAAGTGGAGGAATTGGAAGTACCTCAAAGGGACCGAGAAGAACTCAAGAGACCACCTAGTGTTGTTGTCTCTGCCAGCGCAATTCCAGTTATTACGCCGAAAGCCAGAGTTCCTATGAAGAGTTCCGTCTCTGCACCATCACAACGCAAGGAACTTGAAGATTTGGACGCGATGATGTGATTTATTTTTTTTTCGAATCAGTGTCGTTGAGTGAGTATTTGAGTTTATGTTTACAGTTATTTTTTCGATATCAACAAAAACTCTTCAATTACTTCGCTCTATCCACCGCCCCACCAAATGTGGATATTCCTTGATCAGCGATTGTGTATTTCTGTATTAATTGTATGGATGGGCATACAAATCGGAGTGTTTGTTTGTGTGGGAGGCACAAAAGCGAATGGGATGATTAAATTCGGCTACGGCCCATCTGCTGATTTGAAATATGTGGGCATTCCTATTGATACCCAAGAATCTTATGATCTCTTTGTGTTCTGCAACGTGCTGGACGTGGTGTTGCATGTGTGGTGCACCGAGGTCTTATCACCGTGGATTACTAACGTTGTTTACAATCGCAACCAAACAAAGATCGCGTATTCAAGATTCACGACCATGCTCATTGTTAACTTTTACAGCGTTTACAATGATATTCGTGCGATATTACTCTTCTTTTTGATATTTACGCAAATTGACATTGTGGGAATACGTATCTTAGTGGATGCGATTATCACATCAATCACGTCTTGGTCGTACATTAAAGAAAAGTCATGTCCTGGCGAATACTTTGAGCCGGTCGATGGATCCGAAGATCCTGAAAATGACAACGAAGTTCCCCCGGACACGCCAAATACAGTCAAGCGTCGACATGACGCCGCTGAACGAGACGTTGAGGCGACTAGAACTAAAATAGGAGTCGAATTTGAACTGGCCGAAATTGAAAGGATGGAAGAAAATAGTTGAACAAATAAAATATCTGGTATTTTTCTCTCTAACTTTCTCTGCCTCTCACGCCCCCAATCAATCTCCGTTATCTTCAATATATTCAATAGGTTCGCCGTCTTCGTCAAGTTCTTCTTCTTCTTCCCCTGTCGCTTCTTCGTCACCTTCATCGCCTTCGTCTTCTTCTTCTGATTCTTCTTCGTCACCCTCTCCTTCTTCAGTATCGTCGTCTTCTTCTTCATCTTCATTTGTCATTCTACAGGGTGCACAGACGTCCTCCACACAGTTGACTTTAGCTGACAATTGTTTGCATTTTGCACAAGTGCTGACACAATTGGAACATAACCACTTGTTCATTTTAAGTCCACTCGTAGGAAGCATCATGCGAGGCGAATGACATCCAACGTCACATATTCCGCATCGAGTAACATTCTTCTCATACTCGACAACTGTCTTCAATTCGTCGAATAATTTGTTCGCATTTAATCGTTTCGCGTTCGGGATAAGACCAATGACCTCATCGTAGATCTGCGCAAATGTACGCTTTGGTGCGAGCTTGATTGCCGTTGCAAGACGCGTGGCATCTACCATCTCTATGTTTTTAGATAGAGATAGGAAAAAAAAGGCGAGTGTACGTCGAATAATGATATTCTTCTAATAATAATTTTGGGCTTTATTTGCGTTCAGTCCATCAAATTAATTGTGTGTGTTCTATTTCCTGTTGAGTTGCTTCGAATCGAATAGCCATTACTACTAGCGACTTGTATCGACGGGAGTTTAGCTTCTTCGCGCGGGAATTGATCTTCAGGAAATGCTTCGGTGAGTTCATCGCGTAACTCCAAAACGTAACTTTGCACTCCCACTTCGTTACGAGTAAGCAGAGGCCGATAAGTATTCACAATGCGCTTGCAGCAACATCCACAGAAAATGTAATACCATATCTTAATGGACAGTGTGCTCGCCATCAGAATGATTAACCATAGCGCAATGACAATGCTGGAGTTAATCCGTTCCATTCGATCCAGATCAGGGTCTTTTGAATGTAAGCGATACACAACCACACACTGGTTGATAATCATCGCAATTGCCACTAGTGTCAAAGAGAAATTGTATGCGCTGTAAACAGAGCGCCTTCGTGATGTTCGAGCCAAATTGCCTAGACATACCCATCCGAATACGTTCGCATGTAGCAGTACCATCATGGATACAATGATGAGTGAGTATTCGCTGGTTCGATCGACTGAGCAATCTTCTGTTCCGAGGCCATGATAAGCTCCGAAATAAAAGTACAAATCGAGAACGATTAGGCATACGCCAGTGATAGAGAAGTGAATTTCGACGTCCCGCAAAAACGAACTGTCCATGAACCTTCGCGATTGATGATGATAATGTCGGAGTTATAACCAGCAATGACGATGATGATGACAGGAGCATTCACTGGTTATCCATAACCATACAAAAAACCGAATGAAGGAAAGTGCAAGAGAAAAAAAGAAAGAGATAACTCCCGGGGGGGGGGGGCGCGTATCCGGAGCTTCTCCTGTCAATAAAACAAACAAGTATGCGTATTAGTTAAATGAAAAACGTTAAAAAATAAACAATAAAAAATTTGAACAGGGTTGTCACTGAGTTTGGGGTAATATCTTTTTTTGTTTTTCTAATATTATATGAATACTAGAATAGCATCATTGACATTTGCATTTTTATAGATTGCGTAAAAAACGCCGACAATGAGCGAATTTAGGTGTTTAGCAACTGTGGAGAAATTCGGGTCATTCCATATTCATGAGAAGTGTCCAGCCGCGCGAACTATCGACGAACTTCTCACTGATATGCCAATCGCGACTGCTATTGGGAAGTATTCGAAACAACTTTGTTTCGACTGCGTGAATTGGGCCAAAGCCAACGAAGTTGCTGACACAAAGAGCCGACAACCTCCAGAATACAAACTAGACGATGTTACTGACGTCTTCTCTCAAGCCATTCCTATGCCCGTTACGTTACACAGGAGAGACCCCGAATTGCTCGAAGAGGTTTGTGTGACGTGCAGCAACCCAGATATATTTCACCGCGTGGAACGTTTTTGTAAATTACGACGAAGTGCATCAGTTCCAGTTACAGCACGCATGTCTATTGGCATGGCTATGGAGAGATTATTACCATGCACATATTGTCAACCCGGCTTGAAACCCTCTCGAGCGAAGCTTTCAACTCCAGACATTTTGTTTGTTTTTAATGCGCCCATTCCGTTTGAAGGCGTCATTATCTATTTACTCGACACGGAAGTTGTTGGCGCTACTGACGAAACTAAGCGCATCAAGCAAATTTCACTCATTCAACTCACCAACAACAAAAGGGAGGCGCCACGTTGTTATGTTAAATTCTTCAAACTCGAAGAACCTGGCTACAGCAAAAGTCAAGCAAAAAATGGCTCACGAACGTTCAAAGAAGAGCTACCTGCTATCAAAAATTTCCTGAACCAAATGAGTAAACGAGTGTGCTTACTTGCGCACAATTCATCATTTGATGAACGCCAGTTAGACAGAGAATTCAAATTGGCTGGAGAATTGATCCCAGACCATTGGTTCTTTGGTGATACACTAAATGTTTCGCGCAAATTGCAAATGAACCCTTCTAACCAACGACATACATTGGGATCGATGGCCGAATTTTGGGATCGTTCAGTTCAAAAAGCCACTGATGTGAAAGATTCGTTCATTAAACTCCCTGGCAGTGATGACCCGGTGCTATCCATTCATCGTTGGACTCCCGTGATGCGAGCTCTCAGACGCAACTGTGATATGGAAATCCTCAACTCTGGAGTTTCGTTCCACATTGCTGACCCAGATTCTCTCATATTGCGAGAGTTAGTCATCTTTTGGGCCATTTGGTTTGGCGCGTGTCACGAAGCACATGAAATTAAAACAACCGACTGGGTCGTTGATTTTATCGCTAAAAAATGGAAAGATGCTGGACTCAAAGCCGAACAATGTCACTCGTCTGCAAACTCGCCTGATTATGACCATATGGTCTGGGCCATCATTCAGCGCATCGATGGGTGGAAACCAGCGTCCGATATCAAACCCATGCCAAGATATTCTCCTCTTGGAGGTCGCTTCATTTGTTTTTTAATAGCGCTGTTCATTTGTTTGTTAATGATGGTGTTTAAAGTTGCCGACATCATTTGAATCCTTATGTGTGTGTGTTATTAGAAGAAAAAAAGAAGATTTTGGGCACACAAGAAATAAAACTAACAGCCGTGCCCGAGTATCCTCCTGAAAGTCAACCGCAGTGGACTACGTCTTACGGGAAACATATTCACATGAAAAACTGTGTCAGTTTGAAAAAGAAAACTGATATCAAGCGACTAACTGTCGACGAGTTGAAGCTAACCAAAAAGACTGCATGTTCGAAGTGTGTGAAAAGTTCTGCGTGAATGTTTTTTTTGGTTTGGTTTATTTGGACAATGTATATGTAACAAACAAAAATAATGTTCTCATTGGCTAACGAGGTCTGTTTTAAAAAAAACAATGGCGACCGATCAAGAACGGTTGCCGTTAATTGAACCACAAGACCAAGAAGATGTGGAACTGGTAGAATGGTCTCCGTTAAATAAGAAACCAAAACAGCAAGACGCAGAAGCGATAAGACGGTCTTCGTTAATTAAACAGCAACAGGAACAACAACAACACGACGCGGAAACGAGAGAATTGGAACAAGAGTTTGCTGACATTGCGGCTTTTTGTGATGAGACTTCTAAGCAGAAGCCATTAAGTATTGATGGCTTCAGTCGTCCGGCAACGCCAGCTTCTCAATCAAGGGCTGAACTGAACAAGTTTGCAGAAGAAATCAAAATTCGTGGAAGCACAGCAGTGATCGAAGGTAGCGCCGCTGACACAGTTCGCGAACCCTTTTTACGAGCTCATGAAGGAGCAGGCGTCAAAATATTCAAGAATTATCCAAGACAGTTGAACTATCGACTGATATGCGGCGCCATTTTCTTGGTTCTGATTATTGGAGTAATTGTATACTTTCTTCGGTTCTCCAATTTCGCAAACAATGTCAGAGCACAAGAACACTTGAGTAATTCACTCGGGTTCTACATGGATCAACTGCCTGCTTCGTTCACTGCGCAAATAGGCATGCGCGCGAAAGGAGGGTTTCAAGCCGTCGGTAAAGTGGTTGTTCGTGGACAAGAGTGGTCATATGACTATCAATATCCGATTCCATTACCTGACTCGTCTGCTAGAATTTTGGTTATTGCGCGCGACATTTTCGACGGACGAACACTCGTTACTGCGTATTATTATCAGTTGCCTGACAATAGTACGCTATTTGGTCCGATATTAATTGAGCATCATAATGATCACAAATCTGTTCCGCCGTGGTCAAGTCTGGCATCATTACCTTTGCTGGATGGTGCATCTACTTCATTTTGTGACGGCAAAATGTTATTTTCTGGCTTATTTGATGAGCGCATTTCTATTTGCCTCCATGCCAATGGCAACCCAGCGTTCGTACATCACTCTGATTTCAGTTTTGACGTATTTACAATCGGCCCTATTACATCTGGTGATAAAATCAGCTGTCCTACCTCGGCAAATGCATTCATCTTTGCAAATAACAACACAAAACCCTACCCGGAACAACGTCCATTCACAAGTCGGAGCAAGATCAATTACAACTTGTATGTTAATTGGTATCAGTCAAAACAAGCATCTGTCAGCAATTACAGTTGGTTTGATTCTGCTGTCATTAATGACCTACACATCTATTTCCCACCCGAAGAACAATGGATGCTTACCAGTATGCCAAGTATTCCTACCTTTCTTTGGTCGCAATGGATCCCCTCTGAAACCATTGACACTGGCCCATTGACTCACGGAGCAACGTGTTTATTTGTTCATGGCCCAGGAAACGGCTTGAGCTTTGACTTGTTCGACGAGAAATCGCATTGGATTCCGGCTCATTTTATTCACGATGACAATTTGGGCAAAGTAGACCAGGACAAACGCGCATGGCTTCGTTACATTGACTTTGCCACAACCTCACCTGGTCCAATGTGGTCCAATACCGGATACTATTGGGGCGAACCCAGGCATGTAATGGGGCGCAGCACACGTGATCGCACAGTTGGTCCTTGTAAATTCTATCAAGGGCGTAGTATTTGGAAATGGTTCGGTCCTGAACACTCAGGTTATTATCATCGTGGAAACGGTGGTGGTGCTGACACTATAAACGGACCAACTGATTTTTTCCCGTGCACAATCAATCAAATCAGTCCAATCGATGGCCCAGACTATGGATGCGCAGATGGGTGGATGACAAACGTCGATTTTCTTAATCAAGCGTTTGATAGCCCCAAACTGGTTGACGATGTGTGTGCTCTAATCAACAGTAAGTGGATTACGGCTACTCCACAACGCCCTGTTGCAATTTTTGCACATTCTTGGGCTTCATTGACTCTGCTCCAAGGCGTTACCAGTGGTGCGTGCAATTCATCAATCACTTGGTTTGCAATTCAACCACCCACACTTGGTTCTTCCGTTTCATGGTTACTCGAAATGATATCTGCTGGTTTGGGTGATCTACGTGCATGGCCATTTGTTGGTTTTGAGGATGTTCTTTATGGTTGGCTTGGATGCTGTTCAAGTGTTGGTGCTCCAGCTCCAGCTTACTACACAACTTATCCAATGCAACGATACGTCGAAGATAAGCCGCTCATTCAAAAGCACATCAAGGGTGTATTGTGTGGGCGAGGTGACAGAGGGCTCGGACGAACAAGTGATTTTGGCTGGTCAACTGTGTTTGTGATCGCCAATCAGCTCGGGCTTATGCAAGATTCGTTCGCAGCAGCACACGGTTGCACCAGTGATCCAGAAGTATGCAACCAAGAATACAAAACACTGTCCTATCCTTTATCTACGAGTGATGGCGTCATCAATCTCGAAAGTTGTCAATTCGGTTTTGAAACTGAACAGTGGAGCGAGTGTCACTCACAACCGTTCTACATTGCCAATCTAAATCACATTGAAGGAAATGGGCGCAGTGGTGACAGTTCTTTACGCACGGATCAAATGCCCGCGCACTGGATTCTCAATCGAATTCGTAGTTTGTTTGTCAATACGACAGATTTGACAGAGGACGCGTGTGCAGTAAATTATTTTGCTTCAACACCTTGAGAACAAAAAAAACAAATTTGGAACTGTTAATCGCGAGTGTAGCTTAGTGGCAGAGCATTGGTCTTATGAGCCAAAGGTCGAGAGTTCGACCCTCTCCTCTCGTAGTTTTTTTGCACAATTCAACTTTGCTTTGTAATCGCAAACGACATCTCGTGTTGATAACTCTCCGCGTGACCCATCATGAAAAATATGCTGTCACGGATTGACGTACATTCGGCCAATCCTTTCTTCGTTGATTGAATCGAATAATGCGTCTTCATGTGATCAAGGACTGCTTGCTCGGCTTCTGCATTGGTCTTGAACTTAGTTTTGAATTGCTTTATTTTGATCAACGAACGAGCACCTGCTACCGGGTCTGCATTGGGATCAACCCATGCAACACAAGCGATGAATTCGCCTGTTTCGTCTGATGGCGGTTGTTTGCGCTCAACCTTGACATTGACCTTGGTTTTGTCCGTCATTTTCGTAATCTTAGAACCTAGTATTAACGAATTGTACAAAAAAATCAGAAATATACCTTTGCTTTCTGAATGTGTGAAAATTACACCCGGAAAATTTCATTTAATTTAATTAACTTCAGATTTTTTCTGTCATTCCAATTCCCATGCGCAATTTGATTTGGACGTGATGAGGGGAGAAAAAGGTTGTACAGTATGAATTTCACTCAAACACATCGCACGATCAATCGACCAATCACAAAGACTAAAAATTTTTTTAGTAAAGAGAACATTTTTCACGTGCACGAAGCTGAGCCGGTGGAGTTTGCATATTTCCCGGCCGGACAGTTGTAGCATTGAGTAGCAAGTTGATTGGAGAATGTGCCAATAGGGCATGACGCACAAGAAGTCGCAGCGAGCGCTGCAGAGTAGGTGCCTGCGGCGCAGAATTGACAATTTATGCCTCCAGATTGACTCATAAACGAGCCGACGAAACAAGCCGTGCAGCTAGTTCCACCTCCACCGGTGATGTACCCGGGAGCGCAATTTGTGCACACACTGACTCCAAATTGGCTCGAGTACGTACCAGCAACACAAGTCAAGCAACTCGTGGCAGATGTGTACGACCAAGACCCAGGAGCACATTGGTTGCATGAAGACGAATTGTACACATTGGTGTATGTTCCGGCAGAGCATAACGTTTGTGTGCTGGCTCCGGCGAGAGCGTAGGTTCCAGGTGCTGCAACAACGCATTGAGCCCAGCCACCAGCTGAATATGAACCGGCGAGACAAGAGGTGCACCCAGTTGAACCATAAGCTGTGGTGAAAGTGCCAGCGGGACATTCAGAACACACAACGGTTCCAATTGTGTTTGTGAATTTTCCGGGAGAGCATGCAGTGCAGGCAATCACTGGAGCCAAACCGTAGTATCCTGCTGGGCATGGCACACATACGCCGGTAGATGAAGCATACGTGCCAGACACGCAAAACGCGCAAGCAGATGAAATCGATGAGCCGACAGGGGCAGCGTATCCAACAGGACAGCTCGTGCATGAATTTGCTAAATTTCCTGAATAGGTATTGGCTGGGCAAGGAGCACATGTGCCGGCCGACGAGACATAAGTTCCTGCGCCGCACGATGTGCAAGTAAGACTGCCTGGGAGTGCAGCTTGGCCCGACGCACATGGCTGGCAGACACTGTTCAGAGCATGGGTATTTGCTTGGCATGCAACACATTGATACGATTTGAATGCGGCAATGTTGAACGATGGGACATATCCGCTGAGACAAGTTCCACACTCGCCATTAGAGCCGAATGCACATGGGATGCGATTCCAAGACGCACAATCTTGTAAGCAGCATGCGGACGGATTGTTAGATCCCAGTTGAACGAGGTCGTCTTGTTGAAGGACATTTGAAGGCGCACCCGCACACGATGAGCAACTGTATTGAAGGTTGCCTCCAAATGGCCCATTGTAGAATGAGCATTCAATACAGTTTGCGAGAATAGAGCATGGGTTGCATACTCCATTCATGAGCATGTATCCAGTGATACACGCAGTGCACTGACCATTGTTGAAGGACGTGCATGGTGTCCATGAAGAATTTCCGGCAAAACAATAACTCAGTGACGTTTGTGACCCACTGGGTGTTGCACCGGCTGGGCAAGGCAAACAACTCGAGAAAATGCCCGTTGGCGTAGTGTATGTACCGTAAGGACACGAAAGACAAGCAGTAGCTCCAGTCACGGGAGAATATTTCCCGGCATTGCAAGCACTGCATATGCCAGCAGAGCCAAGGGCATATCCTGCCTCACAGGAAGTGCACACACCGGCATTAGTAGCCTCTGCGCATCCAACTAACAGTTCTGAAGGCGGAGAACAAAATTGGCTGGCAGCGACAGACAACAAGCCAACCGGACACGCTTGACACGAAGTAGCTCCAGCACTGGAGTTTGTTCCAGCAGCACACGACAAGCATGCCACTGACGAGCCTACTGTGTCAGAGTAGTGTCCTGGAGCACACAAAGCGCATATGGCATTCGATGCGGCTGAAGCGAAACTTCCAGGTGAGCATTGCACGCAACTCGTGCCGCTGGACGACGGAGAGTATCCAGCAACGCACCCAGAGCACAGAACTCCGTTGTATGTTGCGCATCGTGGAATTGTTGTGGCGTTGACAATGGCGACAAAAAACACAAGTCCCAACAATTTTCGTAAAATCGACATTGGTATTTGAAAAAAAATCGATTTGTAATAAAAGGGTTTACACTTTGGATTTTGATATACAGATCAACGTTTCATTTGATCAGGCGCAAATGCAGCTATTATTAGATCAACAACATGCAATGCCGCCAGCTGTGTATAATCCCGTGGAATCATAATGCGGTTCTTGCCGAACAAACGTGAACTGTTGCGGTAAAGGGAAATAAACCATATGTCCAGGTAATAGTCTTGGCGGCGGTATTATCGGATCATGGTTATACCGGCACTCGACGCGATAGCATTCTGTGCCTGAAATAAAGTAAAGTAATTGAGACAAGTTGTTGCCGCGCATAATACGCACCATAGCGGCATGAGTTTGGATTGATTGGCCTCGGAAAATGCACTTGTGCAGGTGGCACAGGCGTTGACACGAATACGGGCAAGATAGGAGGTGCTAGCAAAACGTTTGCTTCTACACCAGCAAGTCGGGGCTCTTTGACTGGAGGGCGCACCCAGATGGGTCGAGGCACCACGTTTTTAGTTGATGGTGGTTTATTCTTCACGTCTTCAAATATTTCAATCTTGTCCCAATCAATGGGGTCTGCCGCCGGTTTCTTCTCTACGTCGACAGATGAACTGGTGTTGTCCCAGTTGATTAACTCGACATTTGGAACAAACAATTCCTTCATGTTTTCGTCTAGAGAACACGCGACATTAGTTTTCCGATAAACTGTTTCTGTAATCACAATATTACATTTGTTGTCAGTTGACGCCATTCGCGGGACCGAGTTGAAAGATTTGGTCGCGGGTTTGATAAAGATATACAGATATATGGAAAACTCCGGGTGTAAAAAATTTCAAATTTAAACTACGCCCGGAATTTGACATTTAACGCACGCGAAGAGCAATTACATTCTTAATTGTAGACTATCGTATGCTTAATCAACTTACAATGTCATCACACAAATGTGTCCAGCGTTTTATAAACTAATACATTCGCGTCGATCATAAATTTCGCAATTCAGTGAATTGGACAATTGGTCTTGTGAGAAAAATTCTCGATAAATAGTGAATAGTTTACTCCCATTTAATTACTAAACTACTAACTGAACAAATGTGTATGAGTATGAATCGTTTTTTAACGGTTAACTTGAATAATACAGACAGGGCCTGAAAAAAATTTCAAATATTCCAAATTCCGGGTGTAAAAAATTTAGTAACGGCTAGAAAAAATTCAAACGATTTCTTCAACCACAGGCATGTTAGGGAGGGTTTTTCGCTCATTGTCAAGATAAGTAGGAGCAGTAACGACAGCCACGGCTTGAACAGGTTGAGCAATTTCAGCAGTTTGGACTTGAGTTTCGCGATCTTTGCGCAAACGAGCAATAAGCGCACGTTCCGATTCTCTGTCATCAGATCGTTTAACTACATCCCAGAATGCATAACTCAGCATAAGTCCCATGAGTATGAGTTGAATTGCTGAGAATAAAGCTGCATCGGCGGCAATCACCCACGAGTTTGAACCACTGCAGTGAGTGGTAAAAATGGTGACTATCGAAAGAATGGTGAACGGTACTCCCAAACAACTGTACACGATGAATAATCCGCTGAGAATGCCACAATACGCCATGTATCGCGAAACAAGAAAAAATTTGAAATATATGCCAAATTCCGGGTGATTGTAGTTCTTTGACACTTAGTGTAAACCTTGAATTAGTGGTGATTATCTGAGTATTATGAAACAAATAGATGTTTGGTAGTACTGTATTCACGTTTTATCTAATTTCCTGACTGGAAATACCTTGGTTAGCTTCTGTAGATCCTTTTTTCGGATGGTCTTGTGCACGAGATTTGCGAAAACTGGTGAATGTATTGTGGATATTTTAATGTCAGTCGATCCAACTAATCGTAATCAGACAGTTTCTGTATTTTTTAAACCATAAACGGCTGTATTTTATAGACCGGTATTTTTCAGGGATTATCACCCGGAATTTGGCATTTGAACATTCAAAGTTTTATTTGTGCGGTATCTTCATCCTTCTCAATGAATTACCCATTAAAGTACTAAATGAACGTGTATTTTTCATTTACAATCGTTTATCGACGTTTTTGTAGTTCTCTTGCAATTCGAAAGGTATACAGAAAGGTTTACACCTCTCAGTTCAATTTCAAGTATCGTTGTTGCTATTCCATTTTTTTGTGTTGTATTAATCGTTTATGTCGGTCAATGACGTGCCAGTACTTCCAGATGAGAAGGTCACGCATCACTCATCCATTGAACTCGAACAAATGGTCGCCGATCATCGCAAACTTGATCCAGTTGATCTCGAGAATGAAACGTACCACGCAAGGAAACTATTTTGCATGGATTGGCAAGAGTCCATATCTAGACTTAAGCTGATTTCTAAACTCGGTTCTCGCAACGCAATGTATGAAGCTGCCTCGGCTCTGTTAACCGATGCGCGAAACTTGGATCAGAAGGAGGGTATGCGCATGTTACGGTATGCGGCAAATGAATTGGATCACACTGGGGCGCAGTTTGATTTGGCATTGATTCTTGAAAAAGAGAAATCTGGCGATCACATTGAAATGTTAAAACGCGCAGCAAACAACAACCACCCGACAGCACAATTACGTCTAGGATGCTCGTATTTTCATGGAATTGGAGTGCAGCCGTGTTTTTCTGAGGCGGCTAAATGGCTACGTTTGTGTTCCCGACATACAAACTCGTCACAATTACTCTATGCTCGAGCTCTTGATGAGTTAGGACAACACGAAGAATCTCTTGGCGCATTGTTAGAAGCTGCAACGCGTCAGAGTCCAAAAGCTGAATTGAAACTCTTCTTTAAGCGCTTCTGGGGCATTGGCTGCGAGCGCGACATGGATTACGCGTGCACGTGGTTAGTGCGATGTTCAAAAGGAAAAACAAACAACGAGCCATGTGCAGCTCTCGCTAAACATATTATAGAAATATGTCAGCCTGCACTTTCTGAATCGTCGCCCGTGCCTCGGCTTCTTACGGAAAAGCAATTGCAAGATCAATTGAATTTGTTCGCATAACATTGTTTTTGAAGTTACAACCGTTGAGATGATGTACAATATCAATAACGATTATAATTTATTTATTTTTGAGAAGAGAGATCACCCACAAATTTAGTTGAAATTTTTCTCACCCGAAATTTTCCATATCATCAATTGCACTCTCTTCCATGACAAGCGTTCTTGGGAAGCGTGTAAACCGTGATGAAGACAAGGCACCGATTTCAAAATCGGAAAATAAGCTCGATCAAAAGACTAAAGATACTGTGCCGTTGATCGATATCACATTTGATGACAACGTACCTCTGTCTGTCGAAAAGCGCACATTGGCGGTCAACCAACTCAAATCAAAGATAATTGCGGCTGCGGTTCGTCTTCAGAAGAATGTTGCATTTGTTGATCAAAAGGATTCGGGGGGCTCTTCTTCTTCTTCAATCAATTACACAATTCGCTTTGTCACCGCGCCAAGGCGTCTCGACAGCAACGGGCGTGAAACATTCGTTCACATCTTGAGCGCGCCCGTAACACCTGACTTGACAAGTTATTGGTCTGTTCCTGTCGTGTCGCCACCTGACCAGACGCTGAATGAACAACAACTGCAAAATATTGTATTCACTGTCATGCGTGGCATCACCAGCCCTCCATACTTCCGGCTATGCGTGTATCGGAGAGACATCGAAGTGCTGATTGGCGTCAAGGATTATTTCCGCACCGCCAAGGCTATTGAAAAATTCACTGCTACCGTTCAAGCAACGTCAGATCAACTTAATCGTTTGCTCGATCCGACGCTGTCTGTCGAAGAAAAACAAAACCTCAATGCGGCGCTTTATTCCAAACCACGCAGCAAGTTAATCACAGACGAAACTGACGACGATGATTACTTGACCAAGGCTGACCTCACTTCTTTTTACGACGAATTCCAGCGACGATTTGCGACTGGCAAGAATGTGCCACGAAAGAAATTCGGTGATGAGCGTGCTCTGAAAATCAAATTTGAATTCATCGAGAACAGCGTTGATCCAGTCATCAATTCAAGTGTGGACATTCCTTCGCGTATTTTCTACCCTTTCAATGATGCATCTCCGTTTCCTTTCACGGGTGCATTCAAAGTGAACAATGTGGCGGTTGTTCGTGGGCTTGGCGAAAACGACGCTGAGAGACAAAGTCTCAAAGCACCTCATATGTTGCCGCTGATGATCGGATCCGATTCACTCAAACCATTCAATCTTGAAACATTTTTTGACTGCGTGACTGCCCTGTTGACTGTGCAAGTGGATCAATTTTTTGATGATCTGGACAGCGATCTCGTCGAGGCGTGTTATTTACAACCTGATGTCAAGCGTGCGCGCGCGTAGTATTTGATTTTTGAGTAGTAGCGTGTATGTATTTATGAAGAAGGAATTATTTCTTTTTTTTTGTCGTTGCTGTGCACAATTTGTTTCTGTCCCATGGGCAATTGGTGTTTCAGAACTAAGACTGCTAATTTTCGAAAATGGACGGCTTATTCGTATGACCCGCGTGTACACTCTGGAGACATTGTGTGCTATTTCAATCGGATACTCAAAACATCACTGCGAGACCAATTCGTTGCGTTGGCTGCACAACTGCTTTATGCAGATGGTATAGTCCTAGTAGATGAATACAACCGCGTGCGTGCAGCTCAACTACTATTATTTAAAACACACTCCAAAACGGTTGAACTCTTGGACCATTACGTCTTGTCCGGTACGCCCGAAGAACGCCGTCTGATTTCACACAATCTACTGCAACATATATTGCAACACCCGACTATGTCATCCGTTCAAACTTTTCTGTGTCAAGATGTCTACATCAGGCGGTGTCCTTACATGAAGAATATCTTAATCAACTCGTTTAATTTTATTCCTAGCGACATACCCCAATTGTCGCGTTCTGAAACTTTGTATTTAAGTCGACCTGTGTACGGACATGACACTAAAATAGTTTGAATTGGCTTTTTTCTTTCAGGAAAACAAAATCTCTTTTACTTGGATACAAATAAAACTGTTGTGGGTGTGTGTGTGGTGGTTAACAATGTTGAAGAGCTGACCAAAAGAGCCAAGGCGCAATCGCTTGTGCAATGAATGCAAATGTAACGTCCGTCATTTGTTTGTAGTAATAGCGTGTTTCGGACGAGTTGGGAGTGAAGAAACAATCACACGGAAAACAAAATGTCAAGCTTGTGATTGAAGTTACGAGGCTCGACAAACAAATAACCACCAAGGCCCACCACAATGCTTGATTTGTGTTGTATAGTCCTTGGAAGATGGCGGCCCATAGAATGGCAATCCAAACAGTAGCCTTTCCGGCGAATGAAGCAATCACGCCACCGTTTGAGGCTGTATGAGTGACTTGGCCTTTACCGCTGCGAACAAGAGGCTGATCCTCAACCGAATGATCAAAACGCTGTGTTTCGCTTATGTAACAGATGATATAGGCAAATGATGACATGAGGCCAAACACGAAGAGAAAAATCGCATTACGAATGCCAAACATGGCGAGTAGCGAAATTTCCAGTAAAGGAGAGGTGACAGTGAACGCACTTGCGAGCAACGGACTTTGATAAATACGCCACCATGATTGACTGAGTTCCATTGTGTCCGGGCGGAACCACATGAAATAAGGAATGATGTAAAGCAAGCCAGTGACCAGTGGGGTAAACGCAATCAGTTGAATGATACGAAATGATCCCAGGTCAGCAATGTAAAGCACACCTTCGTTGTTGAAGGTTTCGTGAGTTACATCGAACGTGACGTCAGAAACAAGCGGCGAATTTGATCCGCACGTGCGAGTTGTAAGTGAAAACGCTTGCAACAAAGCAAATGAGATAATCAATGCTCCTCCAGCGACGAACATGAAATTATTTGCCCTCTTTTGCTGAGTCTCCACAATGGAGTTGGTTGCTTCTGAAACTTGACTGGCATATGCTCTGTTTGGGCCATCATTGCTGCTTTCGACATTCAAATTGACGAGTGACGACGACATCGAGTTGAATGTTGTCTACCAAGTTAATATTTTTTTTTAAAAAAAACAGTTCATATAATTATAAGTTGTTCAACTAAACCCGGCGATATAGCAGATAAAACTAAACAAATATCTGATGAATAGAATAAATAACCCTGTTGTTATTTTATTTATGAAATCGTTATTTGCTTTCGATTGCGCGTGCTTTCTTTCTCTCCTACTGTGAGTTGTTTACTGTTGTTTGTCCCAGACAACAAAAAACCAGAAATACTAACAAAATGACGCTTTATTCATTTTCATATATAAATGGAAATGTCGACTTATTGTTTACCGAACACGTCTTGAAAGACACATGAACATGGATTGCTACAATCTTCACACAGTCGATTTATCATGTTCCCTTTGTACATCTGGCCACAGAATGGCCGACGAACCTCGCATTGGCGAACCTTCTTTAGAAGGTGATGCGGATGATGCGCAGCTGAAACACCAAGGACGTGGACGTGGGCGAGCACGCATGTCTACATTAACGACAGACGGACAACCGCGCCCCCGTACTGAAGAACGCGATGATTCAACGGAAAGAGGAAAACGCCCATCAACCAATCCTCAATCATCTCCGGCTTCATCTGGACATAAACGTGCGCGCGAATTGGATGATGACGTTCAAACTGAAAAGGAAGAACCTGAAGAAAGTGGACGTGTTTATGAAGAAGAGTCTGAAGCAGACGAACAGCCAAAAGAAGAAGAAAATGACGGCGAGGACAAACGAATCATTGATTTACCTCCCCCTCCTCCTCTTCCTCCTGCCAAACAAACTGTCACTCAAAAAGAACTGAAGCCGAAAAGTGCCAAACCAGTTCAGCAGCAACAACAACAACAAATCAAAAAATCGGTTAAGCGTTCAACTGCCGGGGATGTGCACACATCTGCTCAACAACAACAACAACAACCCAGACAAGATAAAAAGGAACCTGTTGAACCGGCAATCAAGTTGCCTGAACACCCGAGAGAATATGACAAAGATAGGGAACGCGAACGCGATCGTGCCCCCGTTTATGATAAATATGACCGCTACCATGATCATCGTCGAGACAAATATTATGACTATGATCGTACGCGCGATCACGACGATGAGCGCAACAGAGACAGAAGAGATGACCGTGAAAAAGACATGCGTGGTCGCCGCGATGATTGGCGTGACGATAAAGGACAACGAGATGATTATGATCGTGAACGAGATCGCAAAGACGTTCCTCGACACAATCCTCGCTTTGACCACATCGGTTATCCAAACGGCGTTTCACCCAATTTTCGCGGAAAACATCCCAAAGTATTTGGCGCCTCGCGTGGCGGCGCAGTCACCGCGAGAGGCGGCAAAAGCAATTTTACTGCTAAAAAACAAAACAACGTCGGCGGCAGTAACTTCAGTAGTTATAACCAACCGAATGGCCGCACTGTCATCAAACCAAAATCTCCAATTGTTCATCAATCTGACACTATTCCTCCGCCTGAATTCGCCGTGCCTCAACATTTGACAATGCCAATGATAGCACCTCAGATGTGTTGTTGTCACATTTGCTCAACGCATCGCTCATTTTACACCGAGATGCAAAGTCGAAAACAAATGCCGACGTCAATGTCAATGCCGATGATCATGCCAATGCAATGGCAGAATGAATCAAATGTTCACTGACTCATTATTTGAGAAAATGCGAACAAATCTTGTATTTACTTCCTCGCTGAAAAGAATAAAAATGGGGAATTTTACTTGTTCCGATTGGCAACGCGGGTGTGTTAATGCGTGTGTGACAATCCCAAAGACTAGAACAGCACGCAAAAAACGCGATGGTTCCGTCGCTCGATTGACCGACCACGAAATTGATGCGGGGTTACAGCTTGACGCTGAAAATACAATCGGTGGCCCAGAATCTCAATTCATGAGCACGCTTATGCCATTGCCATTGGTAATACAGCCAACAGCATTGACAACTGATCACCGGATTGAGGGTCCAATCATCGGAAATGTGGATGCTGCCGCAGAACAAGAAGAACATGAAGAAGAAGAAGCAGAAGGGAAATTGGAAGAAGAGGAATCTTTCCCAACGATTTCACCACCACAGGTCGCAGAGTCAAATATGCCAATTGACGCTTCGACTGCTTCAGCAATTGAAGCAGAAATTCCACTCACAATTAAGCAGAATGGCGTGGATTTTTCTAAGCTAGTTTGATAACGAAAAAAAATACATCAATTGTTGTCAACTACTAGATTTAATTTGTGTAAAAACACTTTCAATGCTTACTCGTTCTCATTTCCGTTATTTGGGGGTACCCACACACTAAATTTCATCAAAATTTAATTATACGGAAAATTCCGGGTGTAAATTTTTATCCTTGGAAAAAAACGAAAGGTAAAGAGATCGTGTGTGCTGGGTATACTAATATGTATTAAATTATTTTTTATGAAATGAATCTCTAGGTTTTGGCTCGTATTCTTTGTCAGCAAGCCATGGCAATGCGCCAAGAACGCAAAGCACCGGCTTTGTACGTTCAGGATGTTGCCATTCCAAGCAGCGGTGGCAGTAGTGTTGGTGCGCGTGTGCTTTTCAGAGGAGGAGGCGAATGCATGGACTTAACAGATGACAATAGTGACACTCTTCTCGACGAAGCTCCTCGCCATCCTCAACCGAAACAATTCGGCATAACGTTTGATTCATGGCATGCTCCGACTGCACAATTTCCTCAATGGGCAGATACTCTCGTAAAGCCTGCTAGCAATGCTATTTTGGCGCATACACAACCACAGCAATGGCTGTCTAGTGATCACATTTTCAACCTTGGGCATGCAATTATTGAACTTTACAAGCCCAAGCTTCAATCTTCGGGTATAACAGTCAGGCAGTATGAGCCAATGGATCGCAAAAAGCTTTTCGAACACTTTCGAAAACGCACCACATTTCTTTGTGAGGCAGACACGCAATGTAACGTTCTCTTCATTCCATTATGTGATGACCATCATTGGACTATTGTTATCATTGACGGGCGCAAACCCGCGCGGCACATCTATTGGTTTTGCCCTCTTGGAGATAAAATCAACGACGCTCTGTTTGCTGAATTGCAAAGGTTTTACCCTTCGTTTTCATTTGCAAATGTGAAGCAGAACACGACTACAGAAGGAGTACAAGACACTGATTTTGATTGCGGCATTTGGATTATGGTTATTCTCACACGGTTTTTGGTCTTTTTAATTGGATATTTTAACGCATTACAATCTGATGTGGCTCCGCCGGATTTCCAACAACAGCAACAGTTTAAAAGCGCAAAAACGGTTGTGCCCATCTTCACTCTGAAAGCATATTCGCGCAACGACTTTTTCGTATTTGAGCGAATAACCATGGCGCAAAAGGCAGTTAATCGCAGATTTGCTGAAAAGGTGCGGGCGTCTTACACGGAAAAATTGAGGGAGTTGGCAGCTAAAGGAACACTATTAACACTTCGGTTTACTAATCATGATGCAATGAAGCAATGACCGCAATTGTTTGTATTTATTAGAATGAACACTTCCAGAAAAAAAACAAAACATTAAAATCTGTCAGTTCATTGTGTTTTAAATTTCTTTGTCGCCTGCTCGTCGTCGTCGTCTTCATCTTCATTGACTTTCGCGACGATTTTTGCAACGTTTTCATTAATCGTAACTTGTTCTTCCTCACTTAGTTCTTCTTCCTCCTCTTCTTCCTCCTCTTCTTCCTCCTCTTCTTCCTCTTCTTCTTCCTCTTCTTCTTGCTCAGAAGAAGACGAAGATGAACTCTCTTTTTCATTTTCCTCATCATCGTCTGGGTCAGCCTCCGTTTCGCTCGCGTCAGAATCAGACGAATAATCTTCTGGGAGCATGTACTCAACAATGTCGTTAACTACGTCAGCATTTAATTGATAATTGGGATCTTCCAAGAGCCAGTGAGTGTATCCTTGTCGCACAGTGAACACTTTTTTAAACAGAGTGACTGTAGATGGCATCAATTTGCCAGGATTTTCATCTAAATCGACCGAGAGCTCGAGCGGGTCTGCCCATTTGCACGCTTTTTTTCGTTTCTCTTCATCTTGAATCAAATTGATGACTTTGTCACACCATAAGGTGTTGAGAGAAACAGGCACCCACTTCAGTGTAGCATAATTATCGATTGCAAATTGACGACATTCGCCCGACCAAAGACGAGTACAGATGCGCTGGTACGAGTGAAAATAATCACGTTGCGAATCGAGAAGCATGCCGTCATTTGGAATAATGCTTCGCTCAAATGCCAGAATAATGATCTCTTCTTGCACACATTTGATTTTGAGCTCGTGTGGTGCCGCGCGCCATATTTTCATATCAAATGCAGCTTTAGTTTGATCCGTTTTAAAGTATTTGAACATGGGTTGTTCGCCAAACGCAAGTGCTTCGTGCAAGCTATCGTGTGGGATGAAACGCTTTAACGCGGCTTCACTCTTTGCGAAAAACTTCTCATTGGTGATGTTGAGCTTTTTGTTCGGCTGCGCACCGTATCGTTCAATGATTTCTTGTTTGCGCATTTTGCCAATTTGATTTGCAAATTCGTCGTTTTCCCAACCAGGTTTCATGAGCTTGCGCAACGTTTGAATGTCTTCCATTGTCTTGAGCCAATGAATAGGCCAGGTACAATGTGATTGTTTGAGTGCATGTAACACCGGAAGTGGAGCACAAACGTGACGAAATTTTAAGTTTCGCCAAGACGTGTAAATGTTGTCAAATATGGTCGAACTAAGGCAACCGGCTGATGATGAAACTCCACCCAGAATAGGCCAAATGGTCTCTTCGTTATTCCTTGATTTCTTCAGTTCATTTTGAGCAAACTGAAGCATTTTCAACGTGGAGCTTTTCTCTGGATCGGTTTCCGTCGTAAATTCAATTTCGGCACACACCGAATCATTGGAACGCTTGGTAATTAACGCCTTGAAGTGACGAGGCCTGGTTTGCCACATTGCATAGTCCGCAGTGTTGTAATTCACGGTGGTGAATATCATAAAGTAAGCTGATGCAATGTCAGTGATCATATCTCTATCACCGACTTTACGTGGCCAAAGAGTAGAGTGTTGGGTAAGCTGTTGTGCGGCCGCATAAGAGCCAATATACAAGACAGCGTGCACGTCGTCGGGCGGATGTTTGTTAAGCGTATCTTCCGTCGCAAGCTCTCGGATCCACCCCAACACATCAGGTCCTTCTCTGCGCGAGTGTATGCCGAGAACAGTGGCTTCGGGGCCCTCATCCAGCCCAGTTTCCAGTTCGTAGTCTTTCACGTGTTGAAACGCGGCAAAGTGTGTTGGATTTTTGCGATAACACTTGTCACCGTATTCACAGAACGGAAGAGCATCAATTTCACCCTTTGTTTCTTCCGCCATGGTTATCGCTCAATAAATAAAGGAAAAACAACTTCGCGCTGAAAAATGTTATAAATATGCCAAATTCCGGGTGAAATAAATTTGAGTTTAATTTCATCCGGAATTTTGCATATATTATTACTTTTGTGCGAGAGAGTGAACTTTCTGAACAATGGACGACGAAGAGAAACAACTGCAGATTAAAGACATTGTGTCGGTTTTTACTGAAGGAGGTCAAGATTTGACGCGCGACATTTTGGCTTATATGATTGATTTGGAATTCAAGGACCATTTACCCAATCAACCATCTATCCCAATCCACTCTTGCGCAAAGGAATGCAAAGAAGAAGGGCATGGGCCATTTGTTCGCCGAACTCTCTTTCCAATTCAAAAACTCATCAAACAACTTGCAACCGATTCTAAGGGGTTCACTCAAACCTTTGGAGGACAAAAGTTGGTTCTTCGAAATAGACTACTTTCGACTGGGTCTGTTGTCAAGATGGGGCAGCAAACTTACACAACACTTGGGAAAGTGAGACTTTTTCATCGCCAACTTTCGTGCGTTCCTGACGGTCCTGAATTCTACATTGGTCTTTTTCCTCATTCAATCAACATTCGCACTGATTCTGGACCATTTGAATTCATCTGCGTCGCCGAACACTTGTTCGATTTGTGGCTATTTCTCCACGAAGTAAACAAAGTCACGCCAAGCATCGACAAATTAATCATGTCAAAACTGACATCAGTGTGGTTGAATAAGATACCTTATGATATTTGGCCGACTGCTATCTCGAGAATCATATCAATGGGAGATGTTGCTTTCATGCGCCTCGTTTATCCACTTGCCATCCCCAGATTGAAACAAAGCTCAATGACATTCCTGTTTAAAAAACTCTGTGACAATGGCTCTGCTGAGATGATCAATTATATGGGCACATTCGGGCAATTTGTCGGTGATCTCGAGGTTATCTTTGGAGCTGTTTGGGCATACCGGCATGGTTTGTTGACAATCCCAACGCAAGAAAGTTTCAATGCTGCTAATAAACTGTGGCCTCTGCCTGTCAACGATGAAACAAAACTTATTCAGATTCTACACACGGGCTCCACTCCAGGCGATTATGATGACTGTCCGAGTGTACATGCTTTACAATATTTGGCCGAAGAGCTTAAAAACGATAAATGGACGATATATTATCAGCCGGCCGCATTAGAGTGTGGCGATGCAGACGTCCTACGCCTTGGAGTTAAATGTGGCTACGTTTGGGACAAACAAGTATTAATCGATAATTTGGCCAGAAATGCTATCCATGCGCGAAAATCTGCCGGTGTGCAAAGGATCATCGCGGACAAAGTGTTTGACGAACAAATCATTCGCGTACTCGCCAAACATGCGCATATAATGAACGAATACAAAAAGGACGGTTATGCTGACATGCAAGTGTTTGATGAATTGATCATGGATCACTACGGCCCGTGTTCATCAACTGAAGCCGTCGACAAACAATACAGAGCGTGGGCCAGTTATGGATTTCTGACATAAAAGTTTTTGTAACACATAGACAAAATTTGTTCAATTACAAAATAATTTCAACACAAAACGTAATGGGTCTACGGCAATTGGGGCAACCCTTGTTCTCCGTTTTGAGTTTGGTGTAACACGTTCGACATAATTGAGCATGACCGCACGGCATAATCGCAGTGTTGATAGGAGCAGAGCAACAGATAATACATTTAGCACCTTCTTCATTTCGGCGTTTCATTTCCATATCGAATGCACGTTTCTTTCGTATTTCGCGCTCACGACTCAACCCAACCATTCCACTAGTGTGATGGATTTCTAGCTGGTCCAAGAGTGCGTCGTTAGTAACACCTGTGTGTGTGTGTGTGTGTGTGTGTGTGTGTGTGTGTGTGTGTGTGTGTGTGTGTGTGTGTGTGTGTGTGTGTGTGTGTGTGTGTGTGTGTGTGTGTATGTGTGTGTGTGTGTGTGTGTGTGTACCAGAAAGAGCCACAGCATTTCCAATCATAAGCATATGCAAGTTAGCCGCTACTTTGAGTTGCTCCTCGACCATCCTCAATTCACTTAGCATCGCGGCGACGTGCTTGTTTTCCATTTGTTGTGGCTGCCCCTCAGCTGAGGGATACCCTTCTTTGTGTTGATCGGCCAAAATGGCATTCAATCGGTTGATGTCAGCGCTTTTTGAAACAAGTTCTTTATCTTTTGTTTGTATCAGTGCGTTGGCTTTCTGAAGCTCAAACACTTGTTCTTTGAGTTTTTCCGCAGCACGAGCTTCCAAATTCTTGAGTTGAATATTGTGCAACTCGCGCATTTGCATTATCGCAGCTTCATGTTCAATCTGGAATTTATTGCGAGCTTCCTTCAAGTCGTCCGCATATTTATGCTCCAATATGAGCAATTGACTTGCGTGATCGTTGCGCACTTTCTTCAGTTCTGTCGCCATATCCTTGTGGCCAATAATAATAGCCGTTTTGCGATCAATGTCTTCGTTACGATCTTTGACATCTTTGGTGAGGCCTTTGACTTGAATTTGAAGACGCGAAATTTCGGTACTTGTTGCCTCTTGATCGTTTTTGAGTTTTGCCTCCAAGCCTTTAATCGCTTTTTCCTGAATTTGCACGGTTTGTTCCAGGCGACCACGGACGGCGCGAACTTCAGTAAGAGCAGCCTTTTGACTTTCGATGGTCTTTTCGCGCAGCTCCACTTTATTTGTTGCAACGTCTGCCCTGTTCTTTTGAACATTCAGTTCATTAGACTTGGCGTCAAGGTCGACTTGAAGAAAATCAGAAACCAACTTGACTTCATTGACTTTCTGTTCGTGTGCTGTTTTGTCAGCCGCGCACTCACGCCGGAGTTCCTCTATTTGAGCATGAAGTTTGTCCAATTTGGTCGTGAATACAGGATTGCATGTAGCACACAACGTCGGTTCACTATTGCTTGATTTAACGTCGTCTTCCAACACTTTGTTGATAATTTTGGCGGCTTGGACAAAGTTTGCTGGTTTTGAAATTGATCTGATCGGGTCCACCAACGACAAGACAACTTGTGATTCTTTTTCAGCGGGTGCCAAATACGGAACCATTTTTACTGCAGCGTCGATACTTCTCTGAGACAATTGAATTTTGTCAGTACGAATCGGCGTGGGTGGTCGAGGATTGGCATAGTTTTCAACGGTTTCTTCTTCTTCTTCTTCTTCTTGGTCGTCGAAGCCTGAACTGATTTCAATAATAGAACCATCGTCTTTTTCGAGAGTGCTGCTGACTTCCTCATCTTCTTTCGGTGCGAGATCAATCGTTCGGTCGATCTTGTGGAGGAGAAAACGGTTGTAGAGGCAAGTTGGAATAATAGGCACGTTTTCTTTGATGAATTGTCCAGGGAATTCCTTGATATCCACCAAACAATTTTTTGAATGTTTGATGTTTTTCCAATGAAAGAGCGAATTTGGCGGAGCGCTTGTAATCCAATCGTTGTATACCAAGTACGCACTGTCGTCAATTGACCTGGCAGTAACCACTTTTCGACCACCATTTATCGCGCAACCAACTAAGAAAAATGCCCATTTTTTCGGACTGGTCGTTGAGATTCCTCGATAAATGTTGTCAGTGGAGAATCTGCGCGCAAAGTCACGCAGTCTGGTTTTAGGAAGGGCCCCGATAAATGACTTTCCGGTGGTAACAATTTGAATGTCCTTGTTAACGGTTCCGATTGCCATGTGATCTTGAACATAATCAAAAAGAAGTCGAGCTTGTTTGGAGAATTCTAAAAGGGTTGATTTAGGATATCGATAAGAAACTTGAATGAGTCGCGTAACCAGAGACATTCCAATTTTTTCCGGACCATCTTTGACGAATTTATTGTAGAATGCGGACGGAATTCGCGGTATGGGGCTTTTCCAGGACGAAACCTCCATCAAGTTGTTGGTTCTTTGTAATATGTCAGGTTCCATGGGTGCATTTACATATTGCTTTTCGCCGCACACAATCCGTCTGAAGATATTGCATGATATGTCGCTGTCGTCAAGAACATAGGCATTCATGCCTAATTGATTTGGAGGAAGCTTGATGCGTACGACTGCAAGGAAGAATTGCCAGATATCATCTTCCCGCAATCCTCGATAAATATGGGTAGAGTTGACATATTCACAATCATCCGTCGTAAGTGGCCCATTGTGTGAGACGAAAATTGGTTTGCCGGACGTAACAATTGTCGTCTTTTTGGCATTGTCGTAACTGAGTAATGCGGTTTGGCCTACCGCAAAAAAAGCATCGACCATTTTGGTAATTCGCTTTTCTTCTTCAGTCGTGTAATCCGTCGAAGTCAGAACTGGCAGCACGTCGGCATTTCCATGTTTATCTTTTTCACTAGTTGACGAAATAAAAGCGGAAAAATAGCAACCGTCGTGTTGCAAACAAATCGTGTAGTAATCCTCGGGCACATAAGGAACGTTGGGTGCCTGGATGATATTCTTTTTCGCTTTGATAAGTGCCCAACTATAGTCGACGTACGTTGGTGTTTGCTTAACGATGGTCGTAATGAACATATTGTACCAGGCCGGTTCCACGGGATAGATTTCACATTGAGTTTTGGTTTCGTTAAGCACGAACGCGAGAAATTTCCACGACACCACGCCATCTTTGCCAACCGATGTACAACGAAAGAAGTCTCCGTCAGTTAACAAAGGCGTCGTAAACAGTTTGCCAATGTATGCAACCTTCCAAGGAGCGTCTCCAATGAATATGTTGATGCCGACGCGAAATTTCGTCCGTATGACTTCATTGAAAACCCCGCTGAGTTTGTCAGTCACTTCAAGCTTGGAACCAGTAAACTCCCGCGACGATTTCTTTTCTTCAGGCAATGAACAAATTGCCATTTCATCCTTCGGTATGTCAGTGAACGCGCTTTTGTAGATAATTAGTACGCCAAGTTGGATAGGAGACGTCGTGGGCCAACTTGTGAGTTGTTCGTCAGAAGTAATCAATGCTCTTGTGCTTCCCGAAAGTGTATAAAATACAGGAATGTTGGGCGGTGTTAGTTTGTCGGAAGCAGAAGGCGCGTGCTTTCGAAATTGAAACATGACGTAATTTTGCAATTTGATGAGAGGGTCCTCCCGTGCCAAGCAACAGTCAATTCGGAGCGCCGTGCTACCATTTGTAGGGATATAAACGACATCAATCGAGCGACGAATGGCGAAGTAAAAACCACCAGGTGAATTGTCAATGTCATCAGCAGAATCCGATGGCGTTGATATCACAGAAGACGCCGACAACTTGAGGCAGGTGATGTCGTTCAAGGCAAGAATATCATTGAGTTTGTTGCGCGTGAGACAAGTTTGGGTGAATGTTGAGGGAAGAGTGTTCAGGCGAGAGAGACAATCATTCAAGTTGGTGTCCGTGCATATTTTAGTTAGAGTTGTTGCGACAGTCATTTCGGGTCTCAGGTAAAAGCGAATACCAATTGATTTTGTGATCTTTTTGGCGAGAGAATATTGAAGATGAATTGAACGAAAAGAGTCGCCACGCTTCGTGACATTAACTTTGAATATGGTTTCGCCTATTCCATTTCCATCATGATCCAAAATCCAGACGTCAATGACTCTTTTGGTAGACGAATTTGGGTCATCGTCGCAGCTTTGAGCACTGTCGACATATTGTTTTTTCTCTTCAAACGATGGGCTTTGACTTTGTTCTTGGCATAGCAAATCATAAACACGCCTTCGCGACATCGGGTCCTTTGAAATAGAGGGGACCTCCCACGTCATCAAGACATCGCTTTTTGATTTAGGTGAAAGTTGCGAAGATGACGTCATTGTGCCAATGAGTTTGGTCAGATCAATATCACCTTGATCAGTTGATTTTTTGCCATCAATCGGTTCAATGATTTGACGAAGCAATAACTTGAAATTGGCTTTGTTGAGAAGTTCAGAAGGTGCAGCAAAATAGCCATTTTTGAAAACGTCGAGGTCGCTGGGGTAAATAGAGCCCTTTGCGCACAAATCCCAAAAGATGGAAGGAACAATCTTACATTCCGGATAATCTCCATCAAAAGTGAGAACATTGTTCCGAGTTTTGATGAAATCCCATGCGTCTTTGCTCGTGTAACCAAAAACCCAGAGGTAAATTGGTAAATTGAGAAATTGGACCGACATTTGGCCATCCGGATGCTCGAATACCATAAAAGTGGTGTGTAGTTGTTTGCTTGGGTAGTCATGAGCGTGATAGATGTTCAGTTCACAAATAGATGAATAACTTGCTTTGTCGGACCAAAGAAAGGGTGCTGATTTGATCGGACGACCGATGGAAGAAATAGTCCACCGAAGGGTTTCAGATTGATTGAGCATATCACCTGGGCTAAACGAACTCGTTTTTTTCGTACGTACAACATACGTAAGCTCATTCGTTGATTTCGCGAGCATAAACTCTTTAACCAAGCTGTATTCTTTAGCACCATTCACACTATTCACACTCCCAATCAAATAAATTGTGCGCATCATAATGAGTATTACCCTTTTACGTTCATTATTTCGCACGCAAGTTGATCTCCGAGAATTTCATCGCCTGACGCGTATGATCCAATGTAAGTCTTGTCGCGTATAATTGGAGTTGGCGGTGGGATAGTCCTAAGATTTTCATCAGGAGACAGTGGTGATGTAGTCCTATCGGCAAAAAAAATAATAAACAAAAACCAAATGATGGGAAATGTGTACCGTTTGCGCTTGGCCTTGGATTTACGTTTCTTTTGCTTTGATGTCTTGGTTTCTTGCTTATCTGCCATGTTTTAGCGTTGGTCTTGCAAAAAAAACAAAATATGGATAATTCCGGATGTAAAAATTTCAAATCGATAAATACACCCGGAATTTGGTTATTGTAAAAATACACCCGGAATTTTCCATACAATAATTTTGCCAAGTATTAACACAGTTAATTACAGTTCTTGTTTTATTTTAAACAGTGCGAGTATCAATATCATGAGTGCCGGTCCTGAAACAGAAGACACTCCCGCGCCAGAGTTCAAAACGACAAAAAAGGAACGCACGGCCAAGTCGATCGACAAACAACAACCACCACAACCACCAACGGCAAAGGCAGCACCTGAACCAGAAGTGAAGGGACTCGATGAAGAAACGGTTGACATCGAAATGATTAAACTCGTTTCCAAGGTGTGTGCGCGACGTGTGTTTTATATCTTTCTTCATTGGTTTTTTTAAACCATACAGGAGAAACAAATGTTTGACGTATCGAAACGAGACATTCTGATTTCCAACTTCGTCAAAACCGCGATTGAGGGAGACAAGGAAGAGAAGGAAATACCTATACCAAGTGTGGCTACTAAAGAATTATTGCGGGTGATCGAATACGTGAAACATCACAAAGGTGTCCACACTGACAAAGTCCCCAAGCCCCTTCCGTCGAAATTGATGCAAGAAAATTGCAAGGACAAATGGGATGGCGAATTCATTGACAAATACGTTCAAATGGGTTATGTTTGTAGTGATGGGTTTCCGCTGTTACGAGCCGCAAATTACATGGACATTCCTGGCCTTTACAACCTGTGCACGTCGGCCATTGCCAATTTCGGACGCGGCGAAACGCCTGTCGGGCTGAGAAAGCTTTTGATGGATGACAAAAAAATGGGAGATGTCCGCAAAGAAGCATTAAATAAAACAAGCGGAAATGGAACGGATGAGAAAAAATCCACCGCCGTCGAGCAATTATCTCTTTCATTAACCATGAAAGGAGAAGAAGATGACGACGACGACGACGACAAAAAACAGATTGGTAAGAAACGCAAGCACGGCGGCAAAGACGAGAAAGACGAGACTGATTCCAAAACAAGCAAAGGAAAGAAGAAAGAGAGGTCAAAGACTAAGAGCGCTAGCAAGAGCAAGAGTAAGGACAAACCCAAAGGGAAGGCTAAGCGATCGATGGACGAAGACGAGGACTGATGAAACTAAAGAGAATTTTTTCATACTCGTCATTAATTGATTCGTATGTATAAATGTGAAATGAAAAAAAACTTTTACACGTAATCGGTCTTTGTTTTTCTATTGGAGATAGATAGAGAGAGCAAGAGAAAGGGAGGGAATGAATTGTCTCTTCATTTTCCTCTCATTCATCGTGGTTCCGTATGTAACAGCTACTCTTAGAGAGATCACTGCATTGCCATACAATGTAACTCAGTCAGCCGGGTTTATCCAACCAATGCAACAAGTGCTTGTGCAAGGTGGAAGCACAACCGGCGCATTGACTGACGAAGGCGTTATTCAAAACACATTCGTGCAATTGAATTCCAAACAAATTCAATTTCGGGTCGATTTGGTTGAACAAATCACGACACTCACGATTGAATTTAATCCTGCCATCAGCATATGGCTTGATGTGGGTGTTGCTGATGCGACTTTGATCGCCAATCAAAGTTTGCTCTATCCAAATCCACAGGGTGCAAATATTGCCACCCTTGCGCAGGATTTTGCGAGTTCGGAACCTGACCCAGCATCATCGTCATTTACTTCGGCCAATCGTCGTTTATTGGCACTAGGATTAACTATACCCAATGTCACGGGTTTAGAGGCTGGTCCAAGTGACCCACCTGCAGTTGCAAATCCCGGGCCATTTTTATCAAATGTGGACTGTAGCGGGTCATCAAGTACAACTCAAATTATGGAGGCCGCTGGTGCCACAGCAGCAATTGGTGTCGCTGTGGCGGGTCCAGTTGGTCTACTTGCAGGGTTAGTAGGCGGCTTAGCTGCCGCCTATTTGGGAGGCAATTCTGCCAAAGTGGCTTGCCAGGTGGCAGTCAACTCACAATGGGTGACCACCCAAAGCAACGTTCTTTCCCAGTGGCTAGGGTTGGATGGTAATTATGGAGCATTTACCTCGCTTAATGCTTCAAATAACGCAGCGTATGCATTTGAAAATAAGGCCAATACTTGGGTTGACGTCGATAACCAGGAATGGGCTACACAAGATAATTTCACTCAAAATCAAGTGAACAGCTGGTTGTCTCTTTACAACACAGTTCTTCAGGATCAAAAAAACGCAACGGAAATCAACGCCAATATCTTGCAAAAGATCGATGATTACACGACTCAACAATTTTCACAGTTGTACAGTAACATGGATACATTGAATGAGAATATTGATGCAATGAGCGCAAACTTTGAGTTACAGGCAGAACTTCTCAACAACACAGCCAATAATATCTTGGGACAGCAAACCATTGCCCAAACTCAATTGTCAAACATTTACGGCATGTTTGAAGTCCTTTTGGACCAAATGAATGCCATGTTGATTGCACTTGCACAAGTAGAAACTCTCCAAGATGAACGCAGAGGAATGGTACTGGCTTGGATTCAGAGCGTGGAAGTCGCGATTACTATGCGTTTGAAAGTTTTTTCCGACCCAAGTTCACCCGGCATTATTCCACACAGTGCATTTCCACCTATTCATGAGCTCACTTATGCCGACGTCGAAGGCCTTACGCCTCGAATTCCAGAAGGAACTGGCGATAACTTTGATCACTATACGATTGTGTACACCCAGAAGCAAAGCGCCGACTTTAGTACGGAGATTATTGCGGATGAATTTTACATATACGTGGATCAAGACTTTGCATTGGAGGGTATTCAACAATGGTTCAATACCAAAGACATACAAACGTTTTTGGCTGCCAATGGATCATGCTACAGTCCATCCACGTGCAATTTGTGGTTAACTAAATACAGTCATTCGTGTCAAGCTGCTGGTGCACCTGTAGTCGGAGGCCATGCCGTTCAATATACGTTGAATAATCCACTGGACGGAGTAAACAATCCTCCCAGTTATATTCTTGGCAATCTCCTGGCATGTACTCCTCAAAGTGGTCAAACGTTTCCAGGCGATGTCAATGCACCGGCTAGTTTCAATATGCAAAAAATGTATTCAGTCGACACATTTAATGCATACTTGGCATCAATATGCAGTTCATCCACCGGAGTTGGGCCCATTTATTTGTATTCATGGATGGAAAGCAAAGCTGTCCTGGTGCAACGCAACTCGTCACTTTGCTCGACGAGTTACCGTCAAATGGACGCAGATGCAGCTGATTATGGAATGACATTTCAACGCGCATTTTATCACATGATTCAAGACTCGCTGCAAATCACTCTGCTCAACAACACCTTCCGTGAATTGTACAAATATGGGGCCATCCCTGACCACGTGACATCGACTCACATCCCATTCATCCAACGTCCTGATGCTTTGCGCACACAAGAACAGTACATTGCTTCGTTCGTGGCTACAGAGTTCACTATGACACCCGTTTACTATCTGACGCCAATTGACATTGTGACTGAGGCCATTGTTGAAGATTCTGGAGGCAGCACTCTTGTGTTTAATATTCCTGCACGAGAAGACTTTACAATTCCATTAGGCGACGGATTTGTGTTTTTTGGTTTTCTGGAGTGTTTATTTCAGCCGGTCTGCGGAAACGAGGGGACTCGATTCTTTTATGACGTTCCACCGTTTTCAACGTGCAGTGGTGTGTCTTATGCACCATTATGCGCAAATAAAGTGGATTATATCAACGCACCCGCTGTCGTTCAAGCTAGTGGCGCCAGATACACATATAATTCGCCACTCCCAACAATTGACTTGGGTGATTGGCTCGCAGACAAACAAGTGAGCTTCGATGCAAGTCAGGCAACTACAATGGCTGCCCAATTTTATGTGAAAGTTTATCCAGTTTACCCGGACGATCTCACCCGACAGCACATTCTGACATGCGATCCTAACAACACGGCTGCGTGGAACGAAATGTGCTTGACGTTTCAAGATTGGGGTATCATCACAGATAACCCCGGGCAACCAGAAGAAACTACTGTTCTCAGTTTTGTCCCGCTAGTATGGGAAGCTCGTGTTAGCTTTGCACAACAAACAACGGAATTTGCACTCCCTCCTCCTTTCTATGAGGGTTGTCCGTTTGTTAACAACATCAACATTCAACAAGTGCCTGGTACGCTAGCACAGATGTACGTCTGGAACAATTTGGCTACACCTATTTTCATCGACATTGTTTACACCGCGGACACGAGTGGAGACGGGGCAGATATCCTCTCGAACGGAAGTCCGTGCGAAATGTTTATTTCAAACACAACCATTAACGCGGACGAAACACAAGTGTTCACGGTGCCTGCATGTGCAACCGAACGCATTATCATTTGGCAAGCCGGGCTGAGAGCAATAGACGATCAGTGCTATCAAACGGTGTTAAACACACTTGGTCTGTTGCCAAATACTACAGGAGGAGCTGCTGTTATCACAATCCCACCTTATATCAACAATACCGTGTTGACCATCACAAGCGCAACCGATGTGGCGATATGGTCAATGGGTCGAGTTGTCTCGGGAGCTATTGATGGATTACAAACGAGCATTTCTACTGCTGCAATCACTGGTGCGCTGGTTAATAATTCGGAGCAAGTTTTCGCTGGAATTATCGCCGACACACAAATAAACCAAGTCTTGTTGGCATGGGCTGCACAAAACACATCAAATATGTACGATCAGACGCAACAAGTCATCAATCAAGCTCAAGTCGATGCAGCTGCAGTTGCAAATTCGACTACTGAACTCATTGCCGAAATCAATGCATTTGAGGCGGCGTCCAAAGCAAATGCCCTAATCATTTCAGAGTCAATAAATAATACAATAGGTGCAGAGCTGGACGCGTTAACTAATCAATTGGACGTACTCAACGGACAATTTTCGAGTCTTTTGGCCGCAGCCAAACTAATACCCCCAGCTCCACCCAATTGGCAACCACAATACGGAAACATTGAGGCTCTGTCAAACATCGCCGATTCGGTTTTATCATTTTCAGAAACTGAATTCGAGGCATTAACAGTTGACGCCACCAATTTACTGGAAAACGGCGTTTGTTTATTCACCAGTATTCCGGTGATTGGGCCTCTTCTGTGTGGTGGTCTCGGCGCCATTTTTCATGCATTATTGGTCGTCTTTATTGTCCTCGTTACTGTGGGAATCATCGCGTTGATTTTGTACTTAATGTACGAATATGTAGTGTGAACTACTTTTTTAATCACTCATTACTATTAAACAAATTATTTTACTTTGAATTGTTATTTCCCTCTGAAAACCTTTGAAAGAGGAAGAAGGAGAGGAGAATAACAGAAAAAAAAACCAAAAAGATGTTTTGGTTATCGCAACTTGCATTTTTAATCTTTGCGTGTGCGAAATTCAACGTTCATGCAGTAGAGTGTACTGACTCATTTACCACCATACAAAATTGCATTACTTGCACTGAGTTTACATGTACTGAGTGCGCGACCGGCTTTTGGGAATTTGTGTGTTCGGCTGAATTCTTTGGATCTTCTTCATGCATCGCATGCACTCTTTCGGAGTGTGCAACATGCCAAAAACAAACGGTCATGGCTAACTCGAATGGAGTTTGCGCGCAACCTGCAGCTATTTGTACATCATGCAATGAAAACTTCTTCCTATCTGCAGGCACATGTAACCTCTGTTCAGAAGGATGCGCGACATGCACTTCTGGAACGGTGTGCACAAAATGCAATTTTGGCTTCAGAAAAGTCACATCTGGCTCAGTCGTATCATGCACTGCGGATCTTTGTCTCGAGACATCGTCTACGAGCACCGGACTTGATTGTGATGGCCATGGTACATGCTCTAGCAATGGTATATGCGTCTGTCATCCCGGCTGGTTTGGAACATATTGTCAAGGAGTTGACCTATGTTACAATACGGGTGATGATCTGGAATGCAGCGGTCATGGAACTTGTGACAATTTTGCCGGTTGTACTTGCACTGAAGGCTGGACCGGCACAGCTTGTGCATCTGTATGTAATCCGGGAACGGGCGGATTGGCCTGCAGTGGTCATGGCACTTGCATTCAAAATTCGCCGTGCACATGCAACGAAGGGTGGACGGGCTCTACTTGCAATGAATGCGAACCTGGGTTCTCTGGCCTAAATTGTCAAATCAATGAATGTCCTAATTGCGATCATTTCGCAGTTAGTTCGGCATACTCTCAATACGAGGGCTCGTGCAATTGCGAGCAACCTAATCCAAGAGCAGGATTTTGTCATTCATCTCCTCAATTCACAAACAACGGATTTACTTGTAGCACTGCCGGATTTTTTGTGGCACCTACAACAAATCCGTGCAACACCACCTGTAGCGCAATTCAAGACTGGATTTTTAAAGGATCTACCATTCCTGGAGTCGAAGCATCAAATGAATATGAATTCTTGGGTGTATCTGCGTGTACTACGCCAGCAGCATATGCTTCTGTTGGTGCATGTGTTGCTTTGGTGGTTGGTCACACGGCAACACGTGGATGGCTATTGTGTTCTACTCGCGGGTGTACCGGCCAATTATGCAATGTATGTGCTGGTTCGGCAGCTTATTGCACGGTGACGCCGTCAACATCACAACGTCTTTTCTATTGGACAAATGGGGATGTTCCGCACGGCTTTTATCAGTCACCCGTGTACGATCCAGTATCGACGGCGTTAATGGGTTATTGTCGTTCTGCCCCTTTGACTGAAACTCAACTACAACTGGCTAATTTTTTCGAAAGCGGAAATAACATTGGCACAATGAATTGCGCTTCGGGTTATGGCGGGCCAGCGTGCACCAACGCATGTCCAAATGACTTTTGTTCATCCGGCGGTGTTTGCGTCTTGGTTGGTTCAACATGGACCTGTCAAATTCTGTGTCCTACGGATAGCAATGCGATTACGTGTCACGGCAAAGGCACGTGTATCACATCAACTGGAATTTGTGATTGTTTCCCTCCTTGGAACGGTGTCGCGTGCACACAACAATGTCCAGTTGATTTAAATAATGTCGTTTGTCATGGTGTTGGAACCTGTGTTGCCCAAGGAAATGCTTGGATATGTACTCAATGTGGATCAATATGGGGAGGCCCGGCATGCAACGTCACATGTCCTAATTCTTGTTCTGGACATGGTAATTGCATTGGCGCTTTTGCCGGCAATTCGCTCCCAGTTTGTGAGTGTTTTAATCCATACGGCGGCCCAAGTTGCTCAGCTCAATGTCCTACCACTAATAACGGAATATGCAGTGGTGTTGGCACGTGCAATTTCCCCGATTGCACATGTGATGATGGTTATGTGGGAGCTGCATGTAACATCACTTGTCCGCTTGGCTCTTCTTTCGATGCTGCACCATGCAGCGCGCTTGCAAATACATGCCATACGATTGATGGTGTGCCTACTTGTGTTTGCCCCGATGGTTACGTTGGAGATGGTTGCCAAATTACTTGTCCTATTGTGGATGGTTTTATGTGTGCCGAGTTTGTCGGAACATGCCACACTATCAACGGTAAACCAACGTGTGTGTGTATTGATGGACGCGGAGGACCAGCATGCACAACTTTTTGCGGTGATTTTTGCAGCACACCCAATGTGTGCGTCACGTTGAACGGAAACACATCGTTTTGTGAATGCGCGAGCGGATTCGTAGGACCAACGTGCTTGGAATGTCCACACGAATTCTACGGACCATATGGTTCATCTGAATCAATTTGTGGAAATGGGCGATGTGTTTATAATTCTATCGGGCCAGCCGCTGAGTGCATATGCAATCCTGGCGCGTTTGGACCAATGTGTCAATTTGAATGTGACTCAACTGGATGTGGTCATGGTAATTGCACATATTCTCCGGATACTGGTGCATTTTGTCAATGTGATTACGGCTGGATAACACTGGGACCCGCTTTTGGCACAGCTTCACCGTGCGATATTCAATGTCCACTTGATATACATGGTGTCGTCTGTGGGGGAGGTGGTACGTGTCTTCCAGTGTATGCGTCAGAAACGGGTGTTTGTCAATGTAACTCGGGTCGTGTTGGTCCGGCATGCAGCGCACCTTGCCCAGTTGATTTATTTGGTCGCACTTGCAGCAATCAAGGTCTCTGTGACCTTGCATTTAATCCTGGACTCTGCTTATGCCTCGGCCAATGGGATGGTCCAGCATGCAATGAAACTTGCCCAACCAGTTCAAGCGGATTGGTCTGTAACAACCAAGGCACGTGCTTGAACTCAACTGGTATAGACGTCATGCGTCAATGTGATTGTTTTACCGGTTGGTTTGGCCCTTCTTGCTCTGAATCATGTAACATCGCATGTCTCAGCGAACAATTTGTGTCTACTGAAAACAACGGCACCTGCAATTGTGCGAATATTCAGCCGCTCTTGTGCAATTGCGAAGTTCTCTGGGTTCCTGCTATTCCTTCTTACACATTCACTCCTGGGTGTCCGTGGGGGCTCTATCAATACACATTCGTATTCAACGAAGCGTCTACGCAATCACAAACAGCGCAAGTTTGTTGCGACCAAATTAATCCAAACGAGTGTAATTCGACTAATCCGTATGGAGCACCTCACTCGGTGAACTGCGTGCTTGGAACTATCCCTGTGCCCGGCTGGCAAATGTGTCCTCCACCTCTCTTTTCAAATTACGCAATTGGATTCACCAACACAAGTGGCCAGGCTGCAGTTTTCCCATCCACCACCCAGATTCAAGACTTTTGTTTTGACAATATCGAATGCAATGGTTACACAATCAACAATGACAACTCGGTATCATTTTTCCGGCGAAGACCAGATTTCACTAGTAACGCGGGCACGGATGTAACCCCTGGCAACGATAACTATATGCCATATAGTTTGCCACCTGCTGAAGTCCCCATTCACGCGGTCGAATTCACCCCTGGCACGAGCACCGTCTACATACTTGATCGGTCATATGGTTACGGCTCGGCTTGCCCATATCCCTTGTTCACGTGGACATTTTACCGAGACAATGGCGGAATAGGCGCACAACTATTACTCGCTCCATTTTTATCGCCAGCAATTACTGCACAGCCATGGGTAACTGGACATGCTCAACTCAGCGTACTTGCAACTATTCAGATACCCGGTTTGGTGGCCGATATTCCTGTTTGGAACAGTCGTATCCCACTATATGCCCCTGCATACAATCAACCCACAGACACGGTTACTTTTACATGTTCCGCAAACTCGGGTTACACTGTACTTTACGTGGCTTACAACCCAGGGTCAATTTGTTTCGAGCCATGCTTTTCTACTTTGGCCGGAATGTCAAATGTGCTTGTGGGGTGGATGACCGTTCCTCTTGGCACAGACGCAATTCGCTTTGTCCAAATTGCACAAATTGTAGCATCCGATACTACACCAACAGACCCGGAAGCGTTGTGTTTGGCCGTTGAATTCGACGAAGACCCAACCACTCAACAATTCACTGATGTCTTGGGCATGCTGGGATACATGACATACATTCACTGGGGTGGAAGCTACAGCGAGGCTGAAGCGAGTGGGACATTGGACGCTACGTCTTTATTGAGTGTTGGATTCGGCATAAAATCTCGTCTCAACAGTGACCCAAATTGCCTATACACACTCAATCGGTTGTATTCTGCTGTGCCTGAGAATCAATGCGGCGTTCTTGATGGACGTTGTCCATTCCCAGACAATCCAATTTTTGGTGTCACAACGATCAACACAAACTACAATGACAACCAAAATTACAAAAATGCGCGCTTAGGGAGTCGCCCTTGCAATGGTAGAGGTTTGTGTAACGCAGCTACACTTCCGGCTCAATGTCAATGCGATATCGACTTCACCGTGTATCCAAAGATGAATGAATTTAGTAACGACACACAAGTTGGAACGCGAGGTGCAGAAGACTTGGGTTGTGGATTTTCAACTGCACCTTGCGCCGATCCAGCCGACAATATCACACAAATCTGTTTCCTCAACCAAGGCGCATGTGTGTTACAGTACGAATCTTATAATGATGGCACATTGCAAAATCCTGCAAGATTCTCTGGATGCAGTTGTGGCGGGTTTCCATTTGATATTAATGGTATTCAATGCAATCTTGCTCAGCCTCGTGATTGTGAATCACAAGGACCACATGGCTCTCCAGTTGGTCCCGCATTGCAATGGGTATTCAACGGTTGGGAAACCGGGCAAGCCGGAACATCTGATGCATTGACTTGTCGCGTACCGTTCGAAGGCTGTCGGCGTGACGCATACGTTCAACGCACATTCAATCGACCAACCGATTTGAGTTGGAGTGCACAAGAAGATAGTTATGGATGTGAATTGCCACCGGACAATATGGAAACCTCCGGACTGCCATTTGAATTTGGCAACTGTTTGCAAACAGACCCGACCAATCCCAATAGTTTTTCGTGCATTAGCAATTGCGGCAATATTCGATGGGGGCCTTACTGCGAAATGGTGCCCGTTGCAGGGAAATGCACAACTGCAGCAGCAACCGGCTCATCTTTATGTCGTTTGAATACGGGCATATCTCCTGAAGGCTATTGGTTCGATAACAACAATCGCGCCAAATATGAAGAGTGTGGTGACAACATCACATCTGATTGCACAATTCCATGTGTTGGTCAAATATGCAGCGGAAATGGCATCTGCACAAGCAACATTACATACGTGTATCCGGAATCCGTTCGCCCTGATTTTGCCGACGCTCCTGATGAAATAAGTCAGTTTTGTCAATGCAACCCTTTTTACAGCGGAGCTCAATGTCAAAATCAAGTCTGTCAGCCAGCTTGCGTTAGTCCTAATGGCGTGTGTGATATCCCTACCAATGGAAATAGCCCAATATGTGTTTGTGGAGCAGACATCTTTGGCAGAGTGGTGTGGACTGGTGCAGATTGCAGCATACCTAATTTCAACAGTGGCGGGTTGTTGAATATTATCAATGTGACGTACACTCCAAATGCAAATCCAGCACTCCAAGGAACATGGTCGGCCACATGTGCACCTGGATGGTTATCCATTAATCACCAAACTCTTGGTTGGTGTACACTTGAAAACTGTGTTCCCGATCCAACATGCGGAGGCTTTTCTGTCTCGAGCAGCAATCCATCCAAGCCAGTTGGTTGTTATTTCGGTCCTAACGGAAACACAAATGGCGTATGCTCTTGTAGCGATGTGCCTGTGACACCACCTCCTGGTGTTGGGGGTACCGCACAGCCACAACTCGAATCGTTGAATGGAACCTGCATTGACCGCTGCAATTATTACAAATTACATCGCGGTTATTGGAATGGTGCTAAGTGTGTGTGCAACTCTACTGTGTCTGCTACTGGCCCATCTTGCTTACAAACGAGTTGTGGGATCTATGGAAGAGTCGTAACAAGCGGCAATCCAGTCCAAATTACATGCGACTGTTTTCTCGATACCAACAGAGACCCCGCAACATTCTGCAGTACATGCTTGGTTGATTTATACTATGAGCCTGCTGGAAACACAAGTGCTAAATGTCAACCGTGCAATTGTGGAGGCAACCAAATGTATTGCGCCTCAGTTCCGGCGATAGGTTATTCGGGCATTCCTGGCTTATGTGTGTGTCAATCAAACTGGGTAAATCCAGCCGGATACAATAATCAATTTGTGAATCCACTACCCAAGCTTCCGTCTGCTGGATGTACCGAATGTGCAGTTGGTTATTATGGTCCTACTTGCATCAAATGTCCAGCGACCTGTCCTAACGGAGGCACATGTCAAACTGGAGTAACAGGAACCGGTTGTCCTGGCACTTCACAAACGTCGTCTTCTTCTGGTGGTGGTGGTGGTGGTGGTGGTGGTGGAAGTAGTAGCGGCGGTAGCAGTAGCACTGGTGCCGTACATACTACAAGTAGTAGCAGTAGCAGTAGTAGTGCTGGTGCTACACATACTACAAGTAGTAGTAGCACTGGTATTACACATGCTTCAAGTAGCAGTGGAGTCGGCTCAACAAGTTCAAGTACAGGCAAAAGCAGCGGCAGCAGTAGTAGTAGCACTGGTGTTCCTACTTCAACATCATCTTCTTCTTCAACTTTCTGGACACCTCTGAACACTGGACTTATTGTGATGGGCATTATTCTGTTTTTAATTGGTCTCACATTTCTCGTTCTCTGGCAAACTGGTGTGTTTCCCAAAAAAACACCAAGTGGCCCGGCTTATTCACCTGTGTCTACAACTGCAACCGGAATTGAAATGACTTCGTGGAAAGGAGTTAATTTATTGTAATTTTGAAATCACTTGCGTGTATGCGTGTTTTGAGTATAAGACTACAATTTCTTTTTCACAAACTATCGATTATTCTGGCCCTATTTTTTTTGTCTCTTAATGAGATATGGCGAGCCCAACAGTTGACGAAAAGAAACAACCTGACCAAATTGTTTCAAATGAAGAGGTGATGAACTCAATGTATAACTTGCTTCGCGTACAGCAAGCAGTCGAACATGAATTTCACACCCAACAACGGGTACTTTCAGGTCTTCCAAAAGATTCTGACATATTCAAGTCCTACGTGAAATACATGGAAATTTGTGCTGGTACACGCGCAAGCTTTCTTGCGTCAATTGAAGTACAAACTCATCAACATCTCGAAGAAGCGCAAGGGGACACGGAAACTCGCGAAGCTGGCGCTATTGTTGTTAATTGGGGCAAAATATCCCCCAAAGGAGCTTCAACAACAGAAGAGGATGAAAACGAAGGTGATGAAGAAGGAGATGAAGGCGATGCAGACGTCCCATCTTCTCCTGAAGAGAGTGATTCAGAACCGGAAGAAGTTTCGCCGAAACAAGTCGAGCCTACTGGTGACAAAGTAACTCAACGACAACAGCAACAACAAATCAATCTCGTGCAAACGCAGACACAAACAGCCGCCTTGTTTTGGGCTCAATTTGCACGTGCTGTAATCCAAAGCATGCAACCTGACATTAAGGACCCGAAACATTTTGAATTGACGGTGTCTGCGGCCGAACACTTATTTTATTCCTTTCTGGGTGGTGGCATATCACGCAAGAGGATTAAACAAGCATTCGACCAAAAGCGCCAGTTTGTCGCTTCAGAGTGCGCACTGGCCAAGGAGTACCTTGATCGAGCGTTTCCGCCGGACAAGTCAACAAACACATTGATCCGATTAGTATTGTTCGTGGCACAGTTCATCAATGATATGATGCGCCGTTCACACCCTGAACTTGCACCATCTGCATTTCCAGAAATGACGCAGATTTACTTTGCACAGTTGATGGATGCGATTGAAGTTGGGCTGTTTAATTTCTTGAAGCAGCGAGTCTCCATGGAACAAATTCATGACGCCATCAAACAAAATCGCCAGTTGTCCGACAGCGACTTTAAACTAGCTTCTGAGTTTGTTGCTCAAGACTACATTCACCGTTTGGAAGAGGCATTGTAACAAGAAGTGTATTTTTCGTGCGTAAAAAAAAATCATTCACTCATTCACTCGACAAAAAACAAGTTTGCGAATTGAAGAGGGTCGATAACATCCTGATTCAAATTGCGTGCCGGGAATAGTTTATCAATGTTGTGAGAACCAGCGTTCCTGCGATGATGCTCGTCTTTGTCGGCATACTTGCAGCAAACAACCATTTCAGTTTCTAATTCCGAGCGGAATTGGATGTGAACCTTCATTGGACAGGTGAATCTTGGTGCGTAGCGATGAAATTGACACTTAGTTCCCTTTGCCAATTTAAAATATCCCTGTATGAAATAAGCATTGCATTCGAACTTTGACCACACGTCAACTTTGTGGCCCATGCTCCGAACCAAATCTTGGGTAATTTCTTTTTGAATGAGACATTCAGAAGCAGGAAGCGGATTGTCCACTTTCACAATAACACGAGGATAATGGTAGGCCGGTACTGAAGATTTGTCTTCTTCGCCCTCTGAAATGCGCATCTTGCGTTCAATGCTGTGAAGAGCCACGCCTGTCTTTTTCTGCACCTTTGAACCAAATGAAGACTTGGGGCGATGTTGAAAATAAGGTTGCACACCACCGCCATTTAGGATAGACGTCACATTTATTAATTGATTTTCCACTGTTGGCAGCGAGTGACTGATAAGACCCCATCGCACTTGTTCGGAGAAATTATCTTTGAGCTCATCCGGTCCTCGAAAAAATCGAAGTGTAGCTCCACCAGGTTTGCAACAGCCAGGCAAACGAAACACCCGATTCTTGGTGTAGACAGCAATATCCATGACGACATGAAAGTAACCTCTACTCGCAACATGTTGATAATAAGTGCTGTAATTCTTGGGTTTTTCTTCGCTCCAATATCCGATCAATAGAGCTTGCGGGTCGTCCTCAATAGCAGCCTTTTGAATGATGGGGAAAAGCACCAACAAAATAAACGCTTTGATTTCGTCAATGTGTGTGAAGCCCTCGTATGGATAATGAACATGAACTGAAAATTTGGTGGGTGTACACGCCTCGAATTCAGCAGCAGAGCGCGGTCGCTCTCCAACCAAAGAACCAAAGGGCATCCGACCAAGCAGCTTTTGTATAGCAAGCGCCACAAAATACCACAAAGCATCAAGAACTGCAATTTTGTCCTTCAAGAAATCTGGGCGCCCAGGAGCACATCCAATTTCACCGTCAAGATCAAAGTAAAGCTGACATTCCCGTGGCAACACCATGGTGGATAGAATGCGGCTTTCTGGTGGCAGTTCGCAAATGACAGAAACCAAATCTTCAAGACTAGGGAAAGCCGAATACGACTGTCCTTTCATGAAAAAAGGATTAGTCTTGATGAGATGAGCTTTTTTTTCGTTTGTGCCAAGGTAAGACACGGGAAGTAATTGCCTATTTCGCACAAACGCATCCATGTCCATAGAACCGCGAAATTCAGGCTTGGTTGTATTGTAACGTTTGATTCCATACTTCTTCAGGACATCACTTGGCCTCACTTCCATTTTTAATGCCGACACCGACATTTCGACAAAATATCAATATATGAAATTTTCCGGGCGTAATTTCGAATATACATCAAATTCCGGGTGTAATTTATCTCACTTCATTGTAGTTCTTAAAATCGACCACGGATCACCAGAAGATTCGCAGCTTGCCCACTTCTGATCCTATGCTTAACGCCATTTACGAACAAGGAGAGCACAAGTCACTTTTCGCCGACTTTGGAAAAAACGTGCTCCCTGGCCTTGACAACGACCAACGAAACATGCAATACATCCAGCAAGTTTTGCGACATGACAAGTTCAGGTATTATTTCAGCAATGTTGAAAATGATGGAACACTTGGCTGGCGGGGCGGACAAGATGTCAAAGAACTACAATCCAAGTCATTCAGCGAGACAAACTCTCAAGTCCGTGCGCCCGTTAAACCTCTGACGTCAATCCGTGTTCCAAAGAAGAAAATGCGGATTCGTGCCAACAAGAAGGCCAGGCGCAAGGCCAGAGCGAAAACATCAGCCGCGAAAGCAGCAAGAGTTCTTCGCGTTCGTACGTGCATTTGTCTTGCGTGCACTGGTGTTGGTACACAATCAAACTCATTGGGGATTGATGACGCGAAGTGTCGACGGTGCACAGAATATGATTTCAATCACGCGCCCGTTTGCTGCAAACGGTTTAATCATCTGGATACTGAAGATGGTGTGGTATTGACTGAACTGGAGCATAAATTGCTAGCCCCTTATCTTTCCAAGATGAATGAAATACGGGTGTATAATAAAGCTATACACGACCGCCTCCACACCAAGCGAGCAAGCACGTATGATTCATCTACGGACAATTTGCCCAAACAAGACCCGACGGTGCGCTTATTGCGCGATGGGCTACTGATCGGAACGGAACGTTTAGGGATAAGTTCGTTAATGTAAATGTGCTGAGTTGCAAACAAAGCTTTATGTTCATGGAGAGAAAAAAAGTTACACCTTTTTTTCACTGGTTCACATTTTGATCAAAGACGGGGTGATGCGCATCTTAAGTTCGAGATAAGATTGACACACTTTGCGAATCCATTCGCGATCAGGATCTTCCTGTCCTCCTTTGATCATATTCAACATCTTGATAAAGTCCCCAGCTTCCTCTTCCGAGGCGAAAGTTGGACAAGAATCGAATGGCTTGATACTAGAGTAACGAAACGTGTACCGTTGAGTTTTACCCCAAGAATCAGGATCTTTCTTCACTTTCTGTTTGTACTTGAGATTGTCTTTTTCCTCCACCAACTGACGGTAGAATTCGTCTTGATATTTAGCCAAAGTGTCTGCCTTAACTTCTTCAGCTTCCTCCATCGTCTTAACGTTGATAGACCACGTACATTCGCCAGGGAACAATCCATGTTGAGGATAATCTTCGTCGAATTGTTCCACAAATGTCACTGCAAACATGTGAATATACTTGACCTCGGACTTTTTCTCCTCTGGTTTTTGGGCCGAAGTTTTTTTAATCTTTTTGGTCGCTTGAGCAACCGGCGATTCAGGAGGAATTGTAGCCATTTCTTCACACGACGTGGAGACAAGGGAAGGTTTTGAGAGTTTTTGAGTAGAATGAACTATATGAAATTTCCCGGGTGTAATTTTTAAATCACCCGGAATTTGACATATATTCTCATTTCGCCGACCCACTTGATTTTGTGTAAAACAAAATGGCTGGCTCTGCAGCTGTTGAAATTAAAGTCGTATCAATGGACATTGATTCCGGCAAAGATTCGAAAGAACTCGATTCAAATGAATTTATGCCCGATACAGTATTGACTGAAGACAACTTCGAAGACGAATATGTCATGGCTGGTATCAGGGCAAGCGTTGCAGCATTCAGTATGACGTGTGTTGCTTGTCATATATTAAAAATCAGTCCACTGCGATCAAAATGTTGCAAATTCACGATTTGCAAAGACTGCGCGGGAAAGTGCGGATATACCGCTGACCGACCCAAAATCAAGGAATGTTTCATGTGTCATAAAGCTAACATTGGCGTTGAAGATATTCCGTTTTTCCATGATCAAGTTGGAAGCATTAAAGTCATTTGTGCACGCGCACCTGCTTGCAATTGGATTAACACTCGCGCGGATTGGCTCGCACACGTCAATGGCACCTGCACCGAACGGATTGTGAAGTGTCCAAATAATGGTTGCATGCGGATATTTCGCAACCATGACATTCAAGAACATCGCCAGAAATGCATTTTCGAAGAGTTGGTTTGTGAACAATGTGGGATTACGCGAACTCGGATTTTTTATGAAAACCATAAACTCGAGTGTCCTAAACGTCTCATCACTTGCCCTGACTGCAGTGCTGCTCCATTCCCACTTGACAAGGAAACGGACCATAAACAAGTATGTGCGGGTGTGCATATCGTGTGTCCGTTTTCATGTGGAGTCAACATCAAGCGGGGTGACCTCGACAAACACTTGGTTGCCACTCTTTGTATCAAGACACATATTCTCGCGATGAGAAAACAACTCGATGAATCACGCAACGAAGTGGCTGCTCTTCGCCTTAAGTATGAAGGCAGCGAAGAAAAACTAAACAAACTGAATACGAAGAAACGCGCCCGTGTTGAAGTGGTGAACATTTCAGACGAGGAAGAAGAAGAGGAAGAAGAAAAAGAAGAAGAAGATAATGATGATGATGAAGGAACCGATGACGACGACGAAGAAGAAACCAAAAAACGTATACAACGCGCAATACGACGTGCAGATCAAGGATTGTCAAAACCCAAACAATCAAACAAAGAAATGAAGTCAACTTCAGAGAGTGGGTTGGGATCAGTCGAAGCATCGCCAGGGTGCAAATGTGCTCCGATGGCCTCGCCACTATTGAATAATTTGGTACTCACACATTGTTCGCGTTTTACTAATTTTATGTGTTAGTCGAAAGTACGACGATGCGGATGCGTTTGGAATAAACGCAATCCTGGGTCATGCACACGACCCAAAATTTGTGACACGAAATTGAAGTGTGGATGCACTGATTTCACTCCTACTTATACCCAAGATGGCGACGTCCCTATAGTATCACCGAGGTGTCAGTGCCCGCGTCAAGGATTTTATAGAAGATGCGGTTGTCCTTGGAATGTGCGAAAACCCACAACATGCATGGAGTCAAAAATTTGCAATGGTTATTTGGAATGTGGATGCATGGATTCCTGTATTAACGGCAACGCTGGTCCTAACTCTGTTTCTGCTTCTGGTTCTGGTTCTGGTTCTGCGTCTGGCTCTGTTTATGGTGCAGGTTCTACGTCTGTATCTTCTTCAACATCGAGTTCCACTTCTGAATCGGCACTCTATCGCAAGTCGTTTATTAAATATCCACTCAATTCAGCTGATTCAACGTGTCCTGAATGCGAAGAAGACAGGCGCGAACTAGCATCAAGGACTGTAGCAAATCCTGGCAAATTATTTTGGGCTCACAGTCAAAGGGGAATATGTCCTGTGTTTCAATGGGTCGGAGATCCGGATTAATTGAGTTTCAATTCAATTTGTTGTAATCATGTAAGAAAAATTCAAACACAATTTCCATTTCCATCAAGAATGTAACCCGTAATGCATCCTTTCACCCCATTAATACACGTGAACCGAGTGTAAGGGGTAACCGCTATGTACGGCGATTGACCTTGTCCGCATGCGACATTTGTATAGTCACGTTGACATTGACTTCCAGCATAACCTGCGTCGCACATACAGACATCATACACGCCGCTTGTTTGATTCTTCACCAATTGTCCACGTCCATTACATTCACATTGAAACGTGCCACACGTCGTAATGCTGCATTGAGTGTGTTGATTGCAGAGAGCAGGGCAGTTGAATTGACACTGTGATCCAATTTGATCCGAGTTACATAAGCAGGTGACATTGCCGGAAATTCCTCCTTTCCCAGGATATGTGCATGACTGTCCACTGCATTGAGCAGAACATAGATACTGGCACTTAGGACCAACATAACCAGCAGCACATTGACAAGTGGCATCAGTTTGACAAGTCCCATGTGCGCTACACACATTTCCGAATTCGTCTTCGGGGCATGGAATTTGACAGGCATCTCCTCTTTGATTGGGAGGACAACTGCAATTGTATGTATTGGCATTGAGGTTCTGTATGCAAGAACCAAATTGGCCACACGTAGGATTGACACTGCCAAGTTGACAAGAATGTGCGCAATCTGGACCGCCCCATCCAGAATTGCATGTTTGAGTTCCGACGAATGAAAGACATGGGACGTTTACAAAATCACCGTTCGTAGCTGTGTCAGAAAGCGTGTAAAATGAATTCGATTGTCCTGTAGTCCCGCATAGCGTTTGTTTCAAATTCGCCATTTGAACCGAATTAGTGACGCATTGTCCGGCAACGACTCCATTGTTAATGAACTTTTTGACAACCGTTGCAAATACTGCTCCCAAAGTGACAGTGATACTCGTTGGTAAATTGCATGCTCCAGAATTAACGATGCATTGATTCAATGGCGACGCTCCCACATTGTCAGGCGCACATGATGCGCACGGATTGGAGTATGAATCGTAATTGCCTGATTCTACACATGTGGCACAAGTCCCATGTCCACAATTTGCAGAATTACATGTGCCCGCATCGGGTTGAATATTGCATGGGACAGCAGCTAACTGCGTCGTGCAATCAGTTGATATGTCCCACCCAGAAAAACATTGAACTGTTGCGCTCGTGCAGCTGCTTTTAGGGACACAGATTCCATTTTGAGGAGGTGGAGTGCACGCGCACACATTATTCTTGAATGTGCATGTGGAACATGGTGTCGTCTGAGCGCTTACACAATAAACACACCAAAGCAATAACCACACGCGGGTCATTTCTTTTTTTTAGACAACAAAAAAAAGTGCCCGATAGTGTAAAAATAAGACTTGTTTTCTTTTTATCTTACAACTACACCGATTGAATAATAATAAAAACAATGAAAAACTCGCCACCAAACTACAAACAAGTCACATGACCAGAAACTCCGCCCGTGCCAGGATAACTGCAAAGACCGCTAGCACACTCGTTGCCACAAATGTATTGACACTGGTCACCCACAATGCCAGTATTGCAGGTTTGGAGACCATAGATCCCAGTAAGGCAGGCGGCATTGTCATGTTTGAAGGTGTACAGGTTTTGTTCGAATAATCCAGCAGCTTCCACGTCGAACGAAATTGTAGCGGTGCAGCTCCCTGTAGCCGCGCCGCCGTTGAGATAATAGATTTGTGAGTGAGTTTGCCATCCGCCAAAGCTTCCGCTAACTATGACATTGTCTGGTTTGTTACAAATTGCAGATTCATTGATGCAACGCGTCGAAGGGTTGGCCGTGGGCGGATTACACGATGCACAGAGGTTTTGGTAGCCGTTGTAACTCCCAGTGGCAACGCATGTGCTTTTGATACCCGTTTGACACCACGAAGAGCATCCAGTCCCGGGAGTGATGAGGCAGCCTGATTTGATGACGTTTTCCGTACAATTTGGACCTTGGTAAAGCGTCGGACATTGAGCAATTCCCGGCTGTCCAGTGCACGAGTTGTTTCCACGAATACAAGTTCCTCCGTTTTGTGGGAGAGGCAGACACTTGCAGACATAATCTGACGTCAGTGTGCATTTCGAGCACGCGTCGACCGCATCAACTAACAACAACAACAACGACAAAATTTCAAGGTCTTGATTTTATTTGCCAAATTATGGGTGAAAAAAACAAAAGCCGCTTCTGACCTTTGATGGTTGAGACACTCAGCACTAGCATAATGATGAATAGTCCGTTCATAGCGCGCATGTTAATGTGACTAAGACGATGAGTTTAAGAGTTTGATGAGTTTTGATGATTGGAGAAAGAGAATAAATGTCGATACGCGACGCGGGGCAATCGGGAAGAGCCACGGACTCGAATTTCGTAGTTGAAATTTTTTACGTAAAAAAATCCTAGATATATGACAATAGACAACAACTCCGTTATTGCGTCATGGCATTAATAATGTCTGTAAACGCATCACGGCCGAGAGAGAACAAGAAACGGAGGTAAGAAATTTGACGGCAAAGATTGTAGAGCTCCAGTAGACGTGCACCGCATTCTCCGGAAGAACCAACACTTTCACGCCCAAGCCAAGTGATGACCATGTAGTTGTGATACACAGGATTGCGTTTTTCATTGAGTGCCTTGCTGCGTTCAATGTCTTCGTTGCGTTTGCAACCCGGACACATTTCGCCAGGAATGAGAAGAGGCTTGGAAACAGCATGAGCGGTGCCACAAAAGAATGCAGAAATCAAACTGCTCGAATGAGTCATGTATTTGTGGTCCATCAAACATTCAAGAGCGGGTTTGACCGACTTCACATACATATCCAAAGTAGGTGTGTTGGTCGTTGTGGTAGTGACGATATCTGTAGTCACAAATGCTCGGCCGTCGGCGCGCATAATTGTTTTCTTCTCAGTGATTGTAGATGTTTCAGTGAAGCGATCTTGACCAGAGAAAATACTGCGCCAGCGTAAATGAACTTCGTCATAGTAGTAACGTAACAATTTGGTGATTGAGTCAACGCTGCGTGAGTGGTTTTTTCCAGTAAAATTGTCAAAAATCATGGGATTCAGCGCCACCGATGATGAGTCGACTGTATTTGGTCCAAATAATCCAGTTGGCAAAATGTCAAACAGGAATAGCATTTGGAACGGGTTGCTTGGATCAAATACCACAATCAACACTGAGTCCACGCTCTTGGGCAGCAAGAACACACGTCGAATCGGGATCACGCGTCGCCCATTGCTCTTCACGTGTAATTTGCCAATCCATTTGGGCTGGTTTTCTTGACCGGCATCCACCAATAACTGTGGGTTGTTAACACACACGGACAAGTCGATGGGAAATCGTGGTTCGTGGGCCAAATGAGCCACCCTTTCAGAGTCCGTTGATTTGAACAGACTTTGGTATTCTCTGCGCATTGGATGAACTATTTTGTTCACATGTGTGGCCGGCGGCGGAAGAGGAGGACAGTCCATGGCCAAATCAAATGGATGCGCGTATTCCAATTGAGGCGAATATTGTGGGTGCAGAATGCAGTATTTAGATGAGGAGAGCGGTGAGTCAATCATGGGCAGGGTCAAAATATCTGGAGTTTTGATGTTGGAAAGCTCACTGTCTTTTTGTGCGGAGTGTCGGGACATTGCGAAACAGACGCTGTAGATGCAAAGAAGAGTAAATAATCAAATAATGATGATAACGATATGTACAACCAACACCGCTTACTTTTAATCAGACGTAATGTGCATACACTGAGAAAAACGAAGTATCGTTTCTTCGGGTTTAATTGAAATTTTCCGGGTGTAGGTTTTTATTTGAAATTTTCCGGGTGTACACGAATTACTCCCGGAAAATTTCGTGTCAACGAAATTTTTTGTTACATTTTGGCGGGGTCGGTGGCATTAGGCTTAGTCCCTGCAGTTAGGGTATTCCTTTTTTTGACATTTTGTCATTGACCAAAAAAATTTGTCTTTGTCAAAGTGTGTCGAGTGACAAATGTCAGACAAAGTACCTATCTGCAGGGGATAAGCATTTTGGCATATACTTTTTTAAGACCAAATGTAAAAAGTGTAAACAAGAATGACAAACCGGTCGATTAAAAATTAAATAATTTTGTCGGTTTCATGAATTTCAAAAGTACATATGGTCCGCCCGTATGTCAACTTTTTTTACCCAACATAAAATGTAACATTTTTGGGAAGTATGGGACGGAGGTGGGTTTTTGAAATTTTTTACCAAGGTCTAACCTGCTCATCGCCATTTCTCCCGTTCTACACTGCCAAATTTCGGGAAATTTTTACACCCGGAATTTGGAATTTAAATTTCAATTTGGCGAAATTTAAATTTGTTACAATGGCTGAAAACAAGGGTGTGTATGTGTGCGTATGTATCTACGTTTTCATTTATTTCATTTAGGATCAAGAAAACGTCACGCAGAAACCCCAGTGACCATGAAGGATTTCAAATGTGTCAATTGCGGAGACCTAACGGATGATGCTCACCTGTGGTGGGGCTTCAAGCTATGTCCTCAATGTGAAAATGGGTTCGGCGATTTGTTACTCATGAAACGATGGTTAGAATACCGTTCAACTTCAGAGGGCAAATTGTTCAAAAAGGATGAGAAAAATTGCTGTCCTAAATGCAAAGATAAACCTAATTTGGTCTATTGTGGTCATTGCCGCCAACCCAATCAATTACCACCCGCTTCGCACACTGAGCGCTGTTACAACTGCAATGGTCTTCCAACACGTCGACACATCGATCGTTTGAATTTGGCGCTGTGCTTCGATTGTATTACCACTTGGGAAAAAAATGATCGTATGGCTGCGTGGCTAAGTTTGGCTCAAACTGCGGCGGTTCATGGTGTTGAAGTGGTTGATTCCCAGAGAGAAACAAACTGCGCTGCATGCAGAGGCTATCCAAAGAGGCCCATTTTCTGCGTTCATTGTTCACTTGATCGAGATTTCGTGGATACGTGCACATACATCACTCAAGAGAATATCCGCCTCGCTAAAGACAAGGCTCAATATCCCCACAAACAAGTTGAAGTCTTTGGAACTGCAATGTGTGACAAATGTAACGCAGACACTGGAGTACAACCTCGTCGCTATACAGACCGGCTCTATTGCGTAAAGTGTCAATTGGACACTGGGCGAGAAAAACCGGCCGAAGATTGGATAAATCGGTCACACACATGCAAAATATGTGCTGGACGATTTGCTCCAGTGCATATTGCACCAGATGAATATCGATGCTTCAAGTGTTGTGAAAACGCAGGGCTCAAAGTGACAAGTAAAATTGATGGTGACGGGTTGTACAAAATTGTCTAAAGTCAATTGCTGGCTAAACTTGACAAACAAGCTGCTGAAATCCCTGTTAAACTACCAAGACATGTCCAAAAAAATAAAGCTGAACTTGCATCGGCCTTGAGAATCTTGTGTTCATTTGATTTGCGTCTGTACCGTCGCATTTGTCGTCGATGTCGATAAAATTCCGTTACACCAACAATTATTCCCAACGTTGTCACTCCGGTAGCAATAATGAGTTGTTGCCTCATAAGTTTGAATGGCGGGAATAAACACAAAATTAGGAAACGTTTTGTCTTGTTAAATGTTTGCAACAATCAAATAATCACGAATTCTTTCGCACGCTCAGTGGCGGCTTTGAATGTATTCGCCTCGACTCTTAGCGCTTTCAACAAACGTTCACCTTTTAGACAGACATCTTTAATTCGTTTCCACGATGTTGAGAGTAGAATTACGCCAGGAAATTCCACACATACACGGTGAAATTGAGAATGAAATCCGATGTTGGGCACTGAATATTGTAAAGACAGTGACATCTTTTCCATCGTCATTGGTGGTTTCTGTGACTGTTGTTCGGCTTTGATGATATTACCAATAGCGTAACGGTAACGCAAGTGACAATTATTCTTGCACCCAGTATCAAGAACTTGAACAATTTGATGAAGCAGCGCGCGCCGTTCTTCAGACGAGATAGTCGTTGGGTTTTTAAGTAAAAGAGCAACTGTGTCCGCGTGTGAAGCAGTCGGGCATTCGAACACAAATGTTGGTTCTTTTTCAATACCCAAAACAGCAGCAACTGATTCCAGGGGAGGATGAGAAGGTGAGAT
>Ga0302309_10000204_pt1 | contig 79739 bp, 67 predicted proteins | sample III_Palsa_N1_1_FD_200453 | JGI IMG/M metagenome (GOLD analysis project Ga0302309, IMG submission 200453) | Peat permafrost microbial communities from Stordalen Mire near Abisko, Sweden - III_Palsa_N1_1 | ecosystem: Environmental > Terrestrial > Soil > Palsa > Peat permafrost | place: Sweden...
CGATATTTAAAACCATTGCGCACCCCGTTTTCGTTTGCATGGTTCGGCCGGTCGGTTATTCACCATCCCGATGTTAAGGCTGCAGATATTATTCATCTGCACTGGGTAAACCATAGCTTTTTAAACCCGGAACATTTGGCTGAGATCGCCAAATTAAATAAACCGATTGTTTGGACTTTTCACGACAGCAATGCCTTTACCGGCGGCTGCCATGTGCGCTATACCTGCGATCATTTTAAAGTCGAATGCGGCAATTGCCCTTTATTAAAAGATGCGGGGCCAAATGATATTTCGCATCGTATTTGGCTGCAAAAAAATAAGGCTTATGCGGATATGAAGTTCTGCATAATCGCGCCAAGCTCATGGATGAAAAGCTCTGTTGAAGCCGGCAGTTTAATGCAGGGTAGGCAGGTTGAACGCATTCCGAATACTTTAGAAACGGATATATTTAAACCGGCAGATAAAAAACAAACAAAGCAACAGGCCGGACTTAACCCGGGAAAATTCATTTTTCTAACCGGGTTTATGCCATCACGAAAAGATCTGCACAAAGGCACCCAATATTTACTGGATAGCCTGGAAATGCTAAAGGACAGGCTGGGTGCCAAAGCAGAAGATATTGAACTGGTAATTTTTGGCAACCGCAACACTGACGACCTGCCCGATTTTCCATTTAAAACCACTTTTTTAGGTACAATAAACAACGATGAAAAGTTGGCCAATTGCTATGCGGCAGCCGATGCTTTTTTAATTCCGTCATTAGAAGATAATTTGCCTTATACCGTAATGGAAAGCCTGGCCTGCGGCACACCCGTTATAGCCTTTACAACGGGCGGTATACCCGATATGGTGCAGCACCAGCACAACGGCTACCTGGCTGCATATCGTTCGGCAGAGAGCTTTACTGATGGCATGGAATGGATAATAAACTATCCAGATAAGGATAAATTACAACAACAGGCGCGGCAAACGGTTATTGATAAATTTGCGGAGGATGTGATAACCGATAAACATATCGCATTATATAATCAAATATTAGGAGGGGCAAATGTTCCAGCCTAAACTGAGTATCATCACCATTGTATATAATAATGCGCGGGATATTGAGCGCACAATGTTATCCGTATTAGATCAAACCTATCCTAATATTGAATACGTGGTTATTGACGGCGGGTCTACCGATGGGACACTGGCTATCATTAAAAAATATGAAAGCCGCATAACGAAATTAGTAAGTGAAAAAGACGAAGGTATTTATGATGCCATGAACAAAGGATTGGCTATTGCCACCGGCGATTATGTTTTATTTATGAACTCGGGTGATGAACTATACAATAAGGATACTGTAACCAGCGTTTTTGCAACTGCGGATAATGCCGATATTTATTACGGCGAAACCGAAATGATAAATGACGCGGGCGAAAACCTGGGCCAGCGCAGGCATAAAGCGCCTGCAAAGCTGACATGGAAAAGCTTTAAATATGGCATGAGCGTAAGCCACCAGGCCATATACATTAAATGGTCATTAACCCAACCTTATGACAGGGAATACCAGCTAAGTGCAGACATCGACTGGATAATCAATGCCATTAAAAAAGCAAAAAAGATTGCCAATGTAAACCAATATGTAGCTAAATACCTGGTGGGAGGGATGTCAAAAAAGAAACACCGGCAAAGTTTAAAGGAACGGTTTGAAATTATGAAGCACCATTATGGACTGGTGCCCACTTTATTTAACCATATTGTAATTGCTTTTAATTTAGGGTGGTATTGGGTGCTGAACAGGCGAACGAACGACTAAGTCACCGGGAGATTTGTCAACTTTTAAAAAGTTGACAAATCTAAACGTACCACATATGGCTTTTGAAATAAAGTCACGAAAAGATTTGACAACTTTTCAAAAGTTGTCAAATCTAAACACACTATAAATGGCTTTTGAAATAGACAGGCAGACAATTAAAGACCTTGATCTTTTTAACGAGGATGGCGTATCTGTCTATTCTTTTTTTAATCATGTAAAAACGCTCGGCGGCAGAAGTAAATTAAAGGAAATGATGGAAACACCAACCTTTGATATTGAAGTATTAGCCTCGCGCCGCGACTCTTTCCAATTTTTTCATGGTAAAAACTTCGCGCTTGATGTCAATAAGAATGATCTTGATTTTATTGAACATTATTTAAATTTTAACCTCGACCCATTAAAGCCTAATGTTTTTGATGCCTTCGTAAAGGGATTAAAATACCAGGTTAGTCCTAATAAGGATTATTATACCATTACGCAGGGTATAGCGGATACGCGGAAACTATTAAAGGTTTTATCGGCTTTTTACCAGGATTTGGAGAAGCAAAATGCCCCGCCATTACCTATAAATGTTATTATAGAAACCCTGGGTCGTTTCTTTGCTAAAAAGGAAATAAAAAAATTTACCCTGTCTGATCTAAAAAAAGAACCGGGTTATTTAGAAACCAGCCATTACGATAATTTATTCAGAAAAACGGAGATTGTTGCTTTAAAAGATGTACTTAAAGCAGTGTATGAGTTAGATGTGTACATAGCGGTTTCAAAAGCCATTGATGATCATGGATTTTGTTTCCCTGAATACGTTGCTTCTAATCAGCCGTATGTTGATATAACCGGTTTACATCATCCATGTATAAAAAATGCGGTAAGGAATGATGTTTTAATACAGCAGGATAAAAATGTTTGCTTTTTAACCGGCGCGAATATGGCGGGTAAATCATCTTATCTGAAAGCGCTCGGGTTAGCGGTTTATTTGGCACATATCGGTTTCCCGGTACCTGCAGGCGCTATGAAAACGAGCGTATTTAAAGGATTGATCACCACGATAAATCTGTCTGATAATATCAGCAGCGGCTATAGCCATTATTTTAGCGAGGTTAAACGGTTGAAAAAGGTTGCTGAAAAAATAGCAGGACAGGATAATTTGTTTATAATTTTCGATGAGCTGTTCAGGGGTACTAATGTTAAAGATGCTTACGACGCATCGTTGGCCACAATTACCGCGCTATCCAAAATAAAGAATAGTGTTTTTTTAATTTCCACCCATATTGTTGAAATTGCTGTTGATCTCAAATCAATCGAAAATATCTCCTTTAAGTACTTCGGTTCAAAAATTGACGACGGCAAGCCCGTGTTTGATTTTAAATTAAAAGATGGCGTTTCATCTGAAACCCTGGGGTATTTTATTTTTAAAAGTGAAGGGATAATAGAAATATTGGAGCGGACTGCAACAGGATAGAACAGATTTGACAACTTTTTAAAAGTTGTCAAATCTAAATTGTTCGCTTTTAAAAAGTTGTCAAATCTAACCGGTTTTTAACCTTTCTTACCCACCTCACCCTTTTTCTTCCTGCTCTCCGCATAGCCTGCACCCCCTAAACCTATCACCAGTAAAATTGAAGCAGCTAAAGAAATATCTTCACCTACGTAATAAGATGCGGGGTGGAAGATAAATTCTATTTTATGGTTACCAACCGGTATTTGGGCGGCACGCAACAAATAATCGGCACGGAAATAAGGTTGTTCCTGCCCGTCTATCAGCATTTTCCAGCCCTTGTTATAATATATTTCAGAAAAAACCGCAATCTGTGTACTGGTTGAACCTGACTGATAAACCATATGGTCGGGGTTATAATGGGTTAGCTTTATAGTAGCATTGGTATCAATAATCAGTTTTTTCTCATCGATCAATTTGCTGTATTGCTTATCAACAATAGCCGTATTTTTAGGGTCGAAGCTGTTTATTGCCTGCATTTCCTGGTCGGCATTATCCGCATATTTTACATTTTTCACAAACCATACATTACCACATGCGGTATTGTTGCGCTGCATACTTACGTTCTGTGTTTTAGGGTCCTGGGTTATAATATATTTAACGTTCAGCATATCCAAAACATCGTGATTAACGCTTTTACTAAACTGGCTTTCTATCAATTCTTCATATCGTTTTAACCGTGCTGCAGAATAGCCACCAATAGATTTAAAAAAGAACGGACTAACGCCATCTTTAAGCAGATCACGGGACAGATCAATAACGCGGAAATCGGGGTCAGTGTCACGGGCGATAAACTGGTCCACCTGGCGCGGTTGCGGCGGGCCGGTCTGCTGTGTATCGGTATAACTATTTTCATTCAAATAGCGTTTGTCAACCTGCCACATATCAAACAAAATAATTAGCAAAAAGGCTACTGATAATGCAGTAGCATTAATTTTTTGCTTGATGAACGCCCAAAGCAAACCAAAGGTTATCACAACAAATATTAATGATCTAAACGCATCTGAGCGTGCTAACGATTCGCGGTCCTGTACAATGGCACCAACAACTGCATTAGCCGCGTTGCCATTTCCACTAAAAGCACGAGTTAACTGGTCAATAATTGCCTGGTGATTACTTGATTTAAACGAAAAGAATATGCCCGGAACAGCCCATAAAATTAAGGTCAGGCCACCAACTATATAAAAAGCCAATAATATCTTTTTAAAGACAATGGTTTTATCTGTCCTATTAATAACTTCCTTAATAGCCAAAAACGCTAATACAGGAAAGCACAAGGATGCGATAACCAATATAGATTCAACTGCCCGGAACTTATTGTACAAAGGGAAGTAGTTAAAAAACAGGTCGGAAACCAACGGGAAGTTTTTACCAAATGAAAGCAGTATAGCCAATATCACTGTACCCAACAGCCACCATTTGATCTTGTCTTTCACAATTATCAAACCAAGCACAAACAGGAAGCAGATGACGGCACCAAAGTACCAGGGGCCTTCAGTAAATGTTTTTTCTCCCCAATAATAGCCGGTTGCAATTGATTGTGCAATTTGGGGTGCCTGCCCGGGATCAACACCGTTATCCGTAAGCGCCTTGGGTATATGCGAGTCATCAATTAACGTTGTAAGGCCACCGCCGCCATAAACATTAGGTACCAGTATGGTAAAAACTTCACCAACACCTTCACTAAATTCATAAGCATAATCTTTTGGCACGCCATTACTTGGTTCTGTAGTATGCTGGGTTAAGTTTGATTGCCCGCGGATAGTTTCCTTACCATACTCGTAAGTGCTCCATAATATAGAAGCATTTACCGCAAGTGCTAATACTGTAGCTGCCCCAAGATAAGCCAGCGACTTCAAAAAGGATGGCATTGCTTTGGTCTTAATAGCGTTATACAGTTCAACCAATACCAGTATAATTATAGACAATAACAGGTAATAGGTCATTTGAATATGATTTGACCTAATCTCTAATGCCAGGAACAGAGCGGTTAACGATGCGCCCGTTAAATAATTACCACGCAGCGTTAATAGTATGCCCGCTATAATAGGCGCAAAAAAAGCAATGGCATAAGCCTGGTTAGTATGGCCCGCCACCATATAAATAATATTGTAGGAGGAGAATGCAACCGCAACCGCGCCGGCCGCTGCCAGCCACGGATTAAGCTTTAATACATTAAATAAAAAGTAAGCGCCGCATAACAATATCAGCAGGATAGCCACGGGATCAGGGAAAACCGCTTTCACGTAACGAAATACTGCTGTTGTGATATTATACGGATAGGAGCCCCATAACTGGAAAGTTGGCATACCGCCCATAAGCTGGTTGGTCCATAGTATAGTAGTGTCCCTGGATCGGTAATCCATGATCTCCTTTTGGGTAGATTCAGCACCTGTAACGTCATTTTGTAAAAATCTTTTTCCCTGGAAAGAAGGGGTCAGGTAAAAAAAGCATATCCCGAAGAAAATTGCAATTATGGCAAAATGAATGCCATTGCGCTTGAACCAGTTAGTCATTATGATTGTCGATTGGGTAATATAATGTTCAAAAATAGAAAAATATGTGAGAGATTAGTGATTAGAGGTTAGAGATTAGTAGGTTGGTGTGAAAATAACGGATATTTTTTAAAGTGTATCAGTTAACATAGTCAACCAATCACCAAATCAACTTAAAACTCAACAAGTCTGCCCCATTGCCATAAATGTGATAAACAGGGCTATCAATACAACCAGACTGAGAATATAGGCTATAATGGTTATCTTATTATATTCTTCGCGGTACCTGCGGATATCAAAAAAATTATAAACAGCCAATCCTGCTATGATTACCCAAAAAAACCAGTTGACTTGTTTGCACGTAGTAAATAAGGAAGTGCCTACCAGCACAACTACATAATTGGCAATGATAAGAAGAATTGATTTAGGCGTATTGTTATGATTTCGCCTGCGCTTATATAATTCTCCAGGTACCATGAAAAATTAAATTATTTTATCTCTTCGTAATCTACAAATTCCCCTTCGGAATCTGGTACCGTGTGTTTTTTACCTTTAGGGATAAAATCAACCTTAACACCCTCGGTTTTATTGGTGGTTTGCCTGTAATTTTGTTGCTGCCCCTGCTGGGCTTTATTAACTACGTTTTGAAAGATCATTGGTAGTACCAAACGTATTATGCTCCGTATTATATATATTGCCAAAATTGCAATGAATATAAAATCTAAAAACTCACCCATTTTATTAAAATTAAGCCTGCAAATATAATAACATAACGACAAAAATGTTTGGTTATGCCATTAAGTTGTTTTTTGACATCGCTTTGATAGGCTTTGTTACATCGCCGTTTAATTTGAAAGTCAAATTTTGAACGGCAGTATTTATTAAATGCCTGCAAATACTGTTTTAAGGCTAAGTTCGAAGCCTGGAAGTATGTTGGTGGTAATAATATCACCAATGGTCATTAATTTTGATGGCTGATATTTACTCTCAACTAAAGTGTATTTTAAAAAAGTCTCATCTTGCGGAGATATAATCCAATACTCTTTAACCCCGTGCTCTTCATAAACTTCGTACTTGTTTCGTAATTCCTTTTGGTTATTACCCGGTGAAAGTATTTCTACAACAATATCGGGAGCGCCGATACATCCACCCTTATCCAATTTTGAAAGATCACATATCACACATATGTCGGGCTGTAAAACAGTATATATTTTTTTATTTGAATTGCCGTCTGTTTTTCGCGGAAACCTTACGTCAAACGGGGCTACATATACTTTGCAAGGCTTTCCTTTTAAATAATTATATATTTCATTCGAAACAATAACCGAAATATCCTGGTGATATAAATTAGGCCCTGGAGACATCTTAAATATTTTACCCTTTATCAGCTCCAGCCTGTCTTCAAATGTCCATTGAAGATAATCGGCGTAGCTATAGGTTTTGGAAAGATCAAGATCTGAAAATTGCATACATTACATTTTATAATCAAAATTAACAATTCAATTTGATAATTTGAAGATGAGAGAATTTGAAAATTATTGGATCATTTTTCAAATCTTCAAATTACCACATTTTCAAATTAAAACTTCTCCTCCATCATCTTCTCCAGCGCGAACATTTCATCGCGCAATTTGGCGGCTAATAAAAAGTCCATGTTTTTTGCTGCAGCTAACATATCTTTTTTTGTATTTTCTATTGATTTTTTCAGATCAGGTTTGGTCATGTATTGTACGATAGGGTCGGCAGCCAGCGTCATCGTATCCATTTCTACATACGCCTTTTGCACGCCGCCTTTAAAGTCGACCACGGATGTTTGCTCCATGATCTCTTCCCTGGTTTTACCTACGGTTGTGGGTGTAATACCATGTTCCAGGTTATATTTTATCTGTATTTCGCGGCGGCGGTTGGTTTCGTCCATCGTGATTTGCATCGAGTCGGTAATTTTATCGGCATACATAATTACCCGGCCACGGTCATTTCGCGCGGCGCGGCCTATGGTTTGTATCAATGAACGTTCTGAACGTAAAAAACCTTCCTTATCCGCATCTAAAATAGCCACCAATGATACTTCCGGCAGATCCAAACCCTCACGCAATAAATTGATACCTATCAGCACATCAAACTCGCCTAAACGCAGCCCTCTTAGTATTTCTACCCGTTGCAGGGTCTTAACTTCCGAGTGGATGTAACGGCATTTAATTCCCAGCCTGTCCATGTACTTCGCTAACTCTTCAGCCATGCGCTTGGTGAGGGTGGTTACCAGCACACGGTCGCCCATTTTAACGGTTTTATCTACCTCATCCAGCAGGTCATCCACCTGGTTAATAACCGGGCGCACATCAATTACCGGGTCAAGCAATCCTGTCGGGCGTATAACCTGCTCCACCACTACACCACCCGATTTTTCCAGTTCAAAATCCGCAGGCGTTGCGCTTACATAAATAGTTTGCGGTGCCAAACGCTCAAACTCCTGGAAGTTTAACGGGCGGTTATCCATTGCCGCTGGTAAACGGAAACCATAATCAACCAATGATATTTTACGCGACCTGTCGCCGCCGTACATGGCGCGTATTTGGGGCACGGTTACGTGACTCTCATCTATCACCATCAAATAATCATCCGGGAAGTAATCCAATAAACAGAATGGCCGCATTCCCGGCGCGCGGCCATCAAAAAAGCGGGAGTAATTTTCAATGCCCGAGCAATAGCCCAGTTCGCGTATCATTTCCAGGTCGTAGTTAACCCTTTCTTCCAACCGTTTGGCTTCCAAAAAGCGACCGTCATCGATAAACTGCTTTTTACGGGTTTCCAGTTCTTCCTGTATGGCCCAGATGGATTGGGTAAAGCGCTCGCGCGGGGCCACGTATAAATTGGCAGGATAAACCACCATATGGGTCATTTTTTCTAAGGTTTTCCCGGTAGTAACATCAAAGGTGCTTAACTCCTCAATATCATCGCCAAAAAACGAGATACGGTAGGCATGATCCATATAGGCCGGAAAAATATCCACCACATCGCCTTTCACCCGGAAAGTACCGCGTTTAAAATCTGCCGTGGTACGTCCGTATAATATCTCTACCAAACGATGCAAAAAAGCATTCCGGCTGATGCGTGTCCCAACCGCGAACTTAAAAACAGAATTGGCAAAATCTTCCGGGTTGCCCATACCATAAATGCAGGATATGGACGATACCACAATAACATCCCGCCTGCCGCTCATTAATGCCGAGGTGGTGCGCAGGCGCAATTTCTCGATCTCCTCATTTATTTGCAGGTCTTTTTCAATATAGGTATTGGTGGTGGGTATAAATGCTTCGGGCTGGTAATAATCGTAGTAAGATACAAAGTAGTTCACCGCGTTCTCCGGGAAAAACTGCTTGAACTCGCCGTATAATTGGGCGGCCAGTGTTTTATTATGACTAAGCACCAGCGTAGGCTTTTGCGTTTGCTGGATAACATTGGCAATAGTAAACGTTTTGCCCGAGCCGGTAACGCCCAGCAGGGTTTGAAACGGATCGCCGTTGTTAACGCCTTCAACCAGTTGGCGTATGGCTTCGGGCTGGTCGCCGGTGGGGGAATATTGGGAAGTTAAGTTAAAATCCATTTATAATTACAAAGGTAGTGATTAGTTAATTAGAGGTTAGAGATTAGGATAACGATTTTGGATTTGGGATGTTCGGATTGATTTTGGGCAAAGGTGGTGGTTGGGAGTGACAGCGGTATGTCAGGAGGGATTTTTACTATTGATGAATAACTGTTACTTTTATTGCATGAGAATATTTTTATTAGCCATATTATCACTTTTCTGCTTAACAATTCAAGCTCAAACGCATAAAGCTTTTATCGGTAAAGATGGCTCGGTTGTAGATTCGTCAAAAGCAACATCATATATCATATATAACAAGGTTTCTGATACAATTTGGGTAGCGAAGCAATACGGAATGAATGGTGTGATAATAACTGTGGGCACTTATAAAGATGCTAATTTAGGTTTGCCGAATGGAAGATTTTTTTATTACCACGAAGGAGATTTAATATGGGAAAACGAACATAAGATTGGTCACGTTGATGCAAAAGCATATGACACTTCAAATTATATTACGAAAACTGGCGCGTTTTCCAACGGTAAACGCACTGGCAAATGGATAATGTTAAATCGTAATGGGGGGCGAATTAGGTTGGACACTTATTTAAACGATGAACAAAATGGAGTGACAGAGCTTTATGCCGCCTATAGCGATACTACGGTTATAATGCGCGGCAATTATGTTAAAAATTTAAAGGAAGGTTATTGGGATTCATATAATTCGCCGGTTAACATAACCTCTTCAGAATTATATGAACGGGGAAAACATATAAAAGCCTACACATCCTATTTAACTTTTGGTAGTCCAGGTCTGCCGGATAAATATATCGACTATCTTAAAGATAATCTTGGTAAAATATTAACTAATGATATTACAGCAAAATATAATGTTGCGGCTACTGTTACTAAAAATGGGAAACTCATGGACCCTGTAATAGTTGGTTTCGATTCTGAAACGCTGAAAATGAAAGATCAGATAGTAAAAATAATTTCAAAGTGTACATTGCTGTGGAAACCTACTTACGATACGAAGCTTAAACAAATTATAGATGAAAACGTAATATTTTCTATAGTTATTAAAGATGGACAGGTGGAAAGTTGTTACATAAACTCTTCAACAGTCGAAGCAAATTAGAAATACACCCACGTCTTCTTGACCCTAACGTAGTATTTGCAAATTAAAGAATTAAAATTTATCCATGAATCCTGAGTATAACTCTGACCAAAACGGGCATCTTTGGGATAATCTGAATGAAGATGAAAGGAAAGAGCTATTAATTGCTTATGACGAAAGCTTTAATCGCAATAATCAGTTAACTCATGAACAAGTTAAATTGCAACATATAGAATTGTTAAAACCATAAACTTCGATCGCCTAATATTTATGGTGTTAAAATGTATAATTCGCAACACCTCATTCCCCCAAATACTTCCCATTCTCAAAGCCATATACCGCTACCCCGCTTCGTTGCTGGTCTGTATTTCCGCCATAAACAAGGTTGGACGTTGATTGCGGGTCTAATTCCTTATAATAATGCAGGGTTTTAAAAAAATCAGGGTGTATGGTTTGCGACATCTTTATTTCATAAGCATTTCTTTCCAGCCCTCTATCAATAATTAAATCTACCTCGCGTTGTAAAGTGTCGCGCCAAAAGTAGCATTGTAAGCGCTCGCCCCTGTTAAACCCATCTTTTAAAAACTCATTGATCACTAAATTTTCAAATAATGCGCCCTGAGCAAAATGGATTGAAATATCAGATGCTTTTCTCATACCTAATAAATACGCAGCAAGTCCGGTATCATAAAAATACAGCTTAGGGGTTTTAATTAACCGTTTATTAAAGTTTTTATAGTAAGGTTGCAAACGAAAGACAATAAAAGAAGCCTCCAGCACAGAGATCCATGACTCAATTGTTTTGTTGGATAACCCTAACTCATTTGCCAGGTTATTTTGATTAAGTAATTGACCAATCCGTCCGGCCAATAACTGAATGAATTTTTGAAAAGTTGCCAGGTCGTGTACGTTAAGCAATTGTCGTACATCACGTTCAATATAGGTTTGCAGGTAATTAGGATAAAAGTCAAATGGCGCTATTTGCTGCTCATAAATACGGGGGTAGCCGCCATTATACAAATATTCCATCCAATTATTTGGCTTATAAACCGACGTGTTTAATTCAGCAAATGAAAAAGGTAATAAGGTCAATAAAGCCACCCTGCCCGCCAGCGATTGGGCAATATGATGAGATAATAAAAAATTTTGTGATCCCGTGAGTAGGTATTCGCCATTCATTTTGCGCTGATCGGTTACTGCCTGTAAGTACGAAAATAATTCGGGTACGTATTGTACTTCATCAATAATTACCCCATCCCTGTAAGTATTCAAAAATCCTTTTGGATCTTCCCTGGCAAACTGGCGCTCATCCGGGATTTCCAGGTTTACATAAGTATAATCCGGACAAATAGCCTGTGAAAAGGTAGTTTTACCCGATTGCCTGGGCCCCGTCACGGCTACAATCGGAAATTTTGATAAGAGCTGTTTTGCCTTATCGGTTAGCTGTCTGTTTACCATTGTGCAATTTAGGAATTTAATTCCTAAATTGCACAATTAATTTAAACTTCCCTTAATTTAACTTCAAAATTAGCCCCTGAATAACTTAATTTTGCCCACTAATAAATCCGAAATTGAACATCCGAAACGGCGAAGCCCTCTTGAGCACCTTGAAAAAACAAACATTCGCGGAAAATCCGAAATATCGACACATCTTCTTCGACCTCGACCATACCATCTGGGATTTTGATAAAAACGCCGAGGAGGCCTTGCAGGAGCTTTATATTATTCATCAACTGGAAAACATCGGCTTAACTTCTGCCGATGCGTTCATAGAAACTTATACCCATAACAACCATCGCCTTTGGGCGGAATATCATTTGGGTAAAATAACAAAAGATGAATTGCGCGAAGCTCGTTTTAAACAAACGTTTTTAGATTTGGGCGTACACCCTGATGTGATACCTGTCGGCTTTGAGGATGCCTATGTGCAGCTATGCCCGACAAAAAACAACCTGTTCCCCCATGCGCATGAAACTTTGGAATATTTGAGCGCTAAGTATCCTTTATATTTAATATCCAACGGTTTTAAGGAATCGTCAGAAATTAAGATAGGCAATACAGGTATAGGTAAATATTTTCAGCACGTTATCATATCCGAAGTTGTCGGCGTTAATAAGCCTGATAAGGCTATTTTCCAACACGCGCTTGATTTGGCCGGGGCAACAAAAGAAGAAAGCCTGATGATAGGCGATAGCCTGGAGGCCGATGTTTACGGCGCGTTAAACTTTGGTATGGATGCTATTTACTTTAATCCGTTTAATGCTAAAAAACCGGATGATGTGCCATTGCAGATTAGCAGCTTAAAAGAGTTAACCTTACTGTTATGAACACAGCCCGGCCTGACTTAGAAGCTTTTAAAATTTCGAAAGCTTTTTTGAACAGTTTTAATTTATCCTCATTCATACCAAACAGCATTTAAAACAGTTAAATTGCATAGAAAATAAATTTGCAGGGAAATGAAACCTTTCAGATTTAATATAGTCTTAACATTAAGATAAATTGATTATCCGACATTTGTAAAAACTGTTTATCATGCATTTGCATTTTGAGTACGCATATATGGTTATAGTAGGATTGCTGCTGCTGGTTGGCGCATTTTACATAAGCCCTTATGAACTAAAAGTTAATGAAGACGAAGACGACGAATAATCGTTTGTTGAACTCTACCCACTACCCTATAACCGGTATTACTTACCGGGCGGCATTTTATCCCCCCAATATTTAATGGCAAAGCGCGAAGTTGATATCGTAATTATATCCGATGTGCATTTAGGTACCTATGGCTGCCATGCAAAAGAACTGCTGAAATATTTAAAAAGCGTAAAGCCTAAAATACTCATCCTTAACGGCGATATTATTGATATATGGCAGTTTAGCAAATCGTACTGGCCAGAGGCGCATATGAAAGTGGTACGCCGCATTTTAAAATTTGTTACCGAGGGCATACCTGTTTATTATTTGACCGGAAATCATGATGAAATGCTGCGCAAGTTTGCCGATTTTAACCTGGGCTCGTTCCAGCTAATGAACAAAGTGGTGCTGAATATCGATGGTAAAAAAGCCTGGATATTTCATGGCGATGTGTTTGATATTACCATGCAGCATTCTAAATGGCTGGCAAAACTGGGTGCGGTGGGTTATGATACCCTGATATGGTTAAACAGTATTACCAACTGGTTTTTAACAGCGATGGGCAGGCAAAAGATGAGCTTTTCGCAAAAAGTAAAGGCGCAATTTAAAGAAGCTGTTAAGTTCATTAACCAGTTTGAACAAACCGCCGCCGACCTGGCCGTAGCTAAAGATTACCAGTATGTAATATGCGGTCATATTCACCATGCCGAAATACGGGAAATTGCCGCTACTGATAATCCCGGTAAGGTATTGTATCTAAATTCGGGCGATTGGGTGGAGAGCCTTACCGCGCTGGAGTATCACAATGGCAAATGGGAGATATTCAAATATAACCCCGATAATTTTAAAAGCGATGCCGACGAGGATGATAAAACAGATGCCGAAGATTTGAACGCTATGCTGGATGTAAATTTGCTATTAGAGCGGTTTAAAGAAGAAGCGCATTAAAAAACAAGCTGAATTTTAGCCGTTAAATTGCCGCAGGTGATGGTCGGCATGTTTGTAGGCCATGTAACCAATTTGCTCTTTTGTCATTTTTCCGAAAAAGGGATGTATAAAGTCATGATTTGAAAAATGTTCCTCTTCCTTTATCAATGCTATCCATTGGGCTTTTTGGGCAGTTATATCTCCGTTCCCGGTTATTTTAAGCTCGGGTAATGTCGGTGTGCTGTGGCTCAGGGGGCTGTCATCTTTCAATACTTTTTTCAACGCCATTTTACCAAACAACCTGCCGATAAATGCTTGTTTGTACTTTACATTACTTACGATCATTTCCTCCCAAAGGGTGCAATGTTTCAGCATTTGGTAAACGTTCATCTTACCCCATTGGGCAGTGCTGCTTTCGTCAAGCTTGTTTATCCTGTTTATCACTTCGGCGCGTGTAGCTTCGTCAAATATGGTTTTCATGCATTAATGAGATTTGTCATTCAAAATAATTTTGTGGGATTGATAGTACCTATTTCACCGTTATCTTCTGCACAGCACTCCCCACATTCCCCTCCATATTACTCCCCTCTGTAGTAACGGTATAAGTTGCGGGCTGCCCTGCCGCATAAAAAGTCACCGTCGCTTTGCCGTCTTTATCTGTGATTATATTAGGCTCCCAATGAATAGTAGTACGCTGGTCAGATGCTGCCACCGCAGCATTTTTAACTGGATATGCCGGGCGGTAAAATTGTTTTGGCTGGATAGTAAGAACGGTCTTATATACAACATCAGCCGAGGTTTTCTTTTTAAACGGGCTTTGGCCGTCACGTGTAGTGATCTCGATAAAAGGTACCGGAAAAATTAAGTGGGCTATCTGCCACGCAGGTAAAAGACCCATTTCATAAGCTGACGTATACCCGGTTGACATAACTTCTATTCCTTTAATATCTTCTGATGTATAAGAGTTTAATACGTCAGGTATACCACTCGAGGCGAGTACGCCATTAAATACAAATCCTCCAGCAGGTTGCCCTGTTCCATTACCACCTGTTAGTGGCTCGGTATTAATAAAATAACCACGGGGGGTTACCCTAAAACCCTTTACCTGTTTTTCCAGCAGTTCCAGCAAGGTTATTTTGCCTGTTTTTGCAATATCATGTTCATCAATTACCTGGTCGGCATTACCGGGGCCGTTCAGGTTATGTGAACCGGGGATAACTTTCTTTTCCTTTATCTCTACCTCGTTCAGCAATTTCCCGTTAACCCCCATCAGTTTGTCCAGCTTTTCCGCGTCCCTGATGATAGTATCCGCTATTTTGAGCTTTATGGTATCCACATTAACGTACCAGGGTAATTGCAACCTGTTCTTTGAAAACGAAGGCCATTCCGGCCAGTACCCATAAAAATCTATTCCGTAAGTAGATGAATTACCGGCTGCATTTCTTGCCTTTATAAAAACAACCGGCGATTCAATTTGCAAAAGGCCTTTAAAAGCAAAATTCCCTTTACTGTCTGTTTTGGTATCCATGCTATCAGGCGGTATTTTTAACCGCAATTGTACCTTTGCATTTTTAACCGGGTCGTTAAATAGGTTGGTAACCTTCCCGCTGATGGAAATATCCTGCTGGGCGGCAAAATGAAGCTTCTTTTCAGGCTTAACCAGGTCTTTCCAGTCAAACCCCGTCCAGCCCTGCGTAAGCAACAGATCATCTAATGCCTTTTCATGCCCGGCGAAATAATAATTGGGTCCTTCAATGTTTCCTTTCAAGTCGGCTGTTAACAGGATGCCGGCCACCATATTTGGGTTGCCGGTGTTATTGTTCAATTGCGGTTCATTGGTAACGCTCATAGAAAAAGCCCCTTGCACGGGGTTACCTTCGCCATCTTTTACCTGCAAATGCAAAGCGATGCTATCCTGAGGGGTGTAGTAAGGCTGATCAGCGGTAACGCTTATTTGCAGGTTATCGTGATGGTCAATGTAAATTATCCGTTCGTTTAAGGTGGTCAATTGTTCATTAAGTAAAGTAAACCTGACTATGCCGCTTGCAAAAGCGCTTTTTGGCGCTTTTAAAGTTTGGGTATTATTATTCAATTTTACCCTTGCCGCGAAGCATACCAATCCCTTCGACTGGCCAACGATGATATACTTGCCGTTTAACCCCGGGGTAGCGGTTATCTTTACGGTGACCGAATCGCTTTGCCCGTTGTTGACCACATTCAATACCGTCCCCGCTGCTTTTATTTCCGGCAGGGGATATTCCTTTTTACTGCCATCGGGCAGGTTGACAACAGCTTTATAATTGAGATTTGCCTGTGGCATAAAGGCAAAGCTGCCCATGCCTTTGTGGGCGGATGTAAAGGATGCTACAACCTCATTTGTACCGGCATTGATGATATTGCCGGATATGTTCGTGCTGTTGCCATCCTCGCCAATGGCTTTGAAACCAACGATACTGTTTATGCCTGCAACTAAATAACCGCTTTCAGGCATAAACTGCACATCGGTTTTTTCAGGCCGGTTATAAATAACCGGGAATTTGTAAACCGGGGCATCATCATCATATGAACCCTTATGCAAAGTAGCATATACAGGCTCGGGCTTATTACGTACGGTAACAGCCAGGTCAAGCTCGCCGTTTAACGAGGTAACCTGCGGTTTGTCGCGCCTTAATATGGCTTCGTCCTGCCTTACGCCAAGCAATACCTGCTGATTAACCACCGGCTTTTTATCGGTGCCTGTTAATTGCAAATGGAGTTGCGCGGTATTGTCCTTTACTGCCGAATTAAAATTTATCAGCCATTTATCTTTGGTAATATCACTAACAAAGAACTGTTTTTTAAAAACCAAACTCTCATCAAAATTGCGCATCCACCGGGTATAAGCCCTTATGGTATAACCGTCTTCCGGAAAATCCAGCCCGTTTAACGCGATACTTCCGGATGCTAAACCATTTGTTAGCAGTATTTCCCGGCGAAGCCGCACGATGTTATTTTCATCACTGATCTCGATATAAGCGACATTACTTGTTGCCGATGCATGAAGCGTGAAAGCATTCAATAAATAAGCTTTGAACCATAAAGTATCGTTCAGGCCGTATGTGTTTTTATCTAATTGCAGGTATAGTTTTTCGGGCTGCACAAGTTGCTGGTGTTTCCTGGCTGCGGTAATTAGGCTGGATAAATTGCCATCGTAGGTTTGGGCCTTGCAGGCGATGCTTAACGCAAGGATTAATAATAACAGGAAATACTTTCTTGTCATTGATTTATAATTGGTTTTCAAATATAAAAAAATTGTACAATAACAACTACTATTTTAGGGAGTGCAATTTTAATTGTCGCTTCGGTATCAAACGTTCCTAACGGAACGTGGAAATAACTTTTCATTGTTCTGCCAACCAAACGTCCTTACAGGACGACACTGGTTTGTTTTCGGTTCCCGTCACCGCAGGGTCTCTCGATAGAGGGCCCTGCGAACCGAATGCCGGCTGACAGAAAGCCGGCGATAGGAAAGGCACGGTCATGCTTTCGTTAATACGTGACCTGTACTCAATGTGCCAATGTCCGCCGATATTATCCACGCCATAAGCATATCCTGCGCAGGGTCCTCTATCGAGAGACCCTGCGGTGACGGGAATGTCCGCAGGTATTTCCACATCATAAGCATATCCTGCGCAGGGTCCTCTGTTGAGAGATCCTGCGGTGACGGGAAAAACTAATATTTCAGTTAGTTTATCTCTTAACCTTTCTGCGCTTTGTTTGTTAACTTGCAGCGCATTATTAAATGAAGATACTTTACGCTATACAAGGTACGGGAAATGGCCATATCAGCCGTGCAAGGGAGATAGTGCCCCTGCTGCAACAATATGGCGAGCTCGACCTGCTGGTGAGCGGCACCGAAGCCGAAGTTAGCTTGTCGCAACCGCTAAAATACAGGTTTCACGGTGTTAGCTTTGTGTTTGGCACCAATGGCGGCGTTGATAAATGGGCCACTTTTAAAATCATGAACCTTTGGCAGTTTTGGAAAGATATGCGCAGCCTGCCGCTCAAACAATATGATTTGATAATTAATGATTTTGAGCCGGTTAGTGCCTGGGCCTGCAAATTGAAAAAAATACCGTCGGTATCATTAAGTCACCAATGCGCTTTTGTTTCGCCTAAAACTCCGCGCCCTGCTAAATGGAACTATGGCGATTGGTTTTTGAAATATTATTCGCCTACAACTCATCATATAGGTTTTCATTTTGAAAAATATGACGATTTTATCCATACCCCGGTTATCCGCAGCGAGATAAGGAATTTACAAACGACCAACCTGGGCCATTACACGGTTTATTTACCGGCGTATGATGATAAAATATTAGTCAATTACTTAAGCAGGGTTGCTGGCGTGCAATGGCAAATTTTTTCAAAGCGGCAAAAAACACCGTATCAAAGCGAAAATGTTCATATATTCCCGGTAAATAATGAGGCTTTTAATACAAGCCTGGCCAGTTGCGGGGGGCTGCTTACCGGCGGCGGTTTTGAAGGACCGGCGGAAGCCTTGTTTTTACAAAAGAAGGTGCTAATGATACCCATGAAAGGACAATATGAGCAGCAATGTAATGCGCTGGCCGCATCACAACTGGGTGTGCCTGTTGTTGAAGCTATTGATGAGAATTTTCTATCGCATTTGAATAAATGGATAAATGACCCTACAAAAATACAGGTAAACTTCCCTGATGAAACAGCGCAAATTGTGCATGATATGGTAACTAAATATGCAAAACAGGGTACATTTTAGTGTTCGGGGTTTTTCTGCTAATATTGCCGCTGCAAACAGGCCATCATGATCAATATATTCAGGACATATAACCCGTTTAACTTTGTATGGCTGGCCATTATATTGGTACTGTTGCGGATGGGTTATGTATATAATGCACCGGCTAAGATCGAATTTAGCTTAATTGAGCCGTTTGCCCGTTTATTGTTACCCGGTGTTTATGAGCATACGTTATCATCGGCTAATGATGTTTTTTTGGCCGGTACGCTGGTGTTCATACAGGCTATTTTGTTTAATCATTTATGCAACTACTATAATTTATTGGGTAAACCCAGCTTTTTGCCGGCTTTAATGTATGTTGTGGCTTCGGGTTTATTTACGCCGTTCCTGGTATTAAGTTCACCATTAGTATGTAACTTCCTGGTTATTGCCATGTTATTTAAGTTATTGAGCTTATATAAGGGCAGCGATGCCCAGTCAACTTCGTACGACCTGGGGATGATAGTAGCCGTTGGGTCATTGATATACCTGCCGTTTATTTATTTTTTCCTTATCATCTGGATATCCCTGGTGATTTTTAAACCTTTTAACTGGCGCGAATGGGTAGCAGGAATAATGGGATATGCCACTATATTTTTCTTTTTGGCGGTATTTTACTACCTCGATAACCGGCTTGATCAGTTTTACCTGATATGGCTGCCATTAACCACCAGGTTTCCAGACCGTATCAATATAAATTATTATGACTACCTGGTACTTATACCTGTAATTATAATATTTGCATTGTGCCTGGTTAAAGTGAGGCAGAATTTTTTCAGAAGCTACGTGCAGATCCGTAAATCGTTCCAACTGCTGTTTGTGGTTTTTTTAGTAGCCGGGCTTTCATTTTATGTAAAGGAACAATTTCATTTAAATCATTTTTTACTGTGTGCCATTCCGGCGGCGGTATTCTTTTCTTACTATTTTTTATATGCCACAACAAGGTGGTTTTATGAATCCTTGTTTTTTTTACTGGTTATAAGCATTGTTTATTTCCAGTTTAACACTTTTTAACTTTTACATTCGTTCAAATTTGAGCGGTTATATTAGTTTTGTACGATGAAATTTGGCGTAGTTATATTCCCGGGTTCCAATTGTGATGAAGACATCATTCACGTATTAGAAAAAATAATGGGCCAGCAGGTGGCCCGCCTGTGGCATAAAGATCATTCCCTGCAAGGATGCGATTTTATTGTACTGCCTGGCGGCTTCTCGTTTGGCGATTATTTGCGGTCGGGCGCGATAGCCCGTTTTTCACCTATTATGCAGGAAGTGATACAATTTGCTGCAAAAGGCGGTTATGTAATGGGGATATGCAACGGTTTCCAGATATTAACAGAAGCAGGCCTGTTACCGGGTGCATTGTTGCATAATGAGCATCGTAAGTTTATTTGCCGCAATATTTATATGCGGCCCCAAACCGCCAACTCATTAATTACCAGGCAGATTGACGGACAAAGGGCGTTAAAAATACCAATAGCGCATGGCGAAGGTAATTATTTTGCCGAGGCCGGTGTTTTAAAGGCAATAAATGATAATGACCAGGTATTATTCAGATATTGTGATGAGGCCGGTAATATTACAAAAGGAGCAAATCCAAACGGATCAATAGAAAATATAGCCGGCATTTGTAATTTGGGCCGCAATGTGTTTGGCTTTATGCCGCATCCTGAACGTGCCGCTGATACTTTACTGGCGAATGAAGACGGGCTGGCCATTTTTGAATCTATATTACCATTGGTTAAAGCCTGATGGCCAACTTAGTTATCGATATAGGCAATACGTTTACAAAAATTGCCGTGTTTGATACGGACGAATTATTATATACAGAACATTATAAAACTGTTACTATCGATATACTGAACAATTTTTTAAGTAATTATCCTATAAATAAGGCTATAATATCATCAGTTAAAAAGGATAGTGAAGAATGGCAGGCCGTATTAAATGAAAAAACGCAATTAACCAATTTTAATGCCGGAATGACCACAGGTATCCATAACCATTACTTAACCCCACAAACGCTCGGACTTGACCGTTTAGCGGCTGTAACCGGCGCTAAGCATTTATATCCGGGTAAAAACAATCTTATAATTGATGGCGGCACCTGCATAACCTATGATTATGTTGACAGCACCGGAAATTATTTTGGCGGCAGTATATCGCCGGGTCTGGCTATGCGTTATAATGCTTTAAATTATTATACTGCAAGTTTACCGTTAGCAGAAACAGATGAGAGGTTTAATAATAATTATGGAAATAGTACGCTAACCTCCATTCAATCAGGCGTGCAGAACGGAATTAAATATGAATTGACCGGGTTTATTGAGCGTTATATAAATGAAGGGCAGCAACTGAATATTATACTAACCGGCGGTGACAGTATTTTTTTTGATACGCTGTTAAAAAATAGCATCTTTGCCCCCTATATAAAAATTGAGCCCAACCTGGTTCTAAAAGGATTAAACGCAGCTATACAAAAGCATAATGATTAGATATACGAAGATTTTTATTACAATTTTACTTGCTTTTATAGCATTTGGTGCCCAATCACAATCAACGGCAACTTCAAGTTCGCCATATTCAAGGTATGGGCTGGGCGATATCAGCAATACAGGTATAATGCCGCAAAATATAGCTATGGGCGGTATTGGTACAGCAATCAACAATGTAGGCTGGCTTAGTAACGCCAACCCGTTAAATCCTGCCTCATACGGTTTTATAAATTTAACTACCATTGATATTGGTATCTATAGCAGTGCTTTAATTTTGCAGCAAACAGGCCAGTCCACTCAGGCTAATGAAAATTTCAGGTTGAGCCATATTGCATTTGGTATCCCTGTAACCCACAATTCGGCATTGAGCTTTGGCTTACAGCCATACAGCCAGTTGGGGTATAATTATAAGCAAAATTTGCCCAGGGGTTTTGGAACATCATCTCCGGCAGATACAAATTCTACAAATTATGTTTACCAGGGCGAAGGCGGCTTATCAAAAGCCTATATTGGTTATGGTATTACCATACTCAAACATTTATCCATAGGAGCCAATGTATCCTATATATTTGGTGATCTGAAACAATCCCAGTCCACGGAAATACCAGGATTATTTGGTACTTTAAATTCAACAACCGAGGAAGATAACACTATAGGCGGCTTTAATTATGATTACGGTGTGCAGTATGCCTTTGATTTAACATCAACAAAACATTTAACCTTAGGGTATTCCGCTTCGGTCGGTTCGAAGCTTAATACGCAGAGTAGCTATATCGTTAGTCAGTTTACGTTTGATTCCAACGGCGTTGCAAACTTAGCAGCCGATTCAGTGATAAATCAGCAGGGGGTATTGGGCAAGGTACAGTTACCCCGGATAAATCATTATGGTATATCCTACGTGGAAGATGGTAAGTTTTTGGTAGGTGCCGACCTCACAACCGGAAACTGGTCTAATCTTACTATAGATGGTGTAAACCAGGGCTTATTAAATAGCAAAACTTTTAATATTGGCGGCCAATACACACCTGATATAAATGCAATTAATAGTTATTGGTCAAAGGTTGATTATCGCCTGGGGGGTATGTATGATCAAAGCTATATGAATGTGGCTAACCCTACTGGTGGAGGCTCTACCAATATTAAGTCATATGCCCTTACTTTCGGCCTTGGTATGCCGCTGAGGCCAAGTTTCACCAACAGTTTTTACAAAATAAATGTAGCTGTAGAAGTGGGCCAACGCGGTACATTAGCTAACGGTTTGGTTAAAGAAGACTATTTTAATCTTCACCTTGGCTTTTTGCTTAATGACAAGTGGTTCCTGCGGCGTAAACTTGATTAACAATATGTATAGTAGTGCAAAACAAGGTTTATTGTTGATAGCACTGCTTACAGGCATGTTGCTGAACAGCGCGTGCGAAAATGACCTGAACAAAATAAAGGAAATATCCGCGCAGCAATTAACCAGCGCAATTGACAGCACAACCAATATTGATATTATCTACAGCGACTCGGCGCGGGTTAAACTGCACATGACAGCGCCCCTGTTGTTACAGCATGAGGACATCAAGCACCCTGAAAACGCTTATGAAGAGATGCCACATGGGGTTAGGATCGTTTTTTATGATACCACGCGCAAGGAATCGGGAACTATTGTCGCCGACTCAGCCATTAGTCATACTGTTATTCATACTGTGTCAAAGATCATTGAATTTCATAAAAACGTGGTAGCCACAAACCCGGCGGGCGATACCTATAAATCAGACGAACTGATTTGGGACCAGGTAAAAAAAACCATCTATTCAAATAAATGGGTACAGATAACGCGTAAAGCAGGCGATACATTTGGCGGCATTCCTTTTACTGATAATGAAAAGCTGGACCACCCGGTCTTTGGGTCTTCAAACGGTTTATTCCATGTGGCTGATACGACTATGAATTAGGCTGTTTTTGATGTAAAATTTTGTATTATATAATTTTAGTAAAAATTGTATCTTGCGCCCTCTTTTTAATACATAAAATTATTATATAAAACTATATGGGTATAATGGGTTATTTGCGGGAGCGCATGGGCAAAATTGTCGCCATTGTGATCGGGCTTTCGCTTTTTGCTTTTATCGCGAGTGAGGCTGTGCGGTCTGGCGGTTCTTTTTTTAGGGACGACAATAATGAATTAGGGAATGTAGGCGGCGAAAAAATTGCCTATGATGAGTTTAACAAGGAAGTTGAGCAAAACTCGGCACAGTTTAAGCAGCAATCAGGGCAAAATAATCTTTCGCCGCAGATACTGAATTATGTACAGGAAAATACATGGAACCAGTATATGAACCGCCTTATAATAAATAAGGAAGTTGATAAACTTGGGTTAACAGTTAGCCCTGATGAAACACAGGCAATGACAGTAGGTAACAACCCCGACCAACAGGTTATACAGGCATTTACAAATCCAAAAACAGGCAAGTTTGACAGGAACAGCCTCATTAATGCGCAACAAGCTATTAAACAAATGAAGGATGGAGACCCTGAAAAGCAACGGTGGGTTGATTTTATTAACTCGTTGATCCAGGGCAAAGTAGGCGAAAAATATATGGCATTGGTTACCAATGGCTTATATGTTAATTCGTTAGAAGCTAAAGATAATTATGAAGCTAAAAACCGGCTGGTTAATTTTAAGTATACCTTGCTTGACTATGCTTCTATACCTGACGGTAAAGTTACTTTGACCGATGCCGACTACAGCGATTATTACAATGAACATAAGAACGAATTTAAAAACCAGCAGGAATTAAGGGACATTGATTATGTTAGCTTTAACGCCGCCCCTTCAAAGGATGATTCTGCCGCTTTAAAACTACAGATTAGTAAGCTGGAGCCGGCGTTTAAGGCAAGTACAAACGATTCATTATTTGTACAGATAAACGCTGAAACAAAAGCCCCGTTGGGTTACCAGCACAAAGGCAAGCTTGATCGTAATATAGATTCGCTCATGTTTAACGCGCCCATCGGCACGGTTTATGGCCCGTACCTGTCAAACGGAAGTTATAACCTGGCAAAGCTGGTTGACGCGCGTATCAGTCCTGATTCTGTTAAAGCCCGGCATATTCTGATCGATCCGACGGGCGGTTTGCCCAAGGCGCTTGCCAAGGCCGATTCAATAGAGAAAGTAATTAAAAGCGGGAAAGCGCAATTTGCTGTTATGGCTAACCTTTATTCGGTTGATAAAAATTCAGCCGACAAAGGCGGAGAGCTGGGTACATTTGCCCGCGGCGCTATGATACCTGAATTTGAGGACGCTGTTTTTAACGGTAAAAAAGGCGACTTCAAAATTGTTACTTCGCAGTTTGGCGTTCATTTAATTGAAATAGAAGATCAAAAAGGTTCGTCGAAGGTGGTAAAAGTGGCAATAGTTGATAAACCATTAGTAGCAAGTTCGACAACAAGTTCAGCAGCCTATGCCAAGGCACAGGCATTTTTGATATCGTTAACAAAGGACAATTTTGATGAACAGGCTACCAAAGCAGGTTTAAAAAAGAAAACCGCTGAAAATGTTATCGGCACTGCTTCAAACCTTCCGGGGCTTGACAATGCCCGAGATTTGGTAAGATGGGCATATAAAGCAGATAAAGGTACCCTTTCTGACCAGGTGTTTACTATCGGCGACCAGGATGTTGTTGCCCGTTTAGTACAGGTAAAGCAAAAAGGCATATTACCTTTAGACGTTGTTAAAAAGGAAATTGAGCCTGCGGTAAGAATACAAGTTAAAGGTAAAATGCTAACTGATAAATTCGCAGCGGCATTAAACGGCTCGTCCAATATTGACCAGGTTGCAAAAAAGGCAGGGAGCACGGTTGTTCCGATACAAAATATTGTTTTCGCCAATCCTGTGATCCCGGGAGCGACAGCCGAGTATAAATTAGTCGGCACTGTATTTGGCTCGCCGGTTAATAAAATATCTAAACCGGTTGCAGGCAAACAGGGTGTATATGTATTTGTTGTTGATAATTTTACAAACCCTGCACCGCTTACAAACGCGGTTAGAGAAAAGCAGCAAATAGGGCAGGCCATGTTGCAACGCTCGCAAGGACAGATATTTGAGGCCCTGAAAGATAAGGCCAATGTAAAAGATTACAGGGCTAAGTTCTTATAGCAAAAATTTAAAGTAATTTTGTATCCGGGAATGACGTTATAAGCGTGTTCCCGGATTTTTTGCTTATAAGATTATGGAAATACAGGAAAATATAATCAACAAAGTTGCCCAAAGCGGTTTAACCACGCTCGACCCGGCTGAGTTTTATCCGCAGGGCGAACTGGTGATCTATGATATAGCGGTTAATTTATTCCAGGGATTGATATTGCGCGAAAAGGATTTCAGAGAGTTTGTAAAAGGACACGATTGGGCGCAATACGAGGGTAAAAACGTAGGTATCATCTGCTCGGCAGATGCTATTGTACCGGCATGGGCCTACATGTTATTGGCCAACCGCATGTCGCCATATGCGCACGAGGTTGTTTTTGGTGATAAAGAGGTGTTGGAAACGGTGCTATTCACCAAAGCGATTGAAAAGCTGGATGTTGAACAATATCGCGACCAGCGCATGGTAATAAAAGGCTGCGGTGATGTTACCGTACCAGTATCGGCTTATGTGGCCTTAACTGAGCGGCTGACACCGGTTGTAAAAAGCTTAATGTTTGGCGAACCCTGCTCAACGGTGCCGCTTTATAAAAGAAAAGATTAAACTGGTTTGCTTTTTGTAAGGATCTGAGTATGAAGAAAATTCTATTTGTTATTGTACTTCTTTCCTTTTTTATAAGCAACGCATTTAGCCAGCAGCTAAAAGATGTTAACGAGCCGGTATTTAAAACAGGCGAAGAGTTGAGTTATAAATTAAAGTATGGCTTTTTTACGGGTGCCGAAGCTACGTTACGTGTAGAGGATGGCGAAAAAAAGATTGAAGGCCACCCCAGCTATCATATCGTTGTTGATGGTAAAACCGCCGGAACATTTGATGTTTTTTATAAAGTACGCAACCAGTATGAAAGTTATGTAGACAAGACTACATTACTGCCCTATTTTTATACAGAAAACCGGCGCGAAGGCGGTTACCGGCACAGCGATAATGTGACCTTTGATCATACTGATAATAAAATAGCCGCCGATAAGGGAGTTTTTCCATTTAAGGGAAAGGTATTTGATTTTGTATCGGCTTATTATTTCGCAAGGGGTATTGATGTTTCAAAGATCAGCATAGGCGAAAAGTTTGATATGCAGTATTTTTTAGAGGATGGCGTACACACGCTTACAATTACCTATCTGGGCAAAGAAAAGGTGGATTGTGTGCTGGGAACATTTAATTGTTTAAAATTTAACCCTACTATTATACCGGGGCGAATTTTCAGGAAAGATAGTAAGCTATTCCTCTGGATCACAGATGATGGCAACAGGATACCTATAAAGGCGCATGTTGAATTAATAGTAGGCAGTGTTACCATGGACCTTACTGATGCCAAAGGGCTTAAATACGTGTTAAATCCTGTTAAATAGAATCAAGAACCAAGATACAAGAATCAAGACAAGTAGAAAATTGATGACTTATATAATGTTTTGATTCTTGTATCTTGATTCTTGACTCTCAATAAGAAAACTATGATAGAAGTAGGAAGCGTGCTGGTGCACGAGGATGTGGTGAGGGAGAATTTTGTATGCAATTTAAATAAATGCAAAGGTGCCTGCTGTTTGGAGGGCGACTCGGGCGCACCGCTAAATGTGGACGAGTTACACATACTGGATGAAATATATCCTAAAGTAAAACCCTATATGACCGCCAAAGGCATTAAGACCATTGAAAAGGTTGGTACTTACGTAAAGGATTTTGAGGGCGATTATACTACCCCTTGTGTTGACGTAAATAAAGAATGCGCTTACGTGATATGGGAGGGCGGCATAACCAAATGCGCCATTGAAAAAGCCCACGAGGATGGCGCTATCGACTGGAAAAAGCCCATTTCCTGCCATTTATATCCTATTCGTATTACCGCTTACCCTGAATTTGACGTGCTCAATTATGACCGGTGGAGCATTTGCAGCCCTGCATGCAGCTTTGGCGATGAACTAAAGGTTAGGGTACATGAATTTTTAAAAGCCCCGCTTATACGTAAGTATGGCGAAGACTGGTACCGGGAACTGGAAGAAACGGTTGCAGGGATATAGGTTATTTTGTAACTTCATAAAAAAATATTTCTATGGGTCTTACTATATGCAGAAATTGAGTTGATCAACGGGGAAGACCTGGTTCTCGCCCGGCATCATTACATTGGTGAAGATGAGATCAAAAGTATGCGTGTAACATGCTGGTTGATACAGGTAGTATTTATATGTGTATTAATGAAAACATACAGGAACAATTGCAGCTTCCGGTATTGGAACAGCGCAAATGGCAGTTGGCAAATGGCCATATTGTAGAATATGATGTAGTAGGCCCGTTAGAAGTGCGGTTTAAGAACCGCAGACGTTCCGTAAACGCTATGGTACTACCGGGAGAAAATGAACCGTTGCCTGGTGCTATACCGTTGGAAGATATGGATGTTCTTGTTCATCCCTATAGGCAGGAGTTAATTGTAAACCCAGAACATCCCCTACGTTGCACAAATGAAGCTTAAATAAGCCTATCAATGCGCAAATAATTCATAAAATCCAAATTATTTTATACCGTAAAAACACCCTAAAAAATAGGGTGTTTTTACGGTATAAAATGTGGCCGCTATAGGTGAATTTTACAGAAATCAAACGTTTTGCTTTTTAACGGGTAAAAGGAATGTATAAATAATTGTACTATGATAGTGGAACAACGACTAAAGGCGGCACACATCTACGTAAAGACAGGGGCAGATTTTTTGAGATACGTACAGGATTTAAAGCGCCTGGGACTGACACGCTGTGAATATATTGTTAAGGATGGAATAGTTATTTATTTTGACGATCTGGGACAGCGAATAATTAGCGCCCCAATGTATGAACCGCTAAAAATAGCCGGTCAGTCATCGGTTCCACGATTGCGGCTTGCCATTACCCTGCACCAAATGGGGCAAATTGATTTTCAGTCCTTTTGCCGTAAGGTGGCCGATGCCGGGGTAGAAAACTGGGTAATAGACACCTATAAAATGCAATGCATTTATTATGACCTTGCCGGAAACAAAATGGTTGCCGAACCCATACCGAAATTTGATTACGCCTGATAAGTAATAAACCAGGCAATAAATAAAAATTTTATACTTAAACCTCGCCACAATTTATACCTAAACCTTATCGCATTTTATTAACCATTAAACGAATGCCGCAACAGTTAAATACTGCTATGGCATAAATTGGTTATCTATATCGCCATTAAGGGTAACGTATATGGCTTTTGCGGCATATTTATGAAAGAAAAAGCAGGCCAAATAAAGCTTAATGCCATATTTTTCAATTAAATTGGATAATATTGCAGAATTGTAATATTTATAAAAAAGAATGAAAATAGCTTTAATAACCGGGGTTACCGGGCAGGATGGCGCATATTTAGCCGAGTTTTTATTAAAAAAGGGTTACGAAGTGCATGGCGTTAAAAGGAGGTCATCTTTATTCAACACCGAGCGTATTGATCACCTGTACCATGACCCGCATGAGCCCAATATTAAATTTAAGCTGCATTATGGCGATTTGACAGACTCAACCAATTTAATAAGGCTGATACAGGAAATACAACCCGATGAAATTTATAACCTGGCCGCGCAAAGCCATGTAAAGGTAAGTTTTGATACGCCTGAATATACGGCAAATGCTGATGGCATTGGTACACTACGGATATTAGAGGCGGTGCGCTTACTTGGACTCACTAAAAAAACCCGGATATACCAGGCATCAACGTCTGAGCTTTATGGTTTGGTACAAGCTGTGCCACAAAGTGAAACAACCCCGTTTTACCCGCGTTCGCCATACGCGGTTGCTAAATTATATGGTTATTGGATCATTGTAAACTATCGCGAAGCTTATGATATGTATGCCTGCAACGGTATATTATTTAACCATGAAAGCCCGATACGGGGCGAAACATTTGTTACCCGTAAAATTACGCGGGCGGCTTCAAAAATTGCTTTAGGCCTGCAAAAATGCTTGTATGTTGGTAACCTTTCGGCACAGCGCGATTGGGGCCACGCTAAGGACTATATTGAAGCCATGTGGCTTATGCTGCAACAGGATACCGCCGAGGACTTTGTTATTGCTACAGGAGTAACTACCACAGTTAGAGAGTTTATAAAAATGGCATTCGCCGAGTTAGGCATAGAGGTTGAATTTAGCGGGAAAGACGAGCATGAACGCGGTGTGATCATTGATATTGACCTGCAAAAAGCCGAATCGCTTGGTATTAATACGGACGTGTTAAAACCTGGCCAAACAGTGGTAAAGGTTGATGAAAAATATTTCAGGCCGACAGAGGTCGACCTGTTAATAGGCGATCCTTCAAAGGCGAAGCAGAAATTGGGCTGGGAGCCTAAATATGACCTGCAAAGCCTGGTAACTGATATGATACAGTCTGACTTACACCTGGTTAAAAAAGATGACTATTTGAAAAAAGGAGGCTTTAAAACGCTTAATTATTTTGAATAATAACTGGCTTTAGTTTTTATATGAAGAAAATATTTGTCAGTATTGTATTGCTATTGTCGGTAATGGGTGTAGCCAGTGCGCAATCTGAGTATCAGCCCTATTCATACCAGTTTTACCAGAAATTCGATCCTGATATTTATTCAATAAACACCCGCGAACATACTTCAATAAAACCCCTTTTTGCGGACGACAGCTTATTGAAAAAACATGTTGATTCCCTGTTAAATTACGGGGCTGATAATAAGCAGCATAGCTGGGGCTATCGTAAATTATTTAATGAGCATTTAATTGATATAAAAAATTCGGGCAGCACCCTGTATGCCGATTTTTTACCGGATATGAACGTCGGCCGCGATTTCTCAAATAGTAAAAACACTTATTTAACCACCTATGGTTTCCAGGTAGGAGGTACGGTAAGCCATAAATTTTATTTTAATGTAAGCGGGTATGTAAGCCAGGCGGTTTTTCCAAGTTTTATATCGTCATATATTAACCAGGTTGGGGTAATACCGGGAGAAGCTATCGATCAGAGTACCGGCCCGGTGTATAACTGGGCATATCTTACCGCTATAGCGTCTTTCACGCCAAACAAATATTTAAATATCACTGCGGGCCGCGATAAAACATTTATTGGCGATGGTTATCGCTCCCTGCTTTTATCTGATTTTGCCGACCCTTACCCGTTTTTAAAACTTACAGGCAATTTGGGTAATGTGAAATATATGGTGATGTGGGCAAACTTTGCCGACCCAATGAACCCAAACCTTAACGACTATACCTCTAACCGGACAAAATGGGGGGTTTTCCATTATTTAGACTGGAACGTAAATAACCGTTTATCATTTGGTTTTTTTGATTCAATTATCTGGGCTGGTACGGATGACACCGGGCAACCGCGCGGATTTGATGTAAGTTATATAGATCCTATTATATTTCTCCGCACACAGGAGGCATCTAACGGGTCACCAGACAATGCTTTGTTAGGATTTACAGGTAAGTATAAACTTACGGATGGCGTTACCGCTTACGGGCAATTCGCGCTGGACGAGTTTGAATCAGCAAACTTTTTTTCGAGCGATGGTAGTTCACGCAACAAATATGCCTGGCAACTGGGTATAAGGGGTGGCAATTTTTTAGGTGTAAAAAACCTGACTTATCTGCTTGAAAGCAACAATGCAAAGCCTTACACCTATTCAGAACGCAGCGTTTCTCAAAATTATTCGGAGGGCGATGAGCCGCTTGCCCACCCCTGGGGCGCGAATTTCAGAGAAATAGTGGGATTGCTGAATTATTCATACAAAAGGTTTGATTTTTCGGGCGAAGTTGATTTTGGCCGCTATGGCTTTGATATAAACGGGTTGAATTATGGGATGGATATTTTTCAGAATTACCAGGACCCTGCCAGGGCCGAAATCCTTTCAAATGGCCAGCCAAATGATGAATCGACAGGTAACTTTACCGGGCAGGGCTTATCAACAACTTTGTGGTATTTAGAAGCCAAGGCGGCCTATGTACTTAACCCTAAATACAACTTACGCTTAGAGGTTAGCCTACTGTACAGGGACGAAAAAAGCAGCCTGTTTGACTACAATGCCGGGATGATAACCATTGGCCTGCGTAGTTCATTCCGTCAAATATATAATGATATCGCAAGTTACAGGCCGCATTAAACCGGGATTTAGTCCAAAGTCTTTAGTCAAAAGTCCTAAGCCCAATAAATAAACATAATTTGACTAAAGACTTCAGACTGAAGACTCTTGACTTGAAACTATAAGCCAATAAATAGTATTATCAACCTAATATTGAACCGGCGCATCCCTTGTGTGAGCATACGCTTTGCTATAATCCAGTTTTTTTGATTTACCCGCTACAAACTTTATTCCATTTAAAACCAGGGTTGTAAAAACCGGGTCGCTATAGGTTTCTTTAGCATGGCCCAGGGCCGTGATCCAAATATTGCCGCCGTCAAAATGCTGGTACCATACCGCAGGATAAAGGTTTGAAAATGAACCCTGTCCCTTATCTTTTATATCAGCGGCTTTTGCGTCTAAGGTATTCAGGTCATCAGCCATAACTACTGTAATGCCGGGATACCATTCCTTATTAAAGTACAATTCATCCTCATGTGCCCAAACTTTAGGTATGCCCTTCACCAGCTCACTGCCCGGCGCTATCACTTTAGCATCAAATTTTTGAAACGGCGGATGCACCAAAAATGTACAACCAATCATTTGCTTAAACCAAGTCCAGTTTCTTTCGGTCCCGGTTACCGAATGTATGCCCACAAAGCCACCGCCTGCCTCCATATAATCCCTGAAAACCACACGTTGTTCATCCGTATCAAATACATCATTATTGGTGCTGGTAAAGATCAGCATTGTATACCGTTTCAGGTTTTGAGCAGTAAATACTACGGCATCGCTTGATGTATCTACTTTAAAGCCATGTTCGCGCCCCATTTTTTGTATGCAGGCTATAGCGCTGGGGATATTATCATGCACGTAGCCTTTGCCATTTTTGGTGTAAACTAAAACGCGGATATTTTTGAGGATGGTGGGTTTAGTTTGGGCTTTTATGGAAAACGAACCGACGATTAGTGATATAACTAATAGCGTGGTGGTTATATATCTTAAATTGGTCATTCAGCTAAATTACTACATTTAGTTTGAAAGTCATATTTCATAAATAATGCTGTTGGGTTCGCAGTATTATTCCAACAACAACTCCAAAAATAACAAATCCAGCCAGCGGCCAAATTTAAAGCCGACCTCTTTAAAATGCGCCACCTGTGTAAATCCGAATTTAAGATGCAGCTTTAGGCTAACCTGGTTATTACTATCGACACCCGCTATAAGGGCGTGCAGACCTGCATTTTTTGCCCGGGTAATTAATTCCTGCAGTAAAAGCTTGCTAATGCCCTGGCCGCGATGGTCTTTGTGAACATAAACTGAATGCTCGGCGGTAAAGCGGTAACATTGCCAAATCCTGAAATGGCCGTAGCTTCCAAATCCTGCGATAACGCCGTTTTGTTCGGCAATAATTACTGGGAAACCGGCTGATGTTCTTTCTTTAAACCAGGCCAGGCGCATAGCCATCGTATGGGGTTGCTCGCTGTAAACAGATGTGGTATTTAAAATAACATCATTATATATTTCAAGTATCGCAGGCAAATCGTTTTCTGTGGCCTCGCGAATAGTTATTAATGAAGAATCCATGCTATGAATATATTTATTTTAATTCAAAATGAGCAGCTTTATACACGGCATTAAAATATAAAAGGGCCCCGGAATCCCGAAGCCCTTTTATTAAATTTAAAAAAGACGTTTAATTACTCGAAGGTATCAATACCAGTTTAAGTACCAGCGCGGCAGGCACTATAGGTGTTGTACCATCATAAGATTGGGCATAAAGTACCAGGCTTCCCGGGTTATGGGTATAGCTGTATGATACACCATTATACACTTCGGGTATTTGCTCAAATACAGTCGATGTAAATGAAAAATACGCCAATACCCCGCCATAATTATTAAAATAGCTGTCAATTTCAGGCGTACTGATAACGGCATAATACGATTTACCGTCAGTGCTTAATGTCCAGGCTGTAGTGGGCACATTAAACAAAACGGTTTGATTTGGGGTAACATTAGTAATGTACTCTTTTTTACAAGATGATGCCATAACTACAATAGCAAGGCAAAAAATAGATAAGATTTTTTTCATAAGATATATAGTTATATACTACTAAGACAAAATAACGCCGAAAAGTTTAATTTATTGGAGTAATATTTTAAAAAAAATATTCAGAACTATAAGGCATGCGTGATTTTATAGCCGAATGGTGTTACAAGTTGGCGCTCATTTTGGCCATGATGCCAAACAATTAAAAAGTCGGGAATAAAATCCAGTTGTAAAGTATTACTGTGATCTTACTCCGTTTTCAGGCTGTTCACCGGATTTGCCCTGGCAGATTTGATACTTTGATAGCTTACCGTGAGCAGCGTTAGCAATAGCGCACCTATACCTGTCGCCGCATAAAGCCACCATGTCATTTCAACCCTGTAAGTATACTGCTGTAGCCAGCGTTGCATAAGGTAACCGGCTGCCGGGATTGCAATTAACAGGGATATAGCCACCAATACTACAGACTCGGTTGATAGTAAACGCCATAAGCCAATAACTGAGGCACCCAATACTTTGCGTACACCGATCTCTTTGGTGCGCTGTTCTGCTATAAAAGAAGCCATTCCGAAAAGGCCCAGGCAGCTAATAAAGATGGCAAGTGCTGTAAACACCCCTGAAAGTTTACCAATACGTTCTTCGAGCGCAAATTTTTTGGCGTATTCGGCATCGCTGAAATGATAATCGAACGGGCTGTCCGGGTCATATCGGTCATACACGGTCTTCATTTTTGAAAGGGCCGCAGCAACGCTCATTTTGGGGTTTATCCGGACATTTAATACGCTGCCGGGGTCTGTCAAAAAGTAAAAGATAGTTGGCTTTACAGGCTCGAAGGGCGAGGTCATGACCATGTCCTTAACTATGCCAATCACTTTAAACGCCCGGCCCCAGTAAACGGTTTGGCCTACCGGGTTCTGTATCCCCATAAATTTGGCCGCTGACTCATTGAGGATCATCGCGTTTGAGTCGGAAATGAAGTTCCGTGAAAAGTCCCTGCCATCGGTAACTTTCCAGCCGATGGTTTTACCATAATCGGGATTGACAGCGATCATGCCGAAGTCGTCCTGCAAGTTCGGGCTTTTGCCCGGCCAGGACAAGTCGCTATAGTTATTCCAGACATCCGTTACAGGGCTGTCCGATTTGGCAACATTAAGCGCGGCACCTGTACTAAGGATATCATTACGGACGGCCTCAAAGTGTTTGGCAATGCCATCGGTCTTTAACTCCACTTGGATCAGGCCCGCCTGGCTGTAACCCACCGGGCGATTTTTGGAATACTGCACCTCCATAAAAACAACCAGGGTGCCGATGATCAGCATCACCGAAACGGTAAACTGCAGTACAACCAATACTTTACGTGGAAGGGATGCATAACGCCCTGCTTTAAAAGAGCCTTTTAAAACTTTTACCGGGTTGAATGATGATAAATAAAGCGCAGGATAGCTGCCGGCTATCAAACCGGTTAGTAAACAGAACGCTATTCCGCTAAGCCAGAATAGCGCATTATTGGCCGGGATATGGATGGATTTATCAGCGACCCCGTTAAATGCCGGAAGCGCTATTTGTAATATAAACAGAGCCAGTATAAACGCGAAGCCGGTAAGCAGCAGCGATTCGGCAAAAAACTGGATAATGAGCTGGCTGCGCATCGAACCGACCGCTTTGCGGATGCCGACTTCTTTGGCCCGTTTTTCGGATCGGGCAGTGCTGAGGTTCATAAAGTTAATACAGGCCAGCAGCAATACAAATATGCCAATCAGGCTGAACATCCATACAAACTGAATTTCGCCACCGGTGTTTACGCCGTTTTTAAATTCCTGGTATAAATGCAGTTTGCCCAATGGCTGCAAAAACACCCGGGACTTGAAAGAAAGCCCCTCCTTATCATTATTCTGCGCAAGTCCTTTCATTTTCAGGTCCCTGATACGGGCATTAACCTTGTTAATATCAGCGTTAGGTTGCAGTTGTGCAAAAATTGCCCATGAGTTGTTTCCCCATTTGGTTGCAGCTTCCTTTAAGAACGGCTGGGTAGTCATATAAAGGTCCCACGGAGCTATAAAGGCACCAACCTCTTGTAGGGTAGTATTTTTGGGCAAATCCTCGTAAACACCACTAACTTTTACAATCCATTTACTGTCAATTTTAATAACCTGGTTCATCGGGTCGACCTTGCCAAACAATGATTTAGCCATTGTTGCCGAAAGCAGTATGGAAGAAGGGTCTTTTAAGCCATTCCTTGTACCGCTTATCATGCGAAGCGTCAGCATTTCCGGCCCTTCAGGCTGCATGTACATGCCGGGTGAACTGATCTTTTTATCCCCGGCTGCCAAAATATGTTCGCCCGGGCGTATTAATACTACATATTTAAAATCGCTTTTATAGTCTGCCCGCAACTGGTAACCCAAAGGTATCGGCATCGACCGTTCAGTGGTGATTTCCCCGTTCAGGGTCTGGTGCTGCATCACCATTACTATGCGGTCATAGTTCTGGTGGTACTTGTCAAACGAGAGTTCGTCATAGACCCATAGCCCGATCAGCATAGCTACTGCCATACCAATTGCAAGGCCACCAATATTGATTACTGCGGAAAACTTGTTTTTGATAAGACTCCTCCAGGCAATTTTGATATAGTTTCTGATCATGATAGCAAGCTTTAATTATCCAAAGCATTAGCAATATTATGCCAACATAGTAACTATTTGATTATCAACAGCGAAGAAAAGGAATATAATATCGGATGTAATAAAAGCGGACACGTAATGTTCGCTTTTATTACAGCTTATCGGGCAGTTGGTGTTTTAATTATTTAATTTGTAACGCCTGCAGCCTCTGCCAGCTTGCTAATATTGCGGTAAACATATTCATTAAAAATATGCCTGCGTGCAAACCTTCCCGGCGAGTCGGAATTAATTAGTTTTATGTAGGCTGCTTTGGGTACATCAAAATACTCGTACGCGCTGCCATCTGCAAAATATACCTTTAAGGTTTGCGATTTATATTCAAAATCCACCATACCCGAAGTAGTGGTAGTTAAAGTATATTCACCAAATGATTGTGCGCGGGTTTCGGGCGCTATGCTTACTAAAAAATGGTAGGCTTCAATAATTTCCTTGCTTTTATGTTCGGCATCGGCCAATCCTTCAGCATTGTCATGAAATTTATCGGGATGCCAGGTTTTCATCAAATTGCGGTATATCTTCTTTAATTCCTGCAATTCGGTGGCTTCATTAACACCTAATAATCTTCGGTGATCAACAATTTTCTTCATAATAGTAATTTTTTAATTTATTGTTGATCATATACTTTTAGCCAAAAATAAACGGCGCAAAGGTACGGTTTAAAGCATCATGAGATTGTAATTTATCTTTTGCCAAATAAAAAACCCCGTCATGCGTCAGCATAACGGGGTTTCAAATATTTAGTTAGCGTTTTATTTCGACTCTTCTTCCTTTGGCTTCTTGCTTTCCGCCTTTTGGTCGATGATCTTTATTTCATTGGCTTCCTTGTCAAAGTCGACCAGCATGGTATCGCCTTCGCTAAGCTCGCCTTTTAGTATTTCTTCGGCAATTGGGTCTTCCAGATATTTTTGGATGGCACGTTTTAACGGGCGTGCGCCAAATTGCGAATCGTAACCTTTTTCGGCAATAAACTCTTTGGCAGCCAAAGTAAGCTCAATTTTATAGCCTAAGCTGTTAACACGGCTAAACAGGTAGGCCAACTCAATATCAATTATCTTAAATATTTCTTCCTTCCCTAACGAATTAAACACGATCACATCATCTATCCTGTTCAAAAATTCGGGGGCGAAAGCGCGTTTCAACGCGTTTTCAATTACACCCCTTGAATGGGTATCGGCCTGGTTGTTTTGGGCAGTGGTTCCAAACCCTACGCCTTGTCCAAAGTCTTTTAACTGGCGTGCGCCGATGTTAGATGTCATGATGATGATAGCATTCCTGAAATCAACCTTGCGGCCTAACGAATCAGTCAACTGTCCTTCATCCAATACCTGTAGCAGTATGTTAAATACATCCGGGTGGGCTTTTTCAATTTCATCCAGCAATACTACGGCATAAGGTTTACGGCGCACCTTTTCGGTTAGCTGGCCACCTTCTTCATAACCTACATAGCCCGGAGGCGCACCTACCAAACGTGATACCGCGAATTTCTCCATGTATTCGCTCATATCAATTTGTATCAAGGCATCTTCGGTGTCAAACATAAAACGGGCAAGCTCTTTTGCCAGCTCGGTTTTACCAACACCCGTAGGGCCTAAGAAAATGAACGAACCAATTGGTTTTTTAGGGTCTTTCAACCCAGCACGGGTGCGTTGTATGGCGCGGGTTAATTTCTTAACCGCGTCTTCCTGGCCTATAATTTTGCTGCTGATGGTTTCGGCCATGTTCAGCAATTTCTGACTATCAGCCTGGCCAACCTTTTGTACCGGTATGCCGGTCATCATGCTCACTACTTCGGCAACGTTATCTTCGGTAACGGTATAGCGTTTTGATTTGGTTTCGGCTTCCCAAACTATTTTGGCTTGTTCCAGTTCTTCTAAAAGATGCTTTTCGGTATCGCGCAATTTAGCCGCTTCTTCATACTTCTGGCTGCGTACTACCTTGTTCTTTTCAACCTTAATCAACTCTATCTTTTGCTCAATATCCAGTATATCCTGCGGAACGTGGATATTGGTCAAATGCACACGCGAACCTGATTCGTCCAACGCGTCAATAGCCTTGTCAGGTAAAAACCTGTCGGTAATATAACGGGTTGTTAAGGCAACGCAGGCCTGTATGGCTTCATCGGTATAGGTAACACCGTGGTGCTCTTCGTATTTATCTTTTATGCGGGTCAGTATCTCAATGGTTTCATCAGGCGTAGCCGGTTCAACCATAACTTTTTGAAAACGACGGTCTAAAGCTCCATCCTTTTCAATATACTGGCGGTATTCATCTAAAGTTGTAGCGCCAATGCATTGTATCTCGCCACGGGCCAAAGCCGGTTTAAACATATTGGAAGCATCAAGAGAACCTGATGCGCCGCCTGCGCCAACAATGGTATGTATCTCATCAATAAATAAAATAACATCAGGCGATTTTTCAAGCTCGTTCATCACAGCCTTCATCCGCTCTTCAAACTGGCCACGGTATTTAGTGCCTGCCACTAATGAGGCAAGATCAAGCGTAACCACGCGTTTGTTAAACAGCACACGCGAAACTTTACGCTGAACAATTCTCAGCGCCAATCCTTCGGCAATGGCTGATTTACCTACGCCCGGTTCGCCAATTAATATCGGGTTATTCTTTTTACGGCGCGAAAGTATTTGCGATACCCGCTCAATCTCCTTTTCACGGCCAACAATCGGGTCTAATTTACCATCTTCGGCAGCGCGGGTTAAATCGCGGCCAAAATTGTCAAGCACCGGTGTTTTTGATTTAATATCCGACACTTTTTTAGGCTGGCTGAATGATTCATCTTCCTTAAAATCATCCTCCCCGCCGGTTGATGAGCCCGGCATTTCATCGGTTACGTTGTTTTTATGCGCTTCCACTTCTCCTTTAAAAATTTCGTAGTTCACATTAAACTGCATCAGTATCTGCGATGCGATATTATCCTCGTCACGTAAAATCGACAGCAGCAAATGCTCGGTGCCAATTACGTCACTTTTAAATATTTTAGCTTCAAGATAAGTTATCTTCAATACTTTTTCGGCTTGTTTGGTTAACGGTATGCTGCCTATATGTACGTTTGTTCCTATAGTGCCTTTAACAGCGTCTTCAACGGCACGGCGTAATTTGGCGGTATCAACAGTTAGGTCTTTAAGCAATTTTATAGCTACGCCGTCCCCGTCACGAATGAGCCCAAGTAGCAGATGTTCGGTACCAATATAGTCGTGCCCAAGGCGCAATGCCTCCTCCCTGCTATATTGAATAACATCCTTTACCCGCGGCGAAAATTTAGCTTCCATATATATCCTATATTAAACGTCCTAATGTATTAATTTCTTTTTACACTTAGTACGCGTTGTTTTTAACTTATCAACAATATTATTGCCAACTTTTATACTTGCCTGTAAACAGACTTAATTATGACGCGCAATGTATTAAAGGTAAAACTTTATATAAGCGCTTTATGTATCAATTTTGTTAAATATGTATGTTTTTTACACTTGTAAAACGCTGTTGCCTATTACTTTGATATACGTTGCCATAAATAGTTTAAGTTGCGCGTAATGGTTAATTTAATGTAATAAAATTGTTAAGGCATGTGGCATGACAGAAGGGCAGGTTGTTTTGAGTTTGCAGTTGGGAGTATTTTTGAACCATGAACTGTCATCCATCTGTTACCTACAGCCCCAGCGAAACCCTCAACGCCGAATGAATATTAGTCCCGCTATTATACGATTGCCCGTACATTAACCTAAAACCAAAATATTCCACCCCGACACCTACTTCGGTATAGTTTTTAAGGTTTGGTGTGGTGAGGTAGTTTACGTCTACTATCTCCTGCAATTTCAGTTTGCGTATCAGCGGCAGTTTATTGAGGATAAAGCCTGAAAAATTATGTTCAAAATGGCCTTCGACATATTGGGTATAGGTGCTAAAGTGATAATAATCCAATAACAGGAATTTAGAGATGCCCTGCTGGTAGAATAAAACCTGGTTGCCCGAAAATTGTTTATAATCAGGGTAATACAAGCTGGTTGCATTTAAAAATTTGCCAATACCAACGTAGAACGATGTTTTACCATACATGCCCATCGGGATATCGGTTTTGGTAATATCAGCGCTTACCAGGTCGTAATCAACATCTGAACCTAAAACATTTTTTATGCCCTTGGTATAGTTAAACCCGATGGTTGGATAATCGGACGGGATATAACGCCTGCCGTTGGGATAGGTTTCGTATTTATCGCTAAAGTCATAACTGGTGCGAAAAGTAACCTTAAGCGATTGATTTTCGGGGAACAATGGAACATCAGCCGCAGGGTTTAACGGATTATTGGACGTATAGTTATTGCTGCCCGGGCTTAATATGCTGTAGGAAGATGCGTTTGGCAACCATTTGCGGTTTGCCCATTCAACACCCGCGCTTCCTACCCAGCCCCCAGTGATACGGCCCGCTAATGATAAATTGACAAAATCTTTTTCATATAATTTTTCATAGTTCTGCCTGTCAAATAAACTATAAGCTGTATTTATAAACGACGGGATGGGTGTAAGGTTATTCAGATCAACAACATCAGAGCCGCCGGTAAAATTAAGCCTGAACGTACTAACCGGTATGGTTGCATTTACATTGCCGTTTAACAAGTGGTTTGAAAATCCGTAACGTACATGTGCGCCCACCCTTAGGAAACGGTTGGTAACACTGTCGATCTGTTTGGTGAACGATACCCCATAATTAAAAGCAAAACCCTCAACAGTATTAAATAAAAACGAATTAAGGATAGGGTCGTAACGAAAGGTTTCTTTTTCATAGCGGTTGCGGATGCTTAAGCCCCCCATTAACAGCCTCGAAAGCCTGAATTTATTATTCCGGCGGTCGAGCGAGTCCTGGTACTCTTTTGATTCGCGGTGTTTGGCCAGCGCGTCTTTTTTAACATAATCCGTTTTCTCTTCAACAGTCAGCGGGATTGGCCTTTCCTGCTGCCAGTAGAGTGAATCTTTTTTGTTTACTTCCCTGGTTATGCGCAAAACCTCTGCAAACTCTTTTTTTGCGAAGACAGGGGCAAGGTCGTAATTTTTATAGATGGAAATGAAGTAACCGCCAAACTTAAAGCCGAATAAACCACCCACAAAATCAAACTTAGCCGATGATACCATCCACGCTTTATTATTAACCGGGAAAAATTGCTGGTTAATTTTTATAGTATCAACAAAGTTGATGTTAGCCTTTTTGGTGATATAGAGATCGAGGCCATAAATGCGCCAGCTATCCTTCAATATGTAGATAGTGCCTTCAAAACAGGGATCATACTCGCGACGCGGTTTAATCCTTATCTTATAAATGGTTTCGCCGTTTTCTACGCTTTCGCCAAGCAATTTATAATTGTAATACAGCATCGCGTCTTCGGCAATTGGCGATACCAGCGGACGGTTGCTGATCTCATCCCAATGCTCCAAATTCTCATAAAAGTTAACTTTCATATCCGTAGCGCGGTTAAAGCTAAAAGCACGGTTGCGCCCCGAAACTTTTGACGAGATCATTTCCTCATGTACATCGTTCGGATACTGGTAACTATATTTTGATTCGGATTCAGAAAGGTAAATAATACCACGGCGGTTAGAGTCGAGGCCGATCTCGCGGGCCAGCTCGTTCATATCACGGCCTAAAAAGCGTTTTGGCGCGTCAAGCAGTTTTTGCAGGCCCTTAATGTACACTTCGCAGGTATAGGCTTTAACTTCGTCAAGGTAAGTTTTGCGTTTTTTTATGGCTTTGCGCATAATGGCATAGGCGGGATCTTCGCCACCGGCGGTTATGGTTACGTCCTTTAACAGGTAGCTTTCAGGTTTCAGGCTGACATCAATTACCTGGCTGGTTTTAATATCTATCCGGCGGCTTTCCTGGCGGTAGCCTACCGCTTTATACAAAACTTCGTACTGTCCTGGTTTTAGTTGCAGGGTATATTCGCCTTCACTGTTTGCAGATGTACCTATGGTAGTATTTTTAACATAAATAGTAGCAAATGGTATGGAGTTGGCATGCTCATCTTTTATTTTACCGGTGATGTTTACCTGAGCAAATACACTACTGCTTAAAAACAGGATAAGGAATAACGGTAAGGTTAATTTCATTTAGTGAGGGGTTTACGCTAAGATGAGCTATTTTTTGAAAAGGTGGCAAAATAAATTGTTAATTAATGTTAAAGGATGTTCAGACTATCATCCCAATCAATTCTTCATCACTAATAACAGGGATATTCAGTTTAGTAGCTTTCTCCAGCTTGGCAGGCCCCATGTTGTCGCCAGCTACCAGGTAATTGAGTTTGGCAGATATGCTGCTTAATATTTTACCACCATTTTGTTCAATAATATCCTTTAGTTCATCCCTTGACCTTTCAAAAGTGCCGGATATGATAAAGGTTTTGCCTTCCAAAGCATTGCTTTGAAGTGTTACTTCCTTTTCTTCGGCAACAAATTGCAGGCCCTGTGCTTTTAATTGTTCAATTTCTTCCACGTGTTTTGGGTCGTCGAAATATTCTACCAGGCTTTGGGCTATGCGCTCGCCTATTTCCTCGGCTACTATTAATTCTTCTAACGGGGCGGCTATGAGGTTATCAATAGTTTTAAAATGCGCGGTCAGCTTTTTGGCTACGGTTTCGCCAATATAACGGATACCCAAACCAAACAACACTTTTTCAAAAGGCATTTGTTTTGACTTTTCAATGCCATCCAGCATATTGTTAATGGATTTTTCGCCAAAGCGTTCCATTTGTTTTAACTCATCAATATGCCGGTGCAATTCATAGATATCGCTTATATGGCGAATAAAGCCACGCTGGTAAAGCGTTTCGATGGTTTCATCACCCAGGCCGTCAATATTCATGGCTTTGCGACCTATAAAATGCTGCATTTTACCTACTATCTGCGGTGGGCAACCCTCGTCATTTGGGCAATAAAACGCGGCCTCGCCCTCCTGCCGCTCTAATAATGTGTTACAGGCCGGACAGTTGGTGATATAATCTATACGCAAAGCGGACGGACGGCGCTTCTCCAAATTTACTTCTATGATCTTGGGTATGATCTCGCCGCCTTTTTCTACAAAAACCCAATCGTGTTCATGCAGGTCTAACCGTAGCATTTCATTGGCATTATGCAGTGTTGCGCGTTTTACGGTTGTTCCCGCCAGTAACACCGGCTTTAAATTAGCTACAGGGGTAACAGCGCCGGTACGGCCCACCTGGTAGCTTACACTTAGCAGTTCGGTTTGTACCCGCTCGGCTTTAAATTTATAGGATATAGCCCAGCGCGGCGATTTGGCGGTAAATCCCAGCTCCTGCTGCTGGTTAAAGTTATTTACCTTGATAACAATGCCGTCAATATCATAGCTCAGGTCAAATCGCTTCTTATCCCACAAGGCAATAAAGGCAAACACATCATCAATACTATTGCAAAGCCTGCTATGTTCATTTACATGAAAGCCCCAGCTTTTAACAGCCTGCAAGCTTTCCCAATGCGTTTTAAACAAGGGCGTATCGGTATATAAAAAGTATAAAAAGCAATCCAGCGGGCGTTTGGCCACCTCCGCCGAGTCCTGCATTTTTATGGTGCCTGATGCAAAGTTGCGCGGGTTGGCGTATGGTTGTTCGCTATTTTCTACGCGTTCATTATTTAAGCGTTCAAAGGCTTTAAGGTGCATAAATACCTCGCCGCGTATTTCAAAATGGTCGGGGTAATCGCCTTCTTTCAACCGCTTCGGAATTGTATTAATGGTTTTTACATTTGTCGTCACCTCATCGCCCTGTACGCCATCGCCACGGGTAACAGCGCGTACCAGTTTTCCGTCTTCATAGGTCAGGCTCATAGATAACCCGTCAAACTTCAGTTCGCATACATACTCAAAGTTATCACCAATTGCCTTACGGATGCGTTGGTCAAAATCAGCCAGTTCCTGCTCATTATAGGTATTGCCCAATGATAGCATGGGCCATTTATGCTTAATGGTAACAAACTCTTTGGTAATATCGCCGCCAACTTTTTGAGTGGGTGAATCAGGGTCGGCGAATTCAGGAAATTCTTTTTCGAGCGCGTTTAGTGTCTCCAGTTTTTTATCAAATTCAAAATCAGATATGGTAGGCATAGCCAGCACGTAATAGTTATAGCTATGCTGTTTTAGCTCGGATACGAGGGATTCTATTTGACTTTTAGCTTCTTTGGGAGACATGTGTAATAGAGATTGGTGATTACAGATGAGTTAATTAGGTTTAACAATCAGTTATTTACCATAAATAACAAGAGTGGGTATGCCTAATTATAAAACAAATTTACTAATCTCTAATCTCTAATCACCAATCTCTAACCTCTAATCATCAAAAAAATTTTATTTTTTTATAGTCAGCTATTAAATTTGAACCCAAATTATTTTAAATAACAAACATATATTACAATGAAAGCTATTGGAAAATTTTTGGTTTTATTATTTGCAGTATCACTGTTTGCGGTTACCTGCAGTGATGCACAGGTTTATTTAAAAACTCCCCCAACTTCGCCGGCGAATGCCAAAAAGCCCCCTCAACCCAATAAATTTGAGGTGTGGGTGCCAGAGGACTGGGCGTTAGTTGAAAACAAAAGATACCTTTATCGCGAAGGTTACTGGGCGTTTCCGCCCACCGCAAAATCAGTTTATATACCGGGCCGTTGGGAAAAAATGCCCCAGGGTTATTACCGCATACCGGGCTACTGGAAAAACCCGCATTATTAAAGAGCGCCAAGAGTCAAGGAGATTTTATCCTGGTTCTTGAATCTTGATTCTAATTAACCGGCTAATATTTATACATATTTTAAACACTTTCGGCAGTATTTTGTAATTAATAGTATTAATCAATACTTACTTACTATGAAAAAGATTGTCAGATTTTTAATGTTATTGGCTGTAGCGTCATTGTTTGCTGTTGCAAACAGCAACGCGCAAATTGTAGTTCGCATACGCCCTAACCGCCCGGGCCCGGCTGTGGTGGTCCGGCCGCCTGCACCCTCACCCCGTCATGTTTGGGTTGGCGAAGAATGGACTCCAAATGGCGCTGCTTATGCTTATCATGCCGGTTATTGGGCAGTACCGCCTCATCCGGGTCAAGTTTGGATAGCAGGCCATTGGGCCGACCGCCACGGAGGTTCTGTTTGGATAGCCGGGCGCTGGAGATAAATTTATTTCCGCAAACACCATTCAACTGCTTGCTTATTTCGCTTCTTTTAACGCGGCATAAGGAAGCAGTTTTTTATTGATGATTTACAAGGTTGTTTTGATTAATAAGATCATAAACTATCAAGCACCAGAATAAATTTTTATAGGGTGATATCTATTTCACCTTCTTGTCTTTTTCATCATTATTTTTATTGCTATCTTAGTGGCTGTGGATAATTTTATTGTTTCGGCACGCAAATACCGCCCTGCTACATTTGATACCGTTGTTGGTCAGCAACATATAACCAACACGTTAAAAAACGCTATTAAAAATAACCAGCTGGCGCAGGCTTTTTTGTTTTGTGGCCCGCGTGGCGTGGGCAAAACTACCTGTGCCCGTATATTGGCAAAAACCATCAATTGTACCCAATTGCAGCCTAACGGCGAGGCATGCGGGGTTTGCGATTCGTGCAAATCTTTTCAAAACGGCAATTCATTTAATATACATGAGCTCGATGCCGCATCAAATAACTCGGTTGATGATATACGCAGCCTGATAGAGCAGGTGCGCATACCGCCCCAAGGCGCACGTTATAAAGTTTATATAATTGATGAGGTTCACATGCTGTCGCAGGCAGCTTTTAACGCGTTTTTAAAAACGCTGGAAGAACCGCCGCATTATGCCATATTTATTTTAGCCACTACCGAAAAGCATAAAATACTGCCAACCATACTTTCGCGCTGCCAGATATTTGATTTTAACAGGATAAGTGTTGACGATATGGCCTCGCACCTTGCGTCAATTGCAGGGAAGGAGCAGATCAGCTACGAGCCTGACGGCCTGCATATCATTGCCCAAAAAGCAGACGGCGGCCTGCGCGACGCCTTATCCATGTTTGACCAGATCGTTAGCTTCTCGGACGGAAAGGTTACCTACCGCTCGGTTATTGATAACCTGAACATACTGGATTATGACTATTATTTTAATATAACCGATTGCCTGTTAAACGAAGAAACTGCAAAAACACTGTTGTTTTTTGATGAGATATTGAGCAAGGGTTTTGACGGCGCGCATTTTATATCAGGCTTGTCAGAACATTTCAGGAATTTGCTGGTAGGTAAAGACACCTCTACTTTGAAATTGCTGGAAGTAAGCGAAGGCATAAAAACGAAATACCTGCAACAATCGCAGGCAGCAAGCGTATCATTCCTGCTTTCGGCTATGAACATCGCCAATCAATGCGACCTGAATTATAAGCTGAGTAAAAACCAGCGGTTACAGGTGGAGCTTGCATTGCTCAAGATGTGCAACCTGCTCTCGATATTTAACCTGGCGACAACGCCGCTTACTGTAATGCCCGCCGCCGGCGAGCAGCTAAAAAAAAAACCTGATACCACAGTAGCCCCCTCTAAATCTCCCCCGGTAGGAGAGACTTCTTTAACGGCGGCTAACCCTGGCGTTAAAGATGATAATATAAATAATAAAATATTGGTTTTAGCCGAAGCGCCGGGAACTTATATTACTGCTAAGTCACAACCCGTTGAACTACTTGCACCGGCTGAAAAAGATGCCGTAGCTACAGAAAAATCAAAAATTTTCATCCCTAATGCAAGTTTAACAACAACGTTAGTAAAAATACCTTCATTAAGGGATATTAATAAAATAAATGATGCCGCGCCCATTGAGGAAGATCCATACCTTAAAGGAAACGATAAAGAAGATTTTACCTTTGATGATTTCCTGAAGCTATGGAATATGCATGCCGCGACCGTAAAGGCGGATGGGAAAATGAGCCTGTTTACCATTTTCATATCCGAAGTACCTAAAATGCTTAGTCCGTGCCTGTTTGAGATACTTGTCGAGAATAAAGTACAGGAAAACCTATTTAAGACAGAAAAACCGGCATTGCTAAATTACCTGCGCAGCAGCTTAAAGAATTTCAGCATTGATGTTAACGCGCGGGTTGACGAACAGGTAGTTGTAAAACGCCCGTATACCAGCCAGGAAAAATTTCAGCACATGGCCGCCAAAAACCCAGAGCTAATAGAGTTGAAGAAGCGGTTTAATTTGGATTTTGATTGAAAATTGGCCGTCATTTGCGGGCGACAGCGAAGCAATCTCTAATTAGACAGGCGGCGGAACTTGTATGGCGCAGACTTTTCGTGTAGAGGTTGCTTCGTGCGTCGCAATTACGGATTTATTTTAGTTACTGATCATTCTTAGGATACCCTTCTTCATCCAAATCATCGCGGTCGTCTTCGGGTGTATGTGATAAAGCTTCGTCAACAGGGTCAACTTCTATACTATCGGCAATGTGCATACCTAACAGGTCAACATCAGTTTCTAACGATTCATTGGGTATGTATTCGTCACCGGCATCATAGGGATTTGCCTCATCATAAGTAGAGTTCATATCCTCGCCGTTTTTTACTGAAGTATTATATGGGTCGGGGTGATCATAATCCGGGTCATCGCTTTTAACATCATATTCATAGCTATTGTCACCGGCATTATACTTCAATTGCTGCTTGTCAATTGTTTCGCCTAATTCATCTTTCAAGGTACGGTCCCTGTCGTCATTTTCGTTATCCAAAAGGGGATCTGTGTTGTCGTTGTTCATAGCTTTATAATTTGTAGAAGATGTAGTAAAAACCCTGCCAAAAAATTAGAAACTATAATTAATTATTTGACTCTCGATTCCTGGCTCTATCTTCATGTTAATAGGTTATCAGCTTTCGGTAGGACGTGACACCACCCAAAGCAAATTTTACGCCTATGGTAATTTGCGAGTAGGCATCATTTTTATTCCCAACCGTATATCCGTCCAAATCATCACCCAATATAAAATTATACTGGTAGCCCACGTCTACCTTAAAGCTGGGCTCATTAAACTTGTTATATATTTTAAATTCATATCCAATGCGTGCGGGTATCAATATTTCATTACTGTTATTTGATCCCGGCGAATAATATCCGGGTACCAAAATAGAGTAACGGTTTGCTTCGGTAAGATGGTTCACTACGAAACCTAACCCTGTGGACAGGTAAAGGTTTTTAAACGCATTGTACATAGGGTTTTGTGAATAGTCGATTAACTCGCCGAGCTGTACCTGTCCCCTGAACATTACTGAAGTAAAATCATTAGTAAACTGCCGCCCTGAAAGCGTTTTTAATGAGTCGCCGCCCTTTAGCTGGCCTAATTGCAATTCAAGAACATAGTTAATAAACGGACTTACATTATAATTAAGGCTAAAATGAATTGATTGGGTTTGCGTAAAAGTTTCAGCATCGCCATAAACTTTATTAATGCCCGTGGCAAAACCCACGTCATATTGCGCATAATCATATCCTACCTGCGCCCTGGCCGTACTCACAATTAAACATACAACTAATAGCAAGAAACCTTTTTTAATAAAATAATTCATACTATTGATGCGCAAATTTATAGGTTAAAGGAATGTAAGAAGTTGTAATGGTTGTACCGTAAGATATTATTGTGATTGTTGTAGCCATTATCAAACTGTCGGTTGTTAACTTGTTAACGGTGTAAGTGGTGAAGCCGCTGGCAGTTGCCCCGCCAATTATTATACTTTGGCCTGATGCATTATTTGTATAGGAATAATGGCCGGTTATTACGGTATCGGGCTGTGAGGATGAAGCATTAATGGTAAAATCACTGTTAAACTTATAATAATCCTTAGTAGTATAGCTGGTTACTGTGCTTGCGCCATATACCGGGTCGACCGATGTTGTAGATTTTATAAACCATGTGCCTACCAGCAGTGAATTGGGGGTTTGCGTAGGTACGCCTGCTTCATCTATTTTGCAACCGGCAATAACAGAAATAAGCGCTATGGCAATCAATAAGAGTTTTTTCATTAGGATAAAACTAAAAGTAATTCACAGGAAAACAATACTGCGGGGTAAATTTATTTAAAAATAGCCACTATTTATAATTCCCATTTAATTATTGATAAACTCTATTTTCATATATTTGGGGCCATTTAAAAATAAAAATTAGAGCACTTTGTATGTCAAAAATTAAAGTAAATAATCCCGTAGTTGAACTGGACGGCGATGAAATGACCCGCATTATATGGAAATTTATAAAGGATAAACTTATAATCCCTTACCTTGACCTGGATATAAAGTATTATGACCTGGGTTTAGAATACCGTGATGAAACAAACGACCAGGTAACCATTGATGCGGCCAATGCCATTTTAAAATATGGTGTAGGTATTAAATGCGCCACCATTACACCTGATGAAGCGCGCGTGGAAGAGTTTGGCCTGAAACAAATGTGGAAATCGCCAAACGGCACTATCCGTAATATATTGGATGGTACAGTTTTTCGCGAGCCTATTGTAATGGCTAACGTGCCGCGCCTGGTACCCAACTGGACAGCGCCTATTTGCATTGGCCGTCATGCTTTTGGCGACCAGTACCGCGCAACCGATTTTGTTACTAAGGGCAAAGGAAAACTGACCATTAAATTTACACCGGAAGATGGCAGCCCCGAGCAATCATTTGAGGTATTTAACTTTAAGGGAGATGGCGTGGCAATGGCAATGTATAATACTGATGAATCCATCAAAGGATTTGCCCATTCATGTTTTAACCAGGCTTTGATGAAAGGCTGGCCTTTATACTTGTCGACTAAAAACACTATCCTTAAAAAATATGATGGCCGCTTCAAGGATATTTTTGAAGAGATATATCAAAATGATTATAAGCAAAAATTTGCCGAAGCAGGCATTACTTACGAGCATCGTTTAATTGATGATATGGTGGCATCAGCCTTAAAATGGCATGGTAATTTTGTATGGGCCTGTAAAAATTATGACGGCGACGTACAAAGCGATACAGTGGCACAGGGCTTTGGCTCATTAGGTTTAATGACTTCAACCTTAGTTACACCTGATGGTACTGTTATGGAAGCAGAAGCAGCGCATGGCACCGTTACCCGCCATTACCGCGACCACCAGGCAGGCAAGCCAACATCAACAAACCCAATCGCGTCTATTTTCGCATGGACAAGGGGATTGGAGTTCCGTGGGTTGTTAGATGATAACCAGGAATTGATCAACTTCTGTAAAACCCTGGAAGAAGTTTGTATTGAAACCGTTGAAAGCGGCAAAATGACTAAAGATTTGGCCATTACCATCAAACCAAAAGTTGAACACGGAACAGATTATTTATATACCGAAGAATTTTTGGCGGCGATTGATGAGAACCTGAAGAAGAAGCTGGCGTAGAAGAAGTTAAAAACGTTATAAGCGTTATAAAAATTAAAAGGGTTCATATATAATATGGGCTCTTTTTGTATAAAGACAGTTTGTAAAGTTTACCTATATTTGAATATGAAGTTTACAGCAATAATTGAACAAGGTGAGAGTGGTTGGTTTGTGGGACAGATTAAAGAAGTTCCTGCTGCAATTTCACAGGGTAAGACTGTAATTGAATTGAAATAGAATTTGTTGGATGCTTTAAAATTAGTAACAGATACCAAGAAAGAAATTGAACTTGGATTAACCCGTATTTAAATTACCAATAAAACTTCTGTTGCACCATTAATGTAAAATATTTAACTTTGAATATGGAATTAGTGTTGAAGAATATCAGCCCAAAAGACTATAGCTTTATATTTGATTTGGCCCACCGCTTAGGTATCCAGGTTGAGGAAAGCATTGATCATCCTGATCATATCTCCGCGATTGATGATTTAAAGGATGCAATTGCAGAAATAAAAATGTCAGAAACAGGTCAAACAAAATTACAAAATGCATCAGACCTGATCAATGAGCTTTAAAGTACAAAATACCCAGCGATTTGCTAAAGAGTTAAAGCGATTAATTAAAAAATATCCGTCCCTTAAATCAGAATTTATACAATTAGTTTCCTCTCTCGAAAAAGATCCGGTTCAGGGTGATTCGATTGGGAGTGGGTTTTATAAGATCAGGGTTAAAATTACCAGTAAGGGAAAGGGAAAACGCGGCGGAGCAAGAGTAATAACATATTTGAAAATTACTGATGAAATAGTAACCCTGGCAACAATTTATGATAAATCTGAAAAGGATGATATAACAGAAAAAGAACTTAATTTAATATTGCAATCATTCTAAAAATGAAAATCTCATCCTGATCGTTATATATCTTATTACACCATGTCATCATTATACCCCCTCAAATTCAAAACCATCTACAAAGACAAAATTTGGGGTGGTCAAAAAATCAAGACTTATTTACATAAGGATTTTGGCGCTTTACCAAATTGCGGCGAAACCTGGGAAATTTCTGGCGTTAAATCGGATGTGTCTGTCGTGGCTGATGGTGAACTGGCAGGCAGGTCATTAGCTGAACTACTGGAAACTTATAAAGATGAACTCGTTGGAAAAAAGGTATACAGCCATTTTGGCAATATCTTCCCGTTACTGGTTAAGTTTATTGATGCCAACGAGGACTTATCAATCCAGGTACATCCTGACGATGAACTGGCTAAAAAGCGCCATAACTCGTTCGGTAAAACCGAAATGTGGTATGTGATAGAGGCTGATCCGGGCTCTACCCTAATTGCGGGTTTTAACTGCGAACTGAATGAGCAACTTTACTTAGAGAAATTTAACAGCGGCCATTTAACCGATGTTTTAAATAAGGAAGATGTAAAGGCCGGTGATGTTTTCTTTTTGCCCGCCGGGAGGGTGCATACCATTGGTAAAGGCCTGCTGATTGCCGAGATACAGCAAACATCCGACATTACTTACCGAATTTATGATTTTGACCGACTGGACGATAAAGGCAACAAACGCGAACTGCATACGCAGGAAGCCCTTGCCGCGATAGATTACAAGCATTACCCGGAATATAAAACCAGCTATCAACCCCAAAAGGGTAAGACTGTTAAACTTGTAAGTTGCCCTTACTTTACCACTAACTTGCTTGATTTTACGCATAACACCTCTAAAGATTATTCAAACCTGGATTCGTTTGTTATTCATGTTTGCGTGGAGGGAGATTATGTGGTTAAGTATGATGGCTCTTCATACCCCGTTAAAATGGGCGAGTGCATATTACTGCCTAAAACGATTGATAAGGTAGAACTGGAAACAATTAGCGGATTTAAAATATTGGAAAGTTTTATTTAATGTTCAGATAAATAAAATGTGCGGATACGCAGATGAAAATAATGTGCAGATATGCAGATACCCATATCAATTTTCAAATCTTCAAATTGTCTCATTCTCAAATCATTTGCACATCAATTATATCTCCCCTTCCCGTTTCCTCAAAAACCATTCGGCGCTTAATAACAGCAGGATCAGGAAAAAGATCCATTTTACATCAATGATGTCGCTGTAGTGCTTGTCTTCGTAAACGAGTGTTTTAATATTTTCGTTTTTCTTTATCAGGTCGGCAAGGCGGTTAATTTCTGTGGGTTGCAGCATTTGGCCGCCACTTTCTTTCGCGATATTTCTTAACAACTGGTGATTAGCGGCGCTTTGGCGAAGCTCGAGGTTGAGCGGTTTAACGGTTAATTGCCCAACGGCGGTATAGGGATGGTTGCCTAACAGCGTGCCTGCGTTATAGTTATATTCGCCCACAGGCAGCGCACCCGCGTTTAACTGGTATCCGGTTCCGTTTTTACTGAATAGGAAACTAAAGCTTTTGCCGTCGGTATTTTTCAGTTCAATTTTTACATCCGGCCCGTTTACAGGCTCAAAGGCATCATTATACAGCTCGGCGTTGATGAGTATGTTTTCTCCTTCGTCAAAAACATTTTTGGCCGGGTACACCCTGAAATGCTGCCCGTTGGCATTGGCGGTGAGATATTGTACGCTTTGGCTAAATAATTCTTCCAGCGCATGGTGATTGCCATAAGTGTCAAACTCGGACAATTGCCAATGCCAAAGGCCCTCGCCGGCTAAAACAGCGACACGTTTGCCATTATCGTCCCCAAAAGCCAACAGCGGGTAGCTGGTTTGCACGCTGCCTATTTTTTGTTTAAACAATACCCCGCTGGCGGTTACCGATGAACCGTAATTGCCAAACGGTGCCATTAAAGGCGGAAAAGTAGCCAGTTTTCTTAAAGTAGAATCGGATAAGGTAAATGAGGTAAAGGCTGGTTGTGGTTGTGCAAATACTTCCTGCATTTCATCCTGGCGTGCGCTTATCTTAACTAATTTTTCCTGGTAATTCAGGCTCGATAGGTCGGCCTGTGCGCCTGCCATATACCATAGCGGAGTTTTGCTTTTTATGAGGCCTTTTAACAAACTGTAGCTGTTGCCTGACAGCTGGTATAATATGGCTAAGCTATAATCACCAAACTTGATACCCGACAATTCACTTACCAATCCTGCTTTAACCTCGTAATTTTTATTGCCCTCAATAGCTTGTTTTATCACCGTAATATCAGGATGGGGGCCATCATACAGCAGCAATATTTTTTGTTTTACATCCAGCACTTCCACATAAATGGTTTCTGAATTATTTTGAACCGACAACTCATTTTTAATGGGGGCTATATTGACGTTGAATTTACGGATACCCTTTTTATCGGCATTTAACTTTATGGTGACGACCTGCTTAAACGCGTCGGAAGTAACGGCGATATTTTCGTCATGTACCGGCCTGCCATCCTCGGTTACACTCAGCCGCATGGTTTCGCCCTTGCTTTGGTAGGCTTCTGCTAAAACTTCTATTTCAAAATCATTACCCAAAAAGGCGGTTTTGTTATAGTTGATATTGCCGATAAGCAAATCGCGTTTTGAAACGGTATCGCCTAAGGCGATAGTATAAATATTGGTTTTAAAGTTACGTGCCTCATATTGCGGATCGCTGCCCTGGTTGTATGAGCCATCCGAAGCCAACACCAGCGCGCCTATGTTTTGGTTAACAAAGCGGTCGTTTAACTGGCGCAGCGCGGTCGAAATATCGGTTTGCTTGCCATCATATTTGTTTGCTAACCCATCAGCCAGGTCGTGGCTGAAATGAAATTCATGCACATCATAGCCATCGCCTAATAAACCTTTCAGTTTGGACAGATCGGCTTCGGCATCCTGCTTGCCGGGGAAAAGTTTTATTGATTCTGAATTATCCTGGGCTATCAAAACCAGTGGCTTTTCGGGTTTGTAGTTTATCGACCGTACCAGTGGCGATATCAACAGCAAAGCGATAAAAAATACCACAACCGCGCGTATCACAAACAGAGTCTTTCTAAACGTTTCGCCTAAATTTACCGGCTGACGGTACAGGAGCCAGGCGTATGATAAACCCAGCAGCAGGCAAACAGGTGTCCACCATCCAGAAACATTTCCCCAAGTAACCGAAAATAACAGCATAAGTTTAAGGTGAAACGTACGCGCATCACGTCCCCTTGCAAAATGCAAAAATATTATGAATGATTATATATTTTGTGTGTAATATGTTTGAGGGAAAAGCCCCCCCTAAACGGCGTAGCCCTCATTCACACCAAAAACAAACAATTGTGAATAATCTCCCCCGGTAGGGGAGACTTTTTCGACTTCTTGTTATCAAAGAATTTTTCGTTGTAAAGAGAATTTAAAGCCCTCCCTTCCGGGAAGGGTTGGGTGGGGCTTTACAGCATCCCGCCGTCAACAGGGATAACCTGCCCGGTAATATAGGTTGCCATATCCGATGCCAGGAACACGCAGGCGTTGGCTACATCACCGGTTTCTCCGGCACGTTTTAGGGGGATAGACTGGCTCCAGCCTTCAACAACTTTGGGATCCAAAACTTCGGTCATTTCGGTACGGATAAAGCCGGGGGCTACTACATTGGTGCGGATATTACGCGAGCCTAACTCTTTTGCTATTGATTTGGAAAACCCGATGATACCGGCTTTTGAAGCCGCGTAATTGGCCTGCCCGGCATTGCCCTGCACACCCACTACCGAACTCATATTAATAAACACGCCTTCGCGGTTCTTCATCATAATTTTTGATGCCGCCTTGGTAATGTTGAAGATAGATTTTAAGTTCACATTTAAAACTTCGTCCCAGTTTTCTTCTGTCATGCGCATCAGCAAGCCATCTTTGGTGATACCCGCGTTATTGACGACGATATGCAGGGTACCGAAATCGGCTACGATATCATTGATCAGTTTATCCGCTTCTTCAAATTTTGATGCATCAGAACGGTAGCCTTTTACTTTGGTGCCAAAGCTTTGCAGTTCCTGCTCCAGCGCCTGCCCTTTTTCGACAGATGATAAATAGGTAAAAGCCACATTGGCGCCATGCTCGGCAAACTTCTCGGCTATTGTACGGCCTATCCCTTTTGATGCACCGGTTATCAGCGCGGTTTTTCCTTCTAATAATTTCATAATTTAAAAAAACTCGGTTTTGGGCGGTGAAGATAAGGAATTTGGGTGAAAGGAGGAAAAGGGGAAATTAACGTAATTTTCTTTTTTCTTGATTACTAATTCTTTACATTTGATTTACCTGTTTCACAATGATAACCGCTCCTATTCTATTCAACATCGTGACACTCGTCGTTTTTACTAATTAAAAATTTCAATAAATAAGATTATACAGAACAATATTTACTAAAAAAATTAGTATTTTTGAACAATGGGAAGTAAAATCACAAATTTTCTTGAAGAACACTCCAAGGCAAAAATTGAACTTTGGAGTACTTATTTATCAATTTATCTAAATATTATACATAGGGCTATCGGTATTGATAAAATATATATCTACGATATTTTTTGCGGAGAAGGAAAATATGAAGGTGGCGAATCAGGAAGTCCATTAGTAACATTAGAAAAAATACGTGATCATTATATTAATAATAATAATACTTGCCCTCGTATTAATATTCAATTTAATGATAATGGTTTATCAGAAATTGAAAAAGATAGAAAAAGAATTGATAGGGTTAAAGATTTTGCACAATCAATTTTTAAACCCTCGACAGTTAATATTAAATATACAGATTTCGACGCAAAGACAATTATTGCCAATACAATAAATGAGCTTTATCGGTTAAATAACAATAATCGCGCTCTTCTTTTTATAGATCCTTGGGGATACAAAGATATTGAACCTAAACAATTAAAAACAATATTACAAAATGGAAAAACTGAAATTATTCTTTTTCTACCTGTTTACCTGATGTATATGTTTACTAATAAAGCTATTTCCGAAGATAAATTTCCTGGTGGAAAACCATTACAATTGTTCATAAGAGAATTGTTCGGGACGGAATCGCCAGATTTAAAATCAGAATTGAAGTATATTAATTCATTAACCAAGCAATTCAAAAAATATTTAAGCATAAATTTCTCCACGTCATTTTCGATAGAAAGAAATCCAGGTCATTATTTTTCATTGTTTTTCTTTACAAATAATAAAAAGGGATTTCAAAAGATGTTAGAAACAAAGTGGAAATTGGATGAACAGAATGGTAGAGGTTATAAAATTGCAGTTGATAAAACTCAAACCAGTATGTTTGAAATTACTGAGGTAGCTAATTATAATGAACTCGTTATTAATTTCATTAAGGAGAATGGATCGGTAACTAATAATCAATTATTGGATTTTGGGTTAAATAATGAATATTTGCCGAAGCATACAAAAATGGTGTTAGACGGTCTTAAAACGGAAAACAAAATAAAATTGACTTCAGGTGACAACCAACCAGCATTAGGCTGGTATATAGATAATGATAAACGTTTAGTTAACATTTCAATAATTTAATATGGCACAGTCAAATATAGAATGGACGGAATTAACCTGGAATCCCGTTACTGGTTGCAATAAGATCAGTCCCGGATGTAAGTTTTGTTATGCAGAAGTTATGTCACGCCGCTTGAAGGCAATGGGTATTGAAAAATATAAGGATGGCTTTAATATCCGCACTCATGCAGATGCACTAACTATACCGTTTACATGGAAAAAATCAAAAGTAGTTTTTGTAAATTCCATGAGTGATCTATTTCACCCGGATGTGCCCCTTGAGTTTATTAAATCTGTTTTCGCAGTAATGAATAAAACCCCGCAACATATTTACCAGGTGTTAACCAAGCGCTCAGAAAGACTACTTGAATTATCAACCGAGTTAAACTGGACGGACAATATATGGATGGGAGTATCTGTAGAAGGCGAAGATTACACTTACCGAATAGATGAACTATCAAAAACTAAGGCTAAAACCAAATTTTTATCTATTGAGCCTTTAATTGCGCCTGTTAAAACGTTAAATCTTAAAAAAATTGATTGGGTTATTGTTGGCGGTGAGTCGGGCCATAAAGCACGGCCCATTCAAAAGGAGTGGATTGATTTTGTAAAATCAGCCTGTGAAAAAAAGGGCGTAGCGTTCTTTTTTAAGCAATGGGGCAAACCTAAATTCAATGCAAACCCTAACGACCCTACAATTGAAACGAGTCATCCACAACACGCTAAAGGCGGCTGCGAATTGGATGGTGAAATATTTAGACAAATGCCTAATGCGGCTGCTTAAATTTCTGGTACAACCAACAAAGTGGTCGAATTAGGCCCCTTTGTTGCATACAGTTAATTATCCTCATTGACTTCAATATTTTTTACTCATGTCCAACCACCTCTCCATCCCCCAAGCCGCCGCCCTGCTTAAACAAAGCGGTAAACTATTTACCGAAGTATTCAATCACGGCACCTTAAGCGTTGAGTTTTATAAGCCCGAGAAAACAGATAACCAAACGCCGCATGACAGGGATGAGGTTTATATAATAGCTACCGGCACGGGTAAGTTTTATAATGATAGCGTAATAACCGATTTCCAACCTGGCGATTTTTTATTTGTGCCAGCCGGAATTGAACACCGGTTTATAGATTTCACAGATGATTTTTCTACCTGGGTTTTGTTTTACGGTCCGGTGGGAGGGGGGAATAAAAACACTTAAACTATACCCATCGCTTCCCTATATTCCACCTGCAATTCCAGCAAGCACCCCGCGCACATGCAACCCTCAAAGTTCTCACTAATGTATTGCACCTCGTTCAAATTTAACTGCACTTTACTGCATTGGCACTTGGTGTAAGCATTTGCTTTACATTCTATGCGCATACCGCAGCGTTCGCAGGATATTATTTCGTGTTTGGTGGTCATCAATCAAAAGTAAGGAGAAATAATCCCAAAATGTAGAGACGCAATATTTTGCGTTTCCGGGAAAATGTTTGTTATAAAAACGAACGCCCCAATATACCATCGGGGCGTTCATTAGAATATATTTATCGTCAGGAGACGCAAAATATTGCGTCTCTACGGGAATTTATGCGGAACAAGTAACGCAGCCTTCTTCCATTGAGCAGGTTGGGCCTGCAGGTATTTCGTCGGCTATTTGTTCAACTACCTCAGGTATTACAGGTTCCATGTTTTTGCCGCCCTGGTTCTCAACCGTAAACTTAACTGCTTGCGATGCTGCTTGTGTACGCAGGTAATACATGCCGGTTTTTAAGCCTTTTTTCCATGCGTAGAAGTGCATGGATGTCAGTTTGGAAGCATTTGGCGAATTGATAAACAGGTTTAACGATTGCGACTGGCAGATATACGCGCCGCGGTCGGCAGCCATATCTATAATGTCGCGCATCTTGATCTCCCAAACGGTTTTGTAAAGGTCTTTCAATTCCTGCGGAATTTCGGGGATATCCTGGACAGAGCCATTTGCAGTAATGATCTTATCTTTCATGGCATTATCCCAAAGGCCACGGTTAACCAAATCGCGCAGTAAGTGTTTGTTTACGATGATGAATTCACCACTCAATACGCGGCGGGTATAGATGTTAGAGGTATAAGGCTCAAAGCATTCGTTATTACCCAGTATTTGCGAAGTTGATGCTGTAGGCATCGGCGCTACTAACAGCGAGTTGCGCACACCGTGGTTCATTACATCTAAGCGCAGGTTTTCCCAATCCCAGCGACCGCTGGTTGGCTTAACATTCCATAAATCAAACTGGAACTGCCCTTTTGATAATGGAGAGCCTTTAAAAGTTTCATAAGCACCGTCTTTTATCGCCAGATCTTTTGAAGCAGTCATGGCTGCAAAGTAGATGGTTTCAAATATCTCTATGTTTAGCTGCTTGGCTTCCTTGCTTTCAAAAGGCATGCGCAGCAGGATAAAGGCATCGGCCAATCCCTGTACACCCAAACCAACCGGGCGGTGCCTCATATTTGAATAACGGGCCTCTTCAACCGGGTAGTAGTTATGATCGATAACTTTATTCAGGTTAAGGGTAACCTGGTAGGTTACTTCATATAATTTGTCGTGATCGAATTTACCATCACGTACATAGCGTGGCAATGCTAAAGATGCCAGGTTACAAACGGCTATCTCATCAGCAGAAGTGTATTCTAAAATTTCGGTACATAAGTTTGAACTTTTAATGGTACCTAAATTTTGCTGGTTTGATTTGCTATTGGCGGCATCTTTATATAACAGGTATGGCGTACCGGTTTCTACCTGGGCATCCAATACCGCAAACCAAAGTTCCTGCGCCTTAACTACCTTGCGGGCACGGCCTTCTTTTTCGTATTTTTTGTATAGTTTTTCAAAGTCTTTTCCCCAGCAATCAGCCAATCCGGGTGCTTCATGCGGGCAGAATAAGCTCCAGTCCTCATTGGCCTCAACACGTTGCATAAATAAGTCGGATACCCAAAGGGCATAGAACAAATCGCGGGCGCGCATTTCTTCTTTACCATGATTTTTGCGCAGATCAAGGAACTCGAATATATCCGCATGCCATGGCTCTAAGTAAATAGCGAATGCGCCTTTACGCTTGCCGCCGCCCTGGTCAACATAACGGGCGGTATCATTAAACACGCGCAGCATGGGGATGATACCGTTGCTGGTACCATTGGTGCCGCTGATGTACGAGCCTGTGGCCCTTACATTGTGTATGCTTAAACCAATACCGCCCGCGCTTTGCGAAATTTTAGCGGTTTGTTTTAAAGTATCGTATATACCATCAATGCTATCATCCTTCATGGTTAACAGGAAGCATGACGACATTTGGGGTTTTGGCGTACCGGCATTAAACAGGGTTGGCGTACCGTGGGTAAACCAGCGTTCGCTCATCAGGTTATAGGTTTTGATGGCGCTTTCAATATCTTCTTTATGGATACCTACCGCTACGCGCATAAACAAATGCTGCGGGCGCTCGGCTATTTTGCCATCCAGCTTTAACAGGTAGGATTTTTCAAGCGTTTTAAAGCCGAAGTAATCAAAGCCGAAATCACGGTCGTATATAATGCTGCTGTCCAGTTCTTCGGCATTTTTTTCAATGATGTTCCAAACATCTTCAGCCAACAGAGAAGCGTTTTTACCGGTTTTGCTATCTACGTAATAGTACATCAGCTTCATCGTTTCGGAAAACGACTTGATGGTGTTTTTATGTAAGTTAGAAACGGCTATGCGCGAAGCCAGCAAGGCATAATCCGGGTGCTTGGTGGTTAACGAGGCCGCCGTTTCTGCAGCAAGGTTATCTAGTTCAGACGTGGTAACGCCGTCAAATAAGCCTTCAATTACCTTCTTGGCTACATCAATGGGATCTACCAATGCAGGATTCAAGCCATAGCACAGCTTTTCGATGCGTGCGGTGATCTTGTCAAACTTTACAGTTTCTTGTTTTCCGTCTCTTTTTATTACGTACATAATTAATCGGTGTTGTGGTTAGCGCGGGGTAAAAAGCCCTAACCGGGTTATTGGATTATTTTAAATGGTTGATGTCTCTTTTTGTTTGAATGAATCTTGAATTATGCGATTTTTCACTTATTGTTTGTTTTTAAAGGTGTTCAAGAGGGCTGCGCCGTTGAAGGATTACCATGATGCAGCTATTCAACTAATCTTCAATCTCTAATCTTTTCACTAAAAATCCTCGTCAAGCGAAAATGATTTACTTTCCTGCGTATTCAGCACGCCGCTTTTTTGGTAATCGCCTACGCGTTTTTCAAAAAAGTTGGTTTTGCCCTGCAGGGATATCATTTCCATAAAATCAAACGGATTGCTTGCGCCGTAAACTTTATCATAGCCTAATTCGCCCAGCCATCTGTCAGCCACAAATTCAATGTACTGGCTCATCATTTTGGCGTTCATGCCAATCAAACTAACTGGCAGGGCATCGCTGATAAATTCTTTTTCTATTTCAACCGCGTCTGTAATAATAGCAGTAGCGGCTTTTTTAGAAAGCTTTTTATCCAGCATGCGGTATAGCAGGCAGGCAAACTCGCAGTGCATACCTTCATCGCGCGATATCAGCTCATTACTAAACGTTAATCCCGGCATTAAGCCGCGTTTTTTTAACCAGAAGATAGAACAAAAACTGCCTGAAAAGAATATCCCCTCAACCGCAGCGAAGGCTATCAAACGCTCGGCGAAGCTGCCGTTATTTATCCAGCGCAATGCCCATTCGGCTTTTTTGCCTACGCAGGGCACGGTATCAATAGCGTGGAACAAACGATCTTTTTCGGCAGGGTCCTTTATATAAGTATCAATTAATAAGGCGTATGTTTCTGAGTGGATATTTTCCATCATGATCTGGAAACCATAAAAACAACGGGCTTCGGGCAATTGCACCTCGCTCATAAAGTTTACGGCCAGGTTCTCGTTCACAATTCCGTCGCTTGCCGCGAAAAATGCCAGAATATGGGATACGAAATGTTTCTCGCCCGGGTTCATGTTTTCCCAATGCTTCATATCGTCCGAAAGATCGATCTCCTCGGCCGTCCAGAAACTGGCTTCACATTTTTTGTACATCTCCCAGATAGCGGGATACTTAATGGGTAGAATAACAAAGCGGTCCTTGTTTTCTTTGAGTAGTAATTCTGTTTCCTGCGCCATAATACGTTGTACTTTTATTTAAGTTATAACAAGCAACTTCCAAGGTAACAGGAATGTGACGCGGGTAGTTGGCAGACAGCGACGCGAAGCAGTTATTATTAAATGTGACAATTGCCACTATAACTACTCACAAATCAATCACTCTAACCCTGCTTTACTACTAAAACTTTTGTACGTCAGCCCACCTGCTGGCAGATGGTTCCCTTATTATACCGGCAAGGACCACCGGCAAATTTGGATAGCTTGAAAGAACTATTATCCAAAGATATGGTTTGAATTTTTCGGTTGTTAGTGATAGTTTTACACATCATGTGTAAGTTATAAACAAAAAATTTGTGGAGATTGAAAATGAGTGATTAACAGCTTGTTAAATATGTGTTAACGAATCGTTAATTTTTTGGTAAATAAATTGTTAAGGGTTTGGTACAAATTTCATCGACACCGAATTAACGCAATGCCGTGTGTTTTTTGATGTTAAATATTCGCCCTCAAAAACATGGCCCAGGTGGGCACCGCAATTGGCACAAACTATTTCTACACGGTGGCCATCAGCATCAGGTATACGCTTTACCGCGCCCGATATTTCGTCGTCAAAGCTGGGCCACCCGCAAAACGAATCAAACTTTGATTCGGATGTATATAAAGGGGTGTCACATCGCCTGCACACGTATAAACCCGGTGCTTTATTGTTGAGCAGTTCGCCGGTAAACGGGCGTTCTGTGCCTTTATATAGTATTACGCGTTCTTCTTCGGAGGTGAGGGGATTGTATTCCATATTTTTAATTATTGAATGAGTGATTGAGTGAATTAGTGAATGAGGTCGCTCGCTTATATAAATATACGACAATAATTATGCGGGGAATGTTTTGAAGAAGTTTGTTTACAAAAATTTGACCATTTCAATAGCGATGGGTTTCAAACCCATCGCTATTGAAATAGTGTACCCTGCCATCTGCACATCTGCATATCCACTCATCCACTCATCTGCACATCCGCCCTAATGCGCCCGTCCCTGCTCGCTATCGGCGCTGCCGGTTTCGCGTTTTTGATGATCGTTAAAAGTCTTTCCGAAACTATAAGTAAAACCAAGCGTGGTTACGCGGGTATCCAGGAAGTTGCGGAAAGGCGATACCGATCCGTCGGTATAATAGATATTCCCGGACGAAACGACTGTGTGAAAAATATCATTCGAGCTAAGGCGTATGGTGCCTTTATTGTTCAATATCTTTTTCTGCAGGCCTGCGTTTACCTGTCCGGATGGTACTACGTGGAACTGTGCGTTAACGACACTTGTGCGGTAATTTCCGCTCAATTCGGCGCTCCAGCCTTTACCAAGGGCGAACTGGTTGTTTACGTTACTTGAAAACGTGGTACCGGCGCTATTAAGAGCAGTATTATACAGCAGGCCGGTAAACGAATTTCTAAATACTTCGGCATATAAATTCATCGTCCACCATTTAACGGGCGAAAGATTTGAATTTGCTGACAGATCAATGCTTTTGCGTGTGCCGATGTTGCCTGTGGTACTGATAAAGATATCACCCTGCTGCTCAATAGTTTCAGTTTGGTAGCCATTGGTGTAGTTATATACAAGCGCTAAGGTGAACAAGCTCTTATAGGAATAAGCCACCTTATAATTATCTGTGAGTTGCGGGTTTAACAAGGGGTTGCCCTGGAACCGGCTGTATTTATCAATAAAAAAGACAAAAGGGTTCAGGTCGCCATAGCCCGGGCGGCCAATGCGGCGGCCGTAGGATAGCACCAGTATATTATGCCCTGTGGTATCCAATTTATAAGAAAAATAAGCCGTAGGGAACAGGTTTGTATAGTGGCGCGTAAACGCGGAATCTTTTTGCAGCACGTTACCTAACTGATCGCCGTTGCCATTTGTGTTTTCCACACGCAAACCTGCCTGCACCGAGATACGGCCAAGGCTTTGATTATAATTAGCATAAGCGGCATTGATGTTCTCTTTATATAAAAAGCGGTTGGTGCTGCTATAGTCGGGCACTAAAACGCCGCTTATCAGGTCGAAATAATTAGCGGCATTGTCTGTACTTACGTAGCTGCTTTTAACTCCGGCCTCAAATTTGCCCTTATTTTTAAGCGGGATGCTGAAGTCGGATTTGGCGGCATATATGTTAATGTAGGAAGGCGTATTTTCCACCAAAGTTTGCGATGAGGTGAGCGTACCGTCCGGCAGGTAAGTATTGTTTAAAAAGGTTTGGTCACTGCCGGATACGTCCCTGATGTAGTCCACATCAAATGTGAGCAGCTTACCCGTGTTACCAAACTTATGGCTGTAATTAAGGTTAACGCCGCCGCTTTTAAATACATTATGAGAAGTATTATTGGTATTCACCAATGAGTCAAGCGTACCCGCCTTGTTATAAATATAACTGTTTACCGGGCTATTATCATGACTTGGCGAGTATGTACCGGTGAAAACAATACCCCAGGTTGTATTTGGCGATAAATAATAATCTATACCGGTTTTTATATTGGTGTTATAACTTGTGGGCCTGAAATAGGAAAAGTCTTTAAATATGCCGATAGGGTTGCCGTTGGCATCATAAAAATTCCGGTCTATCTCTAATCTGCGGAAGGTACGCGAATAGTTTTGCGATATATTGGCAAATATGTTCACCTTATCAACCCGGTAATTCATATTGATGCTTTCCGTATTGCGGCCGAAGTAATAGCCGCTGCCCATATTGGCCGAAACAGAGGCGTTAAACCCTTTTACTGTATTCTTTTTGGTTTTGATATTGATAACACCCGCGCTGCCCGCAGCATCATATTTGGCGGGCGGGTTATCCATCAGCTCTATCTGGTCTAACGATGAAGCCTGCAACGAACGCAGATAGGTAGTAAGGTTAGCAGCGGATAAATAGGTAGGCTTATCATCTATCAATATCATTACACCCGTTTTACCCTTAAAGGTAATGTTGCCGTCCTGGTCCACCAACACGCCCGGCGTTTTTTCCAGTACCTCAAGTGCATTGGCCCCGTTGTTTGAGATAAGCGCGTTCACATTAACCACGGTACGGTCTATCTTTTGCTCGATGTATGATTTTTGAGCGGTTACCCCAACTTCATCCAATGTTTTACTTGAAGCGGTTAACACTACGGCAGGCAATGTAACAGACCGCTGTGCACTGATAACCAGCGGCCCGCTTTTGTAGTTTTTATAACCTATATAGGTTATCTTTATGATATAGGTATTATCCTTTAGATTTTTAAAGGTAAAGGTGCCGTCCGTGTTAGCGAGTTCGGTTTTTACTACGGCTGAATCTTTAGCGGTAAGCAGGATGACCGTAGCACCGTCAACAGGTTTTGCCCCATCGGTTATAGTTCCCGATATTTTGGCTGCGGGTGTTTGGGCATTGGCAAAATTTAAAACAAAAGTCCCGAATAAGATTAAGAAGATGAGGTAGCTGTTTTTCATAAGGATTAGGACTCGCGGTTAAATATTTGGTTACAGTTTTTACATGCAATTGCCGAAAACGGCTTTATCTATGTTTATTGGGCTTGCGTTGTCCGGGCAACAGCTAAGTTGAAGGCAAAGCAAGCCCGGGTGGTTAAAAGCCATCATTTATTTTTATTTGGTAGTGTATAAGTTATTTATTCAGGCGCAGTGTCGTTGTTATAAGAGTGCGACCAGGTCCAGGTCTCGCCGGCTTTTTGCGGGTAATATTTCTTTTTATATTTCTGGAATACTTCATCGCTTTGCTTTTTACCGTTAAGGATAAATTCATTATTGTTCAATAGAAATGAAATATGATTATGGTTAGAGATCAGGCGGTCTTTATCCAGGTCGGCAAGGATCTTCTTTACATCTTCATTATTTTTTCTTTCATCGGCATAAGCAGGCGCTTTAGGCACCACCGGTGCTTTAGGTGCAGCCTGGAGTTTTGGCGGTGTTAATGCTGTCGGCGTTGTTGGCAATGTTGGTACTTTTGGCGCTTTTGGTGCAACAGGCTTTCTTATGTCAGTATCCGGATAAGAATAGTTATAGCTGCCAGAACCAGCGCCGGAATTTGAATAGCTGTTTGAATTGGAGTAGTTGTTAGAATAGCTGCCGGAAGCCGGATTGCTGCTGCCATTTGATTTCGAATAATAAGATACAAATGTCGTTCCCCGCATGACATTGCCGTATTTTTCATAAATCTGCTTGCGAACTTCGTCCGATTGCTTTACGCCGTTTACCGATAACTCATTTTCATTTAAACTTATACTAAAGTGGTTTGTATCGGTGATTATATGTAATTTAAAAAGATCGCGGGCTATTTCATGGAATGGTCTGTTTGCTGCTGCGCCCCGGCCCCGGGAGTTGGTATCTACCTTTCCTAAGGATATGTTCAGCGGGTCCAGGTGTACATTAACGTTTGCCAATTGTACGTTCAACGGGTCAAGGTGCACATTCACATTTGGCGTTTGCACATTTAATTTTAACGGGGCAAGGTGTACATTCACGTTTGATACCTGGACATTCATCGGGTCGAGATGTACATTTACATTGGGCACTTGCACTTTTTTTGTTGTATCTCCATAATCATAGTCGCCTAAAAGGTTAAATATTGGCAACATTACATTTACTGCCGGCGATAAAGATGCGAATAAGGGGTTTATATGTGAATTTATTGCAAGTATTGGTTGCACATTTACCTTAACTTTTCTATTGGTATCGGCTATTATTTGCAATCGCGGAGGTATTGCCGTTAACAAGGGGGTGCTCGCCCGCATTTTTGCTGTTTCTTCTTTCAAAAGATCAGTTTGCTCAACTAATTTCTGTTTCTGCTCACTATTAAGTGTACCGTGGCCAAACATCTTCACCACCTCTTTTACGGTACGTTTTATATTATCCCTTTCGGCAAAGGCCGACATGCACAAGCCTGATACCACTAAACAAACAGCCAGCAATGTTTTTTCAAACAAATTGAGGCTATGGTTACGGTTGGTAGCCAAACGTTTTACCCTATCCAGCAAACTGTTTTTACTGCCGGGGAATGCCATCGCATAAGCGGGTACCGCCGCCTGGTATTCCCCGCACGAAACCAGTGCGCGGATATAGCTTATCTTGTTGCTGCTTTGGGCTACTACCATGTCATCACAGCAATTTTCACGTTCGGTTTTAATGAGTTGTGATATCCATAATACCGCTGGGTTAAAGAAAAATATGATCTCCATCAGGCTTTGCAGCATGTTTACCAGGTAATCCCTGCGCTTGATGTGGGCCAGTTCATGCACCAAAATGGCCTCAACTTCCTCGGCCGAAAGTGCGGTGAGTAATCCGATTGGCATTAATATTACCGGCTTTAAATGACCGATCACCATCGGTACTTTGGCTATGCCGGATTCTAACAGGCTGATGGTACGCCCAACACCCAACAGGCAGGCTAATTGTTGTACCCGTTCAGTCCAGTAACTGCCCGCTGCAACAACGTTTACCCTTTTAAGCTGGTAAGTTCCGTACAGGCCCACACCCAATTGCATGCTTTTAGCGCAGATAATGAGAAACCATATCAACACAATAGAATTATGATAAGTATTTAAATAGCCGGATAAAATTGATGCCATGCTTTCGCTTTGGATAGCACTATTATGGAAAGGCTGGGCAATTGCGAAGGTGTTTTGCGGTATAAAATTTACCGGCTGGCCCGCAATTACATCGACATTATACCCTGAATTAAACTGAACCATGAAGGTTATAACCGTACCCACAGCAAACAACGCCAATGCCGATATTAACAAATTATAGCGTATTGCCGAACTTGACCGCTTGGTAAAAATAACAATAAGCCCGGCTACTGCGGCCAGCAAAAGGCCCTGCCAAAGCGAATGTACCAGCGTATTACAAAGCGCCTTAATGATTTGGTCGGCGATGGGGGAGTTGATTACCTGGAATGTCATGATTGTTATATTTTATGGTTAAACAAATTATTTCTTATCCAATTTATCCAGCATGGCCCTGATGGCGGCCAGGTCTTCGGACGAGGCTTTTTGATTACCCAACAATTGCATTACCAGCTTACCCGCCGAGCCCTGGTAAACCGAGTCGACAAACTTGTCAAGCAAATGACTTTTGGTTTGCTGCTCTTCTTCAACTACGTGATAAATATGCTTCATCTGGCTTTCGTCGCGTTTTACAATGCCCTTATCGGCCATGATCTGCATCAGCTTTAGCGTTGAAGTATAATTAATATCGCGCTGCTCGTTTAGTTTATCGTTTACAAAACGTACGGTTGCCGGGCCATAAGCCCAAAGCACATTTAGTATCTCCAGCTCAGCTTTTGTAGGTTCTGTTTTGCGGGCTTGATCGTCCAATTCTGATTTCATAATTCAAAGGTAGGAATATTTTCGTACGAAACAATAGTTAGGTTAAAATATTTTTAATTTATTTTTTTGGGTGTCGTGCTGAGGCTCTCGAAGCATGAGCGTAAAGGCCTTTGCCCGCATAGTCTTCGAGATCCTCAGACTGACAGCGCTCCTTATATTATTTTGACTTATATTTGATCTATGATCTCAAATACAGGCTATTCCGGCACGCCGCTGGCAAAAAAGTTAGGAATAAAAACCGGCTTCAATGCTTTATTGGTTGGCGCGCCCGATGATTATCTTTCTTTGGTTGATGATATGCCTGACGGTGTTAATTTTAATAATGATGCGAATGTTAAACAAGACTTTATCCACTTTTTCGTCAAGGAGAAAGAAATATTCCTGCTGCTGTTGCCACAATTAAAAGATCAGCTAAAGCCCAACGGCATGATATGGGTATCATGGCCCAAAAAAGCATCAAAAATTACAACGGATATAACCGAAGATACTATCCGCAACTACGCATTATCAATTGGCCTGGTGGATATTAAGGTTTGCGCGGTTGACGAGGTATGGTCGGGGTTGAAGCTGGTGATACCGGTGAAGGATCGAAAATGACCTTTTTTTATCATTTCGTCAAAAAATTTTCACCATAAATTCCCTGAAATTCCTAAATTGGACCTTTTAACTGATCAAAAACTAAATCATGAAGAAAATTTACTTTATCCTATGCTGTTGCCTGGTTTTTTCGGGCAGTATGCTGGCACAACAGCATATTCCTACCCCAAAGGAACATTTCGGCTTTAATATTGGCGATGATTACCAACTGGCAAATTACACCCAAACAGAAGCCTACTTTAAAAAATTAGGTACTTCGCCGCGCGCAAAGTATGTAGACATTGGTTTGACCGAAGAGGGCCGTCACCAGTTTATGCTGATCGTTTCCTCGCCCGAAAACATGAAGAAGCTCGACTTCTACAGGAACATTTCTCAAAAAATGGCCCGCGCCGAAGGATTGACCGATGAACAGGCTAAAGCTATGTCGTTGCAAGGCAAGGCTGTTGTTTGGATAGACGGTGGCTTGCATGCCAGCGAAGTGGTAGGTGCCCACCAGCTAATTCAAACTGCGTATGATTTTGTTACCCGTACCGACGCGGAAACCAAACGCCTGCTCGACAAGGACATTATTTTATTTGTACATGCCAATCCCGACGGGCAGGAGATGGTTTCAAACTGGTATATGAAGGATAAAGACCCTAAAGCGCGTAATACCAATACCCCGCGCTTATGGGAAAAATATATAGGCCATGATAATAACCGGGACTTTTATATGATGAATATGAAGGAAACCCAAAATATTACCCGCCAGCAATACCTGGTGTGGCTGCCCCAAATTATTTATAACCACCACCAGGCAGGTCCCGCCGGTTCGGTTGTTGCAGGGCCGCCATTCCGCGATCCGTTTAACTATGTGTATGACCCGCTGCTGGTGACCAGTATTGATGCCGTTGGCTCGGCCATGAACAGCCGTTTGAACAAGGAAGGCAAGCCCGGCTATACCCAGCGTTCAGGTACAGAATTCTCAACCTGGTGGAATGGGGGCTTACGCACAGCTACCTATTTCCACAATATGGTGGGTTTGCTTACCGAAATTATTGGCAGCCCAACGCCGTCAAGGATACCTGTGGTGCCAGAACGCTTAATACCAAGCAGCGCTACACCGTTTCCGGTGCTTCCACAGGAATGGCATTTTAAGCAATCGATAGACTATTCGGTATCGCTTAATTATGCCGTACTTGATTACGCTGCACGCAATAGCGACGCGTTACTATATAATATGTACCAGATGGGTAAAAATTCTATCGAGCGTGGTAGTAAAGATACCTGGACATTATCGCCAAAACGTGCTGACGAAATAACAGCGGCTGCAAGTGCAGACCGCGCTCCGCGCGATACTACAGCCGGTGGCCGTGGTGGTCGCGGCGGTGGTGCAGCAGGCGCAGTTACAGTTGGCGGCGGTGGACGCGGCGGTAATATCGCTATCAAGTATTTTGATACCATATTGAAAAACCCCGCATTTCGCGATCCGCGCGGATATATTATGTCGGCTGATCAGCCTGATATGGGTACCGTTGTCAGGTTTATCAACACCTGTTTACGGTCGGGCCTGGTGGTAGAAAAAGCTACTGCGGCGTTTACGGTTGAGGGTAAAAGCTATCCAGCGGGTTCATATATTATTAAAACGGCCCAGGCTTTCCGCCCCGAAGTGTTGGACAGGTTTGAGCCGCAGGACCACCCTAACGACTTCCTGTATCCCGGTGGCCCCCCGATACGCCCGTATGATATGACCGGGTGGACACTTGCTTACCAGATGGGTATTCACTTTGACCGTATCCTGAATGACTTTAAGGGGCCATTCACGCGTATTCCTTATGGCGAAATACAAGCTGCGCCTGCTGCGCCTGCCCCTGCTGTTGCGCAGGCCGGCTACCTGGTTAGCGGTTTGGCCAATAACTCTTTTATTGCAATAAACGACCTGTTTAATGCTGGTGCCGAAGTTTACCGGACAACTGCTGCCGATGGGTCGAATCCCGCAGGTACATTTTATGTTGCATATTCGCCAAAGGCCAAAACGGCTTTAGATAAAGCTGCTAAGGATTTAGGTGTTAAAGCAACCGCAGTAAGTTCAAAACCCGCAAACCTACAACCCATAGCTGCCGCGCGTATAGGCGTATGGGATGAATATGGCGGTTCGATAAATTCGGGTTGGGTACGCTGGATGATGGAGCAATACCATTTTCCGTTCAGGCTGGTTTATCCGCAGGAACTGGATGGCGGCGACCTGAAAACAAAATTTGATGTGCTGATATTTGTTAACGGCGCTATACCTGCTGCTGCTGGCGGTGGCCGTGGTGGCGGCGGCGGCGGTGGCCGCGGTGGCGGTCGCGAGATACCTGCCGAATTTGCCATTATGCAGGGCCGGGTAAGTGCCGATAAAACTGTACCGATGTTAAAAACCTTCATGGAAGCCGGCGGCACTATTGTAACCATCGGTAGCAGCGCGAACCTGGCTTATGACCTGGGTTTACCTGTTCATAATGCGCTGGTTGATAAAGTAAATGGCCGCGATGTGCCGTACTCGGGCGATAAATTTTATGTGCCGGGAGCGGTGCTGCGCGTTTCGCTCGACCCAACACAACCTGCCAATTGGGGCATGCCTGCCGAAGCTGATGTAATGTATGACAGCAGCCCGGCCTTTAAACTGGATGCCGACGCGGCCAGCAAGGGCGTTAAACCGTTAATGTGGTTTAGCACCGATCATCCGTTGCGCAGTGGATGGGCCTTTGGACAAAAATATTTAAAAGATGACGTAGCTTCATTCTCCGCTAAAATAGGTTCGGGGATGTTGTATGCTTTTGGCCCTGAAATTACGTTCAGGGGGCAATCGCATGGCACGTTTAAATTGCTGTTTAACGAACTGTACAAGAAGTAGGGACGCAATATTTTGCGTTGCAGAAAGACAGGGTGCGAAAGTATCCTGTCTTTTTGTTTAATAAAGATGCTTTGCTAACCATTTTTGGAAAAATACTAACGGTTACTTATATTTGATTGATAATTTAGTATTATGGACAAAGAGATAGGGTTGTTATTTTCAAAAATGCGCGCTATTCATGATAAAACCATTGCGCAAACGAAAGAAGTTCACAAAGAATTAAATGTAAACAAAGAAACGCGTTCTGCCTTTTCGACGGAATATGAGAATAGAATAGCACATATTGAGGACCGTGTGGCTAAATTGGAAAACAGGGTAGCTAATATCGAAAGAGTGTTAAAGGCATCTTAAGCTATTTTATATTACCGCTTAATGAACTTTATAAAAGTAATTAGCAGTAAAAATCATAATTAAAAGAGGCAGGGCACACAATCCTGCCTTTTTTTATAAATCTAATTTACCGGCTATTTAAATTCGATTTTATCAATATAGTATAAAAATTGAGGAGGTTTATTAAAAATAAAATATAAGTTCTATAGAATTTGTAGATATTAAAACAATACCTATATTTGCCGCATTAAATAAATGCCATGAAGTATTACTTACATCATTTTACCGCATTAATAAAATTCTACATTATCTCTCCAACGCAGCAAATATGCTGTACTTATTGTTGTTGCTAATTAGCGCAACCTCCCATACCTGATTTTCTCGTTGTGTGTTTGGCAGTCTTAAAAGACTGATGTGGCATAATGCTGTTAAATCAATTTAAATTATCTATTAAATATAAATCAACATAAAATGAAATAAATCATTACAAAGCGAAACCGGCAAGGAAGCCTTGCCGGTTACATAAATGAAAGAGCAGTGTCGTAACGGCAAATCACTCGCTGATCTTCATTCCAGCCTTAAGTAATAAATTAGTTATTAACATAAAACAGCGTTAAATATGGAAATATTTACCAATAAAAAAAAATCAAGGTCTTTCTTTTTTCAATTACTAACAATGCTTCTTTTTTTAATTAACCCATTTGTTGCTGCCTCACAAACAGAGTTGCCGGCAACAATAAATTCAAGATTAGAAGGCGTGGTTAAAGATTTAGATACTAAAGAACCATTGCCCGGGGCAGTGGTGCGTATACAGGGAACAACACATTCCGTTTCAACAGACATAAATGGCAAGTTTAATTTTGTAACCGGCCAAAAATTTCCCTACACCTTAGTAGTAACCTATTTAGGCTACGACGGAAAGGAAGTTACTGCAGCCGGAAGTCCTGTTGAGATATATTTAAAAGCCAAAACAAGCCAGTTATCAGAAGTACAGGTAACCGACGGCTATTTTACGGAAGCTAAAAAGTCATATACCGGGTCTGCTACAACGGTTAGCGGTGCAGATAATGAAAATAAGCCGGTTTCAACACCGCTTGCCGCGTTACAAGGTGAAGTTGCGGGTGTAAATATTGTGCTGTCCAGTGGCCAGCCTGGAGCTAATGCACAAGTGCAGCTTAGGGGGGTAGGGTCTACCGCCTTAAATTCAAATCCACTATATGTAATTGATGGAATGATTATTAATGCTGGCGACCTCTCCAGGCTTAACCCGGCAAATGGCTCTTCATCCAGTGTATTGGCAGGTATAAACCAGGACGATATCGAAAATATTACGGTATTAAAAGATGCCTCAGCTACTGCTATATACGGTTCGAGAGGTTCAAACGGGGTGATTATTATTACCACAAAAAAAGGAAAAGCGGGCAAAACACAGGTTGAGTTTGATACAGAACTGGGTACTACGGATAATATACCTTTACCAGCCGCAGGACAGCCCTTAAATGCCTCGCAGTTTGCAACGTTATTTGTTGAAGGGTTAACTAATGCGGGCGATACCCCTTCACAAGTAAGCACACTGGCAAACAGCTATGGGCTTTATAGCGGACAAAGCAACAACTGGCAGGAGTTGGTACATAAAAACGGCAGCCAGCAGCAGTACAATGTTTCGGTAAGGGGTGGCAATGAAAACACCAAAATTTTTGCATCCATAGGTTATTTTGAACAACAGGCCACAACTTTGGCATCCAGCTTATCAAGGATCAGTACATTATTTAATATCGAACAGAAAATCAGTAAAAGAATTAGTTTTACCACTGGCATAAATATTTCTAATGTATTTCAGCATACGCCTGTTGGTGCTGTTGGCTCATGGGCAAACCCTGTATTCGCGTCAGAAATATTGCGCCCGTTTCAATTAGCATATAATCCGGATGGCAGCATTAATTCAAGCAGCAGCAGCAACACTGGTTTTCCGGCACATTATAATCCGTTATGGATAGCTGCTAATGACAAGCATACATTATCGCAAACCAGGATATTGTTTAATAACACCATTAATTGGAATATCTGGGATCAACTTAAATTCACCAGTTATGCAAGCGTTGACTTTAATGCATTGCAGGAATCGCAATTTGAAAATCCGATATTAGGAGATGCCCAAAGTACGAATGGAGAAGATACTGAAGATTACACGCAATACTTTAACTGGCTAAGTAGAAACCAGTTAGATTATAGATATAATATTCCAAATGTCGATAATTTTTATGTTACAGCCGCTGTAGGCTATGAAGCACAACAATCGACTGAGTATCTTTTAAGCGCTTCGGGCATCGGATTTCCGCTTACCCAAACTTCATTAAACGCTTTGTCAAATGCGGCAACGGCTACAGCCGCAAGTTCAAGCACCTCCAGTTATTCTTTTAATTCACTCTATTCAAGAATAAGCGCTAATTATAAAAACATTTATTCGTTAAGCGGTTCATTACGAAGAGATGGTTCTTCTGTATTTGGCGCTGATAATCGTTATGGTAATTTTTGGTCGTTGGGTGGTGCCTGGAATATTGACGGAGAAAAATTTTTTAAAGATCAAAATATATTTTCAAGTGCTAAATTACGCTTATCGTATGGTACAACCGGAAATGCGCAGGGTATAGGTAATTATGCAGCGCAGCCACAGTCGTCTTATGGTTACAATTACACAACCGGAAATGGACAACAATATAATGTTATTGGAAACCAAAATCTTACCTGGGAAAAGGCAAAGAAATTTGACGTAGGTACGGACATTGGTTTTTTTAACGACCGGCTTACATTTACAGCTGATTATTACAGGGACCTGATTGACGGATTGATACAAGCCCAGACAATTTCGCAAACCACAGGGTTTAACCAGGTAAGTTATGCAAACATTGGTGCTATGCAAAACGTGGGCTATGAACTGGCCGTTAAAGGTGCGGCAATTAAAACAAATAATTTTAGCTGGACCAGTAGCTTTAACATTGCCGTTAATAAAAATAAAATAACCCAATTAGACAATGCTGCCGGCGCAAATGGCAATTATTATTTGCAGGTAGGATACGATTATCATACCTATTACACGCCGTTATACGCCGGGGTTAACCCTGCTAATGGCATGGCATTATGGTACACCGATAATACCAAAACCCAAACAACAACAAATTATGCCGCTGCGGCCAAAGAGCCATATAAAACTGCTACACCAAAGTTTTTTGGAGGTTTTAATAACTCGTTTAACTATAAGGGCATTAGTTTAGGGGTTGATTTTTACTATAATTTTGGAAATTACGTAGAAGACTATTGGTCAACCCGGTTCTATGATGGATCTTATTACACCTTCAATAAATATCAAAGAGAATATGACGACAGGTGGACAACGCCCGGACAAATTACAGACGTACCCAAATATATAGCGGGCGGCGGTACGCAAAGCAGTTCGTCTGCTTACTCATCCAGGTTTATCTATAACGGGTCATTTATCCGGTTAAAAAACACGACCGTTGGTTATGATTTTAAGAAGTTAGGTGTACTTAAAAATATAACCGGCATCAGTAAGCTGTATGTTTATGTGCGCGGTACAAATTTATGGACTCAAACTTATGATAGCCGGTTGCCTTTTGATCCGGAATCAGGTGCGGTAACTATTCCTCAATTCAAAACCTACACTTTAGGTGTAAATGTTGGATTTTAAAAATAAGAAAATGAAAAATCGAAAAATATTTTATACCATATTCGCAATCGCCGTGGTTTTAACTTCTTGCAAAAAGAGTTTTTTAGGTCAAATTCCGTCAACGTCGGTTCCGGCTACAACTTCGATAAAAACGGCTAATGATATGACAGACGCTGTGAACGGTTTGTATGTAGCAGGTCGCAACGGCTCATTATTCGGACAAAATGTACCCATTCTTGGTGATTTGTTGGCAGACAATGTTTTTGTCAGCTCGTCCAATTACGGGCAATTTATTACGGAAAGTAATTATAGTTTTATATCAAACAGCGGAGAAGCAAGCGGTATATGGACACAGGGCTATTATACTATTTTACAGGCCAACATTATAATCAGCTCGTCTTTGGCTGCCAATAGTACAATAAACCAGTTAAGAGGCGAAGCCTACACCTGGAGGGCCTTAACTTATTTAACGTTGGTAAACTATTTTGCCGGGCCCGCCACACTAAATTCAAATGCGCCAGGTGTGCCTGTAGTAACTATCCCAACTTATACTACCGGCCCTTATTTAAAACCGGCCAGGAACACGGTTGCCCAGGTTTATGCTCAAATTATAAGTGACTTAGACAGTGCGTTTTTATTAATGCCTAATACACCTATTGCTGCTAATTATCATAATACAAGTTCAAATTACATTGCCAAATATGCGGCCAGGGCAATTGAAGCAAGGGCATATTTATATGAAGGCGATTATGTAGACGCACGCATAGCGGCGCTGGATGTTGTACAAAACGGTGGTTATACCTTAGCTGGTACACCAAGTGCGTTTGCCGCATACTGGGCAAGCGCCGATGCCAACAGCAGCAAGCTTGAAACCATTCTCGAACTTAATAACAGCGTTACCAGCAATGTTTCTGCCTTGGCGGGACTGTATTACCAATCAAGCAACGGGGAAATGTTATGTACAACGCCATTATATAATTTATATACCGCCACCGATTTAAGGAGAAACCTGATATTGAACGGTATACGCAAGGGTAATAGCGAACCCGCTTTTGTAGTGAATAAGTACTCAAATTTTTTGAACCCAGATCCGGACGAAATAAAAATTATACGTTACGCGGAAGTTATACTAACGCTGGCGGAGGCCTATGCCCAAACAGGAGACAACGCAAATGCCTTACTTTATTTGAACCAATTGGCTAAAAACCGCGACCCTTCATTTGCGGGTTATACTGATACAGGAGCGCAGTTAATTACGGATATTATAAACGAAAGAAGAAAAGAACTTGCTTTTGAGGGGCTGCGGTTTTTTGACTTAACCCGTTTAAACCAGGTTATTTACCGCCCGGCGGAACCGTTTAGTTATCCTACCTATACGCCGGTATTAACTACCGATTTCAGGAGGCTGCAACCTATACCAATTTCAGAAACCCAGGTAAATCCTAATATTGTGCAAAATCCGGGATATTAATTATATTGAACACAATTTGAATATGACACAACTAACAATAAAATAACATGAAAAAACGACTCTTATTTTCCCTGCTCATAGCTGCAATAAGCTATACAGTTTCATTTGGGCAGCAATCGCCCATAACCATAAAAAAATCGACAACCCGGCACGGGCCCGAAAAAGGATCATTAATTATTATTGGCGGCGGCGGGTCGACCCCAAAAATATGGGCCAAGTTTACAGAACTTGCGGGCGGTAAAGACAAAGCACGGATAATTGTAATAACTACCGCGTCCGGCGACTCGGCCGAGTTTAGTATGTCAACCGTTAACTCGGTTAAAAAAGGAACAGGAATTGAAAATGTGACGATCGTACACACAGGTGACCTCGAAGTTGCCAATTCCGACAAGTTTGTCGACCTGATAAACAATGCCACTGGTGTATTTTTTGATGGCGGCAGGCAATGGCGGCCCGCCGACTCGTATTTAAATACACGTGCGCACCAGGCATTTTTTGATTTGCTTAACCGTGGCGGCGTAATAGCAGGCAGTTCGGCCGGGGCATCTATACAAGGCTCGTTTTTGTGGCGGGGCGATACGGAAGGTGCGCAAATTCAGGTGGGCGACCACACCCAGGGATTGGGCTTCCTGAAAAATTCAGTGCTTGATCAGCACGTTATGACCCGTAACCGGATATTCGACCTGACAGATTTTATCAAACAGGCACCCGAAATGATCGGCATCGGCCTTGAACAGGCTATTGCTGTGTTGGTACAAAGGGATACACTTACCGTAATTGGTAAAGCCTACGCGCTGATATTTGACTACAATACCATAATTGGTAATGGCCCCAAACATGTGGTAAACGGCAAAGAGAACTATAATGCATCTAACGGCCCGTTCTTCTTTTTACATGAGGGGCAACAATATGACCTGAAAAACAGGCGGGTTATTGAACCAGCAGTAGCAAAGACAAAAGTGCCCGCTAAAAATGGAAAAGTCGCCCAAAAGAAAGCGGCTAAAACGGCAGAGACCGGAGACGAAGAATAAATAAGCAATTGATTATTATTAAATAAGACAGAAATGAAAAAGTATATATTGATGAGTTTGTTGCTTACACTGGCAATATCATTTGCCCGGGCCCAGCAAACTCCACCCGCAAAAAAAGTATTAACCCCAATAAACGTATATCCGGCAATAAAAATTAACAAATCGCCAACGCGGCACGGGCCTGAAAAAGGTTCGCTGCTGATTACCGGTGGCGACGAGGGTAATAACAAGGCGATCTGGAACAAATTTACCGAGCTTGCCGGAGGAAAAGATAAAGCGGTTGTAGTGGTGGTTACCGCCGGCATAGGTGAGGGCGCGGCTACTGATGTTGCAGATGTAAATAACATCAAAAAGCAAACCGGCATTGCTAATGTAACCTTATTGCATACTGCCGATTTAAAAGAAGCGAACAGCAAAAAATTTATTGAACCATTGAGCAATGCAACGGGTGTGATTTTTGTTGGCACTCACCAATGGAAGATAGCCGACTCTTACTTAAATACACTTACACATAAAGCGTTTTTTGATGTGTTGGATCGAGGAGGTGTGATTGCCGGTACTGCTGAAACCGCCGGTATTTTGGGGTCATTTTTATGGCGCGGTGATACGCACGGGCAACAAATAACAATTGGCGACCACACCCAGGGCCTGGGCCTTTTGAAAAGCTCGGCAATTGACCAGCATTTATTTGTCCGTAACCGTGAATTTGACCTTGTCGACCTTATCAGGAAATCACCTAAATTAATTGGAATAGGTATAGACACCGCCACCGCTATTGTGGTACAAAAAGACACCTTGTCGGTTATAGGCAACGCTTTTATTGCTATTTATGATTATAACACTGTTATAGGACAAGGTTCTAAACATGTGGCCAATAATAACGAGGACTTTAACTATTCAGACGGACCGTTTTTCCTAATGCACGCAGGTCAGCGATATGACCTGAATGCGCGAAAAGTTATTATACCTCCACGTCGGAGGGGAGGTGCAAGACCGGCAGCACCTGTTGAGCCCGAGGGAATAGATAAGGAATAAAATAATAGGTGAGGACATATATAACAGAGGGCATTTTCAATA
>Ga0302309_10000206_pt1 | contig 79220 bp, 88 predicted proteins | sample III_Palsa_N1_1_FD_200453 | JGI IMG/M metagenome (GOLD analysis project Ga0302309, IMG submission 200453) | Peat permafrost microbial communities from Stordalen Mire near Abisko, Sweden - III_Palsa_N1_1 | ecosystem: Environmental > Terrestrial > Soil > Palsa > Peat permafrost | place: Sweden...
GCTCTCGCTTTAGGTAGTAAAGGGTTGTTAGAATAGCTCATACGGCTGTTTCTCCTGTTTAGATTTAGTACTCTTACAGTGTAGAACAGCCGTACTTTTTATGTTGCAGAGGTGGTGGACCCTTACGACCAGATTGACCAATTCACACTATTATGTTATTTTACTTCCATGCGTTTCCCTGAAGATGCAGTTGACATTTTTCTCGACCACGATGGACTAAGAGCCACTGACGGCCAGCCTATTGTTTATCCCCAAGACAATTCTCTCCATATAGTTCTCCAGAGCGGATTGATAGTCATAAATAAACCAAGTATTGCTGAGCACGCAAGCCTTGAACAAGACATGGCCGGTGATATTCGTTATTGTGCTGATGTTCTAGACTCATCACCAGCAGATGCAGCCAGAAGTTTAGGATGGATGAAAGGCAGATTACTTACACAATTTGTAGCCTTTAATGAACTAGCGTTTCCTAACTACTTGAAGATTAGCGGAATGGAAGTGGAAGAGGCTGGCGACATTATCGAAAAGCATGTCGGTGTTAATCATCAACTCGTCGCGCTTAAACCCTACTTATCTCAGGAAGAAACTACCTCAGACAAGAAGGTGTCGAAAATTACCGCTGAGACTCAGTATGCCGCTATGGTAATCGTTATGCAGTCGGCGGTCGATCCTGATACAAGTATATTCGGCATTAATCATCCTTATAATACCGACGCCATATTTGATAGAAACACAAGTCAATTGCATGAGCATATGGAAGTCAGCGAGCTAGACTTAGGTTTATTGCATACAAAAGAAATAAACGCCTTAAAGGCTCTCCGTAATGATTTTGCAGAATCTAGTGAAGCAATTATTGAACGACTAGATGGTAAAATGTTACGTTTTAGGTTACCGACAAACTAACACCTGACATAAGCGAATAATCACCTTATAGCACTAATAATGCGGTAGAATAATTCTAACTACGTTGATCACGTTGCACCAAGCATAAATGTTTTGACATAATAAACTGGAGTAACTATAATAGTAGTTACTATGAATAAGTACACTGCAACGGTCATAAAAACTGGTAACTCGTACGCATTACGTGTACCGAAAAAATATGTTGAAGACGCTGAACTCGTGCTTGGGCAAAAAATTCAAGTCAGTGACCCACTGCCCAATACACAATCTCAAGATCGTGAAGCTATTAAAAGAGCGATTAGGAATTTACAGAAAGTTCATGCCTACTCGGACATTAAAGATCCTGTAGCCTGGCAGAGAGAAATCCGTAAGGACCGGCCACTCCCTGGGCGGGCATAAGTGTCATGATTTGCTTTGACACCAATATAGTTATATATATTGCCAATGGCAGGTTAGGCGAAGATATAGTCAGCAATGAACCAATAATCTGTCCTTCCATTGTGCATATAGAGTCTCTTGGCTACTCAAATATAAGGTCAATTGAAGAGCAAAGAGTTCGGGAGTTGCTATATACATTAACGACTATACCTCTCACTGAGCCAATTATTGAGCGAGCTATAAAACTTCGCCAGGACAAGAAAATGAGTCTTGATGACGCTATTGTTGCTGCCACAGCGCTAGAAAGCAGTAGTCAACTCTGGACAGCTAATATAAAAGACTTTGAGCACATCGAGGGCTTAAACTTATTAGACCCTTTGTAGCATTAGTGTTCTAACCTCGTTCATCACCCTGCACCACAGATAGAAGCATTGTGGACATTAGAACTTTTTCATATAATAAAATCATGAATTGCCCTAAGTGCAGCAAGCCAATGCGTAAAGTTCGCTGGGAAATCACGAGTAACTTTAAGACCGGTAAAGATTTTAAAGAGTACGATAAATTTACATACGAATGTAAAGGCGACGATATTTGGGTTACGACAGAAATTCCAATGGCAGAAAAGTCTGCTAGCAGTCAGTCAAAATAGTTCCGACCACGTAGATTACGCTCTACCAATGTTAGAATGTATAGTTATTAACATGAATGATTCAAACGATCAAACTCTTAGCCAATATCAAAGACTGATTAAGCAGCTGGTTATTGAGCGTGGCTTCGATGGTGAGACTATATCGGAAGTATTTACACTGCTTGTTGAAGAAGTGGGCGAGCTAGCCAAAGCTATACGTAAGCAAAACGGGCAAAAAGTAGATAAAAACTCACAAGTTCATGATGTTGAAGAAGAAGCCGCAGATGTGTTCTGGCTGTTGCTAGATTTATGTAACAGGCTAGAAATAGACCTAGCTAAGGCCTTTGATAATAAAGAACTTAAGAATTCAACCAGAAAGTGGAGCAACTAATAAAGTTCTAACCTCAAACACTGAAAAGAGTAGCTTTACAATTCGAATATCTATGGTATTATATTAATGTTAGGAGTTATAAGTTTTGCCAGAATTTAAAACATTAGAAATCGAAGGTTTCGGAACAGTTACGTACCGAGGTACTGATTATGATGATGTATTTATGCCAGAACATGAATCGGTTGCCACGCAACCCCTAGCTCAAGCAACAGGTCACAATGTCAGTGCTCATGTAATTAATACTGAGCTCGAGATAGCTGAAGATACAGAACTAGGTGAGAATTAAAATTTCGACTTTGTTGAGAATACTCCACTAAGTTGGACTTTTAAGCATAACGACCGTATAAATAATATTATGACAGAACGACTTCTTAATCTCGAACAATTTCGCCGAAAGAAAGCCGCGCTTTTAGCTGCTGAAGCAGTTGCTGTTGACGACTATACGCAAGAAACACCTGCTCAAGTTGTCATCATGAAGGCATCTGAACAGGAAGCTAACTGTATGCCTAGAGATATGCCTATGCCTGACCCTGATTTTCTGCCACCTGCTGCATAGAATGCTTATTTACACACAAGTTTAGTATCATAAGTAAATATGAAAATCGTACTAGGAAGCAAGAACGAGTCTAAACGTTTAGCTGTTGCCGATGCATTTTCTGAGGTGTTCCCAGACGATGCAGTACAGGTTAAACTAGTTGATGCTGATTCAGGTGTATCTTCCCACCCTGTTAGCGGCTCAGAATCTATTAAAGGAGCTCTTAACAGGATTAAGCATGCAAGAAACTTGCAGCCTGGAGCAGATTATTATATTGGAATTGAAGGCGGTCTTTTACAAGTTGAAGGGAGATTCTGGGAGATTGGTTGGGTAGCTATAGAAAATAACCAAGGAAAAGTACACACCGGTATAAGCTCCGGTTTGGAACTTAAGGGAGTTCTCTTGGACGATATTAAAAATGGCCTGGAACTAAATAAAGTACTAGAAAAGCGTTTTGGTATTAAAGATATAGGCAAAGCCAACGGGTTTAATGGATTAGCTACAGATGATTTAGTTACACGACGAGAAGCATATAGGCATGGGATAATATTTGCTTTAGCTCCATTTAAAAACCCTGCATATTTTGTTAGTTAGTCTATAATATCTTTGCATATGGGAAAGATCACAATTGTAACCGGTAACCCTGGCAAAGTTAAAGAGCTTAAAGCCATGGCTATTGGTAGGCTAGATTTTGTTATGCATGATTTAGATATTGATGAGATACAAAGTCTGGATCTAGAAGCAATAGTTAAAGATAAGGCCGAGAAGGCTTATGCCTTAGTGCAAGGACCTGTCATTGTTGATGACGTGTCTGCTGGCCTTAATAGTCTAAATGGACTTCCTGGGCCTTTTATTAAGTTTTTCAATGAGCAGCTAGGTTCTAATGTGCTACATCAAATCGCTAAGCCAAATGACAGGGTAAAAATTGACTGTATAGTAGCGTATTACGATGGCAACGAGTATATTCTTGGCAAAGGTACTATCAACGGCAAAATTGTAAGTCCTCGTGGTAGTAACGGCTTCGGTTTTGATTCAGTCGTCGTAGTCGACGGCCACGATAAAACGATGGCGGAAATGCCAGACGAAGAAAAGGCTCGTCTTAGTCACCGAGGGATAGCCTTTAGGTCACTAATCTCTCAACTTGAGGCCAAAGTTTAATCATGACTATATATAACAAATTGGTCAGGGATAAAATACCTGAGATTATAAAAAAGAGTGGCGGTAAGGCTAGTTTTAGCTATATTAAGGACGATCAGGAATACTTAAGAGCGCTTTTAGGTAAAGATATCGAAGAAAGTAAAGAGTTAAGAGAAAATCCTTGTCTTGAAGAACTGGCCGATAAGTTAGAAGTACTTTATGCAATTGGAGGAGCCTTAGGATTAAGTCCCGAAGATATCGAGAAGGCCAGACTTAAAAAGAAAAAAGAACGTGGCGGCTTTAAAAAGAGAATATTTCTAAAAAGTTCTTAGTTGTTTTTCTGTAGTCAGTCTCAATATATGATATGCTAATGAAAATGGAAAAGCAGAAGGAAGAGTATATATTCGGGGGTGTATTACTTGTAGTTCTTGCTGTTGTTTTAATCCTTCTTTTAGTCATTAGACCTAAGTCCCCGCCTGGACCAGTCTACTTAGATGATTCTGGGTCAACTAATTCTAGGAATTGGGCGCTTAAAATCAACCTTAACGGCAGCGGAACAACACACGTAGGTGCAAACTTTGCTCCTCCTCTTTTCACGAAACCAACGATTATACCCTATTCCAAGAACACCTTCGACGTGAAGAGCATCACCGACGCTATAAACAATACACCAGGACTTAAAAGCTTTAAGGGCGTGTGTATGAAGTCGGTTTCTTTTGGGACCGTCTTAACTCTGAAATACAATGATCTTACAGTTAACAACTTTGACTGTTATCTGAACTTAAATCCAAATACAAGTTTAAGTAAAGCCGTTAATAAAGCACTTAAAACGGTTAACCTGTCTTATTAATAAGGCAGTCTTAGCTAAACTACTACTCGTCTAGGACGAAGAATTCTCTTGGATTTACCAGCTGGAACTTTTAGTTTCTTTAGCTTGTCTGCAGCTATGTCGGCTTCTGCAGCCATGCCATGAGTAGCGTAGGCTTTATGAAGCAAAGTGAAAGTCTCGCTGTTTGGCTCAATCTCTGCGGCTTTTTCAAGCTCCTGGAACATAAGCTTATTATTGCCTAGTTTTTCTTGGACTTTAGCGTAGGCTACGTGCCTGGCTGCCAGGTTATCCTCTAATTTAAGTGCCTGCTCAAATGCAACCGAGGCTTTGTCATAATTCTCTGTCTCGTAATAAATTAAACCTAAGTTATGTAAGCTTGAGGCTGTAGCCTCGATGCTTGAAGCGATCTCGAAACAGTCGATAGCGTCTTTATACTCTTTCTGCTTGGCGTAGAGTATTCCCAGACGATTATAGGCTGCAGCGTTCTTGTCATCTATCTTAAGAATTGTTAGTAGAGCTTTCTCTGCTCTTAAGAATCTGTTTTCGCGCATACCCTGATGAGCAATGTCCCATAGCTTGCCTAACCTATCACCCATTTTGCGTGAAAGATTTGCCAGCTCATCATCATGTATGTGTGCATTCTGGAGAGCCAAAGCGCCAAAGACTACAATTATTAGAAGTTCTAACATAAGTTACCTGTAATTATATCAACTTTTACACTATAAACTAATCATAAGGTTTGTAAGTGCCAGTTTGGTTTGACCGTTACGATTAAGAGATTGACTGGTTTGATAGCTAGCTTTCAGTACATTGTTCCAACGTTTGCTCGTGGCTTCTGAGGAGCTGGCTAGGCTAATCTCTGCCATTTGCTGCATTATAGTGAGACAGTTTACAACCAGTTCTTTGTCCTTACTTAATTTGTCTACTAAAATCAGTCTTTCATAGGTGTTACTGCTTAGTATTTTGCGGGCTAGGCTTGTCGCCTCAACCAAAGGATGGTCGCTATTACCTGCCAAGGCTGACATAAGACCAGGTAAACCAGCAGAAATAGCGTAGAACTTATTAAAGTCAGCTTCGCTTAAGTCTTTAAAGGCTGTTCTTAAATCAGCTTCGCTTGGCTTTTTAATGGTAATCCTCTGCAGCCTGGACCTAACAGTTGGCAGTAAATTTTGTTCAGAGTTAGTCGTCAGGATGATAACACTGCCTTTTGGAGGCTCTTCTAGTTGCTTTAATAGGCCGTTTTGGGCATCTAAGCTTAATTCGTGCGCATCTTGGATAATAACTACCCTATTGATTGCTTTAGTGCCTATTACTTTAAGAGACAAGAAATTATCTAGCTCTCTGACGGCATCGATGCTAATTAATTTCTTGTCTTCCTGTCTTTTAATAACTAATGCTTGGGGATAGCTGTAAAAGTCTTTTACGTCTAGCAGTTGTTCGGCGAGTTTTGCAGCCAGTGTAAGCTTGCCCATACCGCTTGGTCCTACCAAAAGCAGAGCGTGGCTGGGTTCTTTTAAATAGATGTCAAGTTGCCTTTTTGTACTAGGGTTAAGCGATAAATTATCCATTTTGCTAACTTTTAAATATTTTATTAAATGCGCTAGGCAATGAAGCTGTAAAAGTTTCTCGTTCTTTATTCATAAGGGTTAGCTCTAGACTTAAGGCGTGCAGATACATCCTGTCCGCTGCTTTGCCGCCGTACATAACGTCCCCTAGAATTGGGTGGCCTATTTGGCTTAGATGTACCCTAAGCTGGTGAGTTCTTCCGGTGGTGGGCTTGAGCTCGAGCAGGCTGTATTTATCGCTCTCTTTGATAACTTTATAAGCTGTCAGCGCGCTTTTGCCATTAGCTCCGGCCCTAAATGTCTGAGGCTTCTTGGGGTTTCTTTCTATCGGCATATCTATGACAGCTTCAGCTTGTTTAAGACTGCCCTCAACAATTGCCATATACGTCTTTTTTACTTTCCTGGTTGAGAACTGCTTTTGAAAGAACTTGAGTGCTTCATCCGTTTTAGCACAGATCATAACGCCACTTGTTAAGCGGTCCAACCGATGAACTATGCCGGCTCTATCCCCTGTCATATTCTTAGCACGCATAGCTAACCAGGTAGCCACAGTTGCCTCTGGGTTAAATGCACCCTTGCTATGACTAAGCAAACCGACGGGTTTATTAATAACTACAGCAGTGTCGTCTTCATAAATAACCGGCAAGTCTATATTTTCAATCTTTATCAGTTCATCAGGATCATAATTAATGACGACCTTATCTGTGAGTTTTAGCATAAAGCCTGATTTGCGCTCAGCCTGTCCGTTAACCAGTACTTTGCCCATCTCTATAATCTTGGACGCGCCGGCTCGACTAATAGGCGTAAGCACGTTAGTGACGTAAATATCCAGCCGGTTTGAGACTTTTTCTATACCTGATTTATCCACGCTAGCTTCTTAGACCCACAGCCTTTTGGACTTTATTTAGCGTCAAGTTAGCTTGCTTGTTCATTAGAGCTTCTGACTCTTGAAGCTTAGCTTCAATTTGTGATTCGCTGACATTAGATAATTTACCCTGGAATTCTTGTAAGAAAATGGTCATCCTATCTGCTAGATCGTTCTTTAGCGGACCATACTGGGTCTGGCCGCTATACCGACTAACAATCGAATCAAGTGGTTCGCTGCTGATGAGACTTAGTAGTTCAAGCAAGTTAGCCAGTCCAGGCTGGTTTTGCTTGTCGTAAGCGATCTTATTGAGGCTGTCCGTTGTAGCCGACATAAGCTTTTGCTTAGCTGCCTCTATCGTATCGGTCAGGAAAATAACGCCTTTGCCTGACTCGTCTGACTTGCTCATCTTCTTAGTTGGATCAGCAAGATCCATAATTCTAAGTCCCTGATCAGTATCAAAGAACTCGTGTTGCTCTTTAACAGACTTAGGAACGACAAAGAGATCACTAAACTGACTATTCATTCGCTCGGCTATATCTCTTGTGAACTCCAAGTGCTGCGTCTGGTCATCTCCAACTGGTACATAGCTGGCCTTATAAAGCAATATATCTGAGGCCATAAGAACAGGATAATTAAATAAGCCAAGACTAATTCGTTCGTCGTTCATTGAAGCAGATTTGTCCTTAAATTGGGTCATTCTGTTCATTTCGCCCATGCCAGTAAAGCAATCTAGAATCCAGGTTAGCTCACTATGGGCAGCGACATAGCTCTGTCTGTAAATATGAACATTCGGGTTATCTAGTGGTAATCCAGCAGCGGCGTAAAGCTTAAGATTACCATAAATGTTGGCCTGGAGTGTACCGTGATCTATAGGAGTGGTAAAACTGTGAAGATCAGGTACGAATAGATTGATCTGAAATTCATCAGATCGGTTATTAGCCATATCTATAATTGGCATTAGCGCACCTAGATAGTTACCAATATGCAGATCATTATTGGCTCTAAGGCCCGTTAAGATTACCGGTTTATCCATAATATTAAGTATTATAGCCTAAGCTTGAGGCTTTTTCTGTAGATCAAGCGATGTTTACTGATAGATTAACGCTTAGTAAACTGGCGCTGCTTGCGGGCACCCTTAAGACCAAACTTCTTGCGCTCTTTCTCTCGAGAGTCACGGCTAAGAAGATCAGCTCGTTTAAGCGTACTCTTAAAGTCTTCGTTTAATGTAACAAAAGCTTTGCTTATAGCAAGCCTTATAGCTTCGATTTGACCTTCATGACCTCCGCCTGAAACCTTGGCACTAATATCAAATTTATTGACATTATCTAGAGTAACAAAAGGTTCCTGCAGTTTAGCTAGCATGTATTTACTATCGCTAAAGTATTCTTCAGCGGTCTTGCCGTTGACTGTAATGACGCCTTTGCCACTCTGTAATCTAACACGTGCTGTAGCGCTTTTACGTCGTCCTAAAGCATAGAAATATGTATTATTAGCCATTACTTATTGTCCTTTAGTGAGATTGGCTGTGGTTTTTGTGGATCGTGCTTGTGCTCGCTGCCAGCATAAACCTTCAATCTCTTTAATCTTTCATCTAATAGCTTGTTGTTTGGCATCATGCCACGAACAGCGTGAACTATAACTGATTCTGGGTCTTTTTCCAGTTTAGCTGAAAGCTTCGTTTCTTTCAGGCCACCTGGGTAACTGCTGTGACTGTAGTAGATCTTCTGATTAAGCTTGTCACCTGTAACGGTTATTTTAGCGGCATTGATAACGACAACAAAGTCACCGCAGTCGATATGGCTGGTAAATTGAGGCTTGCCTTTACCCATAAGCAGGCCGGCGATGCTGGTTGATATACGACCAAGTGAAACTGAATCACTAGCGTCAACTAGATACCACTGTCTGATTACTTCTGTAGGTTTAGCGCTGTAAGTCTTCATTACTTAGTCTCCTTCTCGTCTGTCCTAGGCTCTTTCGGAACTTGTGGTTTAGCTGCCTTAGCAACTGGTGCTTCTTTAAGATCATCAACAAAGCTAACTCGGGCAAGCTGAGCGTTATCGCCGCGTCGTGCTTTAGTCTTTTCAATCCTAAGATGACCACTGTTTCGGCCCGTCAGTTTTGGTGCTATTTCATCAACTAGTTTGTGAGCACTGGAAATGGTATTAAGACCGCTAATAACTTGACGCCTGTTGTGCAAGTCGCCCTTTTTAGCCTTAGTAATCAGCTTCTCAAGATAAGGTACGACTTCTTTAGCTTTGGGTAATGTGGTTTCGATTGATTCATTAATAACTAGTGAATCAGCCAAGCCTTTAATTAGAGCTTCGCGTTGATCGCGCTCCCTATGTAGTTTTCGACCTTGGTAACCGTGGCGGTGCATCTAAAGCTCCAACTCCGCTAGTTTATCTTTAACTTCATCAAGTGCTTTGCTGCCAAAGCCCTTTAGATCCTTAAGTTCTGCGTCATTAAGAGCAAATAGGTCACGAATGGTATGAATATCGTTGTTGATTAGAGCGTTGGTTGTCCTGGCGGTAAGATTCAAATCTTCAATTGAAGTATCAAGAGCGGTTGATTCATCGCCCATCATTTCGCCGTCGTAGTCAGAGTCACTTCCCTCAGTTCCTTCGTTAGTCATGTCAGCAACTGGTACACGTGTTTTACCAGCTAAAGCCGTGTATTGGTTAACAAGTATGGCTGACGCCTCTTCAAATGCGTCCTGAGGAGTTATTGAACCGTCTGTATCTACAGTAAGTAGTAGACGATCAAGGTCGGTTGCTTGGCCAACACGAGTGTTTTCAACTTTGTAACGTACTCGAAGTACCGGGCTGAAGATTGCGTCTAAAGCAATAGCGTCACTGGCTTTCTTGCTAGCGCCTTCTTCAATAGTCCTATAACCTCGGCCAATTTCAACGTTAAGATCCATAACTAACTTAGACTTTGCGTCATCGATAGTGGCGATGTGATGGTCAGGATTAACGATTTCAACATCAGCATTAGTTTGAATGTCTTTAGCTGTAACAGGGCCTTTGCCTGTTTTTACAATCCGAAGTACTTGGCTTTCGTTTCCGTAAACGCGGAATCTTACACCCTTAAGACTAAGCATTATGTCAACAATGTCTTCTTTTACTCCTGGAACAGAAGTAAATTCATGCGTTACGCCTTCAATTTTGAAAGATGTAACAGCCGCACCGGCAATGCTTGATAGCAAAACGCGCCTAATCGAGTTGCCTAAAGTCATGCCATAGCCATTATGTAGAGGCTCTACAACAAAAGAAGCACTTGTTGCGTTATGTTCGTCGACGGTGACGAGACTGGGTGTATGTATAGTAGTATTTGCCATTTCTTGTTGCTCCTTATATTAACGAGAGTAATACTCAACGATTAATTGTTCTTTAATATCTGGTTCTGCGTCATCTCGTGATGGTAAACCCGTAACTGATAAACTAACTTTCTTACGATCAACCTTAATCCAACCTGGAATTTCACTTGGGTTTGGACTAACATCATCTAGATTCTTGAAATATTCGGTCTTAGCACTACGTGGTCTTAGCGTTAAGACATCGCCTGGTTTAATACGAATAGATGGTATGTCTACTCTGACATCGTTTAACATAAAGTGTCCGTGTGTCACAAGTTGTCTAGAAGCGCGCCTACTTGTTGCGAAACCAGCTCGGTAAACAACGTTATCGGCGCGTCTTTCAAGTAGTTGTAGTAACACTTGGCCTGACTCACCTTGTTGTCTTGAAGCTTCAGCCATCAGGTTTGAGAATTGTTTCTCAAGTAGTCCGTATAGTCTTTTAACTTTCTGCTTTTCTCTAAGTTGCAATGAATACTGGCTGATCTTGGCCCTAGAATTATATCCTTGACCCTGACCAGGCTTTGAAGTTCGCTTAACTAAAGCTTTGTGGGCCTTAGGATGCAAGGCATAGCCTTCACGGCGACTCATTTTAACTATTGATTGTCGATCGCGTGCCATTTAAATTCTCCTGGCTTTCTTAGGTCTAACACCACCATGGGCCACGCCAGTAACGTCCTTGATGTTCTCTACCGCTATATCTAGCGAAGCTAACGCACGAACGGCTGAATCCCTACCTAAACCAATACCTTTAATAAATACTTCTGCTTTGGTCATACCATATTGCTGCTTAGCTGCCTGAGCGGCTTGCTCGGCTGCAACTTGAGCGGCATAGGCTGTTCCTTTTTTAGAACCTCTGAACCCACAGGCGCCGGCACTGCTTTTAGCCAGTACGTTGCCGTTGTTATCGGTAAAAGTAACGATTGTATTGTTAAATGTAGCCTGAACGTGAACTTGACCACTGGGTACGCTGCGCTTATTTTTCTTACGCTTAGCTGGTGCAGCTTTAGCAGCTGCATCAATAGGAGTCTTTTCGACTGGTGCTGTAGGGGGTTCTTTTGTAGTTGTATCTGCCATAATTTATACCTTTTACGTCTTAGAAGCTACTTTCTTAGCTGTACCACCAACAGTTACTTTTCTACCACGCCTGGTTCGGGCGTTCGTCTTAGTTCGTTGTCCGCGAGCTGGTAAGTTGGCGGCGTGACGGATACCACGGTATGCCTTGATGTCCTTTAGACGCTTAATGTTACCGCTAACAAGTCTTTGTAACTCACCTTCAACTACGTAATCTGTGTTAATAATGTCTTGAATCTTAGAGACCTCACCGTCGTTTAGATTCTTAACTCTTGTAGTGTGCTCTACACCTGCACGGTCAAGTATGTCCTTAGCTGACTTAGGACCAATACCATGAACATAGGTTAGAGACACCCATACTTGTTTACCATCTGGAATGGTTACGCCTGATATTCTAGCCACGTTTAACCCTGCCTTTGCTTATGTTTAGGCTTCATCTTATTGATAACATAAAGACGGCCCTTTCTACGGACTATCTTATCGTCTGGACTTATCTTCTTGACGCTTGCACGCACTTTCATGCGGATCATGCTCCTTCTGCTAAAGCAATGACGCTACTGCTTAATATTTGATTAATTGCGATAGGTGATTCTTCCCTTAGTCAGATCGTAAGGGGTCAACTCGACCATAACGCTGTCACCAGGAACGATGCGGATGAAATGCTTCCTCATCTTACCGGCAACATGAGCTATAATTTGATGGCCGTTCTCAAGTTCTACCTTGAATTGGGTACCAGGAAGAGTCTCTACGATTTTTCCTGTTAATTCGATTACTTCCTTGTTGGCTGCCATAAATATAACTAAGGTTTAATTATAGCAGTTGCCACAGCTTATGTAAAGAGTTTTAGCTTTAGGAGATAAGCTGCAGTAAATAGTAGCTATAGTATACGCTTTGGAGGATTCGGCTGTCAATATGCCCAAGCTTATTCACCGAAGATAGCGGGTTGTATCTACAACAAATACTGGCGGGCCAAGTTTAGCTTATGCAAGAGGATTAATCGTATGACTATGATCTCCAAATTCAAATTTCGTCTTATTGATCCGGCGTTGTTACAACATACTTCAATCTACTAAATCTCATTGCCGCCGTAGCGCCCGTTGGGTTATACCAGTAACTAAGGCTTTGCCCCTTTGGATAGCCAGCAACTTGGTCATAATTGTAATAAAGAATAAGGTTCGGATGGGCTATGTTTATCATGGTATTTCTCATAGTAACAAGTTGGTCTCCAGTAGGAAACGTACAGTCATGAGTCTTAAACTGGGTTGGATCATCATACTCTGAATCGCATTTTGCCCATGCTTGTCCGACAAAGCCTGCCTTCTCACCTGTTTGAGCTTCGGCATTCTTAACAGCTTCAGCGGCTGGTTTAACTTGATTCGCGAGTCTATTTAAAGCGGTCGGAGTGTTATCAACACTTGGGGGATTATCGCTATCTTCAGGATAGCTCTCTTGGACAACCTCAGTAGCAGCTTTCGCTTTATAGTACTGAGCTATAGTATTACCACTTGAATCTACCTTATAGACCGAAACTACTGTCTGCGCGTTTGGTGCGTATTGTCGTATATCTTTAGTGAAATTACTTAGCCCACTTAGATATGGCGTTGGGTTGTTTTGTGGTATTTGTGAGTCATCAGCTATGTAGAACCCGTATGTCGCCTTTCCCTTTAAAGTGTCCACTATAAATCCGAGGAGCTTTTCATTAGTATTGCAGCCTGCACCACACGCTTCAGTGAAGGAGGGATAGTATCCAAGCATGTTATTGCCGTTCGGGTTATAGTTTTGCCACCAACCATCATTTTGAAGTGACCAAATGATCTTAACCCCGTCATTTATGCTGGCGTTCATATAATTGTTAAGTTGGGACATGTCGCCATCTAGACCGTCTTCTTCAAGCGCAACGTTAAAGCCCGCTCCACCATTCACCCCGATTCTGCCTAGACGTTGTTTGCAGATATTTAATGTCTTAGCAATGTTGCAGCTATCATACACTCCCTGAGCAGGAAGGTTGATCTTTGCATCGGCAGAGCTGGAATTTATTGCAAGTGCCAAGCCAGACGTAACTGCGGCTATTCCCAATATAAAAGAGGCTCTATCTTTAATTCTATCAAAGAAACTATCTCTGTCTTGTTCTGGCTGACCAGCTTGAGTAACAGCGAGGTTACTTTCCATTGCTATATTATGCCTTAATTCTAGTTAATAGTCAAAATAAGAAAAAGGGTCTAGGTAGAGTTAGAGCCAGATTTTTTGCGCCCAAACGGTAAGTATTTCAATCTTCTTGAACCAGGCGCATTCACGTCTTGGCTTCCATCGGAAAAGAAGTCAGGTTCTGAGTACTGGTCATACGTGACCATAAGAGCCCTAGATTCAACCGACCTTAGAGTCTGGAGTGCAACAGACACAAGGATCAATACGCTTGTGCCGCCAATAGTAATGCTGGCATTAATAAACACCTGGGCAATGATTGGTATGATAGCCAAAATGCCTAGAGCTACAGCGCCGAACAGATTTAGCCTATTAACAATCTTAGACAAGTACTTCTCGGTTTGCTCGCCGCCTCTTACTCCCTCAATGAAGCCACCTTGCTTCTGCAAGTTCTCAGCTATTTCCTTGCTGTTGAATGTAATACTGCTATAGAAGAAGGTAAAGACACAGACAAGCAGGAAGTAAACGACAGGATAAATGTACGCCTGAAGTCCTTCTTTAGCAAAAGTTGATGATGACGGGGTTTGAAACCACGCAACTAAATGAGTACCGATTTTAGCAAGTGTAGCATCATGACTGCTAGAGATTAGCTGACCGACAAAGCTAGGCACACTTAAGAAAGCTACAGCAAAGATAATCGGGACAACTCCAGCCGAGATAAGTTTGACCGGCAAGGTAGTAGAGACGCCTCCATACGCTCGGTTGCCCTGTACGCGTTTAGCGTAATTGACGGTTAAGTTACGCGCGGCTTCGTTAAGCATGACCACGATCCAGGTCACGATTAAGGTTGCGACGAATATAATGGCGATTACCATGACCCTTTTTGCATTGAACGGTAATCTGGCACCCAGAAGAACAATGTGATGGCTCTTGTTAGACACGGTGTCTATGATATTTTTCAGACTGGAAGGTAAACGGCTAACAATACCGACTGTAATAATAAGGGATATACCATTACCTATACCCTGCTCGGTAACAAGCTCACCAAGCCACATAAGAAGCATTGAACCACCGGTAAGCGCCGAGACCATGAGAACCCATTGCATAAACGAGGCGTTGGCCGTCACGTCGCCCACGCCACCAATAGATTGAGCGGTTTGCCTAATCAGGTAAATTGATCCAATTGACTGAACTATAGCTAGCGGGAAAGTTAGCATGCGGGTGTATTGGTTGATCTTCTTTTGACCAAATTCACCTTCTTTATGGAGTGCTTCAAGTTGCGGAATAGCTTTGGTTAAAAGCTGCATGATAATAGAAGCATTAATATACGGACCCATGCCGGCGATCATGATTGAGAAGTTAGCCAGCGCTCCACCGGATAAGGTATTAATGAAGCTTAAAAGCTGAGGAGTCTGGCTTGAGTTAAACAAGTTGGAAAGAATCTGGTGTAATGACTGAGAGTTGGCAATAGGTACCGGTAATTGAGCAAGGATTCTAAATACAAGCAGAATGCCAAGAACAGCCAATATGCGTTTTCGCATATCTGGGTGCGACAGTGAGCGCCCTATAATTTTCCAATTCATACCCGTTTTGTCTCTATCATTATTACTCTTAATATATTAAAACACAGAATACGCTGTTGACCAAAGTAAAAAGCACTACTTTTGGTTTTCACTATCAGGCGCGACAAACGAAGTCTCATTAAGTGGTCTTTTCCATATTGTTGGTCCGCAATGCTCGCCACCATAAGTCATGAACATTGCGTACTCAACGACCTTATCTTTATATTCAACCTTCAATATTGGAGGAGCACAAAATTTACCAACACGAATGTCATCTTGACCCAATTTGAACAGAATGTCAGTTCGACCAGCTATATCTCCGATATGTCGACGTAAAGATATAAGATGATCCATCTCATCCGTGTTTAGAGTTTCATTATTTGAGCCAAAAAGATCTAATTGGGTTGAATAAAGATCGTCACCTGGATAATCTGTAGCTTCTAGCGCCATATTAAATTATTCTTTTGCGTTTTTTGTAGATGTTTTAGGACGTTGAAGTCTTTGAGTTTTCTCAAAAGAGCCGCCAGCGCTTTCTATTGCAGCTTTAGCTGATTCACTTGCACGTGGCAACTTAACTGTAAGTTTCTTGCTTAGATCTCCTTTTACAATAACCTTTACGGTTACGTATGGGTTAGATATGAGCTTTGCTTCGGCTAAAGTATTAGCGTCAACGTTTCCAGCTTTAAGAGTTTCGAGTTCGCCTGTGTAAACTACTTCAGGTGAAGTTTTGTGGCTTGTGAAACCGGGTAGCTTAGGCAGTTTTTGCATGAGTGGGTTTGAACCACCGGCAAAGCCCGGCTTCTTACTTGAACCTGTTCGCGCGCCTTGACCTTTAGTACCACGGCCGGCAGTTTTACCTTGACCAGCACTAATACCACGGCCAACTCGCTTAGCCCTTTTGGGTGTAGTTGTAACTAATTCATGATACTTCATGTATTATTCCTTAGCCTTTGCGCTAGTTTTCTTGACAGGCTTCTTGGCTTCTTCTTTTTCCTCTTTTTCTTCTTTGGCTGGAGCTGCTTTTTCAACTGCTTTTGCCTTAGCAGAAGGAGCTTTATTCATTCTGGTAACCCACTTGCTAGCAGGAACTAGGCTATCTAGGGCCTCAATTGTTGCGTAGGCAGTGTTGGTCTTATTGCTTGAACCTAGAGATTTGCTTAGAGCATTACCAACTCCGGCAACTTCCAATATAGTGCGAACAACTCCTCCGGCAATTAAACCTGTACCGGCGCTAGCTGGCTTGAGTAGTATGTGTGATCCGCCGACTTTTGCTTCTGTTTCGTGTGGGAAAGTATCTTTGTATAAAGAAACCTTAACAAGATGCTTTTTAGCAACATCGTTTGCCTTATTAACAGCAGCAGTCACGTCTGATCCTTTAGCTGAACCAATGCCGACGCGGCCTTTCTTATCTCCAACAACTACTAGAGCTCGGAAACGGAAACGACGGCCACCTTTAACAACTCGAGCAACTCGGTCAATATTCAGCGTACGCTCATCGTACTGCTTTTCTTCTAAAATAACTTGGTTATTGTTATTACGAGCTGGTCTTTGTCTGTTGTCTCGATTATTCATTTAGAACTCCAATCCTTCTTTGCGAGCAGCGTCTGCAAGAGCAGCTACGCGGCCATGGTAAAGTTTACCGCCACGGTCATATACAACAGTCTTAATCTTCTTAGCCTTAGCTTTTTTAGCGATCTCGCTACCAACCCAGGTAGCTTTTTCGGTCATAGTGCCCTTAAGGCTCTTCTGCCCAACAGTCGTAACGTAATCCAGGGTCTGGTCTTTAGTATCGTCAATAAGCTGAGCTGTTATGTGCATATTGCTTACATAAACGCTCAAACGAGGTCGTTCTGCAGTGCCACTGACAACTGAACGAATTCGGCGTCTGCGCTGCAGTTTTGCTTGTGTCTTCTTAATTAATTGCTTGCTCATAATTATTTATCCTTACCGCTCTTACCGCTCTTGCGGATAATGCGTTCACCTTCGTACTTAATGCCTTTACCCTTATATGGTTCTGGCTTCTTAAGAGCGCGTATTTCAGCTGCTACTTGTCCGACTTGCTGCTTATCTATGCCACTGACGGTTACGGTATTTTGTTCTATTGCGACAGACACACCTTGAGGTATTTTGAAAATAACATCGTGCGAAAAGCCTAAGTTAAACTTAAGGTCAGCACCAGCCATAGCAACACGGTAACCAACACCATTAATTTCAAGCTTCTTAGAAAAGCCATCGGTCACGCCAAGCACCATATTATTAATTAGTGCGCGCATTAGGCCATGCTTGGCTCTTAGTTTTGGTTCATCACTAGATCTAGTGACAAGAATTTGCTCGCCTTCTTGTTTGACAGTAATGCCCTCAAGAGTTGAGCTTTTTAGAGTACCTTTAGAGCCGGTAACACTAATATCAATGGCGGTGATATCAACGTTCACACCGCTTGGTACTGGGATAGGTTGTTTGCCAACTCGACTCATCTTAATACACCTTACAAATTAATTCGCCACCGATGCGTTCGACTTTAGCCTTATCTCCGGTCATAAGACCCTTGGAGGTAGACAAAATAACTAAACCTCGGCCATGCTTAACGGTTGGAATCTCTTTAGAGTTAACGTAGTAACGACGGCCTGGCTTGCTCAGACGAACAATTTCGGTGATTCTTGGATTGCTATCAACATTGTTGATCTTGATAGTCAAAAGTTTGCCGACCCTATCTTTCTTGACTGAAATATCGTCAACGAAGTTACTTTCTTTAAGTAGCTTAGCAACATCTTCTTTAATATTGCTATGGGGAAGAGTTATTTCGCTCTTACGTACAGCAATTGCATTACGAATTCTCGTTAGCATGTCTGCGATTGGATCTGTGGTTGTTACACTCATGATACTTCTCCTACCAACTCGATTTAGTTACGCCAGGTATTTCACCCTTTGATGCATGTTCTCTAAAACTGATACGGCTCAAGCCAAACTGTCGCATGAAGCCACGTGGGCGTCCTGTTTCAATACAGCGGTTAGTCCTACGTGTAGGGCTGCTGTTTCTTGGCAATTTAGCCAAACCTTCTAGATCGCCTAGACGCTTCAGCTCAGCTCTTTTATCAGCGTATTGCTCTATCATCTTGAGGCGTTTCGCATCTCGAGCTATGATTGATTTCTTAGCCATAGTTTATGCCTCCTTCTCAAATGGCATGCCAAATTTCTCAAGCAAAAGCTTGGCGTGCGCTTTATCTTTAGTATTAATAACGAATATAACCTGTAAACCATGCGCCAAAGTTGTTTCCTCGAAACTAAGCTCCGGGAAAACGGACTGGTCAGATAAGCCAAGACTGTAATTACCTTGTCCATCAAAAGCCTTCTTACTGACACCGTGAAAGTCACGCAAGCGTGGGATAACAAGTGTAATCATTCGGTCCAAAAATTCATACATACGGTCGCCACGAAGTGTGACCTTAAGGCCAATTTTGTTGCCTTCTCGAAGCTTAAAGCCAGCGATAGAGTTCTTAGCGGTAGTCTGGATAGGTGCCTGCCCGGTAATTTTAGCTATCGTATTAGTTGCAACTTCCATCAGGCGCTTATCGTTAAGAGTTCGACCAAGGCCAGTGTTAATGACGATCTTTTCGAGCTTAGGAACTTCGTGTGGGTTCTTAAGATCAAGTTCAGCCATTAGTTCTTTAACAAATTCCTGGTTGTAGCGAGTCTTAAGACGTGGCACCAAAGAATCGGTCTTAACTGGTTTAACCGGTTTAGCTGCTTTAGTAGCTGTAGTTGCCATTACTTGATCTCCTTTCCACTGCTCTTAAATACTCTCGTCTTTGTGCCATCATCGCTCAGCTTGTAGCCGATGCGAGTGGCTTTCTTGGTCGTTGGTTCAACAATTGAAACTTTGCTTACCCAGATTGGCTTGGTCAGTTCAATAATGTCGCCTTGTGGGTGCTGCTGGTCAGGCTTAACATGCTTTTTAACTATGTTAATACCTTCGACAGTAACTTTATTAGCACTTGGGTGGGTAGCAGTAATTTTGCCGGTTTTACCCTTATATTTACCTGCGCGCACGACGACTAGGTCGCCTTTTTTCAAACGTATTTTGTAGGCCATCTTATAGTACCTCCGGCGCAAGTGAAATAATACGAGCATAGCCTAGGTCTCTTAACTCCCTTGGAACTGGTCCAAATATACGGGTGCCACGAGGCTGCTTTGCTTCGTCAATAATAACGGCTGCATTATCGTCAAACTTGATCGTTGATCCATCTGATCGTCTAATCGTGTTACGGGTTCTTACAATAACAGCTCGAACGATTGTCTTCTTCTTAACGGTTCCATTAGGAGCTGCGGCCTTAACAGTTGCAACAATGATGTCGCCGACGTTCGCGTAACGCCTGCGGGTACCGCCGAGTACACGGATACAAAGAATTTCTTTAGCACCGCTGTTATCGGTTACTAGTAGTCGTGTTTCTTGTTGTATCATGACTTCTTCGCCTTCACTGCTTTAGGTGCTACGACTTCTTCTTCCTTAGCTTTGCTCTTTGAGTCCTTCTTATTGCTGTCATCAGACTTAAATACACTCAAGCTGTCTTCACGTAGTTCAGGTTTTTCAAGAATCTTGTCTAGAGTAAAGCGCTTACGGGCACTAACTGGTCGGCATTCAACAATGGAAACCTTGTCACCAACCTGGGCTTCATTCTTTTCATCATGAGCCATAAACTTGGTGTTAACTGTGTACTGCTTCCTATAAAGAGGGTGCGTTTTACGCGTTTGAGCAGTAATAACAATTGTTTTGTCGGTCTTATTGGACGTAACTACGCCTATGATTGTCCTAGCCATTACTTAGTCTCCTTTACTAGAGCTTCGCTCAGTATTGTTAATATACGAGCCAAGTCCTTGCGCTTGTGGCGAATTGTCCTAACGTTCTCAAGCTCACCTAAACTTAGACGACGCTTCAGCTCAGAGATTTCCTCTCGAAGCTTAGTGCTTTCGACAGTTAGTTCAGTTGTACTTAATTTACGAATTTCTGCTACTTTCATATGATTAGCCTTCTTCCCTGACTAAAAACTTGGTCTTAATTGGGAGCTTATTGGCTGCAAGACGCATAGCTTCTCGTGCTGTTTCTTCGTTAACACCCTGCATCTCAAATAGAATTGTGCCGGGCCTGACTTTAGCAACAAAGAATTCTGGGCTACCTTTACCACTGCCCATCTTAACGTCTTGAGGCTTTCTGGTAACTGGAGTGTGTGGGAATATACGGATCCAGATTTTACCGCCACGCTTAATGTGCCTCGTCATAGCCTGTCTAGCAGCTTCAATCTGCCTTGAGGTAATACGCTCACCCGACTGAGACTGAAGGGCGTAATCGCCAAAGGCAATGTAGTGGCCTGAAGTAGCCACGCCGCGAATTCGGCCTTTGCGCACCTTTCTGTGCTTTTGTCGTTTAGGTAATAACATTACTGGACCTCTCCCTTGTATATCCAAACTTTGACACCAATAATGCCGGCAACTGTTTTAGCATGAACTTGTGCGTAATCTATATCTGCCCGAATTGTATGAAGTGGTACTGAACCAGCAACTTCTTTTTCGCGCCTAGACATTTCTGCGCCATTTAATCTTCCGGAAACTTCAATTCGGATACCTTTGGCACCGGCACGCATTGTTGCAGCGGCTGAAGATTTAATAGCTCGTCTAAAGCTAATACGCCTTTCAAGCTGGTGGGCAATGTTTTCAGCAACTAGTTTAGCGTAAAGGTCGGGCTTCTTAACTTCTTCGATGTTAACTCGAACTGGAATGCCATAGATCTTTTCAATCTGATCTTTAATTTCAGTAGCACCTGTACCGCCGCGACCGATAACAACACCAGCTTTAGCCGTAGCTATAGTGACTGTAACTAGATTAGGTGTGCGGGTAATCTCAACCTTATTAATAGATGCCCTAGAACCAAGCTTGTTAATAAGATATCGGCGTGTAGCTAGGTCGTCTTTAAGAAACTTGGCGTAATCGCGCTTATCGACAAACCATTTGCTGCGCCAATCCTTATTGACCTGGAGACGCATGCTGATTGGGTTTACTTTTTGTCCCATTACTTAGCCTCCTTTTCGGCGTTAGGTTGCTTATCTGCTGGAGCTTCTACTTCTGCTTTTGCAGGTGCAGTTGATTTCTTAGCTTCACGTTGTTCACCTTCAACAACTACTCGTATATGTGATGATTTACGCTCAAAAGGTAAAGCTCGACCATGTGCAGCTGGACGGTATCTCTTGATTCGTGGTCCTGGCGTGACAGATATTTCAATAATTTGAAGTGTAGCTGGCTTGTAATTGTGATTATGCTCAGCGTTAGCTTTGGCACTAGCGATAACTTTCCTAACAGGTATAGCGCTGCGACGTGGAGTGTGGTCAAGAATAATCATTGCGTCGGCAACGCTGCGGCCACGAACTAAAGCAGCTACCACCGCTACTTTGCGTGGGCTCATCCTTACTCCTTTGGCTATTGCTTTAACTGGCATATATTATTCCTTTAACCTTTCGCTAACTTGCCACCATGGCTTCTAAATTTTCTTGTTGGGGCGAATTCACCTAGCTTATGTCCAACCATGTTCTCTGTAATAAATACTGGGATATGGACCTTACCGTTATGTACGGCAATGGTTCGTCCGACAAACTCTGGCGGGATGGTACTGGCCCTGGCCCAAGTTTTAATAATGGTTCGGTCGTTGTCACCAAGTGCGTCAACTTTCTTGGCGAGTTTAAAATCTACGAATGGTCCCTTTTTAAGTGATCGGCTCATTTTGTATCTCCTTCTTGAATACGTCTAAGGCAATGCGTTGTTTGATCATCTGGCTTTTCCGCCGGATAGCTAACCCTAAAAAAGTCACCGGGCTGTGCATCAGCAGGGTCGATCTCTTCATACATACTTGGATCTTGAAATTCTAGGTAAACGTCAAGAGTATGAGCAATAGGTACAAACTCTGCTCCTTTTAAAGAAGATGGTAATTTAAAATGTTCAGTCATAGTTATCGCCTCTTTCCTTGATGACGTGATCGCACGATGAACTTAGTCGTGCTCTTTCGTCGTCTTGTCTTATATCCTAGGGTCTTCTGACCCCAAGGTGTCTTAGGTGCTGAACCGTGGTTCTTACCGCCTCCGATGCCGTGACGCCCACCATCACCACCACCATGAGGGTGATCAACAGCATTCATAACGACTCCTCTAACGCCTGGTCTGATACCCTTATTACGGTTACGACCAGCTTTACCGATCTTAACGTTCTGGTGCTGTTCGTTACCGATGCTACCAATGGAAGCCATGCAGTTTTCGTGAATTAGTCTAACTTCACCGCTAGGTAGTCTTACTTGAGCATAGCTATTATCTATTCCCATTAGCTGAGCGCTGTTTCCCGCACTTCGAACTAACTTGGCGCCACCGCCAACTTTAAGTTCAATCGCGTGGATTGTACTACCAACTGGAATGTCTTTAAGGCTTAAACGGTTGCCCATTTCAACGCTAGCTTCTTCACCAGATTGAATTGTCTGTCCGACTTTCATACCAGATGCAGCTAGGATGTAGTGATATTTGCCCTTATGATCTTTGATACGAGCGATACGAGCACTTCGATTAGGATCGTATTCAATTTGTTCAATCTTAGCGGTTAGGCCTGGAGTTAAATTGAAATTAACAAGTCGATAGAATTTACGTGCACCGCCGCCCTTATGACGGGTTGTGATGCGACCCTGGTTATTTCGACCGTTACCGCGTCTTTTAGTTACAACCAATGACTTAAGTGGCTTCTTTGTAGTGATGTCAGAGAAGTCTTGGCTTGTCATGCCACGCCTGCCGGGAGTAGTCGGATTGTATTGCTTAATAGCCATTACTTAGCCTCCTCGTCTTTCTTGGTAGCGCGCTTTCTAATGCCCCTCTTAGGCTTAGCTTCCTTCTCGGCTTGCTTATCCATAGCTTTCTCAATCTTTTCCTGAGTAGCCTTTTCCTGTTGCTCTTCTTCTTCAATAGCGGCAAAGAATGGTAGGCTGTGGCCTTCTTGAAGGGTAACGTAAGCTTTCTTAATATCTGAGCGCTTGCCAGTTGCATTAAGATAACGCTTGCCAGTTAAGCTCATTATTCGCTTAGGCTTGCCTTTAGCATTGATCATGCGGACTTGCTTAACTTTTACTTCAAATTGGTCTTCGACGGCACTAGTAACAGTGTACTTATTAGCTGTAAGTGGTACTTCAACAACGTAAACTCTTGATTCGCTTAAAGAATAAGTCTTTTCACTAAGTCTAGGCTTGAGTACTAGAGATTTACTCATTACTTAGTCTCCTTATTAAGCCATTCGCTAGATGCTTTAAGGCCAGCTTGGCTAAATATAATGTGATCAGCGTTTAGGATGTCATAGACATTAAGATACATACTACTGGATAAAGTAACGTTTTTAAGATTACGAGAAGATAGGCTTAGCTCATCGGTCTTTTTATCTACAACTATAAGAATTTTTCTACTAACGCCAATCTTGGTTAGAAGTTTGCTTAGTTCGGCGGTTTTACCGTTCTTAGCAATAACGTCTTCAATAACGATAACTTTATTATCTTTATTAGCAAGACTAAGAGCTTGGCGGATAGCTTGTCTCTTAGATTTAATGTTCAGGCTCTTAGAGTAGTTTTCTAGACCAGTTGGTCCAAAAGTGATACCACCACCACGCCAAATTGGGGTTCGGCTAGAACCAAAACGAGCGCGACCTGTGCCTTTTTGAGCCCATGGCTTTTTACCACCACCACGGACAAGTCCACGGGTCTTAGTAACAGCTAGATTCTCTCGGCCATTAGCCAAATAAGCAACGTAAGCTTGCTTAAGTAGTTCATAGTTCTTAACTTCAATCTCAAATACAGACTTATCTAGCTTGGCAGAAGTTGTAGCTTTAGTACCGGTCTTTGAATAAGTTGCTACAGCCATTAGTCTTTACCCTTCAGGACCAAAAGGCCTTTTTTAGGACCTGGAACAGAACCAGTGACACCTATGATGCCGTTTTCTGCATCAATAAGCGCAACCTTAAGGCCTCTAATTGTAATCTGGGTATGGCCTAATTGTCCGGCCATTTTTGTGCCTTTGAAAATATGCTGCGGGTACATTGATCCGATAGAACCAGGACGCCTGTATGATCGACCACCGTGGGTTTTGCGGCCACGATGGAAGTTATGACGACGGATAGTTCCAGCCCAACCCTTACCTTTAGTAAGGCCGGTGGCTTGGACTTCATCACCAACACTAAAAACGTCGGTACCGTATTTGGAACCGACGCTTAACTCTTCTGGGATTTCTTTGAGGCGGAATTCTCGAATGATTTTCGGCATCACCTTAGCATTCTTGGCATGTCCGGCAACGCTCTTGTTGAGCTTCTTAGCTTCGATAGTACCGACTTGCACGGCCGTATAGCCGTCTTTTTCGTCAGTCTTATGAGATATAACAGTATGATCAGCAACTGATAGAAGGGTAATAGCTTCAACGACACCGTCATCACCTATGGTGCTAGTCATTCCTAATTTTTTGGCAATTAATGCTCTCAACTTGAGACCCTTCTTAAATGGTCATTCGACCTGAACTTAATACATAAAATTATTGGTGATGAGCGGTTTCTACCTCTGTTTTTGATAGACCTACTAGCACGCACCAAGTTAACTTTTTATTGAGATACCATAATAGAGTACCACGTATTTGTTACATCTGTCAATGTGTTGCAAATAATACTTCGTCGCCGGACATTGCAGCATCTATATCCAATTGCTGCTGTCGTTGAGAAGCTTCGGGTTGTAGCAGGTTTTCTTCAATTGAATCTATCACCCTCTGACATGCCGATAAAATTCTTGTAGTAGCCTCAGGGTTACTAGAGTGTCGCACTTGCACATCAGTGTACATATTAATAAGACGTATTAGTCCTCTGCCTAATTTTATTGGCAATTGTACATCTAGTTCGTCTGTGGCAGCCATATTGAGTGCTTCACCGTCATGTGGCGGAAATATATTTTTAGTCTCAAAGTCTAGGTAGGGTCTAAAGTTAGATACAACTACCCTGCGGCCATTGCCAGTTTGCTGGGTGTTCTCGATTCCACGGAAGGAATTACCAAGCCTTCTGCTCGTATCCTTTACTACACCAAATTGTTTTTCAAGCATCTTATACTTCTACATTTTAATTTCTACGTCGCAACCTGCGGGTAGAGATAAATTCATTAGGCTATCGATTGTCTTAGGAGTTGGTTCAAATACGTCTATAAGACGCTTATGAACGCGCATTTCAAATTGTTCACGGCCCTTCTTATATACATGAGGGCTCTTAATAACAGTGTAAGTACTGCGTCTAGTTGGCAAAGGTATTGGTCCAGCTAGGCTAGCACCCGTTCTTAGGGCTGTGTCTACAATTTGTTTTGCAGCTTGGTCAATGACCTTGTGGTCATAGGCCTTAAGTCGGATTCTTATTCTTTGTTTTGGATCTGCAGCTTTAGTTTCTGCCATAAGGTGTTGTTCCTTCCTAACTCTATAAGGTTAGTTTACTGTAACATCTCTTTAATTTATAAAGTGACTTTTAGTCAGCAAGTTTAAATTTATTACAGTATTACCATACCATAGATTGCCTGCTTTGAAAAATATCGAAACTCTAAATATACAAGCAAGATTTTATTTAAACTCTTGGGTATATAAACTTATCTACGCCCCTAGCCAAACCAAATGATCCGATTAAGATGCCTCCAAAAAAAAGGGCTACGACTTCATTGCCGTCGTTATTGCTATCGTTATTCTCTAGCTTATAAATTTGATGGTCTAGTCTTGCTACTTTATGGTGTCCATTCCATTTTGCCTTCTGAGAATGTTGAAATGCGTCGACTGCCCTGTTTGATAGATGATCGGCATGTTTGGCAGTAGTTATACCTACCGCAAACGTTGAGGCACTTGCCGCTAATATGGCACTCGTGCTAAGCAAGTTAGCTCCAGCCTTTTTAAGTATTGAGCTACGGTTTAATGGCCTTCGTTCTTCTAGATTTCTTAATCTTTTAGCCGCCTGTGTCATAACCAAATCTGATTCTGGTTTCGCTGCATAAGACGAGGTTGAGGTCGAGGTCATGTTTGCCCTACTACGATTTAGAAGGACTTGGCCTGTAATGCCGGCAGTAAGTTCTTTTACCAATTGTCCAGCGTAGTCAGTATCTTTATCATTTAGTTTATTCGAGAGACCTTCATAAAAGCGTTCTAGCTGTGTTGCAAATCCAGGTCCATCATAATATTTAGGCTCAATTCCTATTGCCAAGGTTCCTTGGATTAAGCGTGCCACTGCCTCCTTCTTTTTAGGGTCAGGCATTCCAGCATCCTCATGGGCGGTAAGAAACATCTCGGCAAACTCCATGTGCTCAGGGTCTAGCGGCTCTGAAAGCTGGGATCTGATAATTTCACCGTCTGAATAATCTCTCTCGTTATGCATAATAATATTATAATACATTTATCATAGTTTACAAGTTACAGTTTAAACATAAGATAGATATGTCCTAATATTGACTAAGCTCATAGCCAAGTAGTAAAGTAATTTTTAATATGAATCTTGGGAATTCTGAATTTTTATCTGATTTAGATGGTTATGGCGAAGCCATGACTGCTGCTAGGGCTGAGGATGAACTCGCACGAACAGTAGCTGAAGAGGACTTTCAAATTCCTGGCATTGAGCACGCTTACATTAGTGAGTTAAACAAAGCACGCTTAGCTAAACAAGAAGCGCTGGCCAACCCTACACTGCAAGAAGGCGTAGCTAGAATCGGCGAAAAAGCTTTAACGGGTCTGACTCAAATTGATAATCTTAGAATCATTACTCAAAGCCAGGCCTTACCTGAAATACGCGAGCAATTACTAGATAACCTGCATCGTGTGCATGATTTTTATAACACATTCGGCCTGACCACAGAGATATCGACTAAGATTGAAGAACGCTTGCGCAGCCTAGGTCAAATTTCTCTTAAAGAAAAAGTGCAAACAGAATTTAACACATTCGATGAGCAAGTCGTTGTAGCTAAGCCAATAGTAGAATCAACCCCAGGTGCACCTGGTGATAACGGGAATGCCGTTGCCAACGTGCTTGAAACGTTTTCCGCTAGGATTATGGAGCACATTGCTGATGCAGATCTGCAGCCAGATCGACTAACGGCCGCCCAAGGACAAGACAGTAAAGCTGAACAAGCCGAAACAAAAGAAACAAACTTTCCTCTTGTTGCAGTAAACAATAATGGCGTTACCCTTTTAGATACCGACACTTTCATTCCGTACAATTCTCCTAACCCAAAGTTTAAAGAGGCGAACGGTGCTGTACGGTCAGCGTTTATTAAACGACATTTTGTAATTGCCTTATTAGCTAATCCTGATGAGTTTCAGCATCCCCGTGATATTGTAGAAAAAATGCCTACATTGGATGGTGAAATAATTGAACTTGGACAAAATGAACGAGCAAACCTATCAAGCTGGTTATTTTCAGAAAAATTACGCATAGGCAGTGAGCCACTTTTTGTTAATAACGGAGGAAAGTCTCTTGCTTCGGCTTACCGAGTAAACCCAGCTCTAGTTTCCAGACAAGATGCTTTGCCAGAAGAAGCTAATATACAAAAGCCATTTGAAGATACTTACCCAGAAGCCCTTGATGCAATCGAGCAATCAACTCATGATGTCCCTCACACTCCTCTTGGTGATACTTATGTGCTTGCTGCAGCGTTATTACATGATGGAAGAACTATAATTGCCTTAAAGGACTTCGGGTCTGGGTGGTCTGGATTGTCACATATGAACAGCAGTATGCATAAAGATGAATTGTTAGGTTTTAGGCCCGACCGCATTCCTATTGGGCGGGATTCAGGTAAACTTATACAATATAATGTTCAGTCTGGTAAGAACTTAGTCAGTCTATTGTCTTCAGACGAACACGCACAGACTTTCATTGACTCGATAGAATCAGCAAAAACCCGCGAGTTTTTATACCAAATACAGAACATCATTAAGCACAGTCCTGACCAAGAAACATTAAGCCGACTGCTTAGTAGCAGATGGGTATCAATGGGAGAAAATCAAAAAGCTCTTGTCTACGACAATGGAGGAAAAGGTAAGATTTTATGGCCATTAGGTAACGAAGGCTTTAGTGTTAGGTGCAACGAAGTCGTGATCACCGCCGAGGAAAAACGTAGTTCAGACCATAAGAATAAAGTCCGCAGGCAGAAAATTGATGAAATAGCATCAATCGTAGAGTCTGTCGCTGCAATATTCATTGATCAGCTTGGTGACGCTGATGATACATATATGATACCTGAAATTAGACAACATATTGGTGGATTCAATGCCAGCTCCATCAGGAGTACTGGTCTCAAGCGGCTTTCTCAAAATCTTAAAAATAAGCAATATTCAGTAGAAGACGTATCGACAGTTTTAATTTTGAATACGCGTAACTTAGCCAGTATATTTAGACGCGAGCATGCTTACAATGAAAAAATGATTGAACGCGTTATAGACCAGGCAATAGACCGGGTTAAAGAACGAAAAGCTAAAAGCAAAGTAAACTAACTATATTAATAAACTAAAAGAGCTCCTAACTCGGGTTCTTTTTAGTTAACAAAGTACTACTGAAGTGCATTATCGATAATAAAGGTGTTTGTGCGAAAGGTCTCATGAGTATAGTTTTATCGCGTTTAGCGACCATACTCATGAGCCCTTTCGCAGGAGTCAAAGGCCATTCTCCAAAGCCTTGTTGAACTTTATTTGAACGTCAACTTCCAACTTTTGTACACTGCCGAAGATATATGTCATTACAGTTATTTAAGCTGCCTAATCAGACTCGAATCTGGGCGGGGCGGTCAGCCAATGATGAAGGCTCAAAAAGAACTCGAACACCAAGAGCATGGCCATTACAGCTAAAAACAAAGCGGCGGTCAAGGCAACGAACAGTGCAAAGCTACAGATTAGATATACGCAAGGGTACAACTCGCCTCCGTAATTCGGCTCTATGTCGCTGCCAACGCTGGGATGAGACCAAGCATAGGCTTGGGTGTAAGCCTTGCCGCTTTTGCTGATATCGACATTAACTTCTGTTCCAACGTGCTGCTTAGCAGGCTCTGTAGTGCTTACTACCCCCAAAAAGCCTTTTTTGTCTGAGTAATAAACAAGAGCAACCGACTTATCGGCCGATTTATTCACTTCAACTACATGTCCCTGTACTAGTTCCAAGCTAGCAGTTTCAGGAAAAAAGAAGCCGCCTACGAAACCGCTGAAGCACAGGAATAACGTACCAACTATCGCTAAATGGACAACCAAATACACTAGAAGCGTGCCAAATTTGTTACAGGCCCGTTGAAACACAGTAATACCTCCGTAACGATTGGATACTAACGCTAAAAATTTAAAGAACAACGAAAGACTATTATATACTTTTTCGATATATTTTTCAACGTTTGCGGTATAGACATTAAAAAGAACCCCAATATCGAGGTTCTTTTTTAGTAAAGTGTAGTTCTCTTAGGTTATTTAATAACCTTAGTAACAACACCAGCACCCACGGTTCGGCCGCCTTCACGGATAGCGAAACGAAGTCCTTGTTCCATTGCAATTGGTGCTAGAAGCTTTACCTTAAAGGTAATTGTGTCGCCTGGCATTACCATCTCTTTGTCAGCTGGTAATTCAACTTCACCTGTAACGTCGGTTGTTCGGAAGTAGAACTGAGGCTTGTAGCCCTTGAAGAATGGTGTGTGACGTCCACCCTCTTCTTTAGTAAGAATGTAAACTTCTGAATCAAACTCGGTGTGAGGGGTAATCGTACCTGGCTTAGCTAGAACCTGACCACGTTCAATGTCATCACGCTCAATGCCTCGAAGTAGAATTCCGGCGTTGTCGCCAGCTTGACCTTGGTCAAGAGATTTCTTGAAAGCTTCGATGCCTGTAACAACGCTCTTACGTGTGTCTCTAATACCAACGATTTCAACTTCTTCGTTGATCTTAACGATGCCTTGTTCAATACGGCCGGTAGCAACTGTGCCACGACCCTTGATTGAGAAAACATCTTCAATTGGCATTAGAAATGGCTTGTCTAGTTCGCGCTTTGGCTCAGGAATTGATGCGTCCATAGCTTCAACTAAAGCCATGATAGCGTCTTCTGAATCTTTGTCGCCTTCTAGAGCCTTAGTAGCTGAGCCACGGATGATTGGAGCGTCTTTGTCGAAACCGTTTTTTTCTAGAAGTTCACGGATTTCCTCTTCAACTAGATCAACTAGTTCAGGATCTGCAAGGTCCATCTTGTTTAGAAAAACAAGGATATAAGGTACGCCAACCTGGCGAGCAAGTAGAACGTGCTCACGAGTTTGTGGCAAAGGACCATCGTTAGCACCTACAACTAGGATAGCTCCGTCGATCTGGGCAGCACCGGTGATCATGTTCTTAACATAGTCAGCGTGTCCTGGCATATCTACGTGAGCGTAGTGACGCTTTTCGCTTTCATACTCCTGGTGCGAAGTAGCAATGGTTATACCACGAGCTTTTTCTTCAGGTGCGTTATCGATTTGGTCATAAGCGATTGATTTGTTAACTTTGCTTGGCAATCTTTTAGCTAACACAGTTGTAATTGCTGCGGTTAGTGTGGTTTTACCATGGTCAACGTGACCCATAGTGCCTACGTTAACGTGAGGCTTGCTTCTGTCGAATGATTCTGCCATCTTATGGTCTCCTATTAATTATTAGATAAATCTCTGATTAGTATCTTTTGCACGAGAATACTAGCGCTCGTACAACTTACCGATGTTAGTATAGAGAAGACTTATGCTTTTGTAAATAGCTTTTCAGCTAACGCTAACTATTCCCTATATTACGGTAAGGCTTAAGCTTTAAGCGGCGTTCTTGGCAATTATTGCTTCAGCAACGTTTGACGGAACGTCAGCGTAGTGATCGAGCTCCATGCTTGAGCTGGCGCGTCCCTGAGTCGAGCTTCTAAGACTGGTTGTATAACCAAACATTTCACCTAAAGGTACAAAGGCGGTAATCTCTTTAATGCCTGGAGTTAGGTCTTCCATGCTTTCAATGCGGCCACGCTTACTGTTAAGGTCACCAATTACGTCACCCATAAAGTCTTCGGGCGTAACAACAACTACTTTCATGACGGGCTCAAGTATGACTGGTTTTGCATGTTTAACGCCTTCTTGAAGTGCCATTGATCCAGCAATCTTAAAGGCCATTTCACTGGAGTCTACATCATGGTAAGAGCCATCGTATAGTTCGGCAATTATATCGACGACTGGGTATCCAGCTAGAACACCGTTAGCCATAGCTTCTTTGATGCCTTGCTCAACAGGCTTGATGTATTCACTAGGAACGACACCACCCTTGATTGAGTTGATGAACTTAAGGCCTTCACCAGCTTCGTTAGGACTAAGTCGTAGCCAGACATCACCATATTGTCCACGACCACCGCTTTGACGAATAAACTTACCTTGGATTTCAACATCAGCTTTACGGATAGTCTCACGGTAAGCTACTTGTGGCTGTCCAACATTTGCTTCAACGTTAAACTCACGCTTCATTCTGTCGACAATAATATCTAAGTGCAACTCACCCATACCGGATATAATTGTTTGACCTGTTTCATCGTTAACTTGAATTCGGAAAGTTGGATCTTCTTCGGCTAGTCTCTGAAGCGCGATGCTCATCTTTTCTTGGTCGGCTTTGGTCTTAGGCTCAATTGCAATAGAGACTGGAGGTTCAGGGAAAGTAATGCTTTCAAGAATAATTGGGTGAACTTGATCACTCAAGGTATGACCTGTAGTAGTGCCTTTAAGCCCAACTATAGCGGCAATATCTCCAGCACCAACTTCAGTAACATCTTCTCTTTTATCTGCCTGCATGCGCACAATACGACCAACACGCTCTTTATCTCCGGTCGAGCTATTTAGGATATAGCTGCCTGACTGTAATTTTCCGGAATAAACCCTAAAGTAAGCCAGTTTACCAACAAACGGGTCAGTCGCGATCTTAAAGGCTAGAGCAGCAAATGGTTCGCTTTCGGCAGGCTTACGTTCAATTTCATCGCCATTCTTAGGATTAGTACCCCAAGTAGAGCTGACATCTGAAGGACTAGGCAATAAGTCGATTACGGCATCGAGTAGTTTTTCAACGATAACACCACGGCCATCACCACCAGATACGGCATAAAACTTACCGGTAAGTACGGCTGTTCTGATAGCCTGATTGATTTCGTCTTCGCTTAGACCTTCTTCACCAACTTCAAAGTATTTCTCCAGCATTGCTTCATCTTCAGCGACAGCGTTCTCAACAAGCAATGAACGATACTTTTTAACCTTGTCCATCATATCTTCAGGGATTTCACCTTCAACTAGCTCATGATCAGTGAATTCCTTGTACGTATATGACTTCATGCTAACAAGGTCAACAATTCCGTTGATACTCTGTTCAAAACCGATAGGTAGGTGGATTGGGAAAGCTCGTTTGCTTAGACGGTTGTGAATTGAATCGAGAGATTTGTAGAAATCACCACCGGTTTGGTTGATCTTATTAATAAAGCAGATGCGAGGCACTCCGTACTTATCTGCTTGACGCCAAACAGTTTCAGACTGTGATTCAACACCCATCTTGCCGTCGAAGACAACAACTGCACCATCAAGCACACGAAGAGAACGTTCAACTTCAACAGTGAAGTCAATGTGTCCTGGAGTATCGATAATGTTGATCTGATGGCCTTTCCAGTAAGAAGTAACAGCAGCAGAAACAATAGTAATACCACGCTCTCGTTCTTGAGCCATCCAGTCGGTAGTAGTTTCACCTTCGTGAACTGCGCCAATCTTGTGCTTTAGGCCAGTTCTATAAAGAATGCCTTCGGTTGTAGTGGTCTTACCTGCGTCAATATGGGCAATAATGCCAATATTCCTGATCTTGTCCATTGCTGTTTTCTTGTCTGCCATGTGGTTTCCTAATTATCTTCTCTTAATATTAATTTACTATTGCAACTTTTCCATTTCCTGGACACCGCATCGAGCTGGTTTTTCTGCTCCATCTTCAAGGTATTCAACCAATCCGGTGCAATCAGGCATCTGACTTATGATATTTTGCGCAGAAAGGTTGACTAGTCTCTGATCCGCATTCATAGCCATTCTCGTAGTAATGTATCTCTTTATTGGGTTTCTTGATGACAACCCAGCTTGTCTACTTGCATCTCTCAGAGCTTCGCCTTTTTCTATAACGGCTAGAAGTCTAGGACACATGAGACATTTATCTGGTATTTGGCTCGCGATCTTTTCGGGCAGTGCTTCGTAAACTAAACGACTTTCACTGCCTAAGCCCATGCTAGCCTCTAGCAAAGTGAGCAAACGCTCGGTTGGCGTCAGCCATCTTATGTGTATCTTCTCGCTTCTTAACAGCAGAACCCTGATTGTTATATGCGTCAACAAGTTCAGCTGCAAGACGGTCTTCCATGCTCATACCTTTGCGAGCCCGGGCAGCAGCGACAAACCACATAGTTGTAAGGTGGTTTTGCCTTTGGCCCTTAACTTCAAAAGGAATCTGATAGTTAGCCCCACCAACGCGGCGGCTGCGAGTTTCTAAGTGTGGTTGAACATTCTTAAAAGCTTGCTCAAAAACATCTAGGGGGTTGTCTACTTTAAGCTTGTTAGCAGCTTTTTGCATGCCGCCATAAACTAAACTTTCAGCAACTTGCTTCTTGCCGTTTAACATAACGCGGTTTATTAGTCTTTGAACTGGTACACTGTCGTACAAGCGGTCACCAGGAATGTCTCTAACAAGTGATTTGGTCTTTTTCCTAGGCATTACTTGCTCGCTTTCTTGGTGCCGTATTTACTGCGACCTTGCTTACGATCACTGACACCTTGAAGGTCAAGGCTGCCACGAACGATATGGTAACGAACACCAGGAAGGTCTTTTACACGACCACCGCGTACTAGTACTACGGCGTGTTCCTGCAAGTTATGACCTTCACCGCCAATGTATGCCCAGACTTCATAGCCGTTGCTTAATCGAACACGGGCTACTTTCCTAAGCGCCGAGTTAGGCTTCTTAGGTGTCTTAGTAGTTACTTTTACGCAAACACCACGCTTAAATGGTGCTGGCTTTTCATAGCTTCTAGTTTTTAAATTGTTTGTGACACGCAACATAGCAGGCGACTTACTTTTAGCAGTCACTCTGGTGCGAGGCTTTCTAACTAACTGATTAATAGTTGGCATAACTCTCCTTAAAATTTGCTTTGATCTGCTGCTGCGCCCAGTTATGCCTTGTGCTGGGTGGCTCGGACCAAAACTTTAATTAAATTAAAACAATTTATCTTTAGTCTATTGTAACAGATTTAGACGGATGTCTCAAATGTTTGTGCTTGGCGCTCAGGCTTAGAGGCGATTACCAATTAAGTCTTCGCCCGTATCAGGCTCATCCTCAATAAGACCAGTTCCAACAGGTATCTTGCGACCCAAGATAACGTTTTCTTTAAGTCCGTAGAGTTTATCTACCTTACCGCTGGTTGCAGCAGCAATTAGAACCCTTGTGGTGTCCTGGAATGAGGCAGCACTTAGGAATGAATCTGTACTTAATGAGGCCTTGGTTATTCCAAGTAGTAGCTGGCTGTACTTAGCTGGATGTTTGCCATCAGTTTTAAGCTGATCGTTGGTTTCAACGACGGCTAACTTACTGACTACGTCACCAGTTACGAATTCACTGTCACCAGCTTCTTCGATCTGAACACGACTAAACATTTGTCTAACGATGATTTCAAGATGTTTGTCGGCAACAGTTTGACCCTGACCGGCAAAGATCCTAAGAATTTCATTCATGACGTAGCGCTGAGTCGATTCAACACCTTGAAGAGACATAAGCTCATGCAAGTTAATTGAGCCGCCTGTTAGACGCTGTCCGCTAACTACCTTGTCTCCGTCACTCACAACTAGCTGTTTAAAGCCTGGTATTTCGTACCTAACTACGCTTTGGTTGGTTGGGGTAATGATGACAGCTGTCTTCGTTACCTGAGCCAGACCAGCCATAGGTGCAATTAGAGGTTCCGATGCGTCCTCTAGTGATGCAACGACATCACCAATAGCAACTTCAGTGCCGCTTTTAACATTGGCTTTTCGTTCGCCTAGTTTAAGCTCAACTTTTTCATCGTCGTCAGCAGTAACTTGAACGACGTAATGATCGCCATCTTCCCAAGTGTTAGCCACACCGCTAATAGCAGTTAAGTAAGCTTGACCTTTAGGTGTTCTGACTTCGAAAAGCTCCTCTACACGAGATAGACCTGAGGCAGCTGCATCGGCTACCACGCCGCCTGAACGGTGCTTAGAGTCTAGCGAAAGCTGAGTACCAAGCTCACCGATTGACTGTGCGGCTATAACGCCAACTGGGTGATGGTCAACAACCATGTTACCGGTAGCTGGATCAACACCATAAGACTTCTGTGAAACGCCGCGTACGTTAGTACAACTTAGCGCACTCATGATCTTAAAGCCATCCATTGAAGGGTCGGAATCGATTTTTTCGGCTGTTTCAGGAGTAATTAGCTCACCCTTTTTGACAATACCCTTTACTGGTTCGGCTGCGAAACGACCAATTAGTCGTGAACCGTAGCTTACACCGATAAATTCAGCATCGCTCCTTAGCATTGCAAATCCGTCATCAAGTGATCCACCTTCCAGAGTAAACACGTCTTGAGAAACGTCGACTAGACGCCTGGTTAGATAACCAGCATCGGCAGTCTTAAGCGCAATGTCTATTAGAGCCTTCCTGGTACCACGAGTACCGGTGAAGTATTCAAGTGGACTTAGTCCTGCGACATAACCAGATTTAATTGGAAGTTCAATTACGTTACCGGCAGCATCCTGGAGAACTCCAAGCATACCAACGGCGTTCTTTAGCTGAGATACGTTACCACGAGCACCAGAGTTAATGGCGATAGCCATCGATGAATCCTGGCCAACCATTTGTTCGGCCAGCATTTCCTGAACTTTGCCATCAATTTTGGCCCAGTTATCGACTGTCAGACGGTGTCTTTCCTCGTTTGTAATGAAACCGTCTTCGAATTGGTCGGCGATAGCTATAGCTCGATCTTCACCTTCGCTAATAGTGCCGTCCATGCCAACAATTGGTTCAAAGTCGGTCATACCCATACTTAGGCCGGATAGCGTTGCATAGTAGAAACCTATGTCTTTTAGATCATCGGCTATTTCACTGGTCTTTTCCTGACCGAATTGCGCGTAAACCTTAGCCATAGTTGTCTGAAGGCGCTTCTTAGTCATGGTCTGGTCTTGTAATGGGAAGTCTTCTGGGAAGATTTCATTGAACAAAAGTCGACCTAGTGTTGTGTGACGAATCTGTCCCCTAAATGGAACCCGGATATAGCTTTGAAGTTCAATATTTTGGTTGTCTAGAGCCATGATTGCTTCATTTAAATCACTGAAGAGTTTTGGCTTGTCTTTATCGTGCTGGTCTGGTCGTTCGTAAGTTAGGTAGTAACAACCAAGCACAATGTCTTGTTCGATGTGCAATATTGGCGAACCGTCAGCTGGTTTTAGTAGGTTTCGGTTAGCAGCCATGATATCGCGGGCTTCTGCCTGTGCCTTGTCGCTTAGTGGCAAGTGAACAGCCATTTGGTCACCATCGAAGTCGGCGTTAAAGCCCTTACAAACTAATGGGTGGAGCTGGATAGCGCGGCCTTCAATAAGGACGGGCTGGAAAGCCTGGATACTTAGACGGTGAAGACTTGGGGCACGGTTTAAGAGTACGTACTTACCCTTAATCATTTCATCAAGAGCGTCCCAAACAACTGTTTCGCCCATTTCGATTAGTCTTGAAGCGCTACGGATGTTATGAGCCTGCTCTCTCGCAATTAGCTCACCAATAACGAATGGCTTAAATAGCTCAAGCGCCATCATCTTAGGTAGACCACATTGGAAAATCTTAAGTTCTGGACCAGCAACAATAACTGAGCGGCCAGAGTAATCAACGCGCTTACCAAGTAAGTTCTGGCGGAAACGACCCTGCTTACCCTTAAGCATGTCGCTTAGAGACTTAAGTCTTCTACGTTGTCCGGTAGCAGCAACAGCTCGGCCTGAGCGAGCACTGTTGTTGTCAATAAGAGCATCAACGGCTTCCTGAAGCATACGTTGTTCGTTGCGACGAATTACTTCTGGAGCGTTCAAGTCCATAAGTTTCTTAAGACGATTGTTACGGTTAATAACGCGCCTATATAGGTCGTTTAGGTCTGATGTCGCAAAACGTCCACCGGTTAACTGAACCATTGGCCTTAGATCTGGAGGGATCACAGGCAATACGCTAACGCACATGCTGCTTGGCTTAATACCAGCCCTATGCATGCTTTCAAGAAGTCTTAAGCGCTTCATGATTTTCTTGCGTCTTTGGCCTTTAGCGTCTTCGGCTTCTTTATTAAGCTCTTCAATTAATTGTTTAAGATCAATTTCAGTTAGTAATTCTTTAAGTGCAGCGCCGCCCATACCGACTGTGATTAATTCGGCAACTTCTTCAGGTAGGTTTCGGTAATCGGTTTCGCTGATTAGACCACGCTTCACTAGCAATGAAACTTGAGCTTTAAGTAGTTCAAAGTCTTGAGTTAATTGCTCAAGTTCTGCCGTCTGACTTTCAGCTAGTTCCTTAATGTTAGCGCCGTCTTTCTTAGACTCATCTTCGTGTCTTAGCTTAATAGCTTGCTTGGCAGCTTCAAATTCAGCCTCTTTGTCAGAAAATAGCTTGTCCAGCTTTTCTTTTTCAAGTGACTTAATGATGTAGCTGGCAAAGTAGGCTACTCGCTCTAGGTTCTTAACAGTTAGGCCTAGTAAAAGACCCATAGCACTTGGAGTACCTCGTAAGAACCAAATGTGAGAAACGGGTACAGCTAGGTTGATGTGGCCCATTCGCTCGCGCCTGACGATGCTCTTAGTTACAAGCTCGCCGTTCTTATCGACAGCGGCTTCACGGCTTCTTACGCCCTTGTACTTAGCGTCATGTGGGTTAAGATCCTTAACCGGTCCAAAGATTCTTTCGCAGAACAAGCCATCTCGTTCGGGCTTCTGCGTGCGATAGTTAATTGTCTCCGGCTTGGTAACTTCGCCGTAGCTCCAGTCTAGAATGTCTTCCGGGCTAGCAACTGCCAGCCGAACGGCATCAAAATCTGCAATATCTGTATTATTTGCTGTATATCGTGGTGTTGGCATCATTTTCTTAACCCTCCTTTCCGTCTTCAATAGGTTTTTCGTTTGCTTCTTCAATACTGGCCATAGCAACCTCGCTTTCGTCGAGTACCTGCTCGGTTTCACTTACGCTCGGATCTTCTAATCCGGCTTCAACCATTTCCGCAAAGTCTTCGCTTGAAGGCTTTTCTTCAGTCACGTCTACGTCTGAAATTGCTTCTTGGGGAACTGCTACACCTGCAGGGTGTACAGCTTCTTCGTGAATGCTGGTTGCCAGAACCTCTTCTGCGTCAACTATGCTATCAGAATGAATCAGGTCAACTTTAAGACCTAAACCTTGTAGTTCTTTAACAAGAACGTTAAAGCTTTCTGGTATTTTCGGTCCGACAATCTTGGTCTTCTTAATGATAGACTCGTAAGCCTTACTTCGTCCGTAGACATCGTCTGACTTGATTGTTAACATTTCCTGCAAAGTATTTGCGGCACCATAAGCTTCGAGTGCCCAAACTTCCATCTCTCCAAATCGCTGACCACCGTTTTGAGCCTTACCACCTAGTGGCTGCTGGGTAACCATAGTGTATGGTCCGGTGCTCCTGGCATGGATCTTATCTGCAACCATGTGGTTGAGCTTAATCATGTACATGCTTCCAACGGTTGTTCTTTCCTTAAAGGCTTCGCCTGTTCGGCCATCAAATAGCTGTTGCTTACCGTCTTTAGGTAAGCCGGCTTCGGTTAGTAGTTCTTCAATCTTTGAAACTGGCACACCATTAAATGATGGGCTTGCAACTTTCATGCCTAGAGCACGGGCTGCCATACCAAGGTGAGTTTCAAACAGCTGGCCAATGTTCATTCTTGATGGAACACCTAACGGGTTCAAAAGGATGTCGATTGGTGTACCGTCTTCCATAAATGGCATATCTTCAACTGGCAAGATGCTAGCGATAACACCCTTGTTACCGTGACGTCCACCAAGCTTATCACCAACGGCAATCTTACGCATTTGGGCAACAAAGACCTGTATTTGCATGATTACGCCAGCTTTTAGTTCGTGACCGTTCTCGCGGCTGAATACTTTAACGCCAACAACTTTACCGTGTTTGCCGTTACTCATGCGCTGAGACGTATCTCTAACTTCCTTGGCTTTTTCACCAAAGATAGCGCGAAGTAGTCGCTCTTCTGAGCTTAGTTCCTGTTCACCCTTAGGGGTAATCTTACCGACTAGGATGTCGCCAGGATGAACTTCAGCACCGATTCGTACAATTCCGTCTTCATCAAGGTGTCTTAATGTTTCTTCAGATACATTAGGGATGTCCGCTGTAACAACCTCAGGGCCTAACTTTGTTTCTCTAACTTCAATCATGAAGTCAACGATATGAACAGAAGTTAAGGTGTCATCTTCAACTAGCTTGCGGCTAATGATGATAGCATCCTCAAAGTTGTAGCCTGACCATGGCATGAAAGCCGTGACTAGGTCTTTACCAAGAGCTAATTCACCGTTTTGGATGGACATACCTTCTATAAGCACATCACCTTGGCTAACCTTATCGCCTGTGTTAACAACGACTTTTTGGTTAACAGAAGTGCCTTCGTTGCTTCTAATAAACCTTTGTGGTTCGTAAGTAACGCTTTTGCCGTCTTTGTACTTAACAACAACTTTTTGGGCCGTTGCAGTAGTAACTTCGCCAGTATCTTCAGCGAGTGCTAGCTGGCCAGTGTTACGGGCAGCAGCTGCTTCAAGTCCCGTACCGACGATTGGTGAGGCTGGTTGAATTAGAGGTACGGCCTGTCTTTGCTGGTTACTACCCATAAGGCTTCGGTAAACGTAGTTCTTTTCAATAAATGGAATAAGACCAGCGCTGGAACCAATAATCTGGTTTCGGGCGGCATCCATATGAGTTACGTCGTCAGAATCGACTTCACCGGGTTGCAAATATGAACGTGCGCTAACACGCTCTTCTTTAAAGTAACCGTTCTCGTCAATTTCACTACCACCACCGGCGATAATCGTTGATTCTTCTTCGTAAGCATCAAGATAAATAATATCTTTAGTTACTTTTGCTTTAACTGGCCAAGTAGCTTTGCCTGTAACTTTGGCAAGCTTTGCAGCATCAGCAGCACTAATTTTAGTGCCAGACTTAACTAAAACTTTGCCTTTTTCGTCACTCAGATCTTCTCGGGCAATATGTCCGACTACGTTTTTAGTAGGGACGGCATTTATAACTTTCCTGTAAGGAGTCTCAACAAAACCGTAGTCGTTGACACGAGCAAAGTTAGCTAGGTTCAAAACTAAACCGATGTTGGCACCTTCAGGTGTTTCAACCGCACAAATACGTCCGTAGTGAGTAGCGTGAGCATCACGAACTTCAAATCCGGCACGTTCACGGCTAAGACCACCTGGACCCATTGAACTTAAGCGACGTTTGTGAGCAAGTTCGCTTAATGGATTAATCTGGTCCATGAACTGGCTTAACTGTGAGCTAGCAAAGAACTCGCGAACAGCAGCCACAATTGGACGAGCATTAATTAACTGACCAGGAACAACTGTTTCAATGTCGCTCATGCTCATGCGGTCCTTAGTGTTTCGTTCCATTCTAAGTAAACCAATTCGAAATTGACGCTGGAATAGCTCACCAACCAATTTAACGCGGCGATTAGCTAGGCTATCGATATCGTCAGCTGGTTCCTGAGTGTTATTGAGTCTGATAATTTCAGCAATAATAGCCTCAATGTCTTCCAGGCGCATAACGCGGTTTTCAATTGTATTAGGGACATCCAAATTAAGACGCTTGTTTATCTTGTAACGACCGACGCGACTAAAATCAAAGCGCTTGTAATTGTAGAACATGTTCTCAATCAGGGACTTAGCGTTATCTACGGTTGCGAGATCACCTGGGCGAAGTCGCCTGTAGACTTCAATTAAAGCGTCGTTTTGACCTTTAGTTGGATCTTTGTCTAGAGTTGCATCAAGGTAGTTAAGCTTACCGGTATCAACATGCTTAAAGGTTTCGCGCATACGTGTTTCACTGACGCCTAAAGCTCTAAGTAGAGTTGTAACGGCAATCTTGCGCTTACGGTCAATCTTAACGAACAAAGCACCTGCGGCAGAGGTTTCAAATTCTAGCCAAGCACCACGGCCAGGAATAACCTTAGCTCCATATAGCGTGGTTGAATCGTGTGGATCAGCGGTAAAGAATACACCAGCCGAACGTATTAGCTGACTAACGACAACTCGCTCAGCTCCGTTAATAACAAAAGTACCCCGGGATGTCATCCAAGGGTAGTCACCTAGATAAATTTCAGTTTCTTTAATCTCACCGGTAACTTTATTGGTTAATTCGACGTTAGCCATAAGAGGCGCTTCAAAGCTGACGTTGTTTTCTCTGGCTAGAGCTTCGGTTAGCTTAGGATCGCCAAAATGATAATCTTTGAAACTAAGAGACAGCTTTCCACCTGTGTAGTCGTCAATTGGACTAACTTCAGCTAAAAGCTCGCCTAGGCCCTCTTCAATGAACCATTGAAATGAGCGATTTTGGTGGTCAACCAAGTTTGGAATGTCGATAGCATCATCTTGACTGGTAAATGATACTCTTTGAGTCTTACTTGCTGTTTTGGGCATAAATAAAAGATTCCCCCTGCTTAAATTGATGTAGCTAGCTTTTGCGTAAAAATTAAAAAAGACGGTTAACTACGTCTTAGTTAATTTGTTGTTAGATCTTTGTCTTATTTTTTGGATTCGGCCGAAGATCCTAAGTTAGGTGTTTTAGCGCCATAGCGTCCTGAACTTACACTACTTCTTAATTTAATATTGTGAGGCAAGAGCTACTTATTGTCAATATGTTTTCATGATAAATAAGTATTATGGAAGTAGTAGACCTTTAATAATGTACTGAACCTCTGCTGTGCCACCTATAATTGTTTTGCTATTAAATTTTATGTCTCTCGGGATGCCTTCTCTAGCTTTTTCATGTTCGTCACTGCCGTCTGTTCTCCACTTAAAGTATTTCTTGGTATCTTTGGAAGGCAAAAACACCCTTATCGCCGTACCCTCTTCATCCGGGTCAATAAATACCGAAGTCATCAAGTCCTGGCCATGTTTGCTCATAAATACTGTCCAGCCACCTATTTCTCTTAAAAAGTTAAGCCACGACTGTTTATTTTCAGGACCAAACTCATATGGCTTTTCCTCGTAATAGACATCCATTAGTTCTTCGTTGTCTGCTATTTGTGTTTCATAGAATGGATTTGGCACGTCTATACCAAAAGAGTCTATATGAAATTCTCCAGGAATATAGATAGGTCCATCCTTTAACATAGATGACCATACATACTGCGTTCTATCTTCACCTATGAAAGGCCATTGATCGACAATAGGGTTAGATCTTTGGAGTAAACGACTGTTTACGTCATCGAGGGCTTTGTAACTTGCTTCGGCCAGCTCATTCGCCTGATCATCTAAAGAACCGTATACCTCTCTAATTGCATCTAAACGAGCAGATGCAAGTTCAGCGGCAGAAAATAGATCTTCAGGTAAAGAATCATAGCTAGGCATATAGGATAAATCTAACACTGATGTATATCGAATGCAATAAACCAATTGCCTTGTCTATACACCCGTAATCGTTCAATAGCTTTGCACCACCTGTGAGTTAAGCTTGGACCATGGCATATACAGTTAATCCTAAACTTCCACGTCTGAGTATGCAGGCAGTCGGACGGAAAGCGTTCTAGCAAACGTTCTTGAATTTTTCAAAAAAGCTTATATTTTATGAAAAATACATACTGATAATAAGCGTAACGGCAATTGCTATGCGCCGATAGCAGCTCCGCTTAGACTAGGAATTAAAGATAAAACATCGCTATTTGTGCCGATTATTTTTGCTTTGGTGGATTGTCTATAACTTCGTCAACTAAACCGTACTTTTGGGCTTCTTTAGCTGTCATCCAAAAGTCGCGTTCCATATCTACATGAATCTTATTTGCCTTTTGATCTGTATTCTTAACCATTATGTCTTCGATTAGCCTCTTAACTCTTAGAGATTCTTTAAGATCAATCTCCTGGTCTGTAACTTTGCCTCTTGTACCACTTGAAGGCTGGTGAATCATAACGGTTGAATTAGGTAATAGGTATCTTTTGCCTTTGGTCCCACTACTTAGAAGTATGGCTGCAGCGCTGGCCTGAACGCCAATACCGACAGTTTGGATGTCATTTGTAACGAATTCCATAGTGTCATAGATAGCTAGGGCGTCGTATACGCTGCCACCAGGACTGTTGATATAGAAGAATATATCTTTTTTAGCATCTTCAGATTGAAGAAATAATAATTGGGCTACTATTATGTTCGCCGTAGCTTCATTAACGTCAGTACCGAGGAAGATAATTCTGTCCTTAAGTAAACGGCTGTAAATGTCGTACGCACGCTCGTAACGGCCTTCGCTTTCAATAACGGTTGGGATTAATACTTGATTCATGTTAATAAGTATAATTCAGCAATTGGCACTCGTCAAGGTTGAGTGCTAATTTTGTATAAAATTAGTTATTTTACTTCTTTGAAGCTGCTGGTTTAGCGGTTGCAATAGACCGTAGCCTATCGATAGTTTTTTCTATTAATAGTCGGCTTTGAATATCTCTTCGATTGTCTGGCTTATCTAGCTCGACTCTCATGTTCTCGTCGGTATATTGATCCTTAAGTATAGTCAGGCGGGCGCTTAGCTCGTCAGGAGTGATTCTAATATTCTCTTTCTCGGATATTTCACCTAGGATAAGACCGGTTTTAATCCTGAGTTCTGCAACTGGCTTTTGGCGATCACGGTGTTCTTCCTCGTTTACGCCTTCCGCAGTTAAGTGTTCTTGCCAGGTTTGGCCTTGGTAAGCTACGTTGCGTCTTTCTTCTTCTTCAAGCCTATCAACTTCTTGATCAACTAGACTCTGAGGAACAGCGACCTGGCTTTTGTCTGCTATTACCTTGAGAAGGTCGTTATCAAACTGTTCTTCGGCTTGTTTCTGCTTTTCGCTTAGTAGTTGCTTCTTGATGTCTTGTTTAAGCTCACTGACCGTTTTAAATGGACCAGCACTCGCGGCAAACTTATCGTCAAGTTTAGGCTTAACTAGCTCTTTGACATCAGTAACCTCTACTTCAAAAGTTACTTTTTTCTTCTTCAGGTGGGCTGCGTGATAGTCTTCAGGGAAAGTAATATCAAATGTCTTTTTGCCACCAGTTTTAAGACCCACAAGTTGTTCTTCAAATCCAGGTATGAAAGAGTTGCTACCAACAATAAGTGGGTAATCGCTACCGTCAGCTCCTTCGATCGCTTCTTTTGTCTTAGCATCTTTACCTTTAAAAGATATAGTTGCTTCGTCGCCATTTTTAAGAGCTCGCTTAACATCCTTCTTCTCAGCCGACCTTTCAAGCAAGTTATCTATAACGTTATCGACATCCTTTGTGGCAATGCTGACTTTTTCTGGGGACATTTTGATCTTCGTGTAATCTGTTATATTCATTTCGCCAACGGCTTCAACTTCGGCACTAAATTCTAATGTAGTAAATGGTACGAATGCCGTAATCTGAACCTCTGGTTCTTTAACGACTCTTAGCTGCTTCTCTCTTAATGCCTGGGCATATAGCTCATTAACGGCGTCATTCAAGAATTCACTTTGTAAAAGTTGTTGATCCATTTGCTTCTCAGCCATATTGATCGGAGCTTTCCCGGCTCTGAAACCAGCTACTTTCATACCTGCACTCAGTCTTTGAAGCACTGAATTCTTGATCGTATCAAGCGCTTTTTGATCGGCTACAACCGTCAATTTATAAGTTGTTGGGGTGAGTGTCTCTTTAGTTATCTGCATAGTGCGGTAGTTTAGCAACTTAGAGGATATTTATCAAAGGTAATTTTATCTAAGCAATATCGAAATTACGAATAAACCGGCAATAAACCAAGTAATTTCAACTAAACCGCCGATGGGTTTGGCAAACCACTGAATGACCGAACCGAATCTGGAAATTAAACTTGGTTTCCATTCTATCTTGCGGTTAGCTTTTATAAATCTGTTAACCCACAGAAGATCCGGTGAAGTTGCAGCAAAGGCACAGACGCATATTAGGAACCAGCCGTGTGGGTGCTTAATTGCAATAGCAAGGACAAGGGCAATACAGAGTGACGCGTCGGCCAGTAGTATCCTCTTAAAAGTTGAAGATTTAATCCAATCATCGGCGAGAATGGTTGGTTTTTTATCAAAGTGGGGAATGGCATCACAAGCGTAGTGTGAAGCTACGGCTGCTGGTATAGCTAAAAGTGGTTCGTGAACCAAGAAACCAATTATTGCTCCTGTTATGGCATGGTTCGTTGCTGTCATATGATTATTTTTTGCCACCTACTTGTTTAATTAGCTCACTAACCGTGACAGCATCTTCTTTTGAGGTCTCCAAGTTCTTGAGTTTAAAATTGGACGACTTAAGTTCTTCCTCACCAATAATTAAGACAAACTTAAGGCCTTTTTTCTCAGCCGCTTTAAATTGATCGCCCAAACGCTTGCCGCTTAAATCAACAGTAACGTTAAGACCATGATCTCGGAGTTCAGCAAGCACTTTTTGAGCATCATTAAAAACATCTCCTATTAAAGCTACGCCTAAATCTGCTTCAGGTTTTAGGTTAGGAGAAAGGCTGTGATTCTCTAAAAAGTTGATCAGTGTAACGTCACCCCAGCCAAAGCCGACCGTTGGGACAGGCTCAACTCCGAACAGACCAACTAGTCCATCATATCTGCCTCCTCCCATCATCGAGCGGTTGTTATCTGGGTCCTGGTCAAATACTTCAAATATTATGCCGGTATAGTAGTCAAAGCCTCGCATCAAGCTGGAATCAAAACGTACGTGCGTCATCTCGCTCTTACCAAGCTGGGTTAAGACGGCATCTAGGTCTTTATATGCTTGATCTGTTTTAGCTTCTTCAGGTAGTTCTTTGAGACTCTTAGCATCAAGAATACTTAAAAGCCGTTCACTTGTTTTATTGGCCCTGTCTTTGTCCGTAAGGATTTCGTCAAGTAATGACAGAAATTTTGTCCTGTCCATTTTATGCAGACGATCTATTAGCTTACTAACAGCAAGCACGGCCTCGCTATCAAGTTTCAAATAGTCACTCAAAAGGTAATTTATAAGCTCACGGTGATTAAGCCTAATTTCAAACATATCGGTGGTTGCACCAAAGCCTTTAAAAATGGCGTCGACTACGGTTATTATCTCCAGTTCGGCGCTAGTGTCTTTAACGCCGAAGATATCGACGTTCAATTGCCAGTGTTCACGTAGTCTGCCTCTTTGCGGACGTTCGTAGCGCCACAAATTAGGAATGCTATACCACCTGAGCGGATAGGTTAATTCCTGGCGTTTAGCGGCGACCATGCGGCTAACCGTTGGGGTCATTTCTGGTCGTATGACTACCTGGCGATCTCCCCTGTCGGTGAAGACATATGTTTGCTCGTTAACTATTTCCTGTCCGCTTTTTGCTAGATAAATTTCTAATGGTTCAAGTATCGGTGCATCGTATTCTTCATAGCCAAAGCTTTCAGCTACTTTTCGCCATACCGAAAAAATATACTTCTGCAAACGTTTATCTTCAGGATAAAAGTCTCTTGCACCCCTGTAGGGCTTAGTTGATAGTGCCATGTATGTACTAATTATAAATCATTATCGGTTTATGTAGTCGTATTCCAAGACTTTATATCTGTATGCAAGTTGCTCAGCTTCACCATGCATGCTGTCTTGTACACTGCGGACCACGTCCTTTGGCAGTAGTCCATCGGTTATTGATAAGCCAACTGCAACCGCTTCGCTACCCATGGGGTTGACTATTAATGGAGCTAAGTCCTGATGATAATATCCTTGTGTCACGCCTGCAGCCACAAGAGCCAAGTAAGACCATGCCATCACACGTCTTGTCTGTCTAGCCACCTGATTTTGTGCAGCAAGTCCGCCATTTCTAATAAGTTCATCTGTGGTTAAGATACCTAGCCAAAAAGCGACATTAATTTCGTCTCTTTGTTCAGCAATTTCATTACTACTTGGATTAGCACTTATATACAAATACGGCTGACGGTCTTCTTCGGTTTTACCTTGCACGATCATCGGCCATGAACTTTTTCTCTCTGCGTCATCGGGTAGTTTTTGAATGGAAGCACTAATAGGGGTTTGAATACGTCTAGCATACGTACCTTCCCATAACATATCCGTATCTATAGAGAGTACTAAGCCTGACTTAGCAAGACTGTGCTTGAGCAACCTAGCAACACTGATCGAGGGCACTCTTAGATTGCATTCTTTGCTTAGCTCTGCTCTTTGAGGGTGATCCCTCAAACAATCCGCAGGAGTAACAACTAAATCTTGTCTTCGTGGTGTTTTAACTAATGTCTGCCTTTTAGGCTGCACGGTTGCTTTTGCATCACGAGCACTCAGTATATCGCTTGCATGATTAACGTCATGCTTTTTAATGGTAATCTGATACTTGCTAGAATTTAGTGGCTTGTCCCAAACATTTATTGCACTTGCTTCATTTTGTCTTACTATATGTCTATAGGGTGGTCTCATATTTGATAAAAGTATACTTTAAACTAAACGGCTTAAATCATCAAAATTAAAAAGGGAAGCCTTTGGCCTCTAAATATAAACTATTCTACTTGGTACACCAGAAGGTAAAAATCTTGAGCCACTAAACAGTATAGCCGACTGGCTAATATACAACTCAGAGGTTGACTGGTTAGAGCAGCTTGCGGAGGCTCACGCTACACCCTATGTTCAGACTTATGTTTACTAGCTGGGAGCCGTTATTACCCCTAGTTTAACCTTTACAGGCCTTCATTTGAACCATGAGTGTAGTTGTATGTACTATCTACAAACTGGCTGGTCAATTTCTACGGTCATGGGTGCTTGCGGATAAGATTCATTAGCAGGGATACCCGTAGGGGCTTCTAATTGTAGAGTGGTCTGGTTATTAGCCCAGCCTTGAATTAGTGCACTAATATCGGCTGCTTCTTCAATGGCTGCTGTGTTTGGGAATACATTGTGCGGGTTAAACGGTACTTGCACCTGTACTACTCTTGGGCTATCTGAACCGAGAGCGTTCAATATCCGTGGAAGTCCCGTGCCGTTAATCCCGTTGCTTATATTATTTATAGAAAAGAATATGTTAGCACCGAAGCCAGTGAGTTGGTCTACTTGCCCTTTTGTCAGTGTGTAGTCAGCAATAATCCTAGTATTTTGACCAATAGAGCGTTCACAGGCACTATGACCCTGTGAGCGACCAAGAAAATATCCACCAACCCCCATTCCACCTAATGCTAATACGGCTGCTAGTGAGAGCTGGGCAGCTTTTTCTCTAACAATCCGTGGAACTTCAGCCATAATTATCTCCGTTTAATATTCTTAAATATAGCTGGATTGGTTTCTATTGCAAGCACTACCATTAAATGAGTTAAAATATTTGGTACACGACAACCTACCGCTCTCGAACTTTATAACTTTATTTTTGAAAGCTCTGATTATTACAGCAAATTATGCGCTGAATTAGAAGTTATAAGGAATTATCAGTCAAATGGTGAACCGCTAGTATTGCTGTAATACAATAGTTTTAATAGAGTTAATAATTGTTATTTATCTAAATCCTAGAGACTTAGATAGTTCGATTGGTCTCAATTTACTAGAACTACCTGAGGAGTTAAACGGTTTTATGTTCCAGTTTAGTTATGCGTTGTTCGTGGTCTTTCAGTTCGGATTCTGTGGCTTCATTTGTATTATCTATTGCACTGGCTACAGAACTAGACAAATCATCGATCTTGGTGCTGAGTTTATGATCTAATTCCTTAACATCATTTTTTACTTCTTTGATATCAGCACGTACGTCAGATATTTGCTCAGATATAGCGAGAGCAATGAACTTTTTTAAATCATCAAGAGAGTTTTCGTCCATGGAATTAGTATACACCTTGGCTATGCCCTAAGTAAGGTCTCGGAGTTACACAACTTTCGTACATAACTCTCTTTTCTCTAAATGACAATAAACTCCCCTTCTTTAAGGGCATGGATTGGTAAGCTGGAGTCACCATAGCCTTGCAGGTCATCATATGCTTTCTGCCAGTCTATCTGACCTTTCGGCTCATCTTTGCCGTAATCAGATAAATAATGAGCGATGAACTTTATAGGCAATATACCGAGACCATCCATGCATTCACGCCAATCACAGGTCCAAAAACTTTGAACAAGCATATTAGTGCCAGCAGAGTTAGAGGCAATAACCTTATTTCTGAAGATAGCTGGAAGATCGAACTGTTTCATCCAATATTGAACGAGGTGATCATCCCCACCACCTATATAAATTACGTCTGCTTCTTTGCATTGTTGCTCAAAGGTTTGTGGCACCGCTAATGTAAATCGTAGCTTCACACTTCTAGGTACATCGTCCTTAATTAGCTCGCTGTAGTGTTTATATGTTTCTTCCCAACTCTCACGAAGCTTGGCAAAAGCACAGATAAGGAATGATGGCTCGTCATTTAAGCCTTTAACAAGCTCTGTGTGAAACTGTTTCCTCAATTTGGGATGAGAGCTTATGTTGCCTGACTCTAGTACGTATTTTGTTTTGGAATTATTCATGTATTTACTATAACAAAGACCTCAGAACAAGTGAGATCATAATTCTTATGCTTGGTACGGATGAGAGGACTTGAACCTCCACGCCTTGCGGCACTAGCTCCTAAGGCTAGCGTGTCTACCAATTCCACCACATCCGCTTGTTTCGTCTTAACGACTAGAGAGCTATTTTAGCTAACTTTCTTATAAAAAACCAGTTGTGAGTCGCCGTAGTTATTACTTTTTATAATGCTTAGCCCGTCTATAACTGGGATTTCTTCCTTGCCAGGCCATGATAACGCAACCACGCCACTGTCTTTTAAGTGTTTTCTTAGTCTCTCTATATCCTTGAAAACAATAAAGTCATACGGAGGATCAGCCAGTACAAGATCAAAGGTATCGTTAGGGTGTCTATTAGACCAAGATTTAAAAAAAGCTTTTGTTGGTTTCATTCTGTCATTGATAGACAGATTGGTTACGTTATCTTCAATAGTTAAGTAAGCACTTTTGTCGGCTTCAATAGATATGACCATTTTGGCACCACGACTAACGGCCTCAATACCAAGAGCACCACTGCCTGAATATATGTCTAGTGCGCTAAGACCTTTAATGTTGCCGAGGGCATTGAAGAGAGCTCCCCTCATTTTGTCACTCATGGGATGCGTCCTGTAGCCTTGTGGGCTATTAAAGTTTCTGCCGCCTAGAGTTCCTGATACTACTCTCATATGCTTGCCTGAGCAGCTTCCTGGTAAGCAGCGTACCAAGCGAGCGTTATTATTTTAACCATTCTTGGAGCTAACTGTTGCTTAATGTCCTGACTGAGACCTCTGGTCCAACCAGTGATGCAAAAGCGATCATAAATATTAAAGCCGGCTATTTCTCTAACAAAGTTTTTGAATTCGATTGTTATTCCAACGTTTTGAAATTTAGCAATATCGTCAGGACTGGGCATGGCATTTTTTAGTTTAAGCGGTGCAATAACAGCATAAGCTCCAGCTTCGAACAATGCGTGGTTAGTAATTAAGCCTTTAGGTCCGACCAACTTCATGCTCTTGGACATCGATTGTCTTAAGGTGTCTCCCCTAATAAAAGCCCTACCGGCAATACCTTTTCTTGTATTACGGTCTTCGCCTCTTAGAATTTCCAGTTCTTCTTCGTAGGGGTAGTGGTGTGCCGGCGTTAATCCATCGACTAGTGCATGAGCCAGCCATGCGGCCTCAAAAGCTGACCTAACTTCATCCTTCTTCTTGAGATTCGCTACTAGCTGGACATAGTGGTATTCAATTTGCTTTTCAAGCTTGGTGTCTTTTTCATTATGCGGATCAATGAAGTGCCATGGTTGCTCAACATCAATTTGTCGTTTAAGCTTTGCGCCATCAGGCCCGTTGCCTCCTTCAAAATGTATGATTTGCTTTATATTAGGGAAAAAGCCCCCAGGCGCTAATTGCTTTAAGTGTCTATAAGCAACTTTATCTAGTTTTTGATGGGCATGGAAAACAACCGCGTACATTAAGGTAAATACATCCTCATCAGTTTAGATTCGTGACAACTCTTAATTTTTTGACTCTGGCATTCAATTCCTTATATTCTAACAAATCTTCTTGCTTATCTATAAATTCCTGGGCTGCCTTTATAGCCTGTTTGATTAATTTGATGTCGCTGAGTTTGGCAATCCTAAGATCAAGCAGTCCGTGCTGTGACGCGCCGTAAATAGCACCTGGACCTCTTATGTCCAGATCCATTTCAGCAAGTTTGAAGCCATCACTGGAGCTAACTAAAGCCCGAAGTCTAGGTGATGGATGTTCTTCTCCATCTAAGTGTATATAAAAGTAACCCTGATGCTCGCCCCTGCCTACTCTGCCCCTTAACTGATGCAATTGAGCTAAACCAAACCTTTCCGGGCTTTCAATCAGCATAACAGTGGCATTGGGCACATCTACTCCTACCTCTATTACTGTAGTGGCCACCAAAATATCTAGTTTATGGTCAACGAAATCCTGCATGACACTAATTTTGTCTTGCGCTTTTAGCTTGCCGTGTAAGAGGCCGATGCGCCTGTTCTTAAATTGCTTTTTGGTTAAGTCCTCATAAACCGATTCGACCGACTTGGCATCTATGAGCGAAGAGTCACTAATATTCGGGCAGACGACAAATATTTGGTGGCCCTTGTCCATTTCCTGATTAAGACTAAGTTTTAGTTTGTCTGCCTCGGATGGTCTAATTATTTCAGTCTTTATATGCTTTCTACCTAGTGGCTTCTCACTAAGAATGGAGATATCTAGCTCACCATAAAGAGTTAGGGCTAGTGATCTAGGTATTGGCGTGGCAGTCAGGCTTAATACGTGCGGCATGTGACCGGCTTTTAACATGAGCTTCTTTCTTTGGTCGACGCCAAATCTATGCTGCTCGTCTATAACTATGAGCGCCAGTTTTTGCATATAGACATCTTCTTGGATAAGAGCATGCGTACCAATAATTAAACTGGCTCTGCCAGATCTTATAGATTCTTTGGCTTTATCTTTTTCTGCTTTAGTCATACTGCCGATAAGTAGACGTACCTTGTTTTCTAGTCCTAGAGGTTTTAACAGTTTATACACGGTATCGGCGTGCTGGCGGGCAAGTAATTCTGTCGGAGCCATAATTGCGCTTTGCATCTTCTTGTCCATGACCATGAGGGCAGCCATGGTAGCAACAACGGTCTTACCTGAGCCAACGTCGCCTTCAAGCAAGCGGTTCATCGGCTTGGTTTCGTCCATGTCTTTATATATTTGCCAGGTAGACAGCCTCTGATTATCTGTAAGCTTAAACGGTAGGTGCTTAACAAAATTCTTAGCAAGGCTTTCATTAAACTTGACACGCATTGCTTTCTCGGTCTTTATCTCTTGCTTGTTCATAAGGCTGGCCAGGCTTAGCTCAAATACTTCTTCTAGGCCTAGCCGCCTGCGCGCTTCTTCTAGTTCTTCGCCTGATTCTGGTAAGTGAAGGGTCGTAAGTGCCTCGCTTCGGCTTATGAGATCAAAGTTTTCAATCAGCCACTTGGGTAAAGTTTCTTTAATATTTTTTAACAGTGGCCTTAATTGACTGATAGCAAGTCTTATCTCCCTTGAATTAAGGCCTTTGCTTTCCCGGTAAACACTTAAGATCCGAGCTGTATTGGCCGGCATATCTGAAACAAGTTCTAGCGAGGGGTTAATAAGAGAGAATCGTCCCCGACCAAGTTCAAACTTTCCGGAAACAAAATATTCCTTATCTGCATTAATTGCATTGGCCCTATACGGCTGGTTAAACCAGATAAGGCGAACACTGGAGGTATCGTCACTGGCGATAGCTTCGGTTATATGCATGCGCCTTCTAACGTAACGGCCCTTGGCTTGCTTAATCGTGGCTTTAAAACTTACGTTGCCAGGCTCAAGCTTAGCAATAGGCCTAACATCGGAATAATCCTCGTAGGCTCTTGGGAAATAGTTAATCAGGTCTTCGAGCGTATTAATGCCTAAAGCATTGAATTTTTTGGCCTGGGCGGCGCCTACACCCTTCAAGACCGTAATGTCATCACTAAGCGTCATAGTAAAAGCTTACTTTAATATTACTGGTCAAAGAAGGCTTTAAGAGTAGCTTTGGTTATATTTTGCATGGTTGTGGCACGAGCTGGCCAGTCATAAGCACCCTTACCGTTAGTAAAGATAACTAGGATATAAGCCTGGTTGTTATGGTTAATGATGGCCGCGTCATTGACGTAATCCTGATACAAGCCGATTTTGTGGTAGATAGTATCGTCAGCAGGAATAGCCGGAACAATGTATTCGCGGTAATTAGCTATCTTGAGATAGCCCAACAAGAGTTGGGTGTCTGACTTATTGATCACAGTTCCCTGCCACAGCTGCTGGAGCGCTAGGGCGATGTCTTTAGAACTTAGGCTATTGTTGTAGGCCTGATAATCTGAGATTCCAAATTGCTTATCGGCATAATTCTGTAAATTGCTATATCCGAGTAGGTTGTTCAGTGCAGCCCAGGCGTTGTCGTCACTAACTACTATCATTTGTTGGAGCTCATACTCAGCCGTATGGCCATTGACTGTTTCTGTTAGACTTTGCTGTCCTTCTTCAACCTCGTGCAGGAAATACTCGGCGGTTATTATCTTAGCCGTACTGGCTGCTTGAAATGTGTCGTTAGTGCCGTAGTGGAAGGATTGGTTATTGCTTAGATCAATTATATTAACCGACATATCTATGCCGCTGTTTTGTACTATAAGAGCGGTAATGGTTTGAGCCATAGTGTCTTCATTAGCACTACTTATTCCATTATTGGTAGAGCTTGTATGAGTAACTTTATTTGTACTCTTCACAGGCGAATTATTACTTCCACTAGTAGAGGCATTCTTAGAATGAGTTAGGACAGAGTGACCGCCTACGACAATTGCCACAACAATAATCAGTATAATCAGCCTTTTAAGGAACTTGCTTCGTCGCTTTTTGGGCATTTTCGGCGGAGGAAGGATCGGAACATTATGGACACTCGAATAGTAATATGCGTGATTGTATGGGCTATTATCTTTGTTCGTCATTTACTTCGATATTTTATGAACTAAAAAGAAGATGCTTGGACCAAAGTATAGCGAGGCTAGAGGCCTTTGCAGTGTATTTTCAACGCCCAACATTACTGATTTGGGTAAGACACGCTTAAGCTTTTGGCTGCGCAAGTTCGACACCGACAATACGCTGGCCACTTCAAGACCGGCATGCTCTAACTGTCTTATAACGGTGTGTGGATTGTGATTAACAAAAGCAATCTCGTCATCTTTTTTATTGGCTTCTGATCTAATATCGACTGGTTTAACAGGTAACTTTTGTAGTTTAGCCATATGCCTAAGACGATTTCGGGCATGAATATAGTTAGCAACTTCAATGATAGCTAGTCCATCTTCACTTAATACCCTGGCGACTTCATTGAATTCACTGCTTGGATCAGGTAAGTGATGCATTACCCTTATCATGGTCAACAGGTCGATGCTGCCGTCTTTGAACTTTAAATCGTCTGCCTGGAGCAGCCTCTGGTCTATCTCGGGTTGGTCTTTAAGGAATTTTTTAGCAATATCCAGCTGTTGCCGGCTTGGTTCGGCTAAAGTAACGTGATCAGCGAAATCTTCTAGCAAAACACATAATCTGCCGTAACCACCGCCAACATCAACTGCATTATTAAAATGCTTTCTTTTGAGTAGCTTTTTAATAGCTATTTCTTCGGCTAGGTGTTCGTATTCTCTGCCGTCCCAATAATGTAAATAGTTATGACTAGGGTCATTGTATTGGTCGGCTCGACGCTTAGGCAGGGATTTAGCTTTTGACGCGGCTGATTTGTCGTGAGGGTGTGTAGGCATATTTATAAGCTTAAATTATATGGCAAAATTGGCTTTTAGCCAATCTCTACGAGGCAAGAGTCTTTATATGCCTTACCCCGGCGCATAAGCAGACGTCCGTTTTTAAAATCTTCACTATCAAAGTTTTCTTTAGCAGATTTGTCACCGTTGATTGAGATGGCATTACCACTAATCAGTTTGCGAGCTTCGGTCTTAGATGGAGACAGGCCGCTATCAACAAGCGCCTCTGCAATTTCGCCGTTCTCGCTGCTTTTAACAGATGGTATTTCTTTTCTTAGAACATCTATAAGACTGGGTTCATCAATATCTTGCAATTTAACTTTACCGGTTAGGATATCGGTTACTTGTTCTGCGGTTTTAGCCGCCTCATGTCCATGCACAAGTTCGGTAACGGCTCTGGCGAGTTCTCTTTGCGCATGCCTGGCGCCAGGGTTTTGGGCGTGAGTATCCATGATCGCTTGAACTTCTGCCTGATCAAACTCGGTAAAGACCTTAAGATAATTCTCCACCCCCTCGTCACTTAGATTAATCCAAAACTGATAAAACTGTGTTGGTGAGGTCTTATTCGGATCCAACCAGATTGCTCCGGCTTCACTTTTACCAAACTTACGGCCTGTCGTTTCATCAATTACCAGCGGGGTTGAGTAAACGTTAGTTTCAGCGCCAGCCACGCGCCTGATTAAATCGACTCCGGCAATAGAGTTGCCCCATTGATCGGCTCCGCAGAGCTGAAGAGTTACGCCATAGTTCTTATATAAGTGTAAAAAGTCATAGGCTTGAATGAGGACATAACTAAATTCAGCATAGCTTATGCCTGCACCACCCTCTTGAAGACGACTTTGGACAAATTCTCGGCCAAGCATTTGCCGCATAGGGACATGCTTGCCAGTATCACGCAGGAAATCTAAGTAGTTCATATCCTTGAACCAGTCGTAGTTATCTACTATTTGAAAGTCGTAATCTTGATAGAGCTGCTTATATTGGCCAACGAGAGCAGCTTTATTGCTGTCAATCTCTTCTTTGGTAATTAGATCTCTTTCCTGGGCTTTACCATCTGGATCACCGATTAGTCCGGTTGCTCCGCCAATTAAGATAACTGGTTTGTGACCGTGCTTAATGAAACACTTGGTCATCATGACCGCAGCTAAGTTTCCGACTTGCATCGAGTCAGCGCTGGGATCAACGCCAAAGTAAAACGTAACCTTATTATCGTTTAGAAAATTCAGGTCTTTATAGGTAGTTTGGTTGATGAAACCGCGCCAAGCTAGTTCGTCGGTAAATTTCATAAGTAATATTAGTATAACCAATGCTTAGGGAAAGCTGAAAATCCGCAATAAAAATTAGCTTTTTTTATTATTAATTTTGGTATACTTACAATTATGATTCTGAAGTGGGTAGGTTGATTGCAAAAAAAACTATGAATAGTAAGAACACCAGGCGACGTAAAAGTGGCAAGAACTATGTCACTACCAGCAGTGGTAACTCTATCAAAGTCAATCGTTCTCTTAGCGATAGGCGTAAATCAAGCAAAGCTGAAAGAGATGCCAAGAAAGCAGCGTATTTAGCATCGCTTCCTAAGGAAAGATGGAAGAGATGGCTGTTTAGATTAAAGCCAAGACATTTGGCTGAATACTGGTTTAGCCGCGAAGGCGGCATCATGGCTCTTAAAGTAATTGGAGCAAGTGTAGTAGTTGGCTTCTTTATTACAATTGGCTTATTCGCATACTTTAGAAAAGACTTGCCGCAAATTAAGGACCTATCTGGTAACCTAGGCGGCAATATTTCATATTATGACAGTACCGGTAAAACACTCTTGTTTACAGACTATAACTCGGTTAAGCGTCAGCCAGTCTCGAGCCAAAATATTTCTCCATATATGAAAGATGCAACTGTGGCGATTGAAGATAAGGATTTCTATAAAGAAGGTGCTTTTGATGTCCGCGGTATTTTGAGGGCCGCTGTTAACGACGCTAAAGGTAGTGGCGATTTGCAAGGTGGATCTACGATTACCCAGCAGCTGGTTAAGCTGGACGAGGGCTGGACAGATAACAGAACGGTTACGCGTAAGGTTAAAGAGCTCATCTTAGCGGTTGAGTTAGAGCGGCAATACACTAAGAACGATATTCTGACCGGCTATCTCAATGTCGCGCCGTATGGTGGTCTGGACTATGGCGTCCAAAGCGCCTCCGAAGACTACTTCCAAACTTCCGCGAAAGACCTAACCTTACCACAGGCCGCAATGTTAGCGGCAATCCCGCAATCGCCGAGTTATTACTCGCCGTACGCCGGGCCTCAATTTAACCCGGCAGTTACACAAGGTACGTTTAGCTCGAGTGCCTTAATTGAAAGGCAACACTACATTCTTGATCAAATGTACAAACAAGGTTACATAACAAAGGCTCAAGATACGGCCGCTAAGGCCGTCAACGTCCTGGCGACAGTCCACCCACAGCAATCTAAATATCAGAATATTGTTGCGCCTTACTTTGTCCTGGCGGCAAAACAGCAACTCATTAATAAGTACGGCGCTAATACAGTTGCTCATGGTGGCTGGAAGGTTACTACTACCTTAAACATGAGCCTACAAAACTTAGCTCAAACAGACGTTGCAAACAACTCAAGGAATGTTGCTGACGTTGGTGGAGATGAACAGGCGATGGTCGCAGAAGACGTTAAAACAGGGCAAGTTGTAGCCCAAGTGGGAGGCGAGGATTTCAATAACCCAACCGACGGCCAGATTGACTATGCCAACACGAATGTTTCGCCAGGCTCTAGTATGAAACCTTTCTTATACGCGGCACTGATTCAAAATAATACTGATGTCGGTGCGGGTTCGGTCCTCTACGATGTCCAACAGCCTTTACCAGGCTATCCGTGTACCAATAAAACAGAGCCGACAGCTACAAGTGCCGGAGGTAACTGTCTCTGGGATGATAACTTCATCTACCCTGGTCCAGAAACAATTCGCTATGCTCTGGCCGGTTCCCGTAACGTGCCCGCAGTAAAGGCGTCCTACGAAGTTGTTCCAAACGATACAAGCGCAAACTACACCAAGTCTATTAACAAATGGATTGGCATGGCTAACAGTGCTATCGGCGTAAAAAATGCCTATGCCTGCTACGAACAAGGTGTTAACGTGGCGACAGCCTCGGCTAATCAGCAGACTCAATGTTATGGTTCGGCCGCTCTAGGTAGTGGTGACATCGCGCTCGATCAAGAAGTTAACGGCGACGCTACTTTTGCGAGATTAGGCGCAGAAATTCCACAAACGTATATTCTTAATATTACAGATTCTTCTGGTAAAACTGTTTACCAGTGGCGACAACCTAAAGTTGACCAGGTTTACAGCCAGGATACGGCTTACATCATCAACAGCATGCTTGATGATCCCAAGGCAACCTACTTAACAACTGCCCAGAAATTCCAGGATTATGACGGTTGGAACATAGCCGTTAAGACCGGTACAGAAAACCAGGAATATAACGGCGTGATGACCGCTTGGAGTACGCAATATGCCGTTATTGGTTTTGCCGGTTACCACACACTAGACAAGCCACTCGAAGAAGGCCATTTCGAAGATATTACCGAGCCGATAACCCGAACCTGGATGGAGCAAGCCCTAACTGCCTTGCACACTAAGCCCGTCAACTGGGTTAAACCCACTAACGTTAAAACAATTGCCGGTTTCGTTCAAAGAGTTACGACTGGCTACGGCGCGGAAGTTCCTGGCCCGACTGATGACTACTATCCTTCATGGTATACCGGTAAGAATAGTGGCTCATCCGGTGAAGAAACTATCGACAAAGTATCTGGACTTAAGGCCACTAGCTGTACACCACCTCTAGCTAAAGAAACAGTTGGCGGAGCTGACGATAATACTTATTCAGTCGACTTGTTCTACCCAACCCTAAAAACGACTTCACAACTCGAAGGGGGTAGCTCAGCCACGGCCTCGACAGCTACAGACAATGTTCATAACTGTAATGACAGTCCGCCGACAGTGACCTTAACAGCTCCGAGCACATGTACGACAAGCTGCGTTATAACGGCTACTGTAACCCAAGGAACACACGCGTTAACCGACCCTCAATATCCGAGCTATCCAGGCACAGTAACATTCACGCTTGACGGCAAGTCAATCGATAGACAATACGTCAGCAGTTCACCAAGTACAGTTTCCTTTACCTACAGTCCGCCGGCGTCTGGTTCAGGCACACTGACGGCGACAGTGACCGACAGCGTGCTCTACAGCGGCAGCGACTCACTTTCATTCCATTACACCCATCCAAGCGCAATTAGCTTGGCCCTAAGCGGAGGAAATGGAGCATACAACTTGTCATGGAGCGGTGGTTCTGGTACATACACAGCCCTTGTTAATGGAGTCGCCAGCGCTCAGTGTAGCGCCGTTAGCTCGACTAGCTGCGCCCTAGCCGGTGTTACTCCAGGTAGTACAATTCAAGTCGAAGATACCAATGGTGACAGTTCGAACAGCGAAACTGCCCAGTAGTTAAACCAAAATTTAATTTTTGCCTACTCTTTTTCCAGATAAGTATTGAGCGCGCTCTTGACGTCACTAACCGACTTTAGGCCTGATGGAGCTTTACCTTTGACCTTGGGGCCAATTGCACCATTAAAACCAAGCTTGAGGGCCTCACTGAGACGCTTATCGACATGAGCAACATGCCTTACTTCACCTGACAGACCAACCTCACCAAAAACAACTGAATTTTGCTTGAGTTTCAAACCTTTGGCAGCTGAGCCTATAGCCAAGCAGATGGCCAGATCGGCCGCAGGTTCTCGTATTTGCATACCACCGACTATGTTTATGTAAATATCGTGCTCGGCCAGTCTCAGCTTAGTTCTGCGCTCTAACATGGCAACGAGTAAGTTAAGTCTGTTTAAATCAAAACCGCTGGCTGTTCTTTTTGGATAGCCATAGCTAGTCTTATTAACGAGCGCTTGAACCTCGACAAGTAGCGGTCGGCTGCCCTCAATAGTTGCAAGTACGATTGAGCCATCACTAATTTGTCTTTCCTCTAAAAGCGCGGCAGATAAATTATCTACTATTTTGAGACCGGTTTCGTTCATTTCAAAGATCCCAACCTCATTGGTTGAGCCAAACCTATTCTTAACTGCCCTGAGTATCTTAAAACCGCCATAACGGTCACCTTCCAGCTGCAGCACAACGTCAACGGCGTGCTCGAGCACCTTGGGACCGGCTATAGTGCCTTCTTTTGTAACATGACCGACTATGATGAGAGCTGTGCTGGCGTGTTTAGCAGCCAGTGTTAAGGCTTGGGCGCTGGCAGTAATTTGAGAGACGCTGCCGGCGTTTGAACCAACCGAGCTTGAAGTTATAGCTTGAATGGAGTCGACTATAACCAGATCATAATTATTAACCGCAATCGTTGCCGCTATATCGTCGGCTGAATTGCTTGTTGCAAGCTGTAATTTGCTTTTCATAGCTCCCAGTCGTTCTGCCCTTAGACCAACCTGATGCGCGGATTCTTCACCGCTAACGTAGAGAACGTTACTTGTTTTAGATAATGCGGCTGCTATCTGAAGTAGCAAAGTACTCTTACCGATGCCAGGCTGACCAGCTATTAAATTAACACTACCCGCGACTATGCCGCCGCCAAAGACACTGTCGACGTCACTTATATCTGTCTTTAATCGCTTTGAATCGTGCTGGATTGAAGACTTAATCGGTTCGACTTTAAGTTTGTGGCCATTTTTAATACTACCCTCAGACATTGCTTCAGAGGCTTGCTCTTCTAGCGTGTTCCACTGTCCACAGAAAGGACAACGGCCACCCCAACTGGTTGTGGTTTCGCCGCAGTTTGAGCAGATGTATCTGGATATAGATTTCTTAGCCGCCAAAACGTTTGGTCTCCTGGTTATCTTAGTTTATTTAGTATATAGCTATTTAGTAGTGATGCCACTAAGCTCATCATAAAGATGGTTTTCAAGTAGCGCAATACTGTTACGAGTTGTTACCAGTGAATTGTATTGGGCAATTACGGTCTTAAGGCTGGCAACCTCGTTATTATATGCGTCGACCTGCTGATTATATCCACCTATGTCTGCATTGTATGCACTGACGTCATTAGTCTTTTCGCTATTTAAAGTATTTTGTTCAGTATTTATTGCGCTGTATTTACTTTTAATATCGGCTTCCATGTTTTGTATTTGCGTCTTCATGCTCGATAGCTCGGCATCATCTTGACTGACTGCGCTTTGACGTGAGGTGAAAGCCGCTTGGTACTGATTGGCATACGCCGCGATCTTTTGTCTATCGCTAAAGTATCTCTTGTAGTAGTTTTCGAGAGGTGCTGGTAAATTAGCGATTTCAGTACCGAAAACGGAATGCATTTCGTTGACTACGTCATGCGGCTCGGTTTGCTTATACAAATTAATATCTTGTTTAATGCGAGGGTTTGTCAGGTCATGGTTGTAGTAATTAAGCAGCATAGCATCGACTTTTTTTCGCTCACTCGTGCTAAGCCGATCGTAAGCCGCGTGTAGCATCTCGTGGGCAGCTGTCACCTGTTGTACGCCATAGAGTCTGGAATCACTGACATTGAGTAAGAAAATGCCTGCCTGATCGCTATGATAGCAACCGAGAACAATCGTCTTTTCCCCACCGTCATTCGGGCAGTTAACGTTGAATGTCTGCTTGTCTTCTATGGATGGATGGTTAACCTTAAAGACCTTGAGGGCATAAGGCGTCATGGTATCGTCTTTAGCGAGATTTAAAATTGCAGCTGGTGGGTGATAATTATATAACTTAAAGAAATCTTGTATGTTTCGCTTTTCAACTAAACCTATAACACCCAAACAAACTAAGACTAGTAGAGTGCCGAGCAGCCATTTTTGGCTGCTCTTTGGTGTCTTTTTAATTTGTTCGTAACTATTCGTTGGCGATCGCATATTCAAGTTCGCCTTTTTTAGTAGCTACTTGAATAATATCACCTTTTGCGTACTTGTCATCTAGAATATCTAGAGATAATTGATCCTCAATCGTGTCCTGAATTAAGCGCCTGAGCGGTCTTACGCCATTATGGGCGTCGTAACCGTTATCTAGCAGGAATTGTTTGGCTTGAGTGCTCAATTGAATGCTTATTCCCTTCTTGAGCAGTCTTGTTCTTAAGTCATCGATTTGCAAATCAATAATCTTGAATATGTCTTTCTTAGTTAGGGCTCTAAATACGATGGTCTTGTCGATACGGTTTAGAAGTTCTGGTCGCATCATTTTCTTAAGCTCTTCTTGGACTCTGCTACTATTACGTTCATGCAGGTCATCCAGGCCTTTAAGTTCGCTGCTGTTCTTAGCGTGGAAGCCTAAGTTTGCTTCTTTTTGCAGCTTTTCGGCACCAATGTTACTAGTCATGATGACTATAGTGTTAGTAAAGTCTATCTTTCTTCCCTTGGCATCCGTGATATAGCCATCCTCTAGAACTTGAAGCATCATATTAAAGACATCTGGATGAGCCTTTTCTATTTCGTCGAATAGAACTAAGCTATAAGGCTGTCGTCTGATCTTATCTGTCAGCTGGCCACCATCTTCATAGCCAACGTAACCGGCTGGAGCACCGACTAGTCTGGAGACATTATGATGCTCACCAAACTCACTCATGTCGATCTTTATCAGAGAGTTGTCGCTGCCAAAGAATTCGCGGGCCAAAACTCGGGCTAGCTCTGTTTTACCAACACCAGTTGGGCCGAGGAAGATAAATGAACCTATTGGTCTCTTATCACTACCAATACCGCTCCTATTACGCCTAATAGCTTTGCTGACGGCAGTTACTGCTTCATTTTGTCCGATGACGTATTTGCCAAGAGTCTTCTCTAAATTAAGCAGATACTTGGCTTCGCTGCGTATTACTTTTTTAACTGGTACGCCTGTCATTCTCGAAACTACATCAGCAACATCTTCACTTGTAACGTGGAGCCGCTTGGTTTTGCTAGTTGTCGCGTGAAGCTTCTTTAACTCGTCATTGATTTGTGAAGCTCTGGTTTTTGCTTTAGCAGCAGATTCGTAATCTTCACTGTCAACCGCATCATCTATCTGGGTATTAACCAATTTAAGTTCCTTTTGTAAAGCCCTAACTTCAGGACTAGTTTTGCCCTTGTCGACACGCAAATGCGCAGAGGTTTCGTCGATTAAATCAATAGCTTTGTCTGGCATGAACCTGTCGTTAATGTACCTTTTTGCAAACTCTGTCGCATCTTCAAGTACTTCATCGCTTAGCGTAACTCCATGGAAGTTTTCGTAATGAACCCTTAAGCCTTTTAAGATAGCCAGGGTTTCGGTTGGTGTAGTTTCTGGGACTTGAATAGGCTGGAAGCGTCTTTCTAGAGCAGCATCTTTTTCAATATGCTTAGTATATTCAGCCGTAGTAGTAGCACCGACTAGCTGTATTTTGCCTCGAGCTAAGGCTGGCTTTAATATATTGCCGGCGTCCATAGCACCTTCAGCGGCACCAGCGCCAACGATTAAGTGGAGCTCATCAATAAAGACGATGGTTTGTTTGTCTTTTTCAAGCTCAGCCATGACTTTTTTCAGTCTTTCTTCGAACTCACCCCTATATTTAGTTCCGGCGATCATACCGGCTAAATCTAGTACAACGATTCTTCGATCGAGTAGACTATCTGGAACATCTTCTGAAACAATCCTTTGAGCAAGTCCTTCAACAATTGCGGTTTTACCGACACCTGGCTCACCAATAAGGACTGGGTTATTCTTGGTTCGTCTATTTAAGATGACGATTACTCGTCGTATCTGATTGTCTCTTCCGACAACTGGATCAAGTTTGCCTTGGCGAGCAAGAAGCGTTAAGTCAGTCCCAAAGAAGTCTAGAGCGGTCTTTTTAGCAGCCTTTTTACTGCGCCTTCTTGGATCAGCGGCTTGATGCTCTTCGTATTGCTGGTTATTTAAGAATTGCTCGAGTTCACCGGTTAAACCGTCTGTATTAACATTCATGTCTTTTAATAAAATTGTGGCGCGGGCGTTCTTTTGCGACAAGATGCTATATAGAATGTGCTCTGTGCCACAGTAATCCTGGGCATAGTCCTGTGCGATGTCGTAAGCCATCTTAAGCGTTAATTTAGCTGTTTCGCTTAATCCCTTAGCTCCAACGTTAACGACCAATGTCTTTGGCGTTAAGTTAAGAGCAAGCCTGGCCCGATCGAGCGTCACGCCGGCATCAGCAAGTATTTTTGATCCCATACTTGTATCCTGGGCAAGAACTCCTAGTAGTAAGTGTTCTGTCCCTATATATGCGCTGCCAAAGCTTCTGGCAATAGCATCAGCATGCTTAAGACTTTGCAAAGCATTGTTGGTTAAATGATTTAAAAATTCTTGAAAATCTGGTGAGTCTGGCATCATAGCTTCGTCTACCTCCTTTTTTGCTTATATATGTTATAGGTGTTGGCTGAAAAGTTTATGAAAAATACCTAATACCATAATAGCATTTAGCACTCTAAGGTCAAGAGTGCTAATTAACTTTTTGTAAGTTTGGTGGCTGTTTTTTGTAAACTAGTCTGGAACGCCTTCGCCTGTACAGGATTAGCACACCGCCAGTTGTAGCAAATAACGAACCGGCCATAAGAGCATAGATAGCTGGATTTGTTTTTACTGGTTCACCATAACCTGTATTTGGGGACGTAGCACCATTGGAACCAGAAGAGTTGCCTCCGCTGGCATTACTATTTCCTCCACTATTAGTAGCTGGTCCAAAAGCCGGGTCATCACCCACCCATATCCCGTTTGCATAACCGATAAGGGCTACATACTGGCCATCACTAGACAGCGCCATCGAAGACCAGTACTGAGAAATGCTACCATTAGTGTCGTTGGTCCAGGTATGACCGTAGTCATTTGATGTCCAGATGTCGCCTGCAGCATTTGACGCCGTAAGGTATTGTCCCGTATCAGTGGCAGCAACGTTAGTCCATGATAGTGCGTGCGCGGCCGTACCAACCGTCTCGTTGGTCCAGGTATGACCGTAGTCATTTGATGTCCAGATGTCGCCTCCCTCTACCGAGGCCGTGACAAATTGGCCCGAGGATGAAGAGGTTTCAGATGTCCAAAGCTGTCCACTTTCCGGCGTACCTGTAGTCTCGTTGGTCCAGGTATGACCGTAGTCATTTGATGTATATAAGTCACCATATGCTGCGCCGGCCACCATGTACTGGCCAGATGAAGAAATGGTGAGTCCATACCAATATTGTCCACTTTCCGGCGTACCTGTAGTCTCGTTGGTCCAGGTTTGGCCGTAGTCATTTGATGTCCAGATGTCGCCACTCAACGCTGCCGCTGCTTGATACTGCCCGCTCGACGAAGATATTACTTTTGACCAGTATTGTCCACTTTCCGGCGTACCTGTAGTCTCGTTGGTCCAGGTTTGGCCGTACTCATTTGATGTCCAGATGTCGCCACCGCTTGCGACTGAGGTGACATACTGACCTGAAGAGGAAGTCGTAATTGAATCCCATGCTTGTGCTGTCTGGCTTGTGCCTGTAGTCTCGTTGGTCCAGGTTTGGCCGTAGTCCGTGGAAGACCAAATATCGCCGCTTTCAGCCGTAGCATACATATATTGGCCTGATGATGAAGAAGCAATTCCGTACCATGGTTGATTACTGAGTTCAGGATGAGAATTAGAAAAGTTCTGCCAAGTATGACCGTAGTCCGTGGAAGCCCAAACAGCAGGGCTCTCACCACTAACAGGCGCATAAACGGTTTGGCCTGATGACAAGGCAGTAAGGTAGTCCCAGCCTACTCCGCTTTGTGGCGTACCAACCGTCTCGTTGGTCCAGGTATGACCGTAGTCATTTGATGTCCAGATGTCGCCATACTCCTCAGAAGCCGTCTGGTACTGGCCCGAAGAAGAAACCGCAAGACCAATCCAAGGGTAGCCACTTGCCGACGTGCCTGTAGTCTGGTTTATCCATGTCTGACCATAATCACTGGATGTAAAAATATCACCGTATGATTCGTCTACGGTTTGATATTGGCCTGTAGATGACATCGAGACATTAACTGCATAGTTGTTAGAGGTTTCTGTCCAACTACTTCCATAATCGTTAGACACCCAGATACTATTATTAGTTGATGATACTGCTGTCACGTATTGGCCGGACGATGATGTTGCAATATTACTCCATGGTACATTAGCAATATTTGTAGCCGAAGAAATTTCTGACCAATGTTGTCCAGAATCAGTCGAGGCCCATAAGTCGCCCGAGCTGCCGCTGTTGTAAGAAACAGCATAAGCATCTTGGCCATTCGCAGAAGATACTACTACTTGCCAGTCTTCACCACTTGCACTTGTTCCTACTGTTTGATTTGTCCAGGTTTGGCCATAATTTGAGGATCCCCATATATCTTGACTATTTGTCGCCAGCATATACTGACCCGTTGAAGAAACACTAATTGAGTTCCACATGTCTGCACTCTCTGCCGTTCCTACCGTCTCATTTGTCCAAGTAGATCCTGAGTCACTGGATACCCAAATCGCGCCGATGGATGAAGTTGCAGCCAGATATTGACCAGAGCTTGAAGCACCCATACCCGTCCAACTTTCAGCAACAGCGTTGTGGGTACCATTTGTTTCGTGAACAATGGTGTATGCAGAAGCTAAAACCGTAGGCGAAATAATAAGCGTAGCGAACAATAGCGCTGTACTTAGTGTAAGCCCTTTTTTTATAGTTTTAAATGTTCGTTTTAGACTAATTGAGCTCCGCCTCTCTAAGTCTTTTATGTACCTGTGGTTATTTTAACAAACATAACTAATAAGCTCAAGCGATTTATCCTGAGGAGCTGGATATTTAATCCTAATAGCTAAGACTATTCGCCGTGTTCTTCGATGGCTTCAAGCAGTGAGCTTTCAAGCTCATTTTTCTTCTTAAGTCTAGGTGTCTTTGGTAGTTCGGTTGTTTCTACTTTACCCGATTCAGCCACCTCTTCCTTTTTGATTTCAGGAGTTTTAACTTCTGTAACATCTTCTTTTGGAATAGGTGCTGGTGTCGGTGCAGCTGCCTGATCGGCTTCTATGTCTAGTTCGTAGCCAGTAAGCTTTGAAGCAAGACGAACGTTTTGGCCGGCTTTACCGATAGCAATGCTTAATTGGTCTTCTGGGACTATGACTTTAGCCTTCTTGCCAGCTTCGTCTATTTCCACTCTGCTAACTTTAGTTGGGCTAAGAGCTTGGGTTATGTAATCGACTGGGGTGTCTGACCAGACAATGATGTCTATCTTTTCCTGATCGCCAACTTCAGATACGACAGCGTTAACACGTGTGCCGTGTCCACCAACGAATGTACCGACAGGGTCGACGCCCGGCACGTTGCTAGCAACAGCAATTTTGCTCCTAACGCCAGCTTCGCGGGCGATGCCTTTAATTTCAACAGCGCCGTTTTCCATTTCTGGTACTTCAGCTTTAAACAGCCATTCTATAAATTCTTTGTTGCCTCTTGAGACCACTAGCTGGGGACCTCTAAAGCCACGCTCCACGTCTTTAAGGAAGACTTTTAGCCTTTGGCCTGGGTAGTAGTGCTCGCCTTGAATTTGCTCGCTCTTAGGCAGGATACCTTGAGCTTTGCCAAGATCAATCCGGCAGATATTGCCTTCAACCCTTGATACAGTAGCGTTAATGACCGTTCCGATTTTATCTTCATACTCGGTCATAACAATTTCTCGCTCAGCTTCACGCAGTCTTTGTAATATGACCTGCTTAGCTGTTTGTGCAGCAACACGGCCGAACTCTTCAGCCTTTTCGTGTACTTCTATAGTTTCACCTACTTTAGAGTTTTTGCGTCTTGTTTGAGCTTCGCTTAGGCTAATCTCAAAAGCTTCGTTGTCAACTTTTTCAACTATGTCCTTAGTTATATATACGTCTATGTCACCAGAGTTGAGGTTCATGCTAACACGTATATCCTGCTCCCTATCACCGTAATCACGACGATAAGCAGCCGCCAAAGCTTGTTCAACGACTTCTTGAACAGAATCTTCTGGTAAGTTCTTCTCTTCTGCAATTGCGCGTATGGCAATAGCAAGTTGTTTCATGTCTAAATCCATGTTGGTTTCCCTTCTTAGTTATTATTCTTAAAAATTAAATTGTTTAAGGTTCTTAAAAATGAAAAAACCGACCTGCCTTGGCCGGATAACCTCTTTTATTTTAGCGATTATTTCTATATTAAGCAAGTTTTCCCCGAAGCTTAAGGAGACGATGGGGTTGGTGGACTTTTCATATTCTGCTGCAGAGTGCAACCTGAATCTTGCTCACAAGTGCCGGCAGCATTGGTTATGAGGGTCGGGTACGAACAGCTTCCGGTATACCATGCCCAGGCCGTGTAACCAATCTTGTAGTAATAGAAGTAATTCAGAATTCCTTGCATGTAAGTCGAGCCGCCGCAGGCCCCGTTTGAAGCCGTACCAGGGTCACCAAACTCCGTCGCTATAACTGGTGCTTTGTCATCCTCAACCAGGTAGCCAAAGCGGTTATCCCAGTCGCTGTTACTCCACGCATCAGCGTCACCGCCGTCAATAGAGTTAGCGTAAGGGTGTATGGCGTAAGCAATGTTACTTCCGCTCAATAAGGGTACGCCAGCCAGAGTCGCTGCATAACTTGTGCCTCCGGCTAGGACAATGTTGGTGGCACCGGTGGCCCGGACCGTATTATATAGAGTCTGCATTCCAACGATCGGGAAACCGCAAGCTGAACCTGAATCGCCGTTCTCCCATGCACTCCAGCTGCTAAGCTCAGGTTCGTTATACAGCTCAAACCAAACGCCAGGATTGCTTTTATAATCTCCGGCTACCTGCTGCCAGAAAGTGTTGGAGTATTGGTCGGCCATACATTGCTGAGCACCGGCATTGCCAGGATTTGAGACATCGGCACTCGACCAGTGGAGGTCAAGTATCACGATCAGCCCAGCCGCCTGTGCCTCCTGGATATAATCTGAAATATCGGCTTGGTATTGGCTGGCGCTACACCCAGTCACTCCCCACAGCCATATATTTTGACTCATAGCAATTCGGACTGCGTTAGCGTTCCAAGAGTTATGCATCGTCGTAAAATCGCTGGCTGGTATTGGGCTGCCTCCTCCTATCGCCGTACCACAGCCCCATTCCGTGGTGTCGCGGTCAAGGCCATGGATCATAACAGATTGGCCAAGAGAGTTTAGTATTTCATTACCGGAAACGGTGTAAGTACTGTCAACAGGTGCAGTCGCAGTACCAAAAGTAACGCAGCTACCATCATCAGCACCGCTACAAGTCTGCTTCGTCGCCCCGCCTGCTACAGTACCGTTATCGGCGTTAGTACTGGCATACGGTGTAGCTGCATGGCTACCGACTATTAAATAAGTTCCGATAGCAGCTATGGCTAAAACAACCACAAACGGAGCTAAACGACGTTTTTTTATAATTCGCATAAGTCTTTAGGCAGTACTATTTTTTTCGTTATGTTCACATCTACACAAGATGGTTTGAATTAACATTACCAGTTTACAACAATTAAGACAATTCTTAAAAATCAATCCTTAAAATACGGTGCATGCAGATAAGGCTGTGACTAGTTTTATATATAATACATTTATTAATAACAACGCTCATAAGCTAGTTTAATTGCTATACTAAAATATTATGCCAGCAAAATTTGTACGCCTATTTGAGCAGTTTCATCCTGAAGATTATGATCTGCTATTAAACATAAATAAGGAAGACCTGACCTACGATGGTACCGTCATTATTAAAGGCAAAAAAGTTGGACGACCCTCCAAAAGACTGACTTTCCATCAAAAAGGCCTAGATATTAAGGCCGTTAGCGTGGTTAAGCACTCTAAGGATAAACTTGAAAATGTCGAGATTAGCCGTATTAACACTCAAGCGTCCTATGACGAAGTACGGCTTCACTGTGATGGCATGATCTATCCCGGCAACTACAGTGTAACGATTGAGTTTAGCGGTAAAATAACTAAGGCAATGCACGGCATTTATCCCTGCTACTTTAAGCACGATGGTAAAGAAAAGACGCTTATTGCAACTCAGTTCGAGAGCCATCATGCCCGTGAAGCTTTCCCATGTATCGACGAGCCTGAAGCTAAAGCAGTCTTTAACTTAGGCCTAGTCACACCGCTAGATCAAGTTGTACTTGGCAATACTGAAATCAAAGACCAGCATGAAAAAAATAAGCGCCTGTTTACTGTTTTTGAACCTTCTCCAATTATGTCGACGTATTTGCTGGCTTTTGTTTTCGGCGAAATGCACGCGATAAGCGGTGAAACCAAGGACGGAGTTAAAGTAAGTACTTGGTCCAGTCTCGGCCAGCCAAAAGAACATCTTACGTACGCTAATAGTGAAGCTACTAAAGTACTAGAGTTCTTTAATGATTACTTCAGGACTCCATTTCCTCTTAGCAAAATAGACCAAGTTGCTTTGCCAGATTTTGATGCTGCAGCCATGGAAAACTGGGGTCTTATGACCTTTAGAGAATCTATGCTGCTAGCTGATCCTAAGAACAGGTCTTTAAGTGGTGAGCAAGTTGTTACCTTGGTCGTAGCCCACGAATTGTCACATCAGTGGTTCGGCGACCTTGTCACTATGAAATGGTGGGATGACTTATGGCTTAATGAAAGCTTTGCTTCAATCATGGAAAATATTGCACCCGATAAGCTTCACCCAGACTGGAACCAGTGGGAAGACTTCGCTACCGGCAGAGCTTTAAGCAGCTCGCACCGCGATATATATAAAGACGTTCAGGCAGTCGGGGTTAAAGTTAATCGTGCCGATGAAATAAGCAGCCTGTTTGATCCAGCTATTGTTTATGCCAAAGGCGCTCGCCTCCTGACCATGCTTTATGACTACATGGGTGAGGATGATTTCAGAAAAGGTCTGGAACTTTACTTTAAAAAGCATGCCTATTCAAACACAACCAGGCACGACCTCTGGCAAGCCTTAGCTGAAGTCAGCCACAAGGACCTAGATAAGCTAATGACACCGTGGATTGAGCAGCCAGGCCAACCCGTTTTAACCGTAAAGAAAGAAAAAGATTCACTAGTATTAAGCCAGAAGCGATTCCTCATGGACGGCGATGATGAGACCAGCCTTTGGCCAATGCCTCTTTTGACAGATAAAAAGCTAGGCTTAGATATCTTAGACAAGCGAACAGCAACGATCCCATATAAAGACGAAGTGCCGCCAATGTTTAATATTAACGGCAGTGCGCACTACATCGTGTCGTATAAAGACAAAATAGCTATTAAGAACATCCAAGACAAGGTTATTAAGCAAGAAATCGGACCGATTAGCCGTATAACTGCTTTAAACGACATGCTTTTGTTATCACGAAAAGGCGAATTCAAGCTTGAGACATTGCTTGATATAGTCGTTAAGTGCGAAAGCGAGCCAAGAGATGCTGTCTGGTCAATGTTTATGAGAATTCTTGGTCAAGCTCAAACCTTAACCGATGGCAACAAGAATACTGAAAAAAGCATTAAGCTATATAAGGCTAAATTATCTAAGCATTGGTATGAAAAACTGGGCTGGCAAGACAAACCTAATGATGATCCTAACACTAAGCATCTTCGTAATACCGCCCTTGCGCTTAGTCTATCTAGCGACAATAAGGACGCGGTCGACACCGCACTAAAGGCTTACGACAAATCTGGCAACGTTGAAGATCTACCGGCTGAACAAAGAGCCATGATTGCTGCTGCCGTCGTTAAGCATGGCAAGGCTTCGGATATAGACAAACTAATGAAAGAGTACGTAGACAATCCTAATCCAGATGTTAAGCAGTCTATCGCTTCAGCGTTGTGTGTTACCAAAGACACAAAACTAGCCCAGAGAATAATTGACTGGGGCCTGAAAGACCATAACGTTGTCAGGCAGCAAGATATAGACCACCTGTATGCCTATTTGATACGAAATCACTATACAAGAGATCTGGCATGGGATTGGTTCACCAGCTCGTGGGAAGACATAGCCGAGTTATTTGGTGGCGGTAAGCACATGGAATACTTCATCTGGTATTCAGCCGGACCTATGTCTACACCAGAGTGGCAAGCTAAGTTCGTAAATTTCTTTAAGCCTAAGCTCAAAATTGCCGGTCTAACGCGAAACATAAATATTGCCTTTAGCGAAATAGAAGCTAGAGTTGAATGGCGAAAAGCCACTGAAAAAGATCTAGAAAAATATTTCAACAAATTTAGCTCATAAACTTAGTAAACAAATTCAGATATAACGTAAGCTAGGCACGAATTACTATTAATGTATCGTGTGGGAATTTGCGATTGTTTGAAATTGTAATTGCTTTATTGCAAAACGTTCAATTTGTCTTATGCGTTCTCTTGATACACCATAATCTAACGCAATGGCCTGCAATGTATATGTTTTGCCATCTGCTATTCCGAAACGTAATTCTACTATCCGACGCTCTCTATCACCTAAACGATCTAAAGCAGTTAACATAGCGATTTTTTCATCTTCATTGAGTACATCGTCTGTAGACTTTTCGGTGGATTCAGAAGCGTTATTATCATCGACTTGTTGCTGACGTTCTTGGCCTAACTTACTTAACAAGCTTTCTACGTCCGATATTGTTACAGGACATAATTGTCTCTCAGTTCTCAGGAGGTTGCCATCTATCTTCGTTTCGCTTTTAGGAAGAAAATCCTCTACTACTACAGGATAATAGGACGCGAGTGGTGGCATGTGTTTTTCAGCGGTGCCTTTATAAAACTCAAAACTTGTTAGTGTCTCGTGAGGCTGATCAGGATCTGTCCATTCAATTGGAACGTAAAAGTAATCATCATCAATAGATTTTGGCGCACGTGACGTATCGGCGGACTTAACATCGTGAAAATTTGCATGTGCATGATAAGCAAACTCAACAGCTCTTAAATGGTTTACTCCTTCTGCCTGAGTTAGATTATCAAATATTGCGTCTGTATAATGTAGGCGCGGTTCCTCTGATGACATAAGTATATACTATAACTTATACAATCTTGCGTCAAAGTTGTTATATTGCTTAAATTAAAATGTCTTCGTTGAAGCCGATTACAGCTGAATCAGGTTTACTGAGTTCAACTGAGCAATAAGTATAATCTCCACTGTACTTATTTTGATCGGCCCACGCTTCACCAGCCATTTTTAATTTGTCGGCTTTAGATTTAGTCAGGATAGGCAGTTCGGTTGTGTCGTCACGTTGATTAACTTCAATAAAGCTTACTTTTTCATTCTTTTCAGCAATAACATCTATCCTATTTCTGCTTAAACCCCAGTTGAGTTCCAGTATCTTATAACCGCGCATCTCTAGATATATTTTAGCTGCTCGTTCTGCGTTATTCCTATTCGGCGTCATACATACTACCTTCCTCGAGCAATGATCTTATTGGCTTATAGCTCTTTCTGTGTAAATCGCAGATACCGTGTTTGGTGATCATGTCTATATGAAGTTTAGTGCCGTAGCCAACATGCCTGCCAAAGCCGTAATCAGGATACTCTTTCGACATCTGCTCCATGTATTTATCTCTAGCGACCTTAGCCAGTATGCTTGCCGCGCTGACGCAAGGTATTAAGCTATCGGCCTTAATTAAAGTGCGGCTTTTGGGATTATCTGCTAGAAAATTTATATGTCCATCAATAATGATTTCATCATAATCTATCTTAATTTGCTCTAGTGCTCTAGTGATAGCTAGAGTTGTGCCGAGCGTGAGCCCAAGATTGTCTAGCTCTTCTGGCCAGACCCAGCCTAATCCATAGGCGGCAGATATTCGTCTAATCTTCCCATCAAGAATTAATCTCTGGGCTTTGTTTAGCTTTTTCGAATCCTTGAGTCCGGCAAGACGCGAGCTTAAGCTGACTGCTCCTACTACCAAAGGACCAGCCCATGAACCGCGGCCTACTTCATCAACACCCACACTAACCATAGATTATAAGTTTAGCAAGAATTGCCCGGCTTTAAGAGTTTTCTTCGTGACGTGCCTGTACGGCTTCAGCCTTAGCAGCTAGCTCAGCTTCTTCTTTAGCCTTTTCTTCGACTTTAGCGGCTGCTTCTTTGGCGTTTGCTTCGTGTAGTTTGGCTTCTTCGGCTTCAAGAGCGGCATCGTGAACGGAATTAACTTCATTACTGTCAAAGTCTATACCGGTCATACGGGCAGACTTGCCAGTTCGGCTACGCATATAACTTAAGTAGTTACGCCTGACTTTACTTCTTTTAGTTACTTCAACTTTAACAATAAGAGGGCTGTGCAATAAAAAGCCTTTTTCTACGCCAACGCCACTGGCGATACGCCTAACGGTAATACGACTGGTATGACTTTGTTTGCGGTCAGTTCGAATAACAAGTCCCTGGAAAATCTGAACACGCTCTTTGGCGCCTTCACGGATCTTTTGGTGCACTTTAACAGTGTCGCCGCTGTGTACATCAACAACTGCCGACTTCTTATACTGGTCGTTAATTTTACTAATTATGCTTTGCATTACTTCAGTAAACTTTACACCATTTCATCTGTTAATGCAACAATTTTTAAGTATGGCTTATTCGATGACTCGGAACAGTTCTTCAAGCGACGTAAGTCCGGCTATAACTTTAAGTATACCGTCTTGGCGCATGGTCATCATCCCGCCCTTGTTAGCAGCGGCTTCAATTGTTTGTGACGTAGCTGGAAGCAGTGGGTTTTCCAGTACAACTCGTAACTCTTCCGACATGGTCATTTGTTCCCTAATCGCAAGCTGTCCTTCGTAGCCATAAGGATTTTCCTCAGACGTACCGGGCTTATATATTTGGAGGCCTTCTAAATTAGGCTTTTCAATGCTAGGCGGCAAAGTTGCTAAAGTCTCATTAATTACCTTCCAGTCACTTTCGCTTGGGCTATAGGCTTGCTTGGACTTGTCGTCGAGTCGTCTAATAAGGCGTTGGGCCATAATTAAGCGTATAGCGGAGATAAACAAAGTATTCTGACCGATTATGTCGGCTAATCTGGCGAGTGAGGCTGAGGCTGAACTGGCATGGAATGTAGCAAGTACTAAATGACCTGTCAAAGCCGCTTGAAGTGCCGTTCTGGCCGTATCCATGTCTCTAATCTCACCGATCATCACTATATCCGGGTCAAGTCTTAGTACCGCGCGTAGTTTACCGGCAAAGCTATCGTCGTTGCCACCTTCTGAAGAAGTAACGGATATTTGGGTAATCCCAGGGAATTGGAATTCTACTGGATCTTCGATTGTAATAATCTTTCTTTCATCACTGTTAAGCGAGTTCAGCATTGAATAAAGAGTGGTTGTTTTACCTGAACCGGTTGGTCCTACTACCATAACTAGTCCGCTTGGTTTGGCAATAATGCCGTCTACTTCTTTTCGTTCTCTATCAGAAAGACCCAGCCGATCAAGCGTATACATTGTCTTGTCCATATTAAATAAACGCATAACAACGTCCATCGAATTAACGGTTGGAACGGTTTCTAAACGGACGTTAACATCAACTAGATTACCGTCTGCCATCTCAACCTTTTGAGAAATATGCCCCTGTTGAGCTTCGTTAGCTGAGGTTGATACATTACCGGCTGAGGCAATAGCGGCTATTAAAACCCTGTATTTATCTGGCTGAAGATTAGCGACAGGGTGAAGTACTCCGTCGATCCTAAGACGCACCCTGGCATATTCCGGCTGGGTTTCTATATGTATATCGGAAGCATTAAGTCGATGGGCCTGGGCAACAAGGTAAGCCAGCATATCGTCGGCTTTAACCTGTTCGAGCATATCTGAAACTTTGTCGATCTGGTCTTGTCCCTTGTCCTGAATCGAAATGTCCTGATAAACGACTTGCTGGGGTGGATCGTAAAGCCGCATATAGTCTCTGTATCCAACATCGGACATGATGGCAAAGCTAGTCCGGTAATCTGCGAAACGTTCTTGAAGACCCTTAATTACCTGTTGACTGGTCGTGGTTGTAATCCCAAAAAGAATAGTACCTTTATCTAAATGAATGGGAATAACTTTCATTTCATAAAGTTCAGGTACGGTTAACAGATCTCCGTAAAGAGGCTTGGGTTCAATTTTTGAAGTATCAACATAAGCAAGACCCAGCACCCTGGCTCTACGTTGCGATGCCTGTTCTTCATCCAATCTAGCGTCTTGACTCATTAGCATTAAGTATAAAGCATAAGCGTAGGCTTAGGGTATAGTGGAATTATCTATGAGGAGCATAGTTTTAATAGCCCACAATTTAAGAAGCATCCATAATGTCGGTTCTTTACTAAGAACCTGTGAAGGTCTAGCTATTGAAACTGTCTATCTAACTGGTTATACACCTTACCCAAAGCAGAAGAATGATCAAAGGTTGCCGCATATGTCTAGGAAAATAGACAGCCGGATACATAAAACGGCACTGGGCGCCGAAACCCTTGTTAATGTAATCCATTCCGAGCAGATTGAACCAGTTATAGATAATCTTAAGACTTCTGGCTACAAAATATGCGCTCTTGAACAAGACGCGTCCTCAGTTAAGCTAAGCGAATTTAAGCCAAGCAACAAAACGGCTATAGTTGTTGGCCGCGAAGTTGAAGGCATTGAACGCGCGGTACTCGATCTCTGCGATCAAATTATTGAAATCCCTATGTTTGGTCAGAAAGAATCGTTCAATGTAGTCCAGGCTGCTGCCATGGCGGTTTACGTCACACGTTTTTACTCATGAAAGTGTTTATGGTATAATTTGGTTCAGTATAATTAAAATACAAAAATGCCATTAGCAACAAAAACACGCCCTGGCGCTCACCATAAAAAAAGACAAGCCAAACACCACCGCCGCAGTAAAAACTATCTAAAACCGTATTGGCCTTATATACCAATGCTTTTAATTGTTGGCGCTGGGTTTACACTTAGTAATTTTCTGTCTAACTCGAGTCATGTATTAGGAACACAGAGTAGCTTTAGCTCAGCCGCTTTACTCAGTCAAACAAATCAAGACCGAACGACTGATCACGAAAATAGTCTTACGCTGAATACAGAGCTTGCCCAGGCAGCTCAAGCCAAAGCAAATGATATGGTCAGCAATAATTACTGGGCACACGTCTCACCTAGCGGTAAGACTCCTTGGACATTCATTCTGGCAAGTGGGTATAAATACAGTCAGGCAGGAGAAAACTTAGCCTATGGCTTCAGCTCATCAAGCCAAGTTATTAATGCCTGGATGGCTAGTCCGGAGCATAGAGCTAACATGCTAAAAAGTAGCTACAGCGACGTTGGCTTTGGCGTGGCCGAATCTAGTAATTTTGAGGGCCAAGGTCCAAAAGTTATAGTTGTGGCCGAATATGCCAAGCCGCTTGCAGCCGCTCCGCTTGCCAGTTCAAACCTTGCCGCTACCGTTATGCCTCCAAGTCAATCGATATCCAGGATTCAAGTCTCGACTTCTTCGTATATCTCAGAGATTGTCGTTGTTGCATTAGTGGCATCCGGAGGAACATACGTTATTCTTCGTCATGGGCTAGGGCTTAGAAAGCTAGTTAAAGAAGGTGAGGTTTATGTAACGTCTCACCCGCTCTTGGACATAATGATAGTCGCTATATTTACGTTCAGTGTAGTTTATAGCCACAGCGCTGGCTTTATTGGCTAAATACAGTTCACTAATTCAACAAAGGTTTTCTTTATTAACTTAGGGGACTGCCAGGAGGAATGAGATTGGACAAGAGCAAAATGCACTCAGTCTTTTCTCATCCCCCTGGATGGCAGCTCTCCGTTGGTGTTACCCGGTGTAGTCGCCGTACTGACGCATCACGCTGAGACGGTGTGCCTTGAACGGGTGCATCGGGGCTCGTAGTAGCCACCGGTCGGGTCGACGTCTCCGGCGGCGAGGGGATCCTCGTCAGACTGTTCCACGCTGAAACCACGAACGTTGTAGCCCAGCTCGGACGAGTCCGCGCGAACCACGACGAAGCCATCGGTCTCGTTGGCAGTGAGCGTTGCGAGGAAATCCTCGGTCTGGTCTTCGGCAATGCCGCAGTAGACGTTGAAGATCATCGTGTACTGACCGTCCTCGAAGCCGTACTCCTCGACCTTGATGGTCTCGCCGTCAACGATGTAGCAGACGCGGGCATCGCACCAGAGTTGAAGGCAACAGGCGTCGACATATGCGTAGAAGACTCGGTCGAGCAGCTGGTGGGCTGCGCGGGGGTCTCCCTTGTAGATGATGTGCCACTGGTACTCGTCCATGTCGTTGCCTAGGCACAGGATCTGGTAAGAGTGAACTGTGTCATGAGGAACGCTGGCAGGGTACTGGCCTGGGACCTTGCGGGGACGAACGAGTAGACTTGCATCGCTGATGAACAGCGTGCCCAAACCTTCGTCGTCGTTATTCAGGTCGACGGGGAATTCAGTGGTCGTCATGATGCTCCTTTTGTTGTGATCTTTCGATCAGTTGGGGTCTATGGTTGGAAACAAAAACACGAGTATTCTTGTACTTGTGCCCAACCATAAACGGGAGCAATAACAGAGAGCTTGTTAATGTACCTCGGAAGTAGTTGCCCACCTCAACGAAGTCTATACATCTTAGCATAAACACTATGTTTTGTCAATACATCTAACAGGGGTGTTGGATTTGATAATTTTACTTAACGACTAGGTTACTTGAGCCTACGAGTTCAGCTAATTCGCTCATGCCTGAACTGCCTTTATCTATACCTTGAGGTAAT